>Ga0214472_10000203_pt1 | contig 80461 bp, 64 predicted proteins | sample RVTome_6_FD_207662 | JGI IMG/M metagenome (GOLD analysis project Ga0214472, IMG submission 207662) | Soil microbial communities from uranium-contaminated site in the Upper Colorado River Basin, Wyoming, United States - RVT140D175 | ecosystem: Environmental > Terrestrial > Soil > Contaminated >...
GTGCACCGATCCCCGAATGCGATTTCCCTTCTAAAATAGGAAAAGCTCTGCCAGCCTTGCGTGGCTGAGTCGTCATTCGGCTCCCGCGCTCGCTCTTTGACCCCGTCCGCCACCCCGCCAATGCCCGCCGCCAACGCGGCGTGCTTTTTTCCGCACGCGGTATCGCGCCGACCGCGTCAACTTCGTTACGCGCACGGGACATTAAATTGCTCGCCCGCGCAACGCTCAGCGTCCACTTTGTCAACTTCGACATAATCTTGCGCCCTCGACCCCCGGCCTGTGTCAACCGGTGTCAACCTGACCGGCATCCTTGATCATGCAGACGCTGTCGGACGCGAAAGGACGGCCCGCTTTTGCGCCGTTCCGTCTTCCCGCCCCCCCCCCCCCCCCGCGATGCGCGCGATGCGCGCGACCCTCGCCACCTTCCGCGCCAGTTCCGTCCAGCCGGTCCGCCAACGGGGAGGCCGGTATCCTGAGCGGCCATGGCGGCCATGGGTGCAGAACCCGCGACTGCCGCATTGCCCGCGCTTCGCCGCCAGCCTAGGATAGTCCCGGGCAAGGGGGTTTTCTATGAGCGGAACGGCCGGCGATAGCGGCACCGGAAGGCAGCCGGTCGCGTTTATCAGCCATCACAGCTCGCAGGTCGAAACCGCGCGCAAGCTGAAGAAGATTCTCGGCAATAACGGGATCGTCGGCTGGATGGCGCCCGACGATATCGATCCCGGCCGCCCGTTCGACCAGGCGATCATCGAGCAGGTGCGCGCTTCCGATCTCATCATCCTGCTGTTCTGCGCGCGCTCCGACCGGTCGCGCCATGTGAAGCGCGAGCTGATGATGGCGGAAAACGGCGACAAGCTGATCTTCCCGGTGCGGCTGGAAAATATCGATGCCGACGGCCTCGCCTATTGGCTGAACGATTATCAATGGGTCGACTGGATCGATCGGCGCGATGCCACGATGCAGAAGATGATCAATACCATCAAGCGGATCGTGCAGATCTCCGCCCCGCGTGCCGAGCCGCCGCCCGAACCGGAAGCGCCCGCTGAAACCGTTCCCGACGTGGTTCCGGTTGCCGAGAAGACGCCGCCGCCTCCGCCGCCCCTGGTAGAACCGCCCATGCTCAAGGCGCGCGAACCCGATGCAGGCGGGCAGCCGCTCAACGTCGCGCCCGTCCCGATGGCGCCGCAGGGCGATGACAATGACGGCGGCACGCCTTTCGGTTTCGACCGGCGGCGGCTCATGCTTTTCGGGGGGCTTGCCCTGTTGGCGTTGCTCATCGTTCTTGCGCTGGTTTTCCTGTTGCCCAGCGGCGGCGAGGAGGAGGAGGATGGCGCAGCGGCACGCGGCGTGCTGTCCTCGAATGTCGATTGCGGCGATATGTCTTTGCCGAGCCACGGTATCATTTGCGGGAGCGATGCGCTGGCGGCGCGCGAAACGGCAATCGACGAAGCCTATGGGCGCGCGATGACCGAAGCGGAAGGCCGAAGCCGGGTCGATCTGCAACAGGGGCAGGCAGATTTCATGGCGCGGCGCGACGAATGCCGGAGCGAGGCCTGTCTCGCTATCGTCTATGATGCGCGCGCGGAGGAGTTGGAGCAGGTGCTCGGCGAGGAGATCGCGGTGCCGGAGGTCGTGACGGAGGAAAGCGCCGCGGCCGACACGGAGGAAAGCGCAGCACGACCTGCGCCGCGGGAAGATCCGGCGACCGGGGCCCGGCCATCGACGCCGGATCCCACCGAACCGCGCGCCCCGACGTCCGAACCGCGTACCCCGGCGCCCGATCCCGAACCGTCCCGCGGCATCGCCACGACGCCGCCGCAACCGGCGAGCAGTCCGGCGAGTTGGGTGCAGGCGGGCGATTATCCGTCCGATATCCTGCGCAATGGCGAACAGGGCACAACCCGCTATCAGGTGACCGTCGGCGCCAACGGCCTGCCGACCAATTGCTTCACGATCGGCACCAGCGGCCATTGGCAGCTCGATGCCCGCGCCTGCCGCCGGGTGATGAGCCGCGCCCGTTTCCAGCCGGCCCGCGATTCCTCCGGCAACGCGGTCAGCGGCGTCTATGCGAACAGCTATCGCTGGGTCGCGCCCAACTAGGGGCACTGCTTCAGCAGATCGGCGGCGCACCAGCCATCAGTGAAAATCCCGGGACTTGGGCAGCACGCGGACATTGCGGGGATGGTTGTGGCCGCGGGGAATGGAGGGCCGGGCGATCTCGTCGCTGGGGGACAGTTCGATCTCCGCCTGATGCGCGTCCGACAGGCGGTCGAGCCAGGCCGTCCGGTCGATCACCTGCGCGGCCATCAGATGGACGACGCCTTCTTCGCTCCGCTGCACCTCGCCTTCGATCAGCATCAGCCGCGAACCCATGACGGGATTGCGTAGCCGCTTGAGGTGGCGCGCCCAGAGCAGCGCGTTGACGATCCCGGTCTCGTCCTCGATCGTGATGAAGATCGCATTGCCCTTGCCCGGCCGCTGGCGGATCAGCACGACACCTGCCGCGCGCACCTTGGCCCCGTTCCGGGTGGCGTTGGTCGCAGCGCAGCTCAGCACTCTTTCCTGGTCGAAATACGGGCGCAGGAAAGCCATCGGATGGCCTTTCAGGGACATCCGCGTCGTCTGGTAATCGGCGATGACATGTTCGGCGGGCGGCATCGCCGGAAGCCCTGGATCGGGTTCTTCGCGAAGCTCGCGGCTTTGGGCGGCAGCGAAGAGCGGAAGTTCGCCTTCGGGCATGCGGCGGACCTCCCATAGGGCCTGGCGCCGGTCCTGCCCTATCGAGCGGCAGGCATCGGCATCGGCGATCAGCCGCAGCGCGCGGCGGGGCAGGGCGGCGCGGCGGGCGAGATCTTCGATAGAAGAGAAGGGGGCGGCGGCCCGGGCAACAGCGAGATCGGTTGCCCATTCCTCGCGAAAACCGTCGACCTGGCGCAGGCCGAGGCGGAGCGCCAATGCGCCGCTATCGCTCCGTTCCAGACTGTTGTCCCAATGGCTGGCGTTGATATCGGCGGGCCGCACCTCGCCGCCATGCTCGCGCAAATCGCGGACGAGCTGGGCCGGGGCGTAGAAACCCATCGGCTGGGAGTTGAGCAGCGCGCAGGTAAAGACGGCCGGATGGTGGCATTTGATCCAGCTCGAAATATACACCAGCCGCGCGAAGGACAGCGCATGGCTTTCGGGAAAGCCATAGCTGCCAAACCCCTCGATCTGGCGGAAGCAGCGCTCGGCGAAATCGCGCTCATAGCCGCGCCGCACCATCCCCTCGACCATCTTGGTCTCGAACTGGTCGATGGTGCCGAGATTGCGGAAGGTCGCCATCGCGCGCCGCAGCCGGTTAGCGTCGGACGGTGAAAATTCCGCCGCGACGATGGCGAGCTTCATCGCCTGTTCCTGGAACAGCGGCACGCCGAAGGTCTTGCCGAGTACGCTGCGCAGCTCGCCCGGATCATGCGGCGGCCCCGGCGAAGGATAGTCATGCGCTTCCTTGCCCGATCGGCGGCGGAGGTAGGGATGCACCATATCGCCCTCGATCGGCCCCGGCCGCACGATCGCGACCTGGATGACGAGATCGTAGAATTCGCGCGGTTTCAGGCGCGGCAGCATGTTGATCTGCGCCCGGCTTTCGACCTGGAAGACGCCGATGCTGTCGCCCGCGCAGAGCATATCATAGACCGCCGGGTCCTCGTGCTGGATCGTCTCGAGTTCGTAATCGCCCAGCCCGTGATCGCGCATCAGATCGAAGCTCTTCTGGATGCAGGTCAGCATGCCGAGCGCGAGGATATCGACCTTCATCAGGCCGAGCGCGTCGATATCGTCCTTGTCCCATTCGATGAAGGTGCGGTTCTTCATCGCGCCGTTGTGGATCGGCACGATCTCGTCGAGCCGTCCTTCGGTGAGGATATAGCCGCCGACATGTTGGGAGAGGTGGCGGGGAAAGTGCAGCAGCTGATCGACGAGCAGTTTGAGGCGGACGATCTCGGGATTTCCGGGATCGAAGCCGGTTTCGGCGATCCGCCCCTCCGCCATCTCGCGCGCATAGCTGCCCCAGACGGTGCTTACGATCCGGCTGGTCAGGTCTTCGGACAGCCCCAGCGCCTTGCCGGCCTCGCGCACCGCGCTCCTCGGGCGATAGTGAATGACGGTTGCGGCGATGCCCGCCCGCTCGCGGCCATAGCGGCGATAGATATACTGCATCACCTCCTCGCGCCGCTCATGCTCGAAATCGACATCGATATCGGGCGGCTCCTTGCGCTCCTCGGAGACGAAACGAGAGAAGAGCAGGTCGTATTTCACCGGATCGACCGAGGTGATGCCGAGCAGATAGCAGACCATCGAATTGGCGGCCGATCCGCGCCCCTGGCACAGGATCGGCGGCTCCTGCGCGCGCGCGAACTTCACGATGTCGTGCACGGTGAGGAAATAATAGGCGATGCGTTGCTTGCGGATCAGGTCGAACTCTTCGGCGAGCAATCTTTCGGTTTTGGGGGGTACGCCTTCGGGCCAGCGGTCATGCGCCGCCTCCATCACCAGATGTTCGAGCCAGTCCTGCGGCTCCCAGCCTTCGGGCACGGGTTCGTGCGGATAGTCGTAACGCAGATCGTCGAGGGTGAATGCGATGCGCGAGAGGAAATCGGTCGTCGCGGTGATGGCCTCCGGATATTCGCGGAACAGCCGCCTCATTTCTTCCGGCGGTTTCAGGTGGCGTTCGGCATTGGCGGCGAGCCGGCGTCCGGCCTCGGCAACGGTCGTCTTCTCGCGAATGGCGGTGAGGACATCATGGAGCGGGCGCCGGTCCGGCACGGCATAGAGTGCGTCATTGGTGGCGAGGAGCGGCAGGCCGATGCGCTCCGCGAAATTGGCGAGCCGTGCCAGCCTGCGATGGTCGCGGCCCGCGCGCGGCATCGTTGCGCCGATCCACAGCGCGCCGGGCGCGGCGGCGGCGAGACGGGACAGCGCTGCCTCGTCCGCCTCGTCCGCCATCGCGATAAACAGCTGCTCCTCGCTATGGGCGAGCAGGGTATCGAGTGTCAGGATACAGTCACCCTTTTGCGCGCGGCGGTTGCCCAGGGTCAGCAGCCGCGTCAGCCGCCCCCAGCCATGGCGCGTCCGGGGATAGGCGATAATGTCCGGCGTGCCGTCGGTGAAAACCAGCCGCGCGCCGACGACCAGGCGGAAGGGAAAGGCCGCGCGCTCCTTTTCGTCCAGCCCCGCCAGCGCATCGCGCATCGCGATATGGGCGCGCACGACCCCGGCGACGCTGTTGCGATCGGCGATGCCGATGCCCGCCATGCCGAGTGCGATCGCCTGCGCCACCATCTCGGCCGGGTGCGAGGCGCCGCGCAGGAAGGAAAAGTTGGTCGCGGCGGCGAGTTCGGCGAAACCGGTCATGCGAACAGCCCGTGCAGATACCAGCCGGGATCGCCCCGTTCCTGCCCATACAGCCCGTGGCGGAACAGCCAGTAGCGGCGGCCTTGCGCATCCTCGATCCGGTAATAGTCGCGGGTCAGCCGCTTTTCGCCCAAGGGATCGCCGGGGCTGCGCCACCATTCGGACGCGATCCGCTCCGGGCCTTCGAAGCCGGTCACCTCATGCTGCTTGCCGCGCCACTGGAAGCGCCAGGGTGGACCGTCCGGGACTTCGGCGATGACGGCGACCGGTTCGGGCGGATCGAACAGCTGCAGCGGCCGCCGTGGTGGTTCGCCGGCTTCGGGCGGCGGCCAGCGTTCGGCCTTGCCGCCGGCGATCGCCGGGACGAGGCGCTGCGAGGCTTCCGGGATATGGGTGTCGCACGGCTCGAATCGCAGCAGTTTTTCGCGCCCGATCCTGACGCTGAGCCGGTCGATCAGCGCGGCGACCGCGCTTTCGTCGACCTCGCCGCCATCGAGCGCGATCTGCGAGGGGGTTTGCACTTCTTCGCCCAGCGCCGAGAGGCGGATGGCATCGAAGCCGAAACCGGGATCCAGCGGATCGCCCAGGCTGTCGAGCCGCTCGCTGAACAGCCGCATCACCGCCTCGGGATCGCGCACCGGGCGACCGAACTCGATGGCGATCCTTTGCGCCAGCCCGTCCGACCGGAAGAAAACGGCCTCGAACCGCCGCCCGCCGCGATTGCGCTGCCGCAGCTCTTCTGCCGCCTCGCGCGCCAGTTCGCCGAGTATCCCAAGCGCATATTCGGTGCGCGCCACGGGTTCCGGAAAGCGGCGTTCAGCATGGATCGCGCCAAACGGCAGGCGCGGGGATAGTGGTCCGCGCGTCTCGCCGAGCAAGCGTTCGAGCGCGGTTGCCGCGCCCTTGCCGAACCGCGCGGCGATAGCGGCACGCGGACGCTTGGCGACGGCGCCGACCGTTTTCAGGCCGGCGCGGCGCAGGCCCAGCTCACCCTCCGGATCGAGCCCGAGTGCGATCACCGGCAGGCGGTGGATAGCCCCGGCCTCATCGTTCGCCTGCTCCTCGCTCCAGCGGGCCAGCGCATGGGCGGCCTCGGCGGTGCCCGCGCGGGCGGGGCGGGCGGCCATGCCGAGCCGTTCGAGGCGTGCCAAGGCGTCGGCCGCAAGCGCCGCCTCGCCGCCGAACAGATGCGCGCAGCCGGTAATGTCGAGGATCAGCGCATCGGGCGGCGCGGCCGCCGCCATTGGTGTGTAGCGCGCGCATCCCTGGGCGAGCCGTTCGAGCCAGCGGGCATCGGCGTCGGGATCGAAATCGCGCACGGCAAGGTCGGGCACGCGTGCCCGGGCGTCAGCCAGGGTTAGGCCGGGAACGAGACCGAGCCGCCGGGCGACGGCATTGACGGCGGCGAGCCGCATCGCGCCCTTCACCTTTTCGACGAAAGCGAGCGGTCCTTCGGGCGGGTTTTCAGGCAGTGCGGGCGAGGGTGGCCGGGAGGATATCCTGAGCCGGTTCGCCGGCAGGAAGGGAAACCACAGCGCCAGGAAGCGCCGGTTCGCTGAAGCGCCGCCGCTCACGATCCCACTCCACGCGCCAGCTTTTTCCCGCCGCGCCGCCGCGCCGCCGCAGCAAGGTGAGGTCGAACGCGGGGTGGCCGGGGGCGCGCGCTTCCAAGGCACGCGCAGGAGCCGATCGCACCGACCAGCGTGTGTCGGCGGTGCTCGGCGACGGGTGCGCGCCCTGCCGCAGCATCAGCGCGGTGACGCCCGAGCGCTCGGCCGCCAGGGTCAGCCGGCGGCTGGCCATCAGGTTCAGTTCGGATGGGTTGCGCCAGCATTCGGCGATCACCGCGCCCAGCCCGCCGCAACGCAGGGCATCGGCGGCGCCGCGCAGCAGGGCGATGGTATCGGGAAAGACCGCGAGCAATACCGAAGCCGGATCGCCGCCCAGTTCGGCAAAGCCGGCCGCATGGAAACGCCCGCCGCGCCGTTCGGCCTCGCGTGTGCGCATCCAGACCAGCGGCTTGCCGTCCTTCCCGCCCCCCTGCGTGATATTTCCTTGGGCGATAAGCGCAAGCATCGCCGCAAAGCCCGCGGCGCTGCCCGCGTCTTCGGTGTCGTCGGCAAAAATTTCGTGCAATTGCGCACGTTTCAAACCTCCATCGAGCCAGGTGTCGAGCGGCTCATGCCCGAGTTTCAGGGGCGCATAACTGCCTTCGGCCCGCCCGCGGGCATGGCTCGCAATACGCGCCCGAAGCGCGGAGAGAGGGGCAGCCGACTCGCACATAATGTTCCTGCTTTGTTCTAATAGAGGCAAGTTGGAACAGTGAGTCAAGCGGGCAGCGGCGTCTGCGCTATTGATCGGCCGCGAGGATTTGCGTCAGATACCGCCGAAACACCCGATTGTCCGGTTCGAGTTCGACCGCCCGCGATGCCGCCGATCTGGCCTCGTCCAAGCGCTCGAGCTGCCGGAGCAACTTGGCGTGGCTGTGATGATAGCGCGCCTCTTTCGGGTAAAGTGCGATCGCCCGGCAAAAAACAGCGCCGGCTTCGTCCAGCATGCCTTGCCGGAAAAGTAGTGTTCCCAGATGGTGACGATGCTTGGAAATGGACGGGTTGGCCTCCACGGCCTTTCGGGCCATGGCGATAGCCTCTTCCACTTGTCCCTCATCTTCCAGGGCCTGACTTTGCTCGACGAAATTGACCGGCAGGTCCGTGGCATATGAAGATGCGCCGGAGCCGGGGCTGCGCTCTTCCCATACCGCCAGCCAGTCTTGTCTCAGCCGGTCGAAGCGCTCGGCATTGGCGTCGAGCGGGCCGTCATGCAGCGCCGAATAGAGGTCCTTGAACGGCTGCGCGATATCGTCGGCTTCCAGAATCGTGTCGGCCGAAAGTGCGGCATGGCGATGCCGGGGATCGAGAAATCCGTCGATTTTTTCTGTCGCCGACGGATCCGGCGCAAAGGGAACGCCGATCGCGTCCATCGCCGAGGCAAGGCTGGCGGGCCAATCCGAGAGCACCGCATCGTAGCTGATCAATGCCCGCGGCAGCCCGCGCGAGTGATACTCGGCCTCAATCATGTGCGATTGCCACAGCAGCAGCGCATGATCGCGGGCCATGCCGTCCCGCCTGGCGAGCGAGTTGGCGATTTCGAGCGGGTGGCGCGCGGCGATCAGGCAACGCGCTTCATAGCCTTTGATAGCTAGCGCCTCGATCCAGAAAGGCAGCAAGCGCGAAAGTCGCGGGTCCTTGAGCACGATCTGCCCGGCGCCCTCGAATTCGCCTGCAATCGCGTCGCACGCCTGATCGCCGAAAGCGGCAATTTCCGGTCGCGCCTTCCAGTCCTCCCCGACCGGTTTGGGGTCGGCCCAGCCCCGGTCGAGTGCGGCCAGGATCCGGTCGTCGATTTTGACGACGGGAAGCGATTCCCAATGCCCGGCCTCGTTGGACTCCGCCGCGCGCATCAAGGTTTTGGCGCCCGTCCAGTCGGCGAGATTGATGACGCGCGTCAGCGCGGACGTGCCCGAACGGTGCATGCCCAGAACGAGTATCGCGATGTTCTTCTTGGTCTGTGTCACTGCCGCCGGAGTCGCTCCAACCAGATGAAATTCACGGATTTCGGTCGGGCAGAAACAAGGGGATTTTGCGGTCAATGTCCAGCGGCGCGAAAAGGGCGCGGCTATATCCGGAAAATTCCGGAACGATTCCGGGCTATTCAGCCGATGCTGTCAAAATAGGCCGCTAGCAGGGCGTCTGCCTTTGGGGTCAGCAACAGGAAGCAACGCCTCTTGTCGTTTTTGTCGGGCGCCCGCTTCACGAGGTCAGCTGATTCCAGTTTTCCGACCAGCCTGATTGCGCTCGTCTTGGGGCAGTTGCCGGCAAGATAGAGATCCTTGATGCTGGTATCTCTGCCATTCAATTGAGCCTCCAGCAGGGCGAGCAACATGCTCCAACTGGGGCCATCGGCAAAATCGCGCCCGAGAATTCCATGGCGGATCTGCCGCCGCTCGATTTCTCTCCCCGTGCGCGCTTTGAGTTTTCCATGCCCGTTCCCAATCAGCTTTTCCACCCGATTCGGAACTTGGCCATCGTCTGCGAGGCTTTTGATTCGCTCGTTCCGCATCCGTCTCCCCCAAGGCCGGCGTCACACCCACCCTTTCCGTGCCGATAATAGCAAAGGTTGCGCCAGAATCGCTGATCTAGAATTTAGTCACGCGTGGTCCAATTCGCCCACCTGTCCACAGGTGGGTGGATCGCCACCAACGCCTGTCGCCCAACCGCCTGTATATTGCGCCTGCGGCCGCGCTTGTTCGGCCGAATAGCGCTCCGCTGCCCGGCATCGCTTTGAGCGGCCAAGCTTGCTATCCTCCGGCGCGTTAATCGGGGCGCGCAAGTCGCGCCGGACGTCCTTTGCACCATGCCCATCGCGCGCAAACCGGGGCGCATCCGGAAAGAAAGATAGCTGAATGGAACCCCTGTTCATTCCCGTTTTCTACGGCTCCTATCGCAGGGACCGGCTCGGTATCCGGCTGGCAAACTACGCGGTCGGCCAGCTGCGCGAACGCGAGCACAGGAGCGAACTGGTCGACGCCAAGGCGGTGGGGCTGCCGATGCTCGATCGCATGTACAAGGAATATCCCGAAGGTGAAGCGCCGCCCGAAATGGAAGCCGTGGCAGAGATCCTGCGCAGCGCCGACGGCTTTATGCTCGTCGCGGGCGAATATAATTGGGGCATGCAGCCGGGCCTCAAAAACCTGACCGACCATTTTCTGGAGGAATGGTTCTGGCGGCCGGTCGCTATCCTCAGCTATTCCGCGGGCCGCCTCGCTGGTGCCCGATCAAGCTATGCCTGGCATCCGACACTTGCGGAGATGGGCATGGTCGTCGTGCCGAGTACCGTCGCGGTGCCGCAGATTGGCAACACGTTCGACGAAACCGGCCATCCGCGTGGCGACGCCGGAGAGGCGGTGAGCCGCGGCATGGACAAAACCATCGCCACGCTAGAATGGTGGGCGACCGCTGCCAAGGAACGCCGGAAAATTCAAAAACCCGCCTTTTGATGGGCATTGATTCCGTTGGCGATCGTGAGATCACATTGGCGGAGCTTGCGGAAGACGGCTTCGCATCCACCGCTCTCGTCGGCGCAGCTGAGATGGTAATTTTGAAGGCCTGCTCTGACAGGCGGTTCGCTGCGGGACCGTCGTTTTCGCCTTAGCGCGAATGCCGAAGCAATACTCAAAATGGCGATTGGGCGGGTTGCCTTACGGTTCAGTTTTCTTGGGATTCTTCCTTGGCAACGCCTTTTCCGGCGGCGGCTCCGAAAATGCCCTTGCCTGCAGCGGTTCCAAATATTCCGCCCGAGACACTGTTGAGTTCGTTTTCTTCCAGCTCGACCGTGTTGGCTTTGGGGGACTGCTTAGCGGATTGATCCTGCTACGATTTTGTTTCTTTGGTCATGTTCACCACCTCATCTTCCTTGTTGCGATTTTGTCATTGTAGGGCGCCGCGGCGTGCGGCCTGTGCGGCACATCACACCCATTGAATTTCTGTGCGCTTCAACGAATGCGCCTCCTGATCGTAACCATCTGAGACCGGTTAGCGACCGGCAGTTCGGCGGGTTCCCCATATTCGTGCATGATGTCGATGGACTCGCGCATGATCGGACAAGCACGTGATGGAGCTCGGCGCCTTCGAAAGCGCCTTAGCAGTTTTGCAGGGCTACGCGTATTTGCGCATAGGTATCACCGCGGTCGAAATCGGACATTTCCCAGCGGCGGTCGAACGCATCGAACTGGGCTAACGCTTCGCGATAGGTTTGGCATGCGCGGGCGGCATCACCGGCGCGGTTATGGATATCGCCGAGCGCGGCAAGCATGATCGCGACATCCCGAAAATACCCGGCTTCCTCGGGCTGCATGCGTGACAGACGGCGGCGGATCGTCAGCGATGCATTGGCCGTCTCGGCCGCCGCACGATAACGGCCCGCCGAGGATAGCGTCAGCGCCCGCTGCCCACCGACAATGGCAAGCAGGCGCAGGCTTCCGAGATCATCGCTGTCGGCGGCGACTTGTTCCTGCATGATCGTATAGGCGGTGTTGAGCGCCTGGACGCCTTCTTCGGGCCGTCCAGCTTCGTCGAGCGAGCCACCGCGGCTCCATTCGACGATCGCGAGATCGCGTGCGATGTCGGGATCGTTCCGGCCGCGATCGATCGCCGCGCTCAATATGCGGGATGCGATTCCCAGTTCGCGCACCGATCCCTCGACATCGTCGAGATAATAGAGCGTGTCGCCCTTCAGCCGATGCCCCAGCGCCTCGGCACGGATCACATCTTCGGCCCGGCGCGCCGCTGCATCCAGCGTTGCGATCTGGGCGAGTGCGCGGTCATAGGCGGCAACGGCTTCTTCGAACCGTTCAAGCCAGTGTAGATTCTGTCCTTCCGCGGTGAAGCCCTGGGCGCGAACGAGCGCACATCTGTCCGCGTCGGCGCATTCCCGGTCGAGAATGCCCTGAACGCTGCGGGCGAAGACCAATCCCCGGTCCATATCCTCTGCGATGTGCACCATGGTGTTGGCGCGGGTGCGGCGTAGTTCGGCCAATGCGATAGCCGCTTCTTCATTGGCCGGCGCTTCCTCGTGCAGGCGCGTCAGGATGGCGTCCGCGCGTTCGTAGTTGCGCATCGCCTCATCGCGCAGGCCCAGATTGCCGCCGCCGACACCGCCCATGACATCGGCGAGCCGCATATAGCCGCGGCCGGCTTCGAGCCGGATATCGAACGGCGCGTCTTCGTCCTGAGCCAGCGCATCGAGATAGCTTTGCGCGGTGGAGGCGAGCATTTCGCGCGCCGCCGTCGAGCCGGGCACGGCATCGACCGCGTCGTACACATCGAACAGCAATGTGTTGGCGAGCGCACGAACCTCGTCAAAACGGGCCCGCTCGGCGATGCGGGCCTCTTCGGCTTCGGTATAGGCGTAGAGCGTGACGGCGAAGGCACCGATCAGCAGGAGCAGGGCACCGATCCCCGCGATCACGGGCATGCGGTTGCGGCTTGCAAATTTGCCGATCTTGTAGCGCCGTCCACCATTGCGCGCTTCGACGGGATAGCCGGCGTGGAAATTCTCGATATCTTCGGCCAGGGCATCGGCGGTCGGGTATCTGGCTTCGGGAGCGTCGGCCATCGCCTGGCCGATGATCGCCGCGATATCGGGATCGTCCTTCCAATCCGCGATGAGATGGTCGAGCAACTTGCCGAGCGAATAGATGTCGGTCAGCGTCGTCGCCGGCGCCCCGGCAATCCGCTCGGGGGCGGCAAAGCCGGGTGTAAGGCTCAATCCTTCGAGCGCACCGCCGGTTGCTGCTTCGGCATTGCCTTTGTCGTCTTGCGGCTTGGCGATGCCGAAATCGATCAGCTTGGGCGCGCCCTCTTCGGTGACGAGTACGTTGGCCGGCGTGAGGTCGCGATGGATGATAAGATTCTGATGCGCAAACTGGACCGCGCCGCAAATCTGCTCGAACAGCTCGAGCCTGCGGCCGAATGCCGGCCGTTCACTTTCGAGCCACTGTTCGAGCGGCTGTCCGTCGACATATTCCATGACGATATAGGGCTCGCCGTTCTCGGATTCGCCGCCGTCGTAGAGCCGCGCGATGTGCGGATGATTGAGCGTTGCGAGAATCTGGCGCTCGCGACGAAATCGTTCGGCAAGTTCGTCGGAAAACAGCCCTGAATGGATGAGCTTGATGGCGACCGCATGCTCGAAATCGCCCGAGATACGTTCGCCCAGATAGACGGCACCCATACCGCCGCGCCCCAGGCAGCGCAGGATACGGTAGGAGCCTACGCGGTCCGGCGGATCGCTTTGCAGGTTGGCGCGCGCTCCCCCGGTCCGGAAAGAAGCCGCCGCCTCGAAATGGGCGGCGAGCAGTCTGGATGCCCGTTCACGGATTGCGTGCGGAATCTCCTCTTGCCGGCCGATGTAACCGGCGGGCGACTCCGGTTCGCGTTCGAGCGCTTCGTCAAGCAGCGCCAGCGCGGCCCGCTCGGACGTTATCGTGCGCGCGTCCATGGCCTAGCCGGCGAGATGATCGTGCAGCCAGGCGCGGGCCGAAGCCCAGAGCCGCTTGACCGTCGATTCGGAAGTTTCGAGTGCGGTGGCGATTTCCGGAACGGACATCCCGCCGAAATAACGCATCTCGACGATATCCGCTCGTCTCCCGTCGATCAGCGCGAGTCTCTCGAGCGCTTCGTTGAGTTCGAGGACGTCTATCGGGGGTTCCGGCTGGCCGATGCCCGTGCACAAGGTGACGCGATCATGGGCGCGCTTCTGGCTAAGGTTGCGCCGCGCATGATCGATCAGGAACTGGCGCATCAGGGTCGAGGCAAGCGCCAGGATATGCGGGCGGCTTGCCCATTCGATGCGTTCGAGCTTGGCCAGGCGCAACACCGCTTCGTTGACGAGGTCGCCAGCCGAAAGCGATTGCCCGGCCTCCGAATGCAGCCGTGCCTGGGCGATCATCCGGAGGTCGCTGTCCAGTTCCTTGAACAGCCGGTCGCCCGCTTCCGCGTCTCCGTCACGCCAGCGATTTGCATATTGGGTCAGGCTTCCAGCCAATACCCGTCCCCCGTTGCTGTCGGGTTGTAAACTATCAGTCGGCTGGCAGACTCGCAACAAATTGTCTTTTCATGCCTTTTGTCGGTTTCTAACGCGATCTGACCCGATAGCGGCGTATAATGCGCTTTAAGGGGCATGATCGGCTGGCGATGGATTTCAGGGGGAACGACTGTCCGCGGACACCGGCATCGCGTTACCGGACAGATCAATCAGGATGCTCTTGCGTCCTTGCGGGCCGAGAATGGGCGGCACGTCATCGGCGCCATTTCCGACGGCCACGGCGCCCCGCAGCATTACCGATCGCATGTAGGGGCCGGCCTTGCCGTGAAGGCGGCGCAATTGGTGCTTGGGGAAACGGTTGCCTTTCCGGACGACACGGTCGCCCCCTTCCTCGTGAGTGAATGGCATCGTGCCGTCGACACCCACAGGTTCCGTTATCCGATGACCGGGAATGCCCGGCACATTTCGCAGGGACGCGTGCCCTATGGCGCGACGCTGCTGGCGGCGAGGATCGACGAAACGTCCGTTCGGCTCTTCCAGATCGGAGACGGAGCGGTATGCATTGGTTACCGCGATGGCCGCATCGAATTGCCGTTCGAGTGCATGTCGTCTTCCGGCCATGGCGTTGACTCCTTGTGTTCGTACGACGCCGTGCTGCGCGCGCACTGCAGGACCATCTCCGGTTCGCCAATGCCGGATTTCGTGATGTTGGCGAGCGACGGATTTACCAAAAGTTTCCGCGAGCGAGACGCGATCGGCGAAGCCGCGAACCGATTGAAGGATTTTATTGAAAGCGATGGAATGGATGTAAGCGAGGCGCTTTCCGAATGTCTGCGCAACATGGCGGAATGGGGTAGCGGCGACGACAGCACGATTTGGTTGGCCATGCGCACGGATGGCTATCGGATACGTGTAAGTCATCCGAATTCTGTCATAAGTCCATGAACCGGACGCCTCCTTAAAAATTAGTTGAACCGTTTTCCGGTGGTTTTTCGCCTTGTCCCTTGAGAGCCGCAATTTCGGCCGAGGGGGAAAGTATATGAAGTGTCGCGCATCGCTTCTTTCCGGCAGCGCCATCGCCGCTGCAATCTGCTTCACGGGCACGGCGCATGCCGACCCTGACGGCTGTACGGTCACCGGTACAGAAGCGGTCTGCGAAGGCGACCAGTCCGACGGCATCAGCAACGGCCAGGACTTTGGCTCGCCCCCGGTCGACACGCTGATCGTCCGGAACCTCACCACCGATATCACGCCAACCCCGAACGACCAGGAAGCTGGCATCATCTTCCTCGGCAATCTTGTCGGTGACATCACGGTCGACGCCGATCTCGGTACTTTCGGTATCTTTACTGTCGGCGACGATGCCCATGGCGTCGCCGCCATCTCCTCTGAAAACAATGTCACGATACTCTTCTCCGGCGCGGCAATAACGACCGACGGCGTAGAGGCGCATGGTATCTTTGCAGGGTCGGTCGTGTCGGGCAATGTTTCCGTGACGTCGAACACCGCCATCCATACCTCTGGCGAGAATTCGGCCGGCATCCGGGCGGTGACCAACAGCACAGTTTCGGGAGACCCCGACGATCCGATCGTCGGCTATGGTGTCGGCGACGTGACCGTCGTTTCGACGGGTTCGATCGAGACCGAGGACGGCAACGGCATCGAAGTCGGGACGGGCCAGGGCGTAATATCGGTGACATCCAATGGCGCGATCACGGCAGGCGGAGCCAGCCACGGCATCCAGGCGATCAACGAAAACGGCGACATCGGCATCGCCAGCACCGGAGACATCCAGACCACCGCGCCCGATGGCGGGAGCGGCATCTTGGCCGTGAGCGGCGGCGGCGCAGTGACCATATCGTCGCAGGGCGATATCGGCTCCGCCGGCTCTGCTATCGGGGCGCGCGTCTATAGCGGCGGCAGTATCGATGTCGATTCGGTCGGCGATCTCACCACCACTGCCGATGGCGCGGGAGGCCTGTTCCTCGAGATTCTGGGCCCCGGCAATATCGGCGTGACATCCGAGGGCGACATCGCGACCGCTGGCGTCAATGCGAGGGGTATTAGCGCCCGGACCTATTCCGGGATGGTTTCGGTCACCTCGACAGGCGACATCCAGACCACCGGCAACGGCGCCGACGGCATCCAGGCTTTAACCTATGGAGGCAATGCCCAGATCGTCTCAAATGGCGACATCACGATCCAGGGCACGCAAGATGCGTCGGCGGTCCATGCAGCTATTCTCGGTAACGGCGACGCTTCGATCCAGTCAATCGGCAACATCGTTTCGGTCAGCAGCTTCTATTCCGAATATTCACCCACCGTCGTCGCCCGGGTGACGGGCGACGGCGATGCGGCGATTGAGGTGACCGGTGACATAACCACGACAGGCAATTCCGGCGCCGCGGCGATCGCCTATGTGCTGGGCACCGGCGACGCTTCGGTCACCGTCGACGGAATGATCGACACCCAGGGTTTCAGTGCTTCCGGGGTGCGGACCTATACCGCCAACGGCGCAGGGATGATCGACGCATCGGGTGCGATCACCACCGCGCAGAGTGCCAGCATGGGCCTGTGGGCGAAGGCAACCGGCGGCGCGATCTCGATCACCTCCGCCACCGATATCACGACGTCGGGAGGCGGCGCTCACGCCATCCTTGCCCAGGAGTTCGGCGATCACGGCATCACGATCGGCTCGACCGGCAACCTCATGGTTTCGGGACCGGGTTCGTCGGGCATCCTCGCGGATCTCGATCAGGGCAACGGCGACATCGTGATCGGCTCGGTCGGGAACATCACGGTGTCGGGCGACGGCGGAAGCGCGGGCGTAAACGAGGGCATTCTCGCCCGGGTATTTTACGACGGCAATGCCACGATAACCTCGCAGGGCAATATCACCACCACTGGCGCATCGTCCAACGGCATCGACGCGACCGTCTACGGCATCGGCAACGTGTCGCTGACGTCGACCGGGGATATCGACGTCCAGGACGCGGGCTCAATCGGAATTTCGGGCATCAGCGCTAGCGGCGACGTTGCCATCGATTCGACCGGCAACATCTATGCGGGGGGAACGGCGGTGCAGGCCGTCGCCGACACCGGCGGAACGGTGACCGTGAACCTTGCCGGCGGAATCATCCGCGGGGGCGCGGGTAACAACGGAATCGGCGTCGGCTTCGGTCAGCTTTCGAGCAATCCCGGATCGGACAACACCCTCTACATCGCCAGCGATGCGACGGTGACGGCGCAGTCGGGCACCGCAATCTTCGCCGGCAACAGCAACGACACGATCAACAATGCCGGCATCGTCATCGGCGACGTGCTGCTCGACGGCGGCGCCAACGTGTTCAACAATATGGCGGGGGCAACCTTTTTTACCGGAGCCGACATCGATCTCGGCATGGGCAATGTTCTCGATAACGCGGGCGACCTCATCATCCGCGACGCCGGGACGATCGGTAGCACGGCGCTCAACGGCGAGCTCGACATGACGGGTGGCAGCCTGTTCGCCGACATCGCCTCGAACGGCACGTCGGACTTGCTGTTCTCTTCCGGGGTGATGAATCTGGGTGGCACGCTGAACGTCAACGCGCTCGGCCTGGCGGGCGATTATGTCGCCGGCAGCAGCTTCGGCATCCTCAATTCGGATGTCGGTTTCACCGGCAATTTCGGCACGATCAACGACAATCTCGCCTCGCTCGATGCCGCCTTTATCGTTGTCAACGGCGGCCGTACCGGTGTGCTGCGGCTGGTGATCGTGGGCGGCACGCCCGATCTCGACGATGATTGCACGCTTAGCGGCACCACCGCGACCTGCTCCGGCGACATTTCCGAAGGCATCACCAATCTTGGGCCGGTGCCTGAATTCCAGGCACCGCCCGGGGCTTTGCTGGTGGTCGAAAACCTGACCGAGGCGATCACTCCCGTTTCCGGCGTCAACGGCATCGAATGGGACGGCACGGGGCAGACCAATATCGAGATCCGAGCCGATCTCGGCAGCCACGGCATCACGACTCAGGGCGATGCTGCGGACGGCATCGTCGCCTTTGGCAGCAGCACGGTGACGCCGCTCGACATCACCATCGTTTCGACCGGCGATATTACTGCTTCCGGAACGCGGGGGGACGCGATCGCCGTCCTGCTCGACGATCCCTCCAATGCGAACAACCAGGTCTTGGGCGATATCAACATCAGCTCGACCGGAAATCTCATGGCCGCCGGCGATGGCGCTAGGGGCATCTTCGCGTTCATCGATCACCGGGGCGATATCACGATCGATTCGGTGGGAGATATTCACACTATCGGCACGAACTCCTTCAACGGCTTGAGTACCGAAGGAATATACGCGCGCGTGGCCGGATCAGGCGCCGCGGGAACCAAGGGGGGCGACATCACGATCACCTCGACCGGCGAAATCACGACTCAGGCCTCTGGCGGTATTCGCGGCGTAACGAGCGAGGGCAGTGTCACAATCGTCTCGAACGGCTCGATCACCAGTTTCGGCAGCTCGATCGCTGCACTCACAGGCGAACTGGACGGCAGCGGCCAAGTGGTCGGTGGCGATATTTCGATCGAATCCTCGGGTACGCTTACCACGACGTCCGGTACATCGGCAGCAATTGTGGCACGCGACGAGAATGGCGACAGCGATATCGACATTGTTAACTCGGGCGATTTGATCGCCGGGGGTGGCGGCATTTTCAGCTATGTGGGCGGCGACGGCGACACCGTGATCGTGCATGGAGGCGATATTACCGCTTATGCGAACGGCGCCGAAGGCATCTTCGCCCGTCACATAGGCAACGGCAATATCACGGTCACCTCGGTCGGCAACATCACGGTCAATCGCTCGCAGGCCTCCGGCGCCTCCTTTTCCGAGCAAGGTATCGAAGCGGGAGGCCGAGGCTTCAACGGCGACGTTACCGTCTATTCGACCGGCGATATCTTCACCACGGGGCGGGCCGGGGAGGGCATTCTCGCGGCAGTCAGCAGCGATCTCTTCCTCGGCGGCGGCTACGGCGACGTGCTCATCGTCTCCGAAGGCGATATCACGACCGAAGGCGAGGACGCGGCCGGGATAGTGGGCGTGGTTACCAAGATCGGCGACGTATCGATCACGTCGACCGGCGACATCACTGCCCTGGCTCTCCTGGATGATTTCGCCGTCGGTCAGGCGCGCGCCGACGGCATTCGCGGCCAGGCGATCGGGGACGGCAACGTCACGATCACCTCGACTGGCAACATCACCGTCCAGGGCATCGATGCGAGCGGCGTCGAAACCGATATTACCGCCGGTAATCTCACCACGATCAGGCTCGCCGGCGGAACGATTCAAGGCGGCGCCGGCGACGGCGCAGGCGTGACCTTCGCTGCCGAGGCCACCGCGACGAGCAATCTCACCATCGAAGCGGACGCAACCGTGACGGCGCTTTCGGGCACGGCAATCTTCGGCGAAGATGGCGACGACAATGTCGACAATTCGGGCACAATCATCGGCTCGGTCGATCTCGGCGGCGGCACCAACACGCTCGATGTCCTCAACGGCGGCTTGTTCCGCTCCGGCCCGGTCGTCAATCTCGGCGCCGGCGGCACGTTGACCATCGACGGCTCCCTTTCGCCGGGCAATTCGATCGGGGTAACCACGATTACCGGCGATCTTGTGCTGACGAGCACCGCGACACTTGAAATCGAGGTCGACAGCTCCGGTGCCACCGACCGCCTTATCGTCCTGGGTACGGTCGATCTCGGTGGCGCAACGCTCGAGGTGCTGGACCTAGCCGGAAGCGTCAACGATGGCGCGGTATCGCTCAGCTCGATCGTCATCGACAACGACGCCGCCGAAGCCGTGATCGGCAGTTTCGGATCGATCATCGACGATCTCGCCTTCCTCACGCCCAGCGTCGACTATGCGAGTGGCGACGGCAACGATGTCGAGCTGATCCTGACGCCCGACAACATGCCTCCGCCACCGCCGCCGCCGCCGCCACCAGGGCCGCCGCCTCCGCCTCCGCCACCCGGGCCGCCGCCGCCAGGTCCTCCCCCGCCGCCGATACCGGGCGGGCTCTTCCAGACGGCGGCGAATACGTACAACCAGTTCGGTTCGGCGAGCCGTCTCGATGCGCTTGACCAGACGCTGGGAACCGATGCCGCCCGCGTCTATTTCGAGATCCTCTTCATGAACGAGACCGAGGCGCGCGCCGCCTTCGACTCGGCTTCGGGCGAGATCTATCCGTCGCTACTGGCCCATGCCGCCGCGGACAGCGCGTCGCGGGCCCGCCGTCTCGTCTCGCGCGCTCACGAGCCGGCGCCCGAGGGCTGGGGTCTATGGGGCGGCGTTACCGGCCGGGCCGGCTCCGTCGACCGCGACGGCAATGCAGGAGAGGCCGAATATAACGGCTACGGCTTCGATACAGGCCTCGACTATCGCGGACCCGGCAATGGCTGGGCGATCGGCGCGGCCTTCGGCTATCTCGACGGCGGGTTCGATGTCGATGCCCGCGGCTCGACCGCCGACTATGATGGCTGGCATCTCGGCGCCTATGGTCGCTGGGGTACCAGCCACGCTGGGCCGACCTTCACCGGGGCGTTCAGCTACACGTCGATCGAGGCCGCCGTCGTTCGGCGGATCACCGTCGGCACACTGTCGCGAACGGCGCGCGACGGGGTCGATATCGAGGGGTGGGGCTTGGTCGGCGAAGCGCGATACGGTTTCACCATGAACGGCGGCTGGGCGATCGGCCCGGTAGCTTCGATCCATCACGGCGCGGCGGATCTCGGCAGGATTTCGGAAATCGGGGCGAACAGCCTCAATCTATCCGGGCCGGGTGCCGAGGACGATGTCACGCGCTTCGGCGGCGGATTGTTTGCCGGCTGGCGCGGCGAACGTGGCGGCGTCGATGCCGCCGTCCAGTATGTCGAAGGTCATTCCAACGTGGCTCAAGTTCCATTGACGCTGGCCGGCGCGCCCGGTGCTCTCTTCCCGGCACGCAGCCCGCGCACCGACGGTACGGCGGCACTCGCAGGTATCGCCTGGCACTATGATTTCGGTGGTGGTTGGACTGTTTCCGGCGAGGGTCAAACGTTGCTCGGTAGCGAGGAAATCGACGTTGCCGGCAGCGTCTCTATCGGGTGGAGATTCTGAATCGACATAACTCTCGTATTTGAACGTCCGCTTTATGAGGACGCTAAGCGGGGATTCGTTCTGGAACGTGCATCAAATCTGCATCGCGGCAGTGGCCACTTTTTGGGGCACCGGAGACTGAGGCCGAAATCATCGATTCGAGCGGCGCCAAACGCGTCTCGGACCATCGTGTGGAAAGTGCCGGCCTGCAAAGCCCTGGAATTGCAGGGACAATTTGCGCGAAGCAGCGATGCTTCCGGAAAGTCCGGGCGCTACTCCAGTTCGTTTTCGACGATCTGTCCGACACGCTCCATAAATTCCATGCCGTTGAGGATCTGATCGAAGGTCAGCCGTTCGGAGATAGTGGCGATGAAAGCCTCGGTGCGCTGGATCATCGCGGCGACCGTTCGGTTGCCCTTGTCGGTGAGGCGGATGATCTTCTCGCGCCCCGATTCCGCGCTCTCCTCGATCGAGATCAGCTCTAGCGGAGGTTGCGCCATCTTGCGCAGGGTCTTGGAGATCGCTGGGCTGCCGAGATCGTACCATTCGCCGATCAGTTGCTCGATCACCTTGCGGGGCAGCATCCGTCCATCCTCTCCCTTGGAGCGGATCATCCAGAGGATCACGGTTTGGTGCCGGTTGAGCGCGGCGCCGGTGAGCGTCTTCTCGACCGCCATACCCACCGTATAGTGGAAGGGGTAGAAGAGTTTCAGGAAGTTGAGCGGCGCGTTCTCGCGCGTGATCCGCGCGTCAAGCCCGAAGGGCGATGCGCGGTCCTTGGCCGGCGTCTGCGCGCTTACCTTGTTTCCAGGGCGGGAGGATGGGGCTTTGCTCGGCAACTTCTGTCCGTCTTCGATGATTTCGTCACCGTAAGCGTCTCCGATTCCAGGGGCAACGCTCTCGGGCCGGCGAGATGTGAGACCGGTCTTGACCGATATGACGAGCCGCTATAAAGATGTCCATAGGAAATTATTTCTATAGGACATAAAATGTCTGTGAAATCGGAAGCGGGAGAGGCTTCGCAATTCTCGGTGGAGAGGCTCAACGAACCCGAAGTGGTTCGCAACCCCTATCCCTATTACGACCTGCTCAGGGATCGCAGCCCGCTGTTCGGCTATCGCGATTTCCCGCCGGGTACGATGCCGGGCATCGACGAGCCCGAACCTTCCTGGGTGGTACTGAAGTTCGAAGACGTCGCCGCCGTCGCGTGGGATCACGAGACCTTCTCTTCGCGCGACAGCCTACAGGAGCAATCGACCGCGCCCACCTTGATGCTGGTCAACCATGATCGGCCTGAGCACACCCGGCTGCGCAAGATCGCGGCGCAGATCTTTCGCCCCTCCTCGATGCGCGAACTGGCGCCCGAAGTCTCCCGCCTCGCGGAGGCGGCGATGGACGAATATTTCGATACGGCGCGAGACGGCGAACCGGTCGACGTGATGTCCGGCTATAGCGCGATGCTGCCGAGCCGGGTGATGGCCTATCTGTTCGGCATGCCGCCCGAAATGGACGCCGATATCAGGCGCTGGTCGACCGCCTTCATGCTCTCCGCGGATATGCCGCCGGAACAGCGCGGCGCCTGCAATGCCGAGGCGATGGCTTTCTTCGACGCGCATGTCCGCGCGGTGCTGGACGGCGTGGAGAAGGGTGACCGTCCCCAAGGCCCATTGCTCCGCGCTTTCATCGAGACCGAGGTCGAGGGCGAAAAGTTGACCTTCGAGGAGATCGTCCGCTTCTGCCTGACGGCGACGGTGGCCGGGGCGGAGACGACCTCCTTCTATCTTGGCAACCTGATCGCGGTGTTTGCTGATTTCCCGGAAATCTGGGACCGGTTCGTGGCCGACCCCGAACTGCTCGATGCGATCGCCAAGGAAAGCCTGCGTTTTCACGGGCCGCCGCAGCGGCTGTTTCGAGTCGCCACCAAGGACGTCACTATCGGCCATGCGGAAATCAAGCGCGGCGATTGGGTCGCCTGTTTCTTCGGCGCGGCGAATTACGATCCCGACGTTTTTCCGGAGCCTTATGAATTCCGCCTCAATCGGCGCAACGCCGCGCGCCAGATGAGCTTCGGCTACGGCATCCACCGTTGCATCGGCGCGCCGCTCGCGCAGCTTGAGGCGGATGCCACGGCACTGGCCTTGCGCGAGCGCTACGTCCGGCTGGATCGCGCGGCGGGTGCCGTCTGGCAAGGCGTGAGCCTGCTCAATCACGGATTGGAACGCAATCCGGTGGTCTTTCACAAGAAAAAGGAAGGCTGACTTCCGACAACAAGACAGGCGCCCAACGAGGCACTGATGGAGGGGAGAAATGACAATGACCATCGAGGCGCGGAGCGTGCTGCTCGCCGCTACAGTGCTTTCGGCCACCGGTCTTCCGGCGACGGCCTATGCGCAGACCGGGGGCGATACCCTTGAACGGGCGAATGCGCCGATCATCGTCACGGCCAGCCGCCGCGCGGAATCGCTGCAGGATACGCCCGCGGCGATCACGGCCTTTGGCGGAGACGATCTCGAAGCCCGCTCGATCACCTCAATCGAACAGGTCGGATCGATCGCGCCCGGCGTCCAGATCACGACCTATCAGGGCGATACCTCGATCTTCGTGCGTGGCATCGGCACACCGACGATCATCGCCGGCACCGACAGTTCGACCGCGACCTATCTTGATGGCGTCTATGTCAGCCGGCCGGCGGCGATCGGCCCGGCCTTTTTCGATGTCGAACGGATCGAGCTGCTGCGCGGGCCGCAGGGCACGCTTTACGGGCGCAACGCAACCGGCGGCGCGATCAGCATCGTCACCCGGCGGCCGACCGATGTCCTCGAGGGCGAATTTGCGCTTACCTACGGCAATTACGATCGCATGCGGGCGACCGGCGCGCTGAGCGGTCCGCTGACCGACGGCCTGCGCGCGCGCATCGCTTTCCAGGCCGAGGACCGTGACGGCTATGCGACCGTCACGCGCGCCGACAATTCGACACAGGATGTTGAGGATCGACAGGATGTCGCGCTGCGGCTGACGATCGAGGCCGATCTTTCACCCGACATGATACTGACCCTCACCGGCGACTATTATCATGCGGACGACCGGGCCAATGCCTATTTCTATGCGAGCGCCGGTTATGCCGACGAAATTCCAGGCTGGTATGCGTCGCGCGAGGGATCGCAGACCTTGCCCTATTTCGCGATCAAGAACGCGGGCCGCGCATCCGCGCCGGCGTCCCGCGATATCTTCGCCGACGTGCCCTATTTCAACGATATCGAAAATTGGGGGTTGACCGGTACGCTCGACTGGGATCTCGGCAATAGCGGCTACCAGCTGCAGCTGATTGGCAGCTATCGCAGCACGCATCCGGTTTCGCAGAATGAGTTCGATCTTGCCGATACGTTCAACAACATCGTCGGCCGCTCGGAGGATCATTGGCAGTGGAGCGGCGAGTTCCAGCTGAGCTCGCCGACCGATCGTCCGTTCTCCTGGGTCGCTGGCGGCTATTATTTCCGCGAGAGCAACCGGATCGACAACGACATTTTCGGCAATTTCTGGGAACCGATCCTGATCGCCGGACTTACCGATCTCCAGACCGCCGGTACCCTACCGCCTTTCCCGGTCGTCTTCCCGCAGACCGATCTATGCTGCGAACTGCATCTCAGCGGCCGGCAGGACACCAGGGCCTGGGCCTTTTATGCCGACACCGAATGGGCGGTGACGAACGATCTGACCTTGCTGATCGGCGGGCGCTATAGTGAGGAGCAGCGCGACGGGTTCCAGAATTTCGATCTCGTCATGTTGCCCGATATCCGGATCGCGCCGGAGGTGCTGTTCTTCCCCAATGCGGTCACCGATTCGCGGTTCGACGCGCAGCCCGATCCGTTCGGCTTTATCGTCGCGCCGGTGAACGGCCCGGAATCCTTCTCCGCCTTCACGCCGAAACTCGGGATCGAGTTTACGCCGAGCGACGATGTGATGCTTTACGCAACCGTCCAGCGCGGCTTCAAGAGCGGCGGCTACAATATCGGCTCAAGCCAGAGCGACCCGTTCGAGCCCGAACGGATTTGGGCCTATGAGGTTGGAATTCATAGCGAATTTCTGGATCGCGCGCTCAGGTTCAACGCCGCCGCCTTCTGGTACGATTATTCGAACCTTCAGGCGCAGGATAGCATCGGCAATCAGCCGATCATCCGCAATGTCGGCAAGGCGCGGGTGCGCGGGTTCGAGATCGAAACTATTGCCCGGCCGAGCCGATTCTTCCAGCTTGAGGGTGCGCTCACCTATGTCGACGCCGAATTCACCGAGGGCCAGCTTACCGAGCCGCTGCGCCCGGCGCCGCTGACCCAGCCGCCCGGTACGCTGATCCGCGATCTTGACGGGCTGAGACTCCCGCGCGCTCCCCGCTGGAAGCTCAGCATAGCGGGTCAGGTCGATCAGCCGCTCGGCGACTGGGGTACCATCACCGCGCGCGCCGAATATCACTGGCAGAGCGGCATCTACTTCACCGTGTTCAACATCGATGCCGCCTCGCAGGACAGCTACGGCCTGCTCCGGGCAAGCGTTGGCATCACCACGGCCGACGATCGCTGGACCTTCCGCCTGTTCGGCGACAACCTGGCCGACGCGACCTATTTCACCAACCAGATCCTGACGGGGACCGTTTACGGAGCCGAGTTCGTCGGCCCGCTGGGGCCGCCGCGCACCTATGGGGTCGAGGTCCGACACCGCTTTTAGGAGAAATGCCATGATCACTCCGGTGGATGTCACCAAGGCGGTTTTCGAAGCCTTCGGGCTCCAGGATGTCGACGCGATCGTCGATTTGCTCGACGAGGATATCCGGATCCAGTTCTACGGGCCGGATGCGATCCCCTATGCCGGCGACTACAGCGGCAAGGATGAGGCGCGGCGCTTTTTCGAGACGGTGCTGGCATCGGTCGATATCCACCAGTTCGACCAGGAACATTTCCTGTCGGATGGAGACATGGTGATCGTCACTGGCCATTTGCGGCTCACGGCAAAATCCACCGGGCGGCTGATCGAATCCGATTATGCGCATGTGATCACCGTGAAGGGCGGCAAGTGGCTGCGCTTCCGCGACTTCATGAACACGTATGAGGCGGCGCAGGCTTTTTCGGACTAGGTCCGGCATGCCGTATCGATGATTGCACACCCAATCGGGCGTGTGGCGGCGTATCAAATCTGCATCGCGGCGGCGGCCACTTTTTGGGGCACTGGAGACTGAGGCCGAAATTATCGATTTGAGCGGCGCCAAACGCGTCTCTGACCACCGTGCGGAAAGTGCCGGCTTGCAAAGCTCCGGAATTGTCGGGACAATTTGCGCGGTAAAGGGGTGGGCAAAAAGGTCTGCAATTACAAGATTGTATGGCGCGTCGCGCAGTTCTGAGCGAACCGGTCTCTGCGCGAGATTTCCTTGTTCTGCGGGAATTTACAGGGAAATATGTGGCGCCAAATCCGTATCTGTGCGGCCTTCAGCATATATTCCCTAAAGCTAAGAACAGGGACATCTTATCCAAGAGCAGGGAAGCTCATGAGTCAAACAGAGAGCCTGGTTCCAATCCGGTCCGACCAGTCCATGGCCGGGCAGGACGCGACCGCTCTGCCCTCATCCGCTGGTCGCTCGTCCCCGGAGCGCAAATGTCGGCGCATCCGGCGGTGCCGACGAATTTGTGTGTGTCCCGGGCTAGCGCAGACGGATTGCGGCTGGGAGTTGAGTCGCCAATGGGTCTGGTTTGGTACTATAGCTCAACGAACCCGATTATGAGCGAATTAGGTCGGAGCACGATTTCCTGCCTTCTCGAGCACGCGGACGAGCTAATCCAGCTGACGATTCGGCGTTTCGCAGCCATTGCTCTATTGGACAAACTCAACGGACTCCGAATCGCCCGACGTTTGCTTCACAATCCTCTGGACACCGCCCTGTTCGATGATTGCGCGGTATTCAGGCCGGTCTCCGAAGCCTTTCGCTTCGGAGGCCCGCTCGTTGTCCGGATCGTCGGGCACGGTTTCTAGACTGCTCGAAAGATTTCTAGAAATTTGCTGACAAGTTGTTGATCGATTTCGGGATTGGTCAGCAGGTAGAGATATACCGAGCCGATCGGAATATCGATCTTCGCCAAGCGGCCCGCGTTCAGCAGTTCGCGGACATGGAAATCCATGAAGACGCCCGCTCCCTTGCCTTCAACGACGTTGTCGACGATCACTTCGACGAACTGCGGGCCGTAGACGAAGTTGTCGGGATTGAGGCCTGCCGCTTCGAGGATCTCCGCAGCCCAGTTGCTCGGTTCCGAGCCCTTGGGCAGCAGCCTCGCGGTCAGTTCGCTACGACAGAGTTTTCCGCAGTTGACCGCGTCGGCGAGTTCGGGCGTGGCGTAAAGCGAACAGGATTGGGTTCCGACCAACACCGCGGGGATTTCCAAACCGTGAAGCGGCGCGACGACGCGCAGCATGCCCAACGAGGATTGGGTGGCGCGTACGCGCTCGATCATTTCGGCAAAATCGTCGATGATCACGAACTTCGCTGATTGCGGCAAGCCGCGCTCGTAGAACGCGTCCAATCTGCGCTTGATCGTTTCCAGCAGAAAGTGCCGCAGGAAGACGGTCACGTCGTCTTTCGAAACGCTTGAGCGGCTTTTTTCGGCGAAGCGCTTTTGCTGTTGAAGCAAGCGGTTGGCGTCCTGAAGAACCGTGTGGCCCAGAGGCGAAAGTTCGGCCCGGGCGCCGCGCCGCCGCTGGAAAAGTCCGCCCCCGATCTCCTTCTCGATTGCCCTAATCTGCTTGCTGACCGAAGGTTGGCTGATGCTCAGCGCCTCGGCGGCATGGCGAAAACTGCCGCCGACCGCAGCAGCAACGAAAATCTCCAACTGACGCTGAGTGGGCACAAGAACGACTTATATACCAAAGGCTATCACTCCGATAGCCAGTTTGTCGATTGCTTTGACAAATAGCATCGTCGATTCCCGCAACGAGGCGCTCGGCCCGGAACGCTAACGCAAAGCGGAGACGTTCAACGAAAATTGCCGATGCCACTAGAAAATAATCATGGTCGTCGAACGGCCAAGAAGGGGGAGTATCGATGGACAAGAAAATTCTGAAGGCCTCGTGCGCGTCTTTTCCACTGGCAATGCTGGCATATGCGGCACCCGTCTTGGCTCAAGCGGAAACTGCTCCGGCGACTACCGGGACGGAGGTCATTGTCGTGACCGCTCAGTTCCGCGAACAGAACCTGCAGGAAACGCCGATCGCCATCACGGCGGTTACCGGCGATATGCTGGAAGCACGCAGCCAAACCAATATTGCGGATGTTGCCAATCAGGCCCCCAGCGTCTCGCTCCAGCGTCAGGGCGGCGCTTTCGGTCCGTCGCTCGCGGCGCAGATTCGGGGTATCGGCCAATATGACTTCAATCCGGCGCTGGAGCCCGGTGTCGGATTATATGTCGACGATGTTTACTATGCGACGCTGACCGGTTCGGTGTTCGATCTGCTCGATCTCGAGCGCGTCGAGATCTTGCGGGGTCCCCAAGGCACCTTGGCGGGCCGGAACTCGATCGGCGGCGCCGTAAGGCTCTATTCGCGACGGCCCGAAGGGGACAATAGCGGCTTTGCGAGCCTGACATATGGCAGCCGCGACCGGCTGGATCTGCGCGCGAGCGCCGACATCGGCATATCGGACAGCGTTTCGTTCCGGATCGCAGGCGTGTCGCGCAATCAAGACGGCTACATTCGCCGTCTCGATTTTGCCTGCGTCAACCCTCCGGGCAGCGCACTCAATCCGGCTGTGGGCGGCGTTCCGGTGGGCGGCGGCGTGACGAGCAGCGCGGACGCAAACTGCGTTACGGCAAGAGAAGGTGATGTCGGCTACGACGCCTTCCGCGCTCAACTGCGCTTCCGGCCCGACCCCACGATCGATATCAACATCATCGGCGATTACACGCGGGAATCCCGCAATACGACAAGCGGCATCCTGCTGTTGGCGAACAATCCTTCCGTGGCGGTCCGCGGAGTGGCGCCCGCGGTCCCTTATGACTCCCGATTCATTTGCGGCCGCTTCTGCAATTATGTGACTTTCTTCTCGCCCGCGGAGCCGTTCCTCGGACCGGTTGCGACCGGCTACCCCTTGTTCGAATCGCGCGGCGACGGCCGGACGACCTATGAGGGATGGGGGCTCTCGGCCCAGATCGACTGGGACGTGTCCGACAACTTCCAAATTCAGTCGATCACTGCCTATCGTGATTATCGCACCCGCTTCAACAACGATGACGACCTATCGCCGCTCTCGGTCGGCAACGGTTTCGCCGATCTACCCTTCTGGTCCTTCAGCCAGGAAATCCGACTCAACGGTTCGTTTGCGAACGATGTCGTCGAATATACGCTCGGGGGTTTCTATATCGACCAGCGGTCTTTCTATGGCGGTGTCCAGGACCTCCGCTATGCAGCCATTCCCCTCCAATTCACCGGTGGCGGTGCGGTGCCTGCGGAATCGATCGCCTTCTTCGGGCACGTGGCGGTCAATGTCACCGATCAGCTGACGCTGACAGGCGGCATTCGCTATACCGACGAGTCGAAGGATCTCGTCTATCAGCGCGTCAATTTCGACGGAACGCCCAACCCGTTTCTCGGAGCCCTGGATGGCGTTACGGGAAGCTATTCCGGAGACAATTGGGATTTCCGGGTGAACGTTTCCTATCAATGGACGCGGGAAGTCATGACCTATGCCCAGTTTTCGACCGGGTACAAGGGCGGCGGCGTCAATCCCCGGCCGTTCAATCCGGCACAGGCTCAACCCTTCGGACCCGAAACCGTCGGTGCCTATGAAATCGGCATCAAGACGGACTTGTTCGACCGGACGGTGCGCTTCAACGTTTCGGCGTTTCACAACGACTATTCGGACATCCAGCTGACGCTACTTTCCTGTCCGCAGTTCGGCGGCCCGGGCCCGTGCGCGCTGCCCGCAAATGCCGGTAATGCCGATATCGATGGCATAGAGTTCGAACTGGCGATCCGTCCCGCCGAAGGCCTGCTGATCGATGCATCGCTGAGCTACGTCGATTTCGATTATACGTTCGTCAATCCGGCTGCCGGCACGCCCGGCGGGCCGGGTGTTCAGCTCAATCACGTGCCGCCTTATCTCGCCGAGTGGCAGTGGGCGATCGGTATCCAATACGAGATCCCGCTCGGCGACAATGTTGGATCGTTGACGCCAAGGCTTGATCTCTCGCACCGCAGCAGCGTGTTTTCGAATGCAGTGAACGCGCCCACGAATTTCATCGGAGGGTATGAGTTGGCGAACGGCCGACTCACCTACCGCTCGCCCGATGAAGACTGGGACGTTTCGCTCGAAGTGACCAACCTGTTCGACACATATTATCTGCAGTCGTCTTTCGACCTTTCCGGCGTTTCGGGCTTTACGTCGGCAGTACCGGCACGACCGCGCGAATGGGCGCTGACCGTGACACGGCGTTTCTGAATCCTACCTCCTCGGCGGGCGGTGTCTTGGATTTGCCGCCCGCCATTTTTTGAACAGGCTGAGATGAGCGCATTAGGATCGCTTCGAACATTGTCGTGTTTCGCATTGGCTTCGGCAGGGTTGTTGGCCGTCTCTTCCGCGCCGACCGCCGAAGTTCCGGCGCTGGCGAGCGTGGAATCCGTCGAAACGCCGGAAGCCCCGCCGCCCGCAGGCGACAGGCAGGTCTATTTCGGCGACCTGCATCTCCACACCAGCTATTCCCTCGACGCCGCGTCAGCGAGGACGGAGACGGTACCCGCCGATGCCTACCGCTATGCAATGGGCGAACCGATCACCTATCTCGGGCGCACCATCCAGCGCCGCGTGCCGCTCGATTTTCTGGCGGTGACCGATCACGCCGAATATCTCGGCAATGTCCGGCTCGCGATTCGCGGCGACATCGACCTGTCGGGCGACGACTGGCCGAGGCTCTTCGCCCATCACGGCGGCGACACGATGTTCGAGCTGTTCAGGAAAGCCGTGGCCGGGCTGTTCGGCGAGGACACGCCCGGGCTTTCCGATCCTGCGCGCGTTCACGGCAATTGGGCGAACGTGGTCGACGCCGCGGAACTCTATTATCGTCCAGGCCGGTTCACGACCTTCGTCGCCTTCGAATATTCGCCGACCTTCCGCTCGAACGGCGCGCATATGCATCGCAACGTCATTTTCCGGGGCCCCGACTATCCGGCCATGCCGTTCGGGGCGACGGACTCGATGCACCATGAGGCGCTGTGGGCCTATGCCGAAACCAATCGCGCTCGCGGCATCGATTCGCTGATGATCCCGCATAACAGCAATCTCAGCGACGGCATGGCGTTCTCGTTCGAGGACACCTATGGCGCGCCGATCGGCGTCGACTATGCGACCCGGCGCGCCCGCAACGAACCGCTGGTCGAAATCACGCAGATCAAGGGCACCAGCGAAACCCGCCCGGAACTGTCGCCGGACGATGAATTCGCCGATTTCGAACTGATCGAAGACACGCAGGAAGATATCCAAGGCAGCTATGTCCGGTCGGGGCTGTTGCGCGGCCTCGAGATCGCTCGCCGCATCGGCGTCAACCCGTTCGAGATGGGCTTTGTCGGGGCAAGCGACTTTCATTCCGGCGCGTCGTCGAGCGAAGAGGACAATTTCGTCGGCGGCCTCGGTCTGTCGGACGACCAGGGCAATCCGACGGCGATCCTTCAGGACATCTCGCCGGTCCTTGGCAGCCCGCTCGCGGATCTCAGCGCCTCTGGCATTACTGGGGTCTGGGCCGATGCGAACACCCGCGAGGCGATCTTCGACGCTCTGCGCCGGCGCGAAGTGTTCGCGACGTCCGGCCCCCGCATCCGGGTGCGCCTGTTCGCCGGCTGGAGCACAGCCGACGCGCCGAACGAAGGCGCCGACTGGGCGGCGCGCGCCTATCACTGGGGCGTGCCGATGGGCGGCAACCTCTCCGCGCCGCCATCGGGGTCGCCAGGGCCGACCTTCATCGTTCAGGCGGCAAGAGATCCCCTATCCGGCAACCTCGATCGGATCCAGATCGTCAAGCTGTCTCTGAACGGCGACCGGACGGTCGAACGCATTTACGACGTGGCCTGGTCTCCGGGGCGGACGCACGATCCCGTAACCGGGCGTCTCGAGGGCATCGGCAACACCGTCAACGCCGCAACCGCAACCTACAGCAACACGATCGGCACGCCCGAATTATTCGGCACGTGGCGCGATCCCGATTTCGACCCATCGCAGCGCGCGATCTATTATGCGCGCGTGATCGAAATTCCGACTCCGCGATGGGCCACCTATCTTTCGGTACGCACGGGCGTACCGCTTTCCCCGACCACCCGAACCTGGCTGCAGGAACGCGCATGGACTTCGCCCGTCTATTACACGCCCTGAGGCCTGCCTGCGCGCTGCTGGCGCTTGCGGTCGTCTCGTCGGCGGCGCGCGTAGAGACGGCGCAAACGGCGGGACCCGAGGCGAATGCGCAAGCGGTTGAAGCGCAACCGACGGAAGCCTCTGGCGCGGCCGATCGCCAGCTGCTCTGGGGCGACACCCATGTCCACACGATCAATTCGACCGATGGCTTCTTCAGCGGATCCGCCAACGCCGATATCGAAACGGCCTACCGCTACGCCCGCGGCTTGCCCGTCCTCCATCCCCGCACGGGCCCGCGCATCCGGATAGACCGGCCGCTCGATTTTATCGTCATCGCCGATCATGCCGAAATGCTATCGGTGTCGCGCCGACTGCGTGATCGCGACGAACAGATAATGGCGACCCCGGCGGGCCGCCGGCTCCACCGAATCTGGAGCGAAGAGGGCGGACGAGCGCTGCTTTCCGCATTGATATCCGTTAACAATCCTGGAGCGCTCGAGGACGTCATCCGCGATCTCAACGTCCCGGTCATCCGCGAACCGGGCTGGGCGGTGCAGGTCGAGGCGGCGGAACGGAACAACCGGCCCGGCACGTTCACAGCAATGATCGGATGGGAATGGACGTCCACGCCCGGCGGACTGAATCTTCACCGTGTCGTCTTCACCGATGCCGATGGAGATGTCGCCCGGCAGTTCCTCCCCTTCAACTTCTACGACAGCAACCGACCGGAGGATCTGTGGAATTTCTTCGAGGAGACCCGTGAACGCACCGGTGCGGACTTCATCGCCATGCCGCACAATTCGAACCTGTCCAACGGGCTGATGTTCGACCTGACCGACAGCGACGGCAACCCCTTCACGGCGGCCTACGCCGCGCGGCGCGCTCGCTGGGAACCGGTCGTCGAAATAACCCAGTACAAGGGCACCTCTGAAACGCACCCGAGCCTCTCCCCGCGCGACGAATTCGCCAGCTACGAGATTCGCGAACGGCTGCTCGGCCCCGGACCGGCTATGCCCGAGCCGGGCTCATTCGTCAGGTCGGCGCTTGGCCGTGGGCTGGCGGAGCAGGCGCGGATCGGCGTCAATCCTTTCCGTTTCGGCCTGATCGGCTCCACCGACAGTCATACGGGCTTCTCGTCCGTGCGCGAAGACGATTTCCTCGGCAAGATGGGCGAAGACCTGTTTCCCGCCGAACGCGCCAACGTAAATCCCGACATCGTCTTCCCGGCTTGGGACATGTCGGCTTCGGGCCTGGCGGGCGTCTGGGCGGACAGCAATACGCGTCGCGGAATCTTCGACGCGTTCCGGCGCAGGGAAGTTTTCGCCACGACCGGACCGCGCATCAGCCTGCGGCTGTTCGCGGGATACGGCTTCGAGCCCGGGGACGACCGGGCACGAGACTTTGCGGAGATCGGCTATCGGCGCGGCGTGCCGATGGGCGGCGTCCTGACCGGCGACAGCGCCGGGCGCGCACCGCAATTCGTGATCCGCGCGGTCCGGGATCCGCGCGGCGCCAATCTCGACCGCGTCCAGGTGGTGAAAGGCTGGCTCGGCGCCGATGGCGAGATGCATGAGCGCGTGTACGACGTAGTCTGGTCAGGCGACCGGCGGATCGGTGCGGACGGACATTTGCCGGCGGTGGGCAATACCGTCGATCTTTCGACGGGGCGCTATCGCAATACGATCGGTGCCGCCGAACTCGCCGTCTTGTGGCGCGATCCGGACTTTGATCCGGCGCAATCCGCCTTTTACTATGTGCGTGTGCTCGAGATTCCGACGCCTCGCCACCATGTCTTCGACATGCTCGCGCTGGGCATGGATCCCGCTTCGTCGAACCGGCCGGCGACGATCCAGGAACGCGCCTTTTCCTCGCCGGTCTGGTACCGTCCGTGAATCTTGGAAAGTGGCTTCGCGAGCCGCTGGTCCATTTTCTGCTGGCGGGAGGAACGCTCTTCGTCCTGGCCTCTTTCTGGCAAGGAAGCGCGGAAGACGGTCGCACCATCCATATCGGCCGCGAAGAGCTGCTCGTGCATATGCAGGGCCGCGCGCAGGTCTATGACGAAGCCGCCTTTGCCGCGATGCTCGACGCCATGCCCGCCGAACAGCGGCGCGCGCTCGTCCGCGAAGCCGCGTTGCAGGAAGCGCTCTACCGGGAAGGCCAGGCGCTCGACCTTGCCGAGGCCGATCCGCTGATCCGCCAGCGGATCGTGCAGCAGATGCGCCTGTTGATCATGGAGGACGCGGCGGCCGATCTCGACGTCAGCGATGCCGAAGTCGAGGCCTATTACCGCGAAAATTCAGGCGACTATCGAGCCCCGGCGCAGGCAAGTTTCACCCATGTCTTTTTCAGCGAGAGCGAGCGAGGCCCGTCGGCTTCCGCCGCGCGATCCGAACTGAATTTGCTGCGCGCCGATCACGTCCCCTTCGAGGCCGCCGCGCAGCATGGTGACCGGTTCCTCTACCAGCTGAACTATATCGATGCTGATCCCGAGCTCGTCGCGAGCCATTTCGGCACGGCCTTTGCCCGCCGCGTCTTTTCCGCCGAGCTAGGCGAATGGCAGGGTCCCTTCCGCTCCGACTATGGTTGGCATCTGGTCCTGTTGCGGAGCCGTTCGCCCGCCCGATCTGTACCGCTGGCGGAAATCGCCGATCGCGTGCGGGAAGACGCGCTGGCCGCCAAACGCACACGCCTGGCGCAGACTGCGCTCGACGCCTTGCTCGACCGGTATCGTATCGAGACGGACCCGGATCTCGAATGATGCTGCGTTCGCTTTGCGCCTTGCTTGCCCTCCTTTTGCTGCCGACGGCCGCTCTGGCGGACGACAACCGGCCGTTGACAATCAGCATCGAGGAAACCGGCTCCGACACCTTCGTCGTGACCTGGAAGATGCCCGCCAATGTCGAACAGCGGCATTTGCCGGCATTGCGGGCGCCGGACGAATGCACAGTGGGCGAGCATGTCCGGCAATGGTCGGACCCGCTCGGCCATTGGCGCGAGGAACGATGGCGGTGCGCGAACGGCTTGCGCGGGCAAAGCATCGCTATCGACTATCCCTACGCCAACCCCAACCTCGCGACCATCGCGCGCCTTCGTTTGGCGGATTCCGAGGAAACCGTCCTGCTGCTTCAGCCGCAGGAGACGCGCCTCGCGATACCGGCCGACGCGCAGGTGCCGGGAACCTTTCGTGACTTTTACCGGCTCGGCATCGAGCATATCTGGCTCGGCATCGACCATCTTCTCTTCGTTGCCGGCCTGATCTTCGTCGCGGGGACGTTACGGCGCGTGCTCGCGACGATTACCGGTTTCACGATCGCCCATTCGATCACTTTAGCGCTTTCCGCGCTCGATGTCGTCCGACTCCCGGTGGCCGCGGTCGAGGCGGTCATCGCACTCAGCATCGTGTTTCTCGCCGTCGAGATCGCTAAGGGGCCGCGCGATACCATTACCTGGCGCCGGCCCGTCACGGTCGCGGCGAGTTTCGGCCTGCTGCACGGTTTCGGCTTCGCCGCGGTGCTGCGCCAGATCGGATTGCCGGAAGATGGTCTTTTGACGGCACTTCTCGCGTTCAATCTTGGGATTGAGACCGGGCAAATCATCTTCGCCGCAGCGCTGATGTCGGCCTTTTCTGCATTGCGCTTGGCCGGAAAGTCGGCATTGTTTCGCAGATCGTTTCGCCGGACCGGCAGATTGCAGAACGTTTTCAGCTACGTGCTCGGCATTGTCGCTAGTTACTGGATGTTCACGCGTTTTCTCATCTGAAAACGTGATACAAGATTGAGATAATCGGCCATTATCGGGATTTCTCGGACCAGCCTAAGCGTATCAATTCAGCCCGTTTCCAACCGTCAGCTACAGGCTGATCACCCGCGATGGCAGCCATTCCACCACGCACCGGATCGATGGTGGCAATCGATCAAGTATTTTCGCTAGTTTGACCTGCCCCATCAGGGTGGTCCACCGGATAAGTTAGAGTTCCGGCGGTTTGAGACGCTTGGGTTTGGTGGTCCGGGCTCATGGTTAGTTTCCGGCAGCGATGGCCCCGATCGGGGCCATCGAAGTCTTTGTTCTGGCAGCATATTCTGCCGGCGATAAATTGCCAAGAGCCATGTGAGGACGACTGACATTGTAATCGTTCCTCCATGCCTCGATTAGGCGTCTGGCTTCGGCAACTGACCGGAACCAGTGCACATTCAGGCACTCGTCCCGGAACGATCCATTGAAGGATTCTATATACGCATTGTCGGTCGGAGTTCCCGGACGGGAGAAGTCCAGCTTCACATGATGATGGTAGGCCCACAGATCGACGATCCGTCCCGTAAACTCCGCGCCATTGTCGGCAAAAAGGGCCTTTGGCGCGCCGCGTAAATAGACCAGCCTGCTTCAAAACCGCCACGATCTATTCGGTTGAAAATCTCTTTCTCTTCATCGACGCATCTCCTCACATAAGAAAACCCGCCGGATATACTAACTTTGCAACTGGGTCACTTTCACCATGTCACGTCAACCCAAGGCATTGCTCGCCGACAAAGGCTACGACGGCGACAGGTTCCGCGAGAGCCTGCTCACGCGCGGCATCCCGCCAATCATCCCGCCGCGTGCGAACCGCAAGGTCCCAGAGCATCCCGACTATCGCCGTTACCGCGACCGCAACCTCGCCGCCGCACGCCTATGGATGAAGTCTTTTGTCAACACAGCCTAGGGAAGCACGAAAATATCGACGAACATGATCCCGTTTGTCCAAAGCTGCGGCACGATTGCGCGCCGGCGATTTGGATTGTAGCCGATCGATGCCGTGTTCGGAATATCGCCCGCGATCTCGGCGATCGCTACGGTCGCGACGACATGCAGCAGGATCGAACCGCGCGAAGCCTCGCCGCTCAGGCGCAAATCGGGAAAGATGCAGGAACAGCCTTGAATGGCTATCCTGGGATCCGAGAAAGCACGCCACGACGCAATGCGGAACCATGCATGAAATGCGCATGTCGAGCGCGATTGTTGCCGCCGTCTGTCTCGGTTCGAGAATGCTGTGTGCGCGACTGAACGGATGATCTCGTCGCGACCCAAATCTACAGACGCTTGAAACACCAACCAAATGGAACCGCTTGAAATAGGAAAGACGATCAGGTCGCCCGACACCCGGGCATTCTTAGGAGGCACAGGGATCGTTGCCCCGGGAGAGGTGCGCTTCGATGCGTCATGGAAAAAGGCGGAACGATTTGGGGACTGAAGGAGAAGATTCGTGAGCCTGACCATCCACTCGCTCCACCCGATATTCGCTGCGGAAATCCTCGGCGCCGAGCTCGGCGCAACACCAACGTCCGATTTCATCGAGACGGTCGAGCGGGCGATGGCGACCTATGCGGTGGTCGTCCTGCGCGACGCTCCGGTGTCGGATGAGGAGCACATCAATTTCGCGCGCGCCTTCGGGCCTCTCGAATTACCTCCGGGGCTGGAGCGCTTCACCGGCAATGCACTGGAAAAGAGCCGCATCGCGCCCGAATTATACGATATCTCCAATCTCGACGAAGATGGCGAGATCATCCCCTATTCCAGCGAACGCCGCAAGCTGGCGAAGGCCACCGAGCGCTTTCATACCGACAGCTCCTTCAATACCATGCCGACCAAATGGTCACTTCTTCGGGGAGAGATCATTCCACCGACGGGCGGCGACACCCATTTCATCGATATGCGCACGGTCTATGACGAGCTGCCGGACGAGATGAAGGAACGCATCGAGGACCTCGTTGTGGTCCACGACTTCTGGCGCGGGCGTGAGCTTCTCGGCGCCACGGATATCACCGATGAGATGCGCGAGACTATGCCGCCCGTCTCCCATCCGATTGTACGGACGCTGCCTTATGGCCGTAGGGCGCTGTATATCGGCGGCCATGCCGTGGGCATCGTGGACTGGCCCGAGGATGACGCGCTCGAGTTCCTTGATGAACTATACGACTTCGCCACGCAGGAGAGGTTCGTCTACGCCCACAAATGGCGCCAGGGCGACCTCGTGATCTGGGACAATCGCTGCACGCTGCATCGCGCAACGCCGCTCGAAACCGACGAGTTCAAACGGGACGTGCGACGTGCGACGGTCAACGAATACGGTCCGGAGAGGTCAGCGGCGGCTACGACCGTCAGATAAAAGCGCCGCGGCAATCGCCGCCCACACGGCGGAGCCCCGCGCTGATGCGCGCAACGGGCACGTTGCCGATGGCGGGGAAGGGTATGATGCGGATCGAGATTGCGCGAGTGGAGCCAGCCTTCGAAGGCGCGCCGTTCGGTTCGATCGGCCCCTACGAGAAGGTCGTCGGGCGCGCCCATTGCGCGGTGAATCCTGCCCATCCCCTCAATGCCGGCATCGTCAATATCGACAAGGCGCCCGTTAATGCAGCCGGCTGTGTCGAATATGCGTGCGACTTCTATCTCCTGAAACCGGTCGACATGCGGAAAGGCAATCGCCGCATATTCTGCGATGTGCCCAATCGCGGCAACAAGGTTGCCCTGCACACCCTCAATGACGCGTTGCGCGATATCGATGGTCAGATGCGGATGGCCGTCAACGACCCGCGCTCGGCGGCCGATGCGGGCAACGGCTTTCTTATGCGCCAAGGTTACACGATTCTCTGGATCGGCTGGCAGGGCGGCGGCGAGACTGCCGGAGAGGGTCTCCTTTCGGCGCAGTTGCCCGTCGCGACCGACAATGACGAGCCCATCGTCGCGGTCAGCCGCGAAGAGTTCATCTTCGAACATCTGCAGAGCCCAGTCCTCGCGGCGCTCAGCTACCCGGCGAACACCGCCGAGCAGTCGTCTTGCGTGCTGACGGTTCGCCAGCACGAGCAGGATCCAAGAACGCTCGTTTCACCTGCCGACTGGCACTTCGTGTCGAATATGCAGATCAAGATCAATCGGCCCGCGGAATTCGATGCAAGCGCGATCTACGAATTCATCTATCCAGCCCAGGATCCGACGGTCGCGGGCTTGGGCTTCGCAGCCCTTCGCGACGTCGTTTCCTTCTTGCGCCACGAAAGCACCGATGAGACAAGCACACGCAATCCGCTCGATCTCGAAGGGCGGCCCGCTGTCGATCACGCGCTCGCCTACGGGATGTCGCAGGCCGGGCGCGTCTTGCGGGATTTCGTCTATCAGGGGTTCAACGAGAGCCTGGCCGGCGGCAAGGTCTTCGACGGCATGCTCGTCTGCATGGCCGGCTCGCGCAAAAGTTTCGTCAATCACGCCTTCGCGCAGCCGGGGCGCTTCGCGCGCCAGCACGAAGACCGGCTTTTTCCGCACGATCAGTTTCCCTTTTCCTACGCCACGACGACCGACCCCGTGAGCGGCAAGACGGACGGCATTCTGGCTCGCTGCGAGCAATCCGACGCCTGTCCGAAGGTCATCCAGACCGAGAGCAGCTCCGATTTTTTCCAGGGCCGTGCGAGCCTGCTCGTCACCGATGCGGCGGGCTGTGAAATTCCAATACCCGAGTGCGTACGGCTGTATCATTTCGCCGGCCTTCAGCATGGCGGGGGCGGAGATCCCACGGTGGATTATGCCCGCTTTTTTCCGGCCATTCGCTATGCTCCCAATCCCGCGGACGGCTCCGCCGTCCACCGGGCGCTTCTTGTCGCATTGGACAGGTGGGTGGACGGCGGAGGGTCACCGCCGCCCAGTCAATTTCCCAACGTGGCTGACGGTACACTGGGTTTGGCAGCTTCCGATCACTACGGATTTCCGGCAATTCCGGATGCGGACTATCCGGGCCTCGTCAACGGGCTTTGCGAAGTCGATTACAGCGTGCAGCCGCCGAAGCCGGTCCCGGGCCGGGATTATGTGGTGATGGTACCCCCGATTGACAGCGACGGAAACGAGATCGCCGGCATTCGCGTGCCCGACATTGCCGTGCCACGCGGCACCCACACGGGATGGAACCCGCGCCGCAAAGGCTATGCGGCAGCGGCCCTGAGCCCTCTCGGGGCCTATTTCCCCTTCGCCGCAACCAAGAGGAAGCGGCTGGAGTCGGGCGATCCCAGGCCGTCCCTGGAAGAACGCTATTCCGGCAAGCAGGATTATCTTCGCAAGGTCGCGAAAGCCGCGAACGCACTGCGCGTTAGCGGGTTCTTGCTGGAAGAGGACGTCGAACGGATCGCGGCGAAGGCGCGCGACGATATCGCCGAGTCCGGCCTCGGCTAGCTATAGACTGCCCTTAGAAACTCCAGAAAGGTCTTGACCTTGGCCGAGGCCTCGAGACGGCGCGAATAGATCGCGTAGAGCTTCATCGGAGAAGCCGTTCCTTCCGGAAGGACGAATTCCAGCCGTCCCTCTTTGACATCACGTTCCACCAGAGCCGCTGGCATGAAGGCCGGCCCCATCCCTTCTAGCAGGGCGAGATAGAGTAGCGAGGCGCTGGAACTGTACAGCGCGGGATTGAACCTCACCCGGTGCCCGCTGCGAAAGGTGATCGTGCCGTCGAAGGAATAAGCCGAATAATGCAGCAGCGGCCAGCCATTAACGTCGTTCGGGGAGCTTGGACGACCCTGGACGTCGAGAAAGGCCGGGGTTGCCACGAGCCGAAAGGGAAATGTCGTCAGATGCGTTGCGGGCATCCGGTCGTTGGGCGTGTTGGTAACGCGAAGGGCGACGTCGATATCGTCATAGTCGAGTGAGACGCCCCTTTCGATCAGGTCGATATCGATGGTGAGCTGTACGTCGGGATAGGTCTGACGATAGTCCGCGAGCAGCGTGACGAAATCGCGGTTCACAAGCCAGGGGGGAATGCTGACTTTCAGAGTGCCGAACGGCTTGGCGTCGACATCGCGGATGGCTGCTTCGGTTTCCTCCACAGTGTCGAGGATGCGGCGCGCCTGTTCGAGATATCGTGCGCCGACTTCGGTCAGGCTGACCCGGCGGCTCGTGCGGTTGAGCAGCCGTGTCGACAGTCTCCGTTCCAGCATAGCGACATGCTTGCTCACCGCCGAATGGGCGATATTGAGCTTGTTGGCTGCCGCGCTGAAGCTGCTGAGTTCCGCGACCGTGCAGAATATACGCATGCTGTGCAATAAATTCACGGTGATCTGTCTCGATCAGAGAACACTATGTGCGCGACATAGGCCATGATTTTATGCGGTCAAGAAAATACTGTTCCTACAAAATATTATAGGGGAGGTACTATGAACAGACTGCACAGCTATGTGTCGAGGCGGGTGTTGGTCAGCGTTTCGTTGATCGGGATTGCCGGCATTCTCGCATCCGCGGCCTCTCCGGCCACGGCGCAAGTGCTGCCGGACAGCGAGAATTCTGCCTCGGCCGATAATGGAGCTCCCAGCTCTGACGAGGGCGTCTTAATCGTGACGGCGCAGTTTCGCGACCAGCGTCTGCAGGATACGCCGCTCGCGATCACGGCATTGACCGGCGAGATGCTCGACGAACGCGGCCAGACGACGCTTACCGACCTCCACGCGCCGAACCTCACTGTGGAACCGGCACCGGGCATCTTCGGGCCAGCGGCGCAGATTTATATTCGTGGCGTCGGACAATTCGACACCAACTTCACCTTCGAGCCGGGTGTCGGTGTCTATATAGACGGTGTCTACTATTCGACGGTCTTCGGAAATGCATTCGATCTTCTCGATCTTGAACGTGTCGAAGTGCTGCGCGGGCCGCAAGGTACGCTGGCCGGCAAGAACTCGATCGGCGGCGCGATCAGGCTGTTTTCGCGTCAGCCCAACGGCGAAGAATCCGGCTTCGTCGAAGCGACCGCCGGCAGCTATGATCGCGTCGGAGTTCGTGCCGGGGCGGATCTGACGATCGTTCCCGACAGGGTTTTTGCCCGTATTTCAGGCTCGGCGAGGCATATTCGTGGCTATATCGACAGGATCGATTTTGCCTGCGCCAACCCCGGCTCCCCGCTTCCGACATTGGTGAGCAGCGGCGACAATTCCTGCCGTCTGGGCCGATTGGGAGGCAGCGACCAGGTCGGTCTGCGCGGCCAATTACGGTTGCTTCCTGCCGAAGATCTCGAGATCAATCTTTCGGCCGATTTCTTCAGCAATCGGGGCGATCCGGGGCCGAGCATCCTGATCGAGGCGCGTGAGGCGCCGACCGCGACACTCAACGGGGTCAGCTACGGTCCGCAGTTCGAATCACCCAATCCCTATGTGAGCTACGCCACCTATCGCGGTACGGCTGGGTCCAGCTACGATGCGCAAGCGGAAAGCGAACTGACCGCTTGGGGTGTTGCCGGAACGATCGACTATTTCATTTCGGACGATGTCAGACTGAAATCGATCACCGCCTATCGTTCCACGGACGCCTATTTCGTTGTCGATAATGACGAGAGCCCGATCCCGAAAAGCGAATCCATAGGCCGACCCAGTCAGGAGCAATTCACGCAGGAACTGCGGCTCAGCGCCGATCTTGCCGATCTCGTAGACCTGACGGTGGGTGGCTTCTATTATAATGGCGATTCCGTCCAGGGCGGGCGCAATCTGATCGGTTCGATCAATGCCGACTTCCTGACAGCCGATACGATCGAATCGGAAAGCAGCTCGGTGTTCGCCCATGCCGTGTTTCACGTCACGGAAGATCTGAACCTGACTGCGGGCATACGCTATACGGACGACCGCAAGATCTACACTTTCGTCCGCTCGACCGTCGACGGTTCGTTCAGCCCCGCCGTAACGCCGATCGACGGCCAAAGCGCTACTTTTTCCGAGGAGATTTTGGATTATCGAGCGGTTATCGATTACCGCTGGTCGCCAAGCTTCTTCACCTATGCCCAGTTCTCGACCGGCTTTAAGGGCGGCGGCGTCAATCCGCGCGTATTCTTTCCGAATCAGGTCGCGGCGTTCGGCGAAGAGCGGCTGAATGCCTATGAGATCGGGTTTAAATTCGAAACTCTCGACAGGAGACTTCGCCTGAACGTTTCGGCGTTCCTTAACGACTATAGCAATATCCAGATCCAGACCAACACAGCCTTTTTCAACGTGAACCTGCCGGTCCAGCCTGACATAACGCTGCCGAACTACAATCCGCCCGAGGGCACCTTTCCGGCTGCGGTATTTCTGAACGGCGGCGATGTCGAGCAGACGGGCGTCGAGGCGGAGCTGACGCTGGATCTCGACCGGCTGCAAATCAATGCGAGCGTGAGCTATCTGGAGGGCCATTATACCGATCTGCTGCCGCAGGCGATCGCATCGGGCCTGACCGCGGACATGGAGCTACCGTTCGCGCCGGGCTGGCAGGCGGATATCGGCGTCCAATATGAAATCGACGTTCCCGGCGGTACGCTGACGCCGCGGCTCGACTATCACTATCAGTCGAGCACCTTCGCCAGCGCCATCAACGATCCTCGCAACCGGCTGGAGTCACGCAACATACTCAACGCCCGGCTTACCTATCGCACCGACGATGAAGACTGGGAGGCGACGCTCGGCGTTACCAATCTGACCGAAGACTTCTTCTATTATTCCCGGTTCGACATCTTCTCGACAGGTGGATACGTCACCGGCGTTCCATCGCGGCCCCGCGAATGGTCCTTGTCCGTGGCGCGTCATTTCTGATGGCTTCCGGCGGAACGCCGGGCGGAATGCAGGCCAGTGCAAATCAGCTGGGTTCTTGCTCGAGGCAGTTGGCGATCGGGCCAGTGTAGCGGGGTTTTAGGCTCTCGCCGGCGCAACTATGAGAAAGATGACAATGGACGATATCGAATATCTGAAAAAGAAGAACCGGGAGCTCGAGGATAGGATCGGGAAAATGGAGGATGTCAGCGCGATCAAGCGCCTCCATTTTTCATACGGCTACTATATCGATTATTGTCACTACGACGATGTGGTCAACCTCTTCTCGGAAGATGCCGAAGTCGTTTTCCTGTCCGGCGTATATAAGGGCCATAAGGGCATCCGCCGGCTCTACATCGAGTGGATCCAGCAGCTGTTCAATGAAGGGCGCGAGGGCGCCGATGACGGTTTCCTGTTCGATCACATCCAGATGCAGGATGTGATCACGGTTGCCGAGGACAGGCAGACCGCCAAGGGTCGTTTTCGCGGCATTCTGCTCGGCGGCTCGCACGATATCCGCGTATATCGCCCGGAAGGCCTCTCGCAGCAGTTCATGGAAAGCGGTATCTACGAGAACGACTATGTCCGCGAAGACGGCATCTGGAAGATCAAGCGGCTGGACTATGTGCTCCAGTGGCAAGCCGATTACGATACCGGCTGGGCGCATACCGACGCCCATCTTCGCCCGTCGCAGGTGCCCTATCCCGAAGATCCGCTGGGGCCGGATTATCTGATGGACGACAAGCGAGAGACCTGGCCATATCGTCAGGACATGCCTGTCCACTATGTCCATCCCGTGGTCGCGAACGCCCTGACGGAACAGCGCCAGCCGGAATGACCGCGCCGGAACGACAGGCGATGAACTCTATCGCGCCCAGGCAGCCACGGATTTCGGACCGACACGCTGGCAGGAGCAACCGGCCTTGGGAATGAGCGAGCATTTCAGTTTGATGGCGGCGCGTTTGACGCTGCCGATGTTTCGACCGGGTACCGGTTCGTGAGCACCGGCCCCGCGTCCTCCACTACCGGGGAAAGCGATGCCGTCGCGGCAGCCGATGGCCCCTCCGGCGACGGGGATTGGCGGCCAAAGACTCTCTATTCGCTCGGTTTTCTAACACTAATCGCGACGTTCAACTATCTGGATCGCTCGCTGCTGGGCTTGGCGCTTCCGGCGATCAAGGAAGAGATGCACGTTTCCGATACTGTGCTCGGCCTGGTCAGTGGGCTCGCCTTCGTGCTGTTCTATTCCATTCTGGGCCTGCCGATAGCCTGGGCTGCCGACCGCTTCAGCCGCCGCAACATTATCGCCATAGGTTTCGCCTTCTGGAGCGCGATGACGGTGGCTTCGGGCTTTGTCGCCAATATCTGGCAGCTTGCCATTGCCCGCTTTCTGATGGGAGCCGGAGAAGCGGCGGGCCTTGCCCCTTCGACCTCTATGATTTCTGATCTGTTCCGCGCGCAACGCCGTCCGTTGGCCATGGCGATATTCGCAACCGCCAGCGTGATCGCCGGCATCGTCTTTTTTCCGCTCGCCGGATGGATCGGGGAGAATCACGGGTGGCGGTGGATGTTTATCGCCGCCGGTGTGCCGGGCGTCGTCCTTGCCTTGCTGTTCGTGCTTACGGTCCGCGAGCCGGCACGCGGCAGCAAGGATGCGAACGCCGCGCCCTTCCGGGCGACCGGCATAAGGGAGACGGTGCGCTTTCTCGCCGGTTCGCGCACCTATCTGCTCCTGGTCGCGGGCTCCACCTTCATGGGCGCCAACCTTTATGCAGCAGCGGCGTGGGCGCCCACCTTTCTTGCGCGGGTGCACGGCATGACCCTGACCGAGATAGCCGGTACGATTGGCCCCGTCCGCGGCGTCGTCGCCGCGCTCGGCATCCTCGCCGGCGGCGTGCTCATAGATCGGCTCGGACGTAACCGTCCCAAGCTACGGGCCCGCATTCCGGCCGTTGCCTGTTTTCTCGTAGGGCCCGCGGAGGCGCTGTTTTTGCTGTGCGAACCTACCTGGCTGTGGCTGACGGGCTTTGCCTTCTCCAGCTTTTTCGTCCTCATTTACCAGGGACCGGTCTTCGCGCTCGGGCTCAGCGTGGCGCGCATGCCGATGCGCGCGGTCGCTACCTCGATCATGGTCTTCGCCACCGCCCTGCTCGGGCAAGTCGCCGGGCCGTTGATCGTCGGCGCGCTCAATGACGCCCTCGCGCCGGAATTCGGCCAGCTGGCGGTGCGCTATTCGATGCTGGTCGGCGCAGTGACCCCGATGATCGCAGGCGTGATGTTCTGGCTTGCCGGAAACCGCCTTGAGGCGGATGTCGCCCATGCCGAGGCCGGATCATGACGCTAGGCTCCGAAATCAGCCGCAGGCAGATCCTTTTGGGCGGCGGAGGTGGTATCGCGGCACTCGGGCTGGGCCTTGGGCCTGCGCCGGCCCTGTCCGCCAATCGGACGGACGTTTCGCTTTTCCTGATCGACACTGCCATTCCCGGCACTGACGAGGCGGCCCGGCTAGCTGCGCGCAAAGGCGCTGTGGTGGCGCGGTTCACCGGGGACCCCGGCGTCCCCTGGCTGGAACATCTCGAACCCCTGTGGAGGCATCGGCCGCTGCCTGTGGCCGGCCTGACCTTCGGCGGCGCCTTGTTCTGCTTTGAGCGGCTGGCAAGGGGCTTCGGGTTGTCATGTGGTTTTCGATCCTCTTTGCCGCCCGCTCGCCTCGCCGGCAGCGGTCACGGGAAGGAACACCGTCAGCCGGCTTTCGGCATGGCGGAGGCGGCTTTCCGCGCCGCAACGGACCTCGCCGCGTACGGACAGACCCGCATGACGGCGGCCGGGATCGACGCCCCCGATCGCCCGCTGACCTGGGTTCTGCGGCCGGCTCACGTGCGGCGGCCCCGAACAGACAATGGAAGGTGAAGGACAGCCGATGCTACCACCGGGTTGCACCCAGGAGATGTTCGGTCAGGCGATCGACGCCTTCGAACAAACCGTAGGCCCTGAATGGGTCTTCACGTCCGGGAGGGACCTGGACCTCTACCGCGACGCCTATTCGCCTTTCTGGGGCGAGCCGGAGGAGCGCTTCGCTTCGGCGGCGGTGGCGCCGGCGGATGTGGAACAGGTCCAGGCGGTCGTCCGGATCGCCAACGAAACCTCGCTGCCGGTCTATCCGATCTCCACCGGAAAGAATCTGGGCTATGGCGGCTCGGCCCCTTCGCTTTCGGGCAGCGCGGTGCTCGATCTCATCAGGATGAACAGGGTCCTCGATATCGACGAAGAAAACGCGTCCGTGCTGGTGGAGCCGGGGGTCAGCTATTTCGACCTCTATCGCGAGTTGCGCGATGCCGGGGCCAAGCTCTGGATCGACTGCCCCGATCCCGGCTGGGGCAGCCCGATCGGCAACGCGCTCGATCGCGGCGGCGGCTATACCCGCCCCCAGTTCCGCAACCATTTCGACGCCCATTGCGGAATGGAGGTGGTCCTGCCCAACGGCGAATTGCTGCGCACCGGGATGGGCGCGCTCCCGGCCGCTGAAACGTGGCAGCAATATAAGGCCGGGTTCGGCCCCTGGATCGACGGGATGTTCTCCCAGTCGAATTTCGGCGTCGTTACGAAGATGGGCTTCTGGATGATGCCGGAGCCAGAGGCGTGCCTGATCGGACGCGTCTATGCGAACCGCTATGAGGATCTCTCTGCGCTCGTGCGCATCGTCACCCATCTCGAAAATACCGGCATCGTCAACGGCATGCCGGGGTTCGGCAGCCCGCTGCTGCAGCGGCGCGTACCGGCGGATCCGCAGGCCAGCGATCCCAACGATGCGAGCGCCCCCGATCAGGCCTTGCAGGACGCCTTTTACAGCAGGGACGCCGCCGCGCGCGGGCTCATAGCCGATCGTGTGCGATCGACGGGACGCAGCTGCTGGAGCGCGCTCGTCAAATTCTACGGCCCGGAGCGCATGGTCAGGCTGCAATGGGAGCTTTCGAAGGAGCAGTTCTCGGAAATTGCGGGCGTCGAGTTCGGCGAACCCGAATTCTACAGTTTCCCGCTTTCCGATGCCGAACTCGAAAGGGTCCACAAGCCGACCTTCGGTATTCCGAGCCTGAGCGTTTTCAATTTCGGCATCAGGACCGAGGCGCGGCCCGATCTGCTGGAGGGGCACCAGGCATTCTCGCCCGTCATCCCGCGCACGGGCGAGGCGATCTTCGAGGTCAATCGGGTGTTTCGGGAAATATTTCAGGACGAAGGGCTACCCGTGCCGCCGTTCGGCCTCCCTGGGTGTGTCTGGGAGCGGGCCTTGATGATGATCTTCGTCTTCCCCACGACGCGAGATCCCGAGATCAACCAGAAGTATCGCCGGGCATTTCATCGGCTCATTCCTGCCGCTGCCGAACGCGGATGGGGCGAGTATCGAACTCCGGTTGCCTATTACGATGCGGTCATGGACACCTATTCCTTCGCGGATCACGCGCTTCGTCGGTTCCACGAAACGGTGAAGGATGCGCTCGATCCAAACGGGATCATCTCGCCCGGCCGCTACGGCATCTGGCCCGAGCGTTATCGATGAGCGGGAAGCGTAATATCGGCCGGTTGCTGCTGATCGGAACCAGCGTGATGGGTGCGGGAGTCGTAGCCATCTACGCCGCGTCTGCCTTGCAATTGTCCGACAACGAACCGGCTGCTGCTGCCGAAACTTCGACCTCTTCGGTCATGCCGCCGCCTGTGCCGGCCGATTTCGAAAGGGGCAGGCAGGTCTACGACCGGTGGTGTGCTGCCTGCCATGCACGGGACCCCGGTCACCCCGGTACGCAGTCGCTCGAGATCAAATATGGAGGGGCGATTCCGGCCGCGCTCGAGGACAGAAGCGACTTGACACCCCAGATTACCGCCCATTTCGTGCGCAACGGCGCAGGCCTGATGCCTTTTTTCAGGAGGACCGAGATCGGCGACGCCGACCTCCGCGATCTCAGCGCCTATCTGGCGGAGGATGAATGATAATGGACATGGTTCGCATAGGACGGCCGGGAGGGATGATGCTGGCCTTGGCAAGCCTCCTGATGACGCCCGCCTGCGCGCACGAACGGGTGGAACATTTCGCTCCTGTAGCGCCCCGGCCGGCCGGGGTGCCCGCGGATGCCCGACCGTCATTCAGCTCGTCCGTTCTCGCCGGGAATACAGCGTACATTGCGGGGGTCACCGATCTCGATCCGGCGACGCGGCGGCCCGGCACCGCGCCGCGCGAGAGCATTCGGCTCGTTCTCGATGCGCTGAAGGCGTCCGTCGAAGCTGCGGGTCTGGAGATGGACGATCTGGTCTGGGTGCAGGTCTATGTGACCGATCTCGATACATTCTCCCAATTCAATGCGATCTATGCCGAATATTTCGAAGGCCCGCTGCCGGCCCGGACTTTCGTGGGCGTTGCGGGGTTGATGGGGGGCGCCCATTTCGAGATCAACGGCATAGCCGTCGCGCAGGCCTGCGATTGATTTTGCGGCGACCGTTGCGATGGCGCGGGCCGGGCGGATATGCCCGGACCATGCTCGGTGCCGCGCTGATCGCGATGGCCTGCGGCCCTGCGGCGGCGGAACCGGCAACGGCGAACGACGCCGAATGTTCTCTGGTCCATATCACCTCCGGGCCGATTGAGGCCGATGCGCCCGTGTCGATCCGGTCCGTTTCGACCGAGAGGCTGTCCGATGCCGGAGCACGTTACTGCCTGGTCCGGCTCCGCGTCGGAGGCGATGTGAATATGGCTATCGGTTTACCGATGGACGGACGCTGGAATGGCCGGCTCCAGGCCGAAGGGGTTGGCGGCTATGGCGGCCGGGCGCTGCCACCGGTCCGCGCCGTCGCACGCGGCTATGTCGGCGTGCAGACCGACACCGGCCATGTCGCCGGGGCGCATCACCCCGGCGATGGGCCGGACGATAACTGGCGCGTGATGGTCGGCGCCTTTGCGATGCGCGCCCCGGGGGTGCCCGATCTTGCCCGGCAAAATGATTTTGCGCACCGCTCGGCGCATCTGATGGCGGTCGTCGGCCGGCAGGTCGCGTCGGTCTTTTACGGTCATTCTCCGAGCCATGCCTATTTCAACGGCTGTTCGACCGAGGGCCGCCAGGGGCTTCGCGCTGCGCAGCAATATCCGAACGACTATGACGGTATCCTGGCCGGCGATCCGGCTATCAATTTCGCCGAGGTGATGGCGTTTCAGATTTGGCCCCAGCTTGTGATGAAAGACATCGTCGGCGGACCGATCCTGCCCGCGAAAATGGCGCTGGCGACGACACGCGCGGTCGAGGCGTGCGACGGGCTCGACGGGCTCGGGGACGGGCTGCTGACCGATCCGCGTCAGTGCCGTTATCGGGCGTCGCTCGACGAGATGATCACCCGACCGGATTGCCGGGCGGACGAGGGCGATTGCCTGTCGGAACAGGAAGCCGCCGCCATAGACGCCATATGGGACGGGCCGAGAGAAGCCGATGGCAGGTCGCTCTGGTACGGCATCCCGCGGGGCGCCCCGCTCGACCTGCTTGCTGGGGAGAGGCCATTTCCCTACGCGATCGTTCAGCCCCGCTACTGGGTCTTTCTGAATCCTCGTTGGGATTGGCGCACTCTTACGCTGGAGCGCTATGCGGCCTTTTTCAGGAGAAGCGTGGCGGCAGTCGATCCGATCATGGGGTCGAACGATCCCGACCTTCGCCGTTTCTTCGATCGTGGTGGCCGGATTATCCTCTATCACGGGTTCAACGATTCAGGGATTCTTCCCCAAGGCTCCATCGACTATCTCGATGCCGTGGCAAGCGAGATGCGGCTTTCCGATGCGGAACTCAAGTCCCGATTCCGCTTGTTCCTTTTCCCCGGTGTCGGCCATTGCCGAGGAGGGGATGCGCCGCAGCCGCCCGTAGACGGGATGCTGGACGCTCTGGTCGACTGGGTGGAGCAGGATACGCCTCCCGATACCTTGACCGCGGTACAGGAGTATCCGAACGATCGCACACGATCTCGCCCCGTTTGCACCTATCCCAGCCTTCCCTATTACAGTGGCCATGGCGACCCGGACTTGGCTTCGAGCTTTGTGTGCCGTCGGTAAGGCTGCCGTGGCGGAATTTGGCGATCCGCGTGCTTGACGCGCACGCCCGCTCACTGACTCCCTCGTCCGCGCTTTGCGGTGCGGCCACGAGGCTGACGGAATACGGTTTGTCTCGTCTGCCTAGGCTTCGTGGACAAAGGTATCCATAGTTTGACTGAAGTGAGTGCGACGAAGCCGAGGGAGGATTCCTTGGTTTTGTCCCTGAATCAAGTTCAGGGCAGGCTTAGCGGGTTGCGACCCTGCGCCAGTTCTTGAGCTTGTTGAACAGGCGTTCGATCAGGTTGCGCCATTTGTATTTCGCGCGGTCGTGCGGGGCGGGATTGCGCCGATTGACCTTGGCAGGGATCACCGCCTCTACACCTGCCGCCTCGATCTCTTCACGGATGGCATCGGCGTCGTAGCCGCGGTCAGCGAGGAACGCTTCGATCCGGTCTTCGATCATGCGGAACAGCGGGGCAAAGCCCTGCACATCGTGCGCCTGCCCGGGCGTCAGCACGAAGCCGAGCGGGAGCCCTCTGGCATCGCACCTTGCGTGGAGCTTGGTGGTGAAGCCGCCGCGCGATCGACCAAGCACCTCGGTTTGCTGAGTCCCCATTTTATGCCGACGGCACAATGATGTGCCCGGACCACGGTGCTGTCGATCATGTCGGCGGCTGTGTCGCGCCCCGCCAGTTCGGCCAGCGTCTCAAGCATGGCATCGAACACGCCGGTCGTGACCCATCGTCGATAGCGCCGGAAGACGCTGTTCCATTTGCCATACTCGTCCGGCAAATGCCGCCACTGCGCGCCGGTCCGCGCGATCCACATCATACCTTCGAAATAGCGGCGGTTATCCTGTGCCGGCCGGCAGCCTCGACCACGTTCAGGCGGCAGCAGCGGCCTGATCACATCCCATTCTTCGTCCGTAACACCAATCCGCTCGCCCAAGACCGCCTCCAAAAGCCAGCCTTGAATCAGTATGGGAGTCGCCAGTCAAGCTTTGTCCACGAAGCCTAGTGCGCTGCCTGGGAAGTGAGGGCGTAAGTAGGTCTGTTAATGCGCTTTCCACTCGCACGCGCCCGTGGATCATAATTCTGCGTTCACGGCTTTGCTTTGGTCCTTCCGTATCAAATTGTTGCCTCACAACCCACAGATGCGGGCTTCCCGGCCGCCCCGAAGAGCTGGGAGGCGGTCGAAGGCTACCTGCTGAGCAAGCGCGCATGTCTCGAGGCATTCGAGGCCGGACGCCAAATCTGGCGCTCGTATGTCCGCGACATGGCACAGTCCGGTGACGAGGTGCTCGCTGCCGCGTGGGAACGCGAGAGGTGCTTGGGCTTGCTGTACCCATCGGATTGACAATAGTGTACCCCCGTAGCCGTGGCGGGCTGTTGAGGGGGTGCTGATGGACTTTGTCGCAATAGACGTTGAGACCGCAAACGCTGACATGGCGTCGATCTGCTCGATTGGGGCGGTCCGATTTGAAAACGGGAAGGTCGCTGACGAATGGTACTCGCTGATTGACCCCCGCGATTACTTTGACGGAATCAACATCTCGATCCACGGCATAGATGAGGGGATGGTGCGCGGGGCGCCGACTTATGCTGAGGCGGCCGGGACCCTCCACGCGATGCTGCAAGATGCCGTGACCGTGACGCATACCCACTTCGACCGGGTGGCCACGCATCAGGCCTCAAGCCGGTGGGAGGTGGGCGCGCCAATTTGCACTTGGCTTGATTCGGCCCGGGTCGCGCGGCGCGCTTGGGCTGAATGCGCGAGCAGCGGGTACGGCCTCGCCAATGTCTGCCGCCTGATTGGCTACGAGTTCCAGCACCACAATGCCTTGGAGGACGCGAAGGCGGCCGGGCACGTTCTGCTGGCGGCGATGGAGAGGACCGGGCTCGACCTGACCGCGTGGCTGTCCAGAGTGAATCAGCCTATCGACCCGTCGAGCGGAAGCTCCGGTGCGGCTGTCCGGCGTGACGGCAACGCCGATGGCTCGCTGTATGGCGAGGTGATCGTGTTCACCGGGGCGCTCGCTATCCCACGTCGCGAAGCAGCCGACCTAGCTGCCTCGGTAGGCTGTGAGGTTGATTCGGGCGTGACGAAGAAAACAACGCTATTGGTGGTGGGCGATACGGACGTGCAGCGGCTGGCTGGCCACGAGAAGAGCTCGAAGCACCGCAAGGCCGAGGAGCTGGTTGCGAAGGGCGCCCCAATCCGTATTCTGCGAGAATCAGATTTCCGTGAGCTGGTTGCGATGGCCTGAGCCCGTCGCGGCAGGTTGGGAGCGGCGGCCGGAGTAAGAGGGCCGAGAGTTCCCTAGCCGTTGCCCCGGGACCGGGGTGGATCGCCGATAAATCCAGCTAAGTTCTTGAAAATGTTGGCGCACCCGACAGGATTCGAACCTGTGGCCTCTGCCTTCGGAGGGCAGCGCTCTATCCAGCTGAGCTACGGGTGCGTGGGCGAAGCGGGTAGCGGAACGGGCGGCTTTCGCCAACCCTGTTTATCGCACCCGCTCGCCGGCCGGCCGCTGCGCTATTCTTCTTCGTCTTCCGGGAATTCGATCGGCGTAAATTCGCCAAGCCCGCAGCTCGCGCCGCGCATGAAGGCGCCGCCTGTCCGGTTGAGCACGGTGATGATGTCCGACGAGCAGAGCTGGCTGAGCGAGGTCGAATAGCTGAACGCGCGTTCGAACCGAAGCCCGCCGCAGCGGTGGGACAGGGTGTTCCGGTACGTCCGGCCGCCGGTCATCACGAAGTCGATCGTCTGATCGTCGCGGACCTCGGTGCTGCGGATCTGGCGTAGCGGGATGCAGCGTTCGGCGGTGCCGATCGCGCGGGCCTGCTGCCATTCGGGAAGTTCGTCCTCCATGGCGGTGGCGGGAAGCGCGAAGGCGGCGATCGCCGCGGCGGTACTGGCAACGGAAAGGGCAAAAATGGGTCTGCGCATAGTCTCTCTCCTTGGGTCGCCCAGAATAATGAAGCCCGGATGAACGGCAGTTTAAGGCTTGGTCTTCCGTTTCGGTGCAGGTTCGGGCGTTTTCGGCTTGTAGTTACAGAATTCGACGACCTGGCAGCGCCAGCATTCGGGCGTCCGCGCCTTGCAGATATAGCGGCCGTGGAGGAGCACCCAGTGATGGGCGTGGCGTTTGAAGTCCGCCGGTGTGACCTTTTCCAGCTTCAGCTCCACCGCCAGCGGCGTCTTGCCGGGGGCAAGACCGGTACGGTTGGAGACGCGGAAGATATGGGTGTCCACCGCGATGGTTTCTTCGCCGAACGCCTCGTTGAGCACCACATTGGCGGTCTTGCGGCCGACGCCCGGCAGCCTTTCGAGCGCCTCGCGATCGCGCGGCACCTCACCGCCATGCTCGTCGACCAGCATCTGCGCGGCCTTTATGACGTTCTTCGCCTTGGTGTTGAACAGCCCGACCGTCTTGATGTGGTCCTTCAGGCCTTCCTCGCCGAGTTTCAGCATCGCCTCGGGCGTCTGCACCTGTTCGAACAGCGCCTTGGTCGCCTTGTTGACCCCGATATCGGTCGCCTGCGCCGACAGCGCGACCGCGACGAGCAGCGTGTACGGATTGACATAGTCGAGCTCGGTCTCGGGTTCCGGATTATTCTCCGAAAGCCGGTGAAAGAACTCGTAGATATCGGCCTTTTTCATCGGGCTTTGTTTTTCCTTCAGAGCTCCAGCACATCGCCCATCGCGTAACGCCCGGGTTCCTTGCCGACGAGCCAGAGCGCGGCCTTGATCGCGCCGCGCGCGAAGATTTCGCGGCTTTCGGCGCGATGGCCCAGTTCGATGCGCTCGCCCTCGGTGGCGAAGACCACCTGGTGGTCGCCGGCGACCGATCCCCCGCGCAGGCTGGCAAAGCCGATCGCGCCGACGGTGCGCGCGCAATCGAGGCCGGCCCGGCCTTCCTCGCGCACTTCGCCCAGCGTGGTGCCTCGCCCCTCGGCTGCTGCCTTGCCGAGCAACAGCGCGGTGCCCGAGGGCGCATCGACCTTGTGGCGGTGGTGCATCTCGACAATCTCGATATCCCAGTCGTCGCCCAGCTTGGCGGCGGCATCGCGGACGAGATGGGCGAGCAGGTTGACACCGAGCGCGGTGTTCGCGGCCTGCAGCACCGCGATATCGGCCGCCGCCGCGTCGATAAGCGCGTGATGCTCGTCGCGCAGCCCGGTCGTGCCGATCAGGATCGGCGTGCCGGTTTCCCGCGCGGCGGAGAGAGAGTCGCCCAGCGCGGCGGGCGAGGAAAAATCGACGAGCACATCGGCCGCCGTCGCCAGCGCGCCGACATCGCCGCCATTGTCGACGCCGCCAGCCAGCTCCGCGCGGCTTTCCTCGATCAGCGCCGCGATCGCCCGGCCCATCCGGCCTTCGCTTCCGATAATTCCGATTGCGGTCGTCATATGTTCGTCCTCGGCCTGGCGGCGGTTGACACTGGTTGACACAGGTCGGGGGTAAAGGGGCTATCCTGTCCGTCCATCAGGTGGGTCTTTCGGTCCATCATTCTGGTTGTGTGGCAGACAAATTCCAACATTTACAGCTTTGCGTTTCCCACTCCGGCTTGCCGCTCCGTTTCTCCCGGTTATGGATGAGGCATGTCGGAAATTTGCAATATCGTCGTGCTGACAGGGGCAGGCATTTCCGCAGAAAGCGGCGTGCCGACCTTTCGCGGGCCGGACGGGTTGTGGGAGGGGCGGCGGGTCGAGGATGTCGCGACGCCGGAAGCCTATGCCCGCGATCCCGATCTGGTGCTCGAATTCTACGACCAGCGCCGCGCCAATCTCGGCAAGGTCGAGCCCAACCCCGCGCATCATGCGCTCGGACGGCTCGACGCGGCATGGGGCGGCGAACTTCTGATCGTCACCCAGAATGTCGACGACCTGCACGAACGCGGTGGGGCGAAGCGGTTGCTGCATATGCATGGCGAGCTCAAATCCGGCTGGTGCCTGGCGTGCGGCGCGCGCCATCCGTTCGCGGGCAAGATGGTGCAGCGGCCGCCATGCCCGGCCTGCGGCGCGAGCGGCCATGTCCGTCCCGATATCGTCTGGTTTGGCGAGATGCCCTACCGGATGGACGAGATCGACGCGGCGCTCTCCGCGTGCGACCTGTTCGTTTCGATCGGCACATCGGGCGCGGTCTATCCGGCCGCCGGTTTCGTCCAGACGGCGCGGCATTACGGCGCGCGCACCCTGGAGCTCAATCTCGATCCCAGCGAGGGCAGTATCTTCTTCGAGGAAAGCCGGATGGGCCGGGCGGGCGATCTCGTGCCGGCATGGGTGGACGAGGTTCTGGGCTAGCCGACATGTTCTCCGTCTTCGTCCTCGCCCTGGCGCTTGCCATGGATGCCTTCGCCGTTTCGCTGGCGCAGGGCGCGGCGTCCCGCATACGGATCGGCGAGGCGCTGAAACTGGCGCTGGCCTTCGGGGCGGCGCAGGCCGTGATGCCGCTGATCGGCTGGGGGCTCGGCACGGCCTTTGCTGGCTGGATCGAGAGCGTCGATCACTGGATCGCCTTCGGCCTGCTCACCGCGCTCGGCCTCAACATGATCCGCGCCTCGCGGCAGGATACGCAGGCCGATCCCGCGCTCACCGGCTGGCACCTGTTCGCCGCCGCCATCGCGACGAGCATCGATGCGGCGGCGGCCGGGATCACCCTGCCGCTGCTCGCCGTGCCTGTCGGATGGGCCTGCGCGATCATCGGTATCGTGACGGCGGTGCTGTGTTTCGCCGGCGCGCTCGGCGGCCATCATGTCGGCAAACGCTTCGAGGGCAGGGCGGAGATTTTCGGCGGGCTGGTGCTGATCGCGCTCGGCGTGAAGATATTGGCGGAGCATCTGGGCAGATGAGCGACTAGGTTTCATGGAAAGAAGCCATGTCTCGAGGAAGAAGCGTTCTAGGCCGGCCGCTCTTGAGCACCCTCTCATCGATAACGACAACGCAGCTGCCATCGACTTTCTCGTCCATAATGGGATCGTGGTAATCGTATTCAATTACAAAGCATATGACGCCGTTTCCCTGTTCGACCATACCGCGCCAATCTGCCTCATTGGCGTTAGAATTGTTGTAGAACCCCATGAAATAAACTCTCAGATGTCCGGGGGGCACATCATGATTTTCCGCCTGATCGTATGAGGCTGGCGGGACTGCGTGAAGGGGATAGGGAAGGTGGTCTCGCCCGGTTCGGATATTCAATTGCGTTGCGGGCGTTTGACCAAAATTTTTCACGGAATACCAAATCATAAAATTCCCGTCGTCGTCCCGGTCTCCGCAATGGACGTCACAAACATCAAGGTAGGGGCGAAGCTGGCGATCGGTCGCTGATCTTGTGATCTTGTTTGCTTCCGCCATTGCGTTTGTAGCTTCCTTATTTTCTTCTACCGCAAGCCGGGTGAATTTCGCCTGCTTCGCAATAAATAAAGTACCTACACTGGTGACCACGAACGTAGCCAATGCAGCGAAAAACATCGCTCCAGCCCAGAAAACCATGTCTTCTTGGGTAATCAGTGTTCGCAATGTTAATGAATCGGGCTGCGCAATCTCGGATTGGTTTTCTGTTCGATTTGGTTGAATAGCGATCGTCGTTGATTGCTCCACTCCGGTGTCTCCGCGCTCGGTACCGGATGTTTGAATTTCTGAAATGCCGTTGCTGGCTGACATGTACAGATACTGCCGCTTTGAGTTGCTAACTCTTGACTGTTACCCATCTTGTAGTCGGAGTCCATTGACTCAACTATCGACGGCTAGTCGAGCGTAGCCTTTATTCCACCCAATCCAGGCCGATATCGCGGTAGAGCGTCTGATCCTCTTCCCAGTCGGGTTTCACCTTAACGTGCAGGAACAGGTGGACCTTGCGGCCGAGCATTTCGGCCAGCTCCTCGCGCGCCGCCGATCCGATTTCCTTGATACGGCTGCCGCCCTTGCCGAGCACGATGGCCTTTTGCGTCGGCCGGGCGACGAGGATTTGCTGGCGGATCTCGACCGATCCGTCCTGGCGCTCGGTATAGCTTTCGGTGTCCACCGCGCTTGCATAGGGAAGCTCGTTGCGCAGCTGATGGTAAAGCTGTTCGCGCGTCACCTCGGCGGCGAGCAGGCGCTGGCTGGCGTCGCTCACCTGGTCCTCGGGGAAATGCCATGTGCCTTCGGGCATCGCCTCGACGAGCGCCTGTTTGAGCTCCGCCACGCCGTCGCCGCTGGTCGCCGAAATGAAGAAGGTGTCCTGCGGTTCCAGCAGGGCGTTGAGACCGGCGGCGAGGCGCAGTAGCTCGTCCTTTTTGGAGATATCGACCTTGTTGAGGATCAGCAGCTTGGGCTCGGGGCGCTTGCGCAGGCTTTCGACCATCGCCTCGATCCCGCCTTTAAGACCCGTCTTGGCATCGACGATCAGCGCGATCAGGTCCGCGCCTTCCGCGCCGCCCCAGGCCGCCGCGACCATCGCCCGGTCCAGCCGCCGTTTCGGCGCGAAGATGCCCGGCGTGTCGATCAGCACCATCTGGGTTTCGTCCTGAATCGCGATGCCCATCAGGCGGGTGCGGGTGGTTTGCTTTTTGGGGCTGGTGATCGCGACCTTCTGGCCAACCAGCGCGTTGACCAGGGTCGATTTGCCCGCATTGGGCGCGCCGACAATGGCAACGAAACCGCAGCGTTGCGTCATGTGAGTTTCTCCAGCAGCGCCTGCGCGGCCGCGGTTTCGGCTTCCTGCTTCGAACTGCCCTCGGCCAGCGCCTCGGCGCGGTTCGGAATTTCGACGCGGATCGTGAAATGCGGATTATGCGCCGGGCCGGAACGCTCGGCGATCGAATAGACCGGCGGCTTGCACTTGTTCGCCGCGGCCCATTCCTGAAGCGCGCTTTTGGGATGCTGGGGGGCGCTGTCCATCGCCTCGACCCGGCTTTCCCATTTGCGGAAGACGAAGGACCGCGCGGCGTCGAAGCCGGAATCGCGATAGAGCGCGCCGATCAGCGCCTCGACGACATCGCCGAGCACATTGTCGCTATCCCCGCCGCCATCGTCCTTGGCCTGTTTGCCAAGATAGATGTGCGCCGCGACGCCGATCTCGCGGCCGATTTCCGCGCAAGTCTGCCGTGAAACGAGGGCGGCGAGGCGGCTGTTGAGCAATCCTTCGGGCTCGCTGGGGTGGAGATCGAAGAGCCAGCTCGACACGATCAGCCCGAGCACCCGGTCGCCGAGAAATTCGAGCCGCTGGTAATCGGGGTCCCCCGTGCTCGGATGGGTGAGCGCGCGCGTAAACAGCGCCATGTCCGTCGGGGAGTGCCCCAGAGTATCGGCAAGCCAGTCGGTAAGGGCGGTATCGGTCATCGCCGACCCTCTAGCCCGGGGCGCGTTCCGGGGCCATGCACAATATGCTTTCGATATCCGGGGCTCAATAACCGTGCCCGATCCGGTCCCAGCGCGCGCCCGTGAACCAGCTTGCCGGGTTGATCCAGCTTGCGCTGCCGTCTGTCGACCAGAAGATCACGAGCGCGCGGCCGACAATATAGTCTTCGGGTACCAGCCCTACACCGCCGCCGGGTTCCGGTGGGAAGCGGCTATCGGCGCTGCGGTCGCGATCGTCGCCCATCAGGAAATAATGGCCCTCGGGCACCACGAACAGCTGGGTCGTGTCCGCCGTCGTGTCGCCCGCGTCGAGCACGAAATAGCTGTGCCCACCGGGCAGGGTTTCGCGATACCGCGGCGTGAAGCAGACGAGCTGGCCTTCGGTGTTCGATCCAAGCCGTGCATTGCCGAGCGGGATCACCGGACAATCGCCGGCATCTTCGGCGGGCTCCTCGAAATCGGACACCTGGGTACGCGGCACGGGATCGCCATTCAGGATCAGCTGGCCGTCGCTCATCCGCACCCTGTCGCCCGGCAGCCCGATGACGCGTTTGACGTAGGAGGTGTCGGGATCGGCCGGCGAGCGGAAGACGACGATATCGCCGCGCTCGGGCCGCCCGCCGCCCAGCCGCCCTTCGGGCCAGAGCCCGGAAAAGGGAAAGCTGAAGCGCGAATAGCCATAAGGCCATTTCGCTGCGAACAGATAGTCGCCGACCAGCATCGTCGGCGTCATCGAGCGCGAAGGTATGTTGAACGGCGCCACGACCAGACTGCGTACCAGCAGCGCGAGCAGGACGAGCGTCGCCAGCACCCGCAGCCGGAACCAGAGCGTGGCCGGCGCGCGTTCGGGCGCGGGATGGCCGATTTCCGCGATTTTGTTCATTGTAGCCGATGTCGCCGAGCAGCGGGCGCGGGTCAAGGCGCAATTCCGCCACGCCGACTGCTGCGACAATTTGCGACACTTTTCTTCCTGGCCGGGACAATTGCGCGACGGCGATGCGCTTTAAGCGCATTCATCGGCGGACCCCGGTCCGCCCCAAGGTTCACGTAACGCAAAGGAAAACTTCATGAAAAAGACCCTGATAATCGGTGTCGCCACCGCCACGCTGATCGCTGGAGCGGCTCTTGCCCAAGGCGGCGGAATGGACCGCGGTATGCGCGCCGACGCCAATGGCGACGGCAATCTCACGATGGCCGAGGTCAACGCCCAGATCGACGAGCATTTCGCGCGGATGGACGCCAATGGCGACGGTTCGGTTGATGCCGAAGAGCGGCAGGCGATGCATGCGCAGATGCGCGAACGCCATGGCGAACGTGGCGGACGGCGCGGGGCGGGCGGCCACGGCATGCTCGGCCGGGCCGATACCAATGAAGACGGCCAGATTTCGCGCGCCGAATTCGATGCCCGGTCCGGCGAGCATTTCGCCCGGCTCGACACCGATAGCGACGGCGTGATTTCCGCCGAAGAGCGCCAGGCCATGCGCGAGCATCGAAGTGAACGGCGCGGCCGCCGCGGTCATCGCGGGCAGGGCGACATGATGGCCCGGATGGATGCGAACAGCGACGGTGTCATCACCCGCGGAGAGATTGGCGCCCACGCGGTCGAGCGCTTCCAGCGCGCCGATGCCGATAGCGACGGCATCGTCACCGCCGCCGAACGCCAGGCCGCGCATGAGGCGATGCGAGAGCAGCGCCGCGAACGCCGCGAGAATCGCGAAAACCAAGGCAGCTGAGCCCCCTCTCGCTGCCTTGGCACTGGGCGGCCGGTCCCCTCCTGTGGCCGGTCGCCTCTTCGCTGTCGCTTCGCGCAAAGGAGGCCGCTAAGCTCCCACCATGTCCGGCCAGCCGCATATCTTGATCGTCGAGGATGAACGCTCGATCCGCGAGCCGCTCGCCGCCTTTATCGGTCGCAGCGGCTTTCGTGTGTCCGAAGCGCCCAATGCCGAAGCCGCGCGGCAGAAACTGGCCGGTTACGCCATCGATTGCGTGGTCTGCGATATCATGATGCCGGGCGAGGACGGGCTGAGCCTGACCCGCCATATCCGCGAACATACCGAAATCCCCGTCATCCTGTTGACCGCCAAGGCCGAGGAAACCGACCGTATCGTCGGCCTGGAGATCGGCGCCGACGACTATGTCGTGAAACCCTTTTCGCCGCGCGAGCTGGTTGCGCGGATCAAGGTCGTTCTGCGCCGAGCGGTCGGCGGATCGCGGCCCCAGCGCGCGCCCGATCAGCAGATCTATGCCTTTGGGGGCTGGCTGCTGAAGGCGGGCGAGCAGACGCTCGTCGATAGCGGCGGCGTCAATGTCGCGCTGTCGACCGGCGAGTTTCGCCTGCTGCTCGCGCTCGTCACCCATCCGCGCCAGGTGCTCTCGCGCGACCAGCTTCTCGATCTCACCCAGGGCCGCGAGGCCGCGCCCTTCGACCGGGCGATCGACAATCAGGTCAGCCGGCTCCGGCGCAAGATCGAGACCGATCCCAAAGAGCCCGAATTCATCAAGACCGTCTGGGGCGGCGGCTACACCTTCGCCGCCGAGGTCACGTTACCGTGAGGTGGCTCTGGCCCCGCAGCCTGCTCGGCCAACTTATGCTGATCGTCGCGCTCGCCGTTCTCGGCGCGCAGATGATCAACTTCATCCTCCATTATCGCGCCGGCGAACAGCTTCGCCTGGCCGAGGCCGCGGCGCCTATCGTGGTGCGTATGGCCGAGGCCGAAGGGCTTGAGGTCGGCGATTTCGAACGGCGTCGAGAAGGCCGGCGGCGAGACGGCGAACGTCGTGGCGGCGGGCGGCACGCCTTTTTCCGTATCGAAGAAACCAGCGCCGTGATCGGCGAGGGGCGGGAACAGGATACCGGCCTCGCCCGTGCGATATCCCATGTTCTCGAATCTTCCGAACTCGAACCGCGCGCCGTGCAGATCGGCAACGCCGATGCCGATCGCGAGCGGTTCCGCCGCTCCTTCGGCCGCCGCTTTGAACGCCGCTTCGAACGGGGCGGCCATCGCGGGCCGTCCGGCAAGCTCTATCGGGTTTCGGTAGAGCTCGACGACGGGCGTTGGCTCAACGGCTGGATGCGGATGCGGCCAAGAAACTATGGTGCGGTCGGGCTGATCGTTGGGCACACCATTGTTCTCTATCTGATCGTGCTGCTCGCCGTCTGGTGGTTCGCGCGGCGCATCTCGCGACCGCTCGACCGGTTGACCGAGGCCGCCGAAACCTTTGAGACGGGCGCGCCGCAAGAACCGGTGCCGGCGAGTGGGCCTTCGGATGTCGTCCGACTGATCGACGCGCACAATGCCATGCGCGTGCGGATTGGCGCGATGCTGGCGGAGAAGGATCATATGCTCGGCGCGCTGGGGCATGATTTGCGCACGCCGCTCGCCGCGCTGCGCATCCGCGCGGAAAATGTCGAGGACGAGGCCGAACGCGCGCGGATGGTCGAGACGATCGAAGATATGAACGCGATGCTGGAGGATATCCTCTCGCTGGCGCGGCTTGGCCGGGCGAAGGGTGAGGCGGAGCGGCTCGATCTCTCCGCGCTGGTCGACAGCGCGATCGAGGATTTCCGCGATGTTGGCGCGCCGGTCGAACTGGACGATGGCGAGCGTGTCGTCGTCAAGGGCCAAACGACCCTGCTCAAACGCGCGGCGCGCAACCTGATCGACAATGCCGTACGCCATGGCGGTGGCGCGAAGGTGCGCGTGCGGACCGAAGGCGGCGAAGCGATCGTCGAGGTCGACGATGACGGCCCGGGCATTCTCGAAGATCAGATCGAAGCGATGTTCGAACCCTTCGCCAGGCTCGATGTCTCGCGCAATCGGGAGGTCGGCGGGTCGGGCCTCGGCCTGGCGCTGGCGCGCGCCATCGTGCGCGATCATGGCGGCGAATTGACGCTGGCCAATCGCGAGGGCGGCGGGTTGCGTGCGACGATTCGGCTGCGGCTGGCGTCGTCCGCAACCTAGCCGTCGTCAGCCCGTCGCGGTCTCCAGCGCCTCGCTCGCTTCCAGCCAGGCCGCTTCGGCCTTCTCGATATCGCTTTCCAGTTCCGCGCGGCGCTGCATCAGGTCGCCCATCGGCATATTCTTGAGCGCGCCCTCCGCGGCGGCGGGTTCGAACATCGCGCGGTCGATGGCGCTGCGCTGGTCGGCCAGCCGGGCGATCGCCGCCTCCGCCTCGCGGGCGCGCTTGCGCAGGGCTTTGGTCTGCTCGCGCGCGTCGGCGGCGGCCTTGCGCGCATCCTTCTTGCTGATCTTGGCCGTGCGCTTGTCCCCGCCGCCCGAAGGCTCCTTGGCGAGCACGAAGGCGATATAATCGTCGAGCGTCCCGTCGAACTCCTTCGCCTCGCCCGCATCGACGAGCACGAGCCGGTCGGCGGTCATTTCCAGCATGTGCCGGTCATGACTGACGATGATCACCGCGCCGCCATAATCGTTCAGCGCCTGGACGAGCGCCTCGCGCGCATCGACGTCGAGATGGTTGGTCGGTTCGTCGAGGATCAGCATGTGGGGGGCGTTGCGCGTAATCAGCGCCAGCGCCAGCCGCGCGCGTTCCCCGCCCGATAGCTTGCCGACTTTGGTGGTCGCCTTGTCGCCGGAAAAGCCGAACCGCCCCAGCTGCGCGCGCACCGTCCCGGGTTTCTCGTCGCGCATCTGTGCGGTCATGTGCTGGAGCGGCGTGTCGTCCGGATCCAGCTCCTCGACCTGATACTGGGTGAAATAACCCACGCGCATCTTGCCGCTCGCGTTGACCTCCCCATCCATCGGCGAAAGCTGCGCGGCGAGCAGGCGGGAAAGCGTCGTCTTGCCGTTGCCGTTGCGGCCCAGCAGGGCGATCCGGTCGTCGGGGTCGAAGCGCAGGTTGAGCCGCTCGAGAACGGGTTTCTCGCCATAGCCGACGCTCGCTAGGTCGAGGGTGATCAGCGGCGGGCGCAGCTCCTCGGGATCGGGAAAACCGAAGGACAATGAGGGATCGTCGATCAGCGCGGCGATCGGCTGCATCCGGGCGAGCGCCTTGGCGCGGCTTTGCGCCTGTTTGGCTGTCGATGCCCGGGCCGAATTGCGCGCCACATAGTCGGCGAGCTTGGCGCGCTGCGCGTCCTGCTTCGCCTTGGCCGCCGCCAGCTGCGCCTGCCGTTCGGCGCGCTGCTTTTCGAACGCGTCATAGCCGCCCGGATACAGCGTCAGCGCGCCATGTTCGAGGTGGAGGATGTGGTCGACGACATTGTTCAGGAAATCGCGCTCATGGCTGACGAGCAGGATCGTCGCCTGATAGCTTTTGAGGAAATCCTCGAGCCACAGCACCGCTTCGAGATCGAGATGATTGGAAGGCTCGTCGAGCAGCAGCAGGTCCGGCGCGGAAAAGAGCAAAGCGGCGAGCGCGACGCGCATCCGCCAGCCGCCCGAAAAGCCGTCGAGCGGTTCGTGCTGGGCCGCCTCGTCGAAGCCGAGACCGGCCAGGATGCGCGCGGCGCGGGCCGGGGCCGAATGCGCCTGAATCGCGTTCAGCTGCTCATGGATTTCGCCGAGGCGGTGCGGGTCGTCGCTGGTCTCGCTCTCGGCGATCAGCCGCGCGCGCTCGGTATCGGCGGCGAGCACGGTTTCGAAGGGTGTCGCGCTGCCCGCCGGCGCTTCCTGCGCGATATAGCCGAGCCGCGCGCGCCGCGGCATTTCTGCCGATCCCGTATCTGGTTCCAGCTCGCCGCTGATCACTTTCAGCAGAGTCGATTTTCCCGCGCCGTTGCGCCCGATCAGCCCGATACGCCCGCCCGGCGGCATCGCCGCCGTCGCGCCGTCGAGGATGGTACGCCCGCCAAGACGCACGGTTATGTCGGTCAGATTGAGCATGTGCGCGCGGCCTCTAGCATCGACGGACGCGAAGCGCGAGACGCTGTTTTCACGCTTGCATGTCTGCTGGCCTGAAAGCCGGACCGCCGTTACACCTATGGCCTTGTCCGATTCCCGTTGCAGGAAGCCCGCCTCCATGACCGATCCCTGGACCGCCATCGAAAAGGCCGAAACGCGGCGCCTGTCCGAGCTTTTCGATACCGATCCGGATCGTCTGTCGAAATTCTCGCTCGAAGAGAGCGGGCTCTATTTCGATTTTGCGAAGACGCATCTCGATAGCGGGCTTCTCGATGCCTTCGAAAAGCTCGCTGAGGCGCAGGATCTGGAGGGCAAGCGCGAAGCGCTGTTCGCGGGCGAAGCGGTCAATATCAGCGAGGGGCGCGCGGCTGAGCACATGGCGCAGCGCGGGCAGGGCGCACCGGACAGCGTCGCGCTCGCCACGTCCTTCCAGGCACGGATGCGGGCGCTGATAGAGGCGATCGGTGCGGGTGCGCTCGGCGATATCCGCCATGTCCTCCATCTCGGAATCGGCGGATCGGCGCTCGGCCCCGATTTCGTGATCGACGCGCTTGCCCGCGGAAGCGAGGAGGGACTCTACGATGTCGCCATCGTTTCGAATGTCGACGGGGCCGCTCTCGAAGGCCCGCTCAGCTTTTTCGAATCCGAACACACGCTGCTTGTGATCGCCTCGAAGAGCTTCTCGACCAGTGAGACGATGCTCAACGCGGAAAGCACGCTGCAATGGATGCGCGAGGCCGGTGTCGCCGATCCCTTCGGCCAGATGGTCGCGCTGACCGCCTCGCCCGACCGCGCGATCGCCTTCGGTATCGACGAAACCCGTGTCCTGCCGTTCCCCGAAACGGTGGGTGGGCGCTATTCGCTCTGGTCGTCGATCGGCTTTCCGATTGCCGCGGCACTCGGCTGGAACGCATTCGAACAGCTGCTCGAAGGGGCCGCGGCAATGGACCGGCATTTCCGGCTCGCCGACTGGCGCGCGAACGCGCCGGTGCTCGCTGCCTTTGCCGATCTCTATTATGCGCAGGTACGGGGGGCGGAGACGCGCGCGGTCTTCGCCTATGACGAGCGGCTGCGGCTGTTGCCCGATTATCTCCAGCAGCTTGAAATGGAATCGAACGGCAAGGCGGCGACGGCGGACGGTAAACCGCTAGGCCGCCCTTCGGCGCCAATCACCTGGGGCGGAGTCGGCACCGATGCCCAGCATGCGGTGTTCCAGCTTCTCCACCAGGGCACGCATCTCGTGCCCGTGGAATTCGTCGCGGTGGCCGAAGCAGACGACAGGCTCGATGACGCGCATCATGAGCAATTGCTCGTGAACTGTTTCGCGCAGGGCGCGGCGCTGATGACAGGGCGCGCCAATGACGATCCGGCGCGCGCCTTCCCGGGCGATCGGCCCTCGATGACGATCCTGATGGAGCAGCTCGATCCGGCGAGCCTCGGCGCGCTGATCGCTTTTTACGAGCACCGCACCTTTGCCAATGCGGCGCTGCTCGGCATCAATCCGTTCGATCAGTTCGGTGTCGAGCTCGGCAAGGATATCGCCCGCGCCATCGCGAGGGACGACGAGGAGGCGCTGGCGCTTGATCCTTCGACCCTCGCGCTGATCGAAAAAGCGCTTTGATGGCGCTCTGCGGCTGAACGCCATAGCCGGGCGATCACAGTGATCAGATTTCCTTGCTTGCGCGTAACCATTGCCGCCACCAGATCGAACCCAAGGACAAATTCACCCCGATATCGGCAAGAAGCAGAGGCTTTCCATGGCGAACTATGACTATGATCTTTTCGTGATCGGCGCGGGTTCCGGCGGCGTGCGCGCGGCGCGCGTGTCAGCAGCCCATGGCGCGAAGGTCGCGATTGCGGAGGAGCACAAGGTCGGCGGTACCTGCGTCATTCGCGGCTGCGTGCCGAAAAAGCTGCTCGTTTACGGCGCGCATTTCGCCGAGGATTTCAAGGACGCCAAGCGTTTCGGCTGGGAAGTGCCCGAGGAATGCGGCTTCGACTGGCCGACCCTGCGAGACAATGTGCTGGCCGAGGTCGATCGGCTGAACGGGCTCTACACCCAGACGCTCGAAAGCCACAAAGTCGAGATCGTTCACGAGCGCGCGACCGTCACCGGGCCGCACGAGGTGCAACTCGCAAGCGGCAAGACGGTGACCGCCAAATATATACTCGTCGCGGTCGGCGCCTGGCCGCACAAGCCGGAGTTCCCGGGCGTCGAGCATACGATTAGCTCGAACGAGGTCTTCCATCTCGAAAAATTCCCCAAGCGTGTGCTGATTGCCGGTGCCGGCTATATCGCCAACGAGTTCGCCGGTATCTTCAACGAATTTTCCTGCGAAGTGACACTGATCAACCGGTCCAGCGTGATCCTGCGCCAGTATGACGAATCCATCCGCGACCGGCTGATCCAGATTTCGATGCACAAAGGCATCGATTTCCGCTTCAACTGCGAAATTGAATCCATCGAAAAGAACGAGGATGGCTCGCTCCACGTCGAAATGGGCGGCCATTCGGCGATGGATGTCGATATCGTGCTGATCGCCACCGGCCGGGTGCCGAAAACCGAAGGGCTGGGCCTCGAAAATGCCGGGGTCGAGCTCGACGACAAGCGCGCGATCAAGGTCGACGAATATTCCAAGACAAATATCGAGAGCATCTATGCCGTGGGCGACGTAACCGACCGCGTGCAGCTGACCCCGGTCGCGATCCGCGAGGGCCAGGCCTTTGCCGACACCGTCTTCAACGACAAGCCGACGACGGTCGACTACAGCATGATCCCTTCGGCCGTGTTCAGCCATCCGCCGCTCGCCGCGGTCGGGATGACGGAGGCCGAAGCGCGCAATACGCTTGGCAGCGTCAAGGTGTACACGTCCGATTTCCGGGCGATGAAGAATGTGCTGGCGGGGCGCGACGAGCGTGCGCTCTACAAGATGATCTGCGATGCGGAGACGGGAAAGGTGGTCGGCCTCCACATGATCGGCCCGGATTCAGCGGAGATTTTGCAGGCCGCGGCGATCGCGGTGAAGGCGGGCCTCACCAAGGCCGATTTCGACGATGTCGTCGCGCTCCACCCGACCATGGCCGAAGAGCTTGTGCTGCTGAAATAATGGATTCGGGCGTAGGTGAAGGTTATCGCGGCTTTCGACCGCCCGTTTATCCATTTCTTAACGATATTCCTTCAATCCTTTCCGCCTGGAACACAGACGGAGGGTTTAATGGGGATTTCGGGACGACATATCGGCGCTTTCGCCGTTCTCGCGGGGCTCGGCACTGCGCCGGCTTTTGCGTATCTCGATCCGGCGACCGGCAGCATGATCATTCAGGCTGTTATCGGCGCGATCGCGGGCGGACTGCTCTACATGAAACTGTTCATGCATAAGGTGAAGGCTCTCTTCTCGCGCAAGAACAGCGACTCCGCGTCCGACAGCGCCGAAAACTAGAGTCATGATCTCGCCTGATCCGGGTTCTTTCCGGGACCCTGCGGGTCGCGTGTACATACGCGACGACCGCGTGCTCCGCGCCGTCTACGAGATGGGCCGCGAAAATTTCGAAGCCGCCGACAAAGCTGGCGTGCTCGATGCGCTGATCGCCAAGGATCTGCTCATCGGCGCGACCAAGACCCGTTCGAAGCTCGTCAAGGAACTCGATCCCGAGCCTTGCCACGTGCTCTCGCATCCGCTCATCCCGTTCATTTCCTACCCTTATGAATGGACCTTCTCGCAGCTCAAGGCAGCGGCGCTGCTGCATCTCGAACTGCATCTGGAAGCGCTGAAGCTCGGTTTCACGCTCTGTGATGCGACCGCGTACAATGTCCAGTTCCAGGGCACGACGCCGGTGTTCATCGATCATCTGTCGATCGTTCCCTATGAGGAAGGCGAAATCTGGGCTGGCCACCGCCAGTTCTGCATGCAGTTCCTCAACCCGCTGATCCTTTGGGCGAAGCGGGGCGTGGTGCCCAACAGCTGGTATCGCGGTTCGGTCGAGGGCATCCCGCCCGAAGATCTCGCCGCCGTGCTCAAATGGCGCGACAAGCTATCCTTCACCGTGCTTGCGCACGTCGTGACGCAGGCCAAGGCGCATAGCCATGCGCTGAAGACTGAGACCAAGGAACGGGTTGTTTCGGCGCGCAAGCTGCCCAAGCGCTCGCTCGTTGCGATGCTCGAAGGCCTTAAGGATTATATCAGGGGGCTGCAGCTGCCCGGCGGGCGTTCGGTCTGGTCCGAATATGCCGATGACAACAGCTACAATGCCGATAAGCGCGCAGAGAAGCATGAATTCGTTGCCGCGATGGCTTCCAAGGTGAAGCCCAAAATGATGTTCGACATTGGCTGCAACAGCGGCGACTTCACGGCCACAGCGCTTGAAGCCGGCGCCAAGTCGGTTGTCGCGTTCGATTTTGATTATGGCGCGCTCGAACAGGCCTATTCGCGCTTTTCCCAGTCGAAACAGTCGGTGATGCCGCTGTGGCTCGATGCGGCGAACCCGAGCCCCGCACAGGGCTGGGCCAATGCCGAACGTTCAAGCCTCAATGATCGCGGCAATGTCGATGCGATGGTCGCGCTTGCTGTGATCCATCACATCGCCATCGGCCGCAACGTGCCGCTCGACATGACCGTCGACTGGCTGATCGGGCTGGCACCGCAGGGCGTGATCGAGTTCCCGAACAAGGACGATGTGATGGTCCGCAAGCTGCTGGCCAATCGCAAGGATATATTCCCTGATTACACGGAAGAGGCATTCCTCCACCATGTCGGTGAGCGTGCCAAGATCGTGAAGCAGAAGAAGCTCGGTGAGGACGGCCGCCTGATCGTCCGCTACCGCCGGAACTGACGATGCTGGACCGGCTGGCAAGGAGCCCGTTCGCGCGGCTGCCGCTGGCCGGCTTCGTCATCCCGTCCATTATCTTCTTCAGCCTGTGGCGGAGCAATGCCAATCGGTTGGGCTATGAAGATGCGCTGCCGACCGGCCTTGCGCTGCTGGCGATCCTTCTCGTTCTGCTGGTCGGCCTGCGCTTCTGGGCGAAATCCTGGGTGCGGGCGAGCATGATGCTCGGTATCCTTGGAGCCTATGTTTTTTACGCGCCGTCGCTCACGCAGATGATTGCTTCGCCCTGGATAGAAGGCGCGGCGCTCGCCTTCGCCGGGCTGATCGCGCTCGATCTGATGCGTCGCATCCCGCCGCATGACGGCCAGCTTGAACGCACCAACATGATGGTCAATATCGCCGCGCTGCCGCTGATACTGGTTTTCGTGGGGCAGGCGGTTGCTGACCAGCGCACGCTCGAAAGCGGGCGTCCCGACGTCTCGACGCCGTTTCCTGCCTTCGAGGCGCAGGCGGACGAGAACAGCCCGGACGTCTGGCATTTTGTCATGGATCGCTATGGCAACCGCGAAACGCTGGCGCGCGTTTACGGCTATGACAACCGCCCCTTTTTGAATGCGCTGCGCGAACGCGGCTTCGTCGTCGATGACGATGCCTTTTCCAATTTCCAGCGCACCGGCCATTCGCTCGCCTCGACGCTCAATGCTTCCTATCTTGATCCGCTTGCCGAAAGCGAAGAGCTGATGGGCGGGGACTGGGTGCCGATCTACCGTGCGATGCGGGAGAACCGGGCGATCGAGTTCTTCAACGATGCCGGGTACACGACGGTTTTCGCGGGCACCTGGTGGAACCCTTCGCGCCGCAATCCCGGGGCCGCAGAAAATATCAACCTGCGCGACATGCCGGAACTGGCGCGGCTGCTCGTCGAGCAGTCGGTGCCGGGCCGCGTGCTGGACCTCACAGACCTGCCTTACGGCAATGCGCGCCACGACCAATGCCTGCGCGAAGAGCATAAGTTCGAAGCGCTGCAGGAACTCGCCAGCCGCGATGAGCAGAAATATGTCTTCGCGCATTTCCTGCTGCCGCATCCGCCCTATGTCATCAACGCCGACGGCAGCTGCCGCCCGCTCGCCGATGCCGAGGCCGCAACCCGCCGCGATAATTATATCGGCCAGCTCGAATATGCGAACCGCGAACTGCTGGCGACGATCGACGCGATCCTCGCCGGCCCGCGCCCTGCGACGATTATTCTCCAGGCCGACGAGGGCCCGTGGCCCGCACCGCATTTCGGCGACGAGCGCTTTATCGGCCGCGATCCGGTGGAGGTGGATTGGGACAGCCTCGACCGCTCTGCGATCCGCGAGAAGATGGGCATCCTTTTTGCCGTCCGCCATACCGACGGTTCGACAGCCAATATCCCGGCAAGCCCGATCAACATCTACCCTGCGATCCTGCGCCAGAGCTTCGGCTCGGCCATGGCCAATCTGCCCGACCGGTACCTCGTCTTCGTCTCGAATGGCGAGCTGTACGACTATGCCGATGTCGAGGCACTCGTAGACTAGAGCGCCAGCCGTGCCGGTTGCAGCATTTCCGGCGTAACGCCCGCTCCCCGCAATTCTTCCGGCCAGTCCAGCCCAAATGCGAGCGCTTCGGCGGCCATCGCCATGGCCGGGGATGTCTGGAGGCCGAAGCCTCCCTGTCCGGCCAGCCAGAAGAAGCCCGGCGCATCGGGCGCATAGCCCGCGACCGGGTTTTTGTCGGGCGCGAAAGTCCGCAGCCCCGCCCATTTATGTTCGACCCGCCGGATTTCGATATCGGTCGCCTGTTCGACCCGCCAGGCGGCCAGCGCGATCGTCTCTTCGTCGGGCTGCGCATCGCAGGGTTCGGACGGGGTTTCGTCCTGCGGAGAGGCGAGCAGGCGGCCCGATCCTTCAGGCAACATGTAGAAGCCCTCTTCGCTGACCGTTTTGGTGAACGGCCAGCCGGAAACGTCGATACCTTCGGGTGGCCTGATGACGATAATCGTGCGGCGGAGCGGCTGGAGGCCGAGCGGCGTGATGCCGGCCATCTTCGCGATCGCGTCCGCCCATGATCCGGCGGCGTTGACGATGCGTTTCGCAGTATAGCTCGCGCCGGTTGTATCGACGATCCAGTCCTCGCCCCCGCGCCGTATCGCGTTAACGGGCGCGTCGGTGACAAGGTTTCCGCCCGCTTCCCGCAGCGCGCGGATATTGGTCTGCAGCATAACATCGGAATCGAGCTTGTAGGCGTCGGGATCAAGCAGTCCGGCGGCGAAACCCTCGCTGCCCGTCTTCAGCACGGGCACGATATCGCGCAGCGCCTCGCCTTCGATTCGCCGGGTGTCAGGCGAATGGGCGCGGGTCGTCTTTTCCAGCGCGCCGAGCTTATCGATCTCGTTGGCCCGCCCGATAAACAGCGCTGCCATGCGCCGGGCAAGCGGAGGGTGATCACCCTCGGGCGCCACGGCGAAGGCGGTCTTGCCGATCGAGGTCAGTTTATGGACGAGGCCGCCGCCGATCCCGAAATGGCAGAAGGTCGCGCTGCGACCGGACGAGTGATAGCCGGGCGCGCTTTCGCGTTCGAGCACCAGCGTCTCGCCATGCCGCGCGATCCGCGCCGCAGCCGAAAGCCCGGCGATCCCGCCGCCGATAACAATGGTGTCGACCTTGCGCATGACCGCCATCTGGTCGCGGCGGGTGGGAAAGTCAAAGCCGGCAAGGCGGCTTGCCGTCCGGCCATTCTTTCGGCACATTGATGCTAACGAAAGTTAGATTAAAAATATGGACAGGGGAGATGTCGGATGAAGGGTCGCTGGATACCAGCCATGGTCGCAATCGTGATGGCTGCGGGCGTTTCGGGAACCGCCGGGGCACAAACTGTCGCCGAGGATCGCGCGGCAAGCTGCGCCGCGCTTGCCGATTTCGTGCGGGAAGATCTGACGATCGAGACTGCGGAACAGGTCAACCCGCCGCCGCGCTGGGCTTTCCCGCCCTCGCCCTTCAATTTCTTCGCCGGGCCGAACCCGGGCACCGGACAGGAATTCTGCCGCGTGACGGGGATCGTCGAGGAGGAGATCCGGTTCGAGCTGTGGCTGCCGGTCCAGTGGAACGGCCGCTACCAGCAGGTCGGTAATGGCGGCTATTCGGGCGCGATCAACTATCCCGCGCTCTCGGAGGGGCTTGATGGGGGCTATGCCGCCGCCTCGACTGACACCGGCCACCAGACGCCCGACAACGTGTTCGAAATCGGCTGGATCGACGATGCCCATCCCCGGCGCGTCGAGAATTTCGGGCATCGCGCCCATCACCTCGTCACCCACGCCGCCCGCGCGCTGACGACCGAATATTATGGCGAGGAACCGCGCTACAGCTATTTCAACGGCTGCTCGTCGGGCGGCTGGCAGGGGATGAGCGAGGCGCAGCTCTATCCCGAAGATTATGACGGCATCCTCGCCGGCGCGCCGGCCAACAATTTTGTTCGGCTGCAGATGCGGGGTTTCTGGCTCGACCAGCTTGATCGCGACAATCCCGACGGCAATTTCGGCATGGACGTGTCGCAGTTCGTTGCCGCGCGCGCGACCGCCTATTGCGACCCGCGCGACGGCGTGACCGACGGCATCATCAGCCATCCCGAACAATGCGATTTCGATCCCGCGATGCTTGCCTGCGGGGACGGAGAAGAGGGCCTTTGCCTCACCCCAGGGCAGGTTGAGCGGGCGCGCCTTGTCTACGGACCGGTTTCCAGTGCGAGCGGCCAAAGCATGTATCCGGGCAACGCCGTCGGTGTTATCGACCGCTTCTTTCTGCCGGCGCCTCCGGGCGAAGAAAGCCTGCCGATGATCGCCTATCTGATCCCCGGCGCGATGCTGGAGCAGTTGCAGACCGCCTTCGATTACGATCGCGACACGCCGGAGCTGTTCGATCGCTTCTCGGCCATGCTCGGTGCCTACAATCCCGATCTCAGCGCCTTTGCGGCGCATGGCGGAAAGATGATGGTTTATCACGGATGGACCGACGCGCTGCTATCTCCTTACAACAGCATCGACTATTTCGACCGGGTCGGTGACGCGATGGGCGCCGATGCGCGGGCGCAATTCTACCGGCTCTATATGGTGCCGGGCATGGATCATTGCCGGGGCGGCGTGGGACCGGACCGCTTCGATATGCTGTCCGCGCTCGAACGCTGGGTAGAACAGGACAACCCACCCGACCGGATTATTGCCGACTATCGCCGTCCGGGCGAACCGTATCGCACGCGACCGCTTTGCCCGCATCCGCAGATCGCCGTCTATAATGGCGAAGGGAATAACGACGATGCCGCGAGTTTCGCCTGCCGGATGCCGGAATAACCGCTAGGCCGGAAGGCCGACCATCTTCGCGCTATCCCGCCACAATTTTTCGCAGGCGGTTTTGTCGCGCGCGATTTCGGAGGGCGGGGGCCAGGTCGGTTTCGCGCCGCGCAGCGAGCAATAGACGCCACCTTCGCGGGTGATGCTGCCATCGGCAATGCCCAGCAGGCCGCGCCCAGCCGCTTCGAGGCTGTTCATACCCTTCATGAACGGTCTGAACAGCGGCAGCAGCGGCCAGATCGCGCGGACGAACCAGGGCGATTGGCGGGCAAGCGACGTGCCCGGCGTGAACCCCGGGTCATAGGCATAGACGTGAAGATTTCGCGCCTTCGCTTCCGGGCTCGCCGCCAGTGTTCGCGCCGTCATCAGGTTGCAGAGCTTCGATGCGCTATATGCCTGCCGCCCTGCGCGCATCGGGCTTTCGAGGACATCGGGATCGCGATCCGGATAGGCCAGCATCTCGGTGACCGCATGGCGGGGCGGGGGCACGCCGGTCTTTTCGTCGGGGTCGTGGGTGCCGCTGGAGGTGATGACGATGATGCCGCCATCCTTCACCTGCGGCAGTAGCAGCCGGAGCAGCAGATAATGGGCGAGATGATTGACGCCAAAGGTGCGCTCGAAGCCCTGGGTGGTTTTTGCTTTGAGGTCATAGCCTTGCAGCCCGGCGTTCAGGACGAGTGCGTCGATGCCATCGCCGAAATCGCCACCGGCGAAAGTGCGTACGGAATCGAGGTTGTCGAGATCCAGCGGCCTGACCTGGGCCCCCGGCACCGTGCCCGATCCGCGCGCGCCGGCGATCACCCGTTGCGCGCTGACGCGCTCGGCCGCGAGCAGCCAGAGCGATCTCTGCGCCTCGGTGGGCCAGCGCACGATCGCCTGCGCGAAGCTCTCGTTAAACGTCTCGTCGAAACTGCGGCCCCTGGCCGTCTCGGTATCGCGGCCCGGCCGGGCATTGTGCTCGCCGATCGTCCGCGCGACATGTTCGCTGAACTCGTCGATCGGGATCGCGCGAGTGCCGTAATTCTCGGGCTTCGCGTCGGGCCGATTGCCGACATAGGCGCCGTCACAGCATGGGTGCTTGGCGATCTCCTCGGCGAGATCGCGAAAGGCGCGCTCGATCGGCTTGGACTGGCCCGAGTATGGCGTCGTCCAGCGGATATCGGTCACGCCGAGCGATTTGACCAGGCCTTGCGGCTCCTCGTCGCGGACCTTGAACCGGTAGCGGTTCGGAAAGCCGCCGGTGATCCACTTGGACGCGAAGGCCCGGCCATTGTCGAAGACGACCGTTTCGGGGATGCCGAACGCCTCGACCATGTCGCCGATCGCCAGCCGCACGGCCACTCTATTCTCGCTTTCGGCGAGCCGCCAGGCGACGATCTTTCCCGAATAGAGGTCCTGGATCGCGAGCAGGTGCATCCGCACCGGCTGCCGCGCATTCGGCAGCCGCACGAACACGTCGATCCGGTGGCCGTCGGTATTCACCGCCTGCATCGCGCGCAGCCCGGCGCGCGTCCGCCGCTGCGCCGGATAGAGCGTCTTCGCCTTGTCCTTGCCCTTGCGCGCGAGCGCGCGAACGGCGGCGGGTATCTCGCGCTCGATCCGGCGCCGCAGCGTCCGTTCCGGCGGCACCGGAGACCAGCCGTACGCCCCGGCGACCCGCCGCATCCGCCGATAGCAGGCGGAGAAGGCCGGCGCGCCGGGTCGCAGCCAGTCGGCGGTCAGGGCTTCCCAGGCTTCCGGGTGGCATTCGGCCCGGTCCGGCGCGCTGCGATATTGCGGCGCGAGCCCCGCGAGCCAGTCGACGCGCGCGAGCCCGGCAATCTGCGCGCGCCAGTTCCAGAGCGTCGCGGGCGATATCTTCGCTTCATGCGCGGCCGCGCCGATCGCGGCGGTCTCGGAAAGGCCGGACTGGCGATAGCTTTCGACCTGCTGCAGCACGTCAAGGCGGCGGGCGCACTCGTCTTTCCCGCTCTTCGCAAGCCGCTCGAAACGCTGCCAGAGGGCCGTCGAGAGTTCCTCGCGCGCCCCGCCCGCGGGCGCGGAATCGCCGTGCATCAGTACGAGCCGCATCTGCGCGGCATGGGGAAGCAGGCTGATATGGTATTGTCGCCGCGGCCGCCCTCGCGGCACCTGTCCTGAGCCTGTCGAAGGGGCCTTGCGACACCTGTGCGCGTCGGAGCGCCATCCCTCGCGCGCCGCGCGCTTGTTGATACCCTGAACAGTTTCAGGCAGCTCGTCCGAGAGCGCGGCGGCGATCTCCTCGGCCGAGAACCACTCACGCTTCATCGGCCAGCTCCTCCACGAGGAAGCGGCGCAGCCGCTCGACGCCGATTTCGCGGAGCAGCGCGTCTTGCTGAGCGCGGCTTAGCTGATGCCAGCCGTCCCGCACCCGCCCGAACAGCCTGTCTTTCGCGCTCCTGTTATCCGTGACGGGCGATCCGGCGGCTGTTCTCAGCGCGCCGAGGGCGTCGGCGCCGGAGCGGAGCCCGTGCAGGAAAGCTTCATGCTGCTCCGGCGGCATCTTCGCGATCTTCATCAGCATCGCTTGGTTGTCGGCGGCCGGCGTCGCGCGCAGTGCCTTCCGCATTGCCGGCGAGATGTTGCGGCCGATCAGGTCGGCGCGCTGGAGCGAGCGGCGTGAGAGGCCCACCTGCTCGGCGATGCCGTCGAGTTCATCCGACCAAAGTGACAAGTTGTCACTTTTAGAAGTCTCTGTTTTCCCGCGTTTAATTCCGCCGTGCTTTTCTTCATGGAGCCGCCGGCGCTCGTTGACGGCGATGGCCTTGTCGAGCACAGTGAGGTCGGCGCGGCACAGATTTTCCTCGATCTCGACCAGGCGTGCTTCGTGGACGGTAACCTCTTTCGCCGCGACATCTTCCCAGCCGAGCAACTCGGCCGCTTTCAGCCGGTGCAGCCCGAAGGCGAGCACCCAGGGCGTCGATCCTTTGCCCTTGTTCGGCGCGCGGTAGACGCCGATCGGCTGCAGCTGCCCGCGCTCCCGCATCGAACTGGCTATCATGACCACCCGGTCGGGATCGGCGGGCCGAAGCCGCTCGGCTTCGCGCGCGCTGATCTTCGTTAGCGAGACGCTCTGTGCATGCGCGCTCACTTGATACCCTTATTTTTTAGGTGCGCGCTGTTGCCGCTTCGGCTATTGTCCGAATCGTCGGATAACGGAAAGTCGGAAAGCGGCCTCTCAATGACACTTTCAACGGCACCCGAAACCCGCCCGCTTGTCCGGCCCCTCAGGAGGTCGGTGACCGACTTCTCCGGCAACCTGAACGCTCGCTCAAAGGCCGCCACTGATCCGAAGCGCTTTCGCAACTCCGCCTTGACGTCTTCTGGGTGCATCGACGCGAGGGACATTTCGTGACCTCCGGATTAAAAACCGAAAACTCGGATACAACAGGAAAGCGTGGCCGTCAACGCGGTTATTCGGATAATCCAGTGGGTTCGCGGATTTTATCCGCACTTTCCGGCAGAACGCGGAAGTGGCTGGCGGGCGAATCCGGGATATCGGAAAGCTCGATCAGCGATTACGTCGCCAACGGCGTTGCAAAGGCGGACGCTGCCGTGGCCATAGCGGGAGCGCTCGGCGTCTCTGTCGATTGGCTGCTTACCGGCGGGCCGGGATCCGAAGGCCAGTTGCAGCAGCCCTCAGGAAGCGGGGAGCGTCCGGCCGGTCGAATGAGCGATGTCGGCACGGCGTATAGGCCGATGCCTGCCGACGAAGCCGACTGGGTGGAGATCCACGAGTTCGACCTTCGCGAGATCGGCGATATGGAGAAGGGTGAGCGGCTCGGTGCCATGCCGTTCCGCCGCGACTGGCTAAACCGCACTTTTCGGCGCGCGGCCGACTTGTGGATCGCGGGCCTTCCATGCGATTATCCGCCGCTCGATCTCGAAGAGGGCGACAGCGTCATATGCATGGACATCGATATCGGCGCGCTGCGCGAGCGGCATCTGTGTATCTGGCGCGAGGACGAAAGTTCGAGGCTGGTCGTCGGGCGCTTCTCGACCGTGCGCTTCGAATCGATCTATATTGACGATGCCGGCGAATACTGGATCGGCCGTTCTGCCCTGGGCGGCAAGGATGTTCCGCCGGCGATCGTCCCGGTCGGCCGCATCCTCGGCCGCCCGCTGGCGCCGATACGATAGGAGGGGAAAGTGAAAACATGCGTGGCGTGCAAGGCGCCTATCCCATCGGACGCGACCGCGTGTCAAAAATGCGGGAAGCATTTCAGCGGGATCGATCTGCAGGTGATGGATGCCGGCGAAGCCACGGCCAATAAAGCAAACGCGATAGGATGCGGCGTTCTGCTTCTGATCGGCGTTCTGGTTTATGTCTCATGCGACGCCGGCACGAGCGGCAGCGGTGCGCCGAGTGGCTTAGATCGGCGCGTCGATGCGCGCGTCGCGGTCCAATCAATGTTGCGCGATCCCGATTCGGCGGAGTTCACCGGTCTGGCGGTCCACGGGGATGTCGTTTGCGGCTATGTCAACGCGCGCAACGGGTTTGGTGGCATGACCGGTCCTCAGCGTTTTATCTACCAGGGCTATGCTGAGATCGAAGAAGCTGGCGGCAGCGGATTTAGTGAACGGTGGACGAGGCTCTGCCGATGACAATGTCCGATGCCCTGGCGCTCGCCCGCCAGGCGCGGCGGCTTTCCGATCTCGCCTTCGCCGCCAGCGAGGCCGGGGAGATCGCGAGAAGCAGGAGCGAAGCGCGGCGCTTGATTAGCGAAGCGGGCGCGCGGTAATGAAAGGCTGGAAGTGATTAGCGAGCCGCCGCTTCCATGGATTCGGCAATCGCGACTCCTTGGCGCGAGCTGCCAGACGGCCGCGAAAAATGCGACGAACCGAGTGCGTTTTCGCTTGCCATCGCGGGCCAACCGTAACATAAAGGTGATGTCGAAAGCGCATATCGCGCGCCAAATCAAGGAGAAGCGACATGAATAAAGTTACAGCTAAGTTCGAGAAAATCGAGAAGGTTTTCGGCAACACGCCGAAAAAGGACGTCGCGCGCATCGAAAAGGCCCGGAAGGAAGCGATCGAGGAGATCGTCGGGCGGCATCTGCCTGGAATCACGCTGCGCGTCTGGTCGCCGCGCGATGGCCGAACCTTCAACATGATGACCGCCGGGATTGTCCGGATTTATCTTAGCCGGGCGGGTGAGCCGCTCGGTTTCGTCGGGGTGAAGCGTTCCGCCCGGTCCGGCAAAGGCAGCTACGAAGCCCACCGCCGCGCGAAGGGCGAAGACCTGTATTCGACCGAGTTCGAATGCACGCTCGAAGAGGATATCGAGGAAGCCCTCCGGGCGGCGACCGTCGAATATCTCACGCGCACCGACGCGCTCGACCGGATGGCCTACGACGACCAGTTCGAATACACTTTCGGAGCGCTCATCTACACCAAGCCGTTCGGCTGCTAGGTGATCCCCGCCGAATTCGATACGCGCCGCCATCCTCTCGGCCTCTCGGTCGACGAGACGCGGCGCGCCAAACCAGGGAGAAGCGACATGAACAAGGAAGACATCAGCGATCGAATCGTCGTCGTGCATCACGAAATGGACGGCTACGAGGTACGGCTAATCGCGGGCAGCTACGATAGCTACTACGACCACGGCTCGAAGTGTTGGCGCCACGGTGACGGGTTCTGGCAGCTCGTGGAGGACTGCTTTCCTGATAGCAGCAGCCAGACGCTTGATCGGTGCGACATCATGCCTCTCGACGACCAGCTTGAACTGCTCGGCGAATGTATGGACGAAGCCATCGACGACGACGAGATCGGGCTCGCGCGGAACCTGAAAGCCAGCGCCAACGCGATCCGCGCCGATGCGGAAGCCGCGTTGAAATATCCGCCCATGAAGATCGGAGACGATCTCGACGATGCGAGGCGCGAGCTTAGCGAGGAAGAGTATCACGACATTCGCGACGAAATCGAAGCGGAAGCCCGGTAGATGGCCGGCCGCATCCG
>Ga0214472_10000204_pt1 | contig 80272 bp, 76 predicted proteins | sample RVTome_6_FD_207662 | JGI IMG/M metagenome (GOLD analysis project Ga0214472, IMG submission 207662) | Soil microbial communities from uranium-contaminated site in the Upper Colorado River Basin, Wyoming, United States - RVT140D175 | ecosystem: Environmental > Terrestrial > Soil > Contaminated >...
TCACAGTTGCAACACTCGGTATGAGTGGTTGGTTAGACCTTGCTCAGCAGGGACTTCCACCCTGCAAGAAGCGCCAAGCTTCGCTTGGCGCACTAGCGATTCGCGCTAACGAGTGTGGCCGTCTCACAAGTCTTGTATCCCAGAAAATTGCTAAATGTTGCGCCCGGCAAATGCTCTTCCAACATTTCCGTTTAACAACTCAACACTTATAGCACTCAGCCCAAGGAGGATGTGCCGCCAAAAACTGTGCTACCATTTATAAAAGATTTTTATCTTTGTCAAGCCCACCAAAGAGTTCCAAAAAGGGCCAAAGACTGCCTGTTTTTCATCCAAACTGTACCCCTTTGTCAGGGTGCAGAGCCCGTGAGCTTAGAAATCAGCCAAGCATGGCCGGTATAAGCAGCCGTTCTCGCAGAAAATCGATATTCGTGACTCAAACTTCACGACTGGCGGGCTGCGGCAAAAACCGTTCGATCACCCTTTGATAATCTCTGGATGAACGGAGGGCTTTTCAGCAGAATCCGATTTCTCAGCATCCTGTCACCGCGCTTGAACCGGCTGCTCAATAATCGCCGGCTCTTCCCGCTTCTCTTCGCGGATCGCCAACACAACCAGGTTGGCTACAAATACGGTGCCGGCGAGAAAGTAAAATGCTGAGAGAATACCCCAACGGTCGGCGATGAAACCGCAGATCACAGGAGACAGAGAACTGAGCAAGGATTGAGAGCCGGAGAAAAAACTCACCATGCTCCCGCCCAGCTCCTTGGGACCGAGGTCCAAGACCCAGGCCCAGATGACCGGCCTGACCGCGTATAGAAAGAAGCCGAGGAAGGCGAGCGCGGTGATGAATAACCAGGTCATCCGAAAGTAGGCCAGCACGCACAGAACGATGCTGGTTGAAAAAAGCCCGGCGGTTAGGACTCGTTTTCTACCCCGGCGATCTGAGATGCTCCCGGCAATTGGCGTTCCGATCATGCCGGCGGTCTGAGTGACCGATAGGTAAAGCCCGGCCATGGCGCTGGATAACCCGAGATCATGGGTCAGATAAATCGGCAGAAACGTGTGCAGTCCTTGCTGCGTCATCGAACGCATGCCCGCCACGACGACCAGCAGCAAGATGCTCGGCGCCTGCGCCAGCTTTTTCATGCCCAGCCAATACTCGCCGGTCGAAAGCCCCTTTTTACCTGTGGTGCGCGTTTCCAACTTGCCGAAGAGAAACTTCCAGAGGATGAACGCAATCACGATTCCAGGAATGAGATTGACGAACAACACATTGCGCCAGGACAAGAAAAGCAGCAGCACCCCCACCAGCAGTGGCGCGATGCTTTCGCCGACATTGGGCCCGATGGCGTGGATCGCGATCGCATAACCCCGCTTGTCCGGATATCTTTCCGACAGCGTGGAGATCGCCGCCGGGTGCCACAAATAGTTGCCCACACCGACGAACGCCATAAACAGCGCCACCCAGAAAAAACTGTGACTGACACCGACCAAGAAATAGGGCACGCCGGTAGCAAGCAACGCCAGCGCCATGAGCAATCCTCTCCTGCCGATGAGATCGACCAATATCCCCGCTGGAATATTGACGAGCAGGTTGGCCACCGCTCTGATGGTCACCAGAAAGCCCGCCTGGCTATAGGTAAGCCCCAACTCCTGGACCAGGTAGGGCAGCAAAAGATAAAAAGTCGCGGGGCACCAGTGCGTGAAGGTATGGCCCAAGGCGACGAGCCACAGGAGCGAATCGGTTCCCCGCGCCAGGCGTATCTGATCTTTCAATTTATCTAGTATGGCCATGCCAAAGCGAAACGCACTTTCTGGGCGCACAGCGACATGGGGTAAGATTCGATCATGGGTCAAATTCTCCTTCGACAGGGGGGCGGGCATTATCTCCCGGCGGTTCATTTTTCGCGCCAGATGTCGGCTATGTCAGCGGCGGTGGCGATATCGAAGTGGGTTTGCTCCATCAGATTCAACGCCATGTCGTGCAACTCACGGTTGCGCGAGCCGACGCAATCTTTCAGCACGACAACGTCATAGCCGAGATTGCGGGCGCTGCGCGCGGTGTCTTCCACCCCGCCTTCGGTGGCGACGCCGCCGATGAGAATCGTTTTTATGTTTCGGCTGCGTAGCATGAGATCGAAGTCGGTGCCGACGAAGCCATCCGGCCGGCGCTTTTGAAAGACCATATCCAGCGGCTGGGGTCTCATCTCCTCGACAATTTCCCGGTCGTGAAGATTCTCTTTTTCTTTCAGGAGTTGGTTGGGTTCCGTCGCCTTGGCCCGCTTCATCCTGACGCGCACCCAGATGCCGGCCTCTTCCTTGACCAGATCGAATCCGGTCTGCACGGAGTAAAAGACCGGCACGCCGACGCGACGCGCCAAGGCCGACAGCTCCTGCAACTTAGGAAGCATCTCTTTGTAGTTGAACGCGTGGGGGCCGATAGCGTACTCCATGTCCCAGATGAGCAACGCGCTGCGCGTCCGGTCGACAATTTCCGCCAGTGTGCCGGGAATTTTTTTCCCGCCGATCTCAAACATATCTCACCTCCGATGTAAGCAGTAGGGACGACCGGCCGGTTGCCCCTACTTGGAAAACGCCGGTAGAAAATCTTCCAGCCGAGTGTTTTTCATTACTTCCTCCGGCACCCGCAGTTCGGGTGGAAAACCGTCGAGCGGCTTGGTGGCGTCGAGGCCCATCTTGGCGTTGACGCCGCCGGGGCCGCCGGAAGGATCGAGCTCGCTTCCCTGGGCGCCGGCGATGACGACGAGATCCTTGTCCGCTTGAAAGCGGTTTGACACCGCCCATAGAACTTGCTCCTCGTCGAAAACGTCGATGTCCTCGTCGACGATGACCACGTGCTTGAGCAGCATGTCCGCCGCGAAGGCGGCGCAGATGGCGTTCTTCGCCTGTCCCGGCGCGCGCTTGGCGACCGAGATATAGGCGTGGAACCGGCAATTGCCTGACACCGGCATGCAAACGTTTTTCACCGTCGGCACCGTTTGGCGAACGGCTTTGATGAGCGCCGCTTCGCGCGGCACGGCGCCCATCAGCTTATGCTCCGTGTAACCGGCGTGGACGTCCTGGAAAATGTAGTTCTTGCGGTGCGTGATCGCGGTGACCTCGATCACCGGGCGCTCATCCTGAGATACCGCGTGGCCAGTAAACTCGCCGAATGGCCCCTCGGTGCGCCGCACATGGGGAAGAATTTGTCCCTCAATGATCATCTCCGCGTCGGCTGGCACCGGGATCGGCACCGTCTTCGCTTTGCCCAGCCGCAGCGGCTCGCCCATCATGCCGCCGATGACCGCGTACTCATCCTCCGTCGCCGGCGTGAACGCCTGCGCGCCCAAGGAGAAAAGCGGATGAACGCCGATCACGATGGCAATGGGCAACGGCTGGCTGCGCCGTTCCAGTTTGTCGTGCAGCGTCCAGAGATGCCGCCCGACGGCCATGAAAATACGCAGCTCGCGTTTGCCCGCCATCATCAGCCGGTTGTAGCTCGTATTGCGGACTCCGGTGTCGGGATCGACGGCGACGACGATGCCGGCGGTGATATAAGGCGCGGCATTGATGTCGTAGTGGGTGAGGATCGGCACTTTGCTCAGGTCGACCTCATCGCCGGTTTGAATCACCTCGTGCACCGGCGCGTTAATCATCTCAACCGGCGGGATCGGTTTTCCCTGTCGTTCGCTGAATATTCTCGCCAACTCTCGCGGCTCGCATTGGAGCGCCATCGCCATCAGACGACGGCTCGCCTGGGCGTTGATGACCACCGGCGCATCTCTTCCCTGGACCTTTTCACAAAAAAGCAGTGGAAATTGCTTCCGCTTCTCCAGCCGGGTGAGCAGAGCCGTAATCTCGTAGCGCGGCGAGATGGGTTTGGTCACGCGGGCGATATCGCTGGGGGACCGCGATTCCAGTTCAGCGATAAAACTGCGGAGATCTTTAGCCATGCACGCGCCAGTCAATTTAAACGGATGCCGTCGGCTTCGCGACTATAGACCGTACAGCACCCTTGGGTTGTCATCGAGACTTTCCTTCTTGATCGAATGGGCCACCGCATCGATAATCACGGGCGGCTCCTCTGCTCAGGAAGCGCTTACCCGAAACGCATTTGGGGCAAAGCTTCCCCATGCCCTTTTTAGTTTAAACCGGCGGTCAGCGTCAATAGGACTCGGCGATCGCAAAGAGCATCGGATGCTTCTTTCGATTGAACAAGGAGACGAAATCTTATATTAATTGGATCGCTTTCCCCCGCAGCGAAAGTTCGCGAGTGCTCAAAATGAAAATCATCCAAATCCCCCTGCTCCGCGACAATTACGGCTATCTGATCATTTGCCCAAAAACCAACAACGCCGCGATCGTCGATCCTTCGGAAGCGGAGCCGGTGTTGGCCCGCGTCGGACAGGAAAAAACCACGCTCAAAACCATCCTCAACACCCACCATCACCGCGACCACACCGGCGGCAACGAAGGATTGTTGGCGCGTCATAATCTCGAAGTGTTCGGCCACAAAAGCGACCAAGGGCGAATCTTCGGTCTCACTCGCGGCGTTGACGAGGGCGATGAAGTCGCCGTCGGGGAACTGCGCGGTAAAGTGCTTTTTATTCCCGGCCACACCACGGGCCATGTCGCCTATCTGTTCGGCAACAATCTATTTTGCGGCGACACGCTGTTTACCGCCGGTTGCGGCCGCATCTTCGAAGGAACGCCGGAGCAAATGCACGCGTCGCTCACAAAGCTGATGGCCCTGCCCGACAACACCAAAGTCTACTGCGGCCACGAATACACGGAAAACAACCTGCGGTTCGCCATGACCGTGGAACCCAAGAACTACAACCTGGTATCCAGATTCGAGCGCGTGCAAGCGTCGCGCGCCCGCGGCCAGTCAACGGTTCCGGCGACGCTGGAAGAAGAAAAACACACCAATCCATTTCTGCGCTGGGACAGTAAAGAGATTCAAACGAACTTGAAAGCCGGCGCGCCCGATCTCAGGAGCGATCCGGTCGCAATTTTCGCCCGGATCCGAAAACTCAAAGATGCCTTCTGACTTAAGCGAAGCCCGCGGGCGCGCGCGTCGCGATCCAACGCGCAATGCCCGCCAGGCATAAACAAAATTACAAATTCGAAACTCGAAATCCGAAATAAATCCAAATGATCGAAAAACACAAAATTCTAAACAAGCTCGTTTCGGATTTCGGATTTTGTTCTGCCGGCGTGTTGGCGCGATAATCTTTGTTGAAGATTTAGAAGGTAAGAACCTATGAGCGACGTTGACTATAAAGGATTCCGCCAGGACGAACTGGAGTATCAATTCAATCCGCGGGTTACCGTACCGGAGTTTCCTGAACTGTCCAAGGTGCGCGCAGCGCTATCGCGCAAGGTACGCGAGAGCGCCAAGTCCTGGCTCGACGTGCCCTACGGCCAATCGCCGCGGGAAAAATTGGACATCTACGCCGCCGACAAACCCGGCGGCCCGGTGTTTGTTTATCTTCACGGCGGCTACTGGCGCGGCGGCAGCAAAGAAGACAATTGCAATTTTGCGCCGACGTTTACGTCCCGCGGCGCCACGGTTGTGCTCGTGGAATACGATCTTTGCCCGCAGGTCACGGTGAGCGACATCGTCGGCGAGACGCGCTCCGCGGTTGCGTGGATCTATCGCAACATCGCGCGCTATGGCGGTGATCCGGGGAAGATTCACCTTGCCGGCGCTTCGGCGGGCGGCCACCTTACGGCGATGGCGCTGGCGAACGACTGGGAAAGGCAAGACCTGCCGCGCGACATCATCAAAGGCGCCCTCGTCATGTCGGGCGTCTTCGACCTCGACATGGTGATGCGCATCAGCGTGCAGGAAGAAGTGCGCTTGACGCCGGAGATGGTCCGCGAGAATGACCCGTTCCTTCATCCTCCGTCGGCGCGCTGTCCTATCCTCGTCGCCGTCGGCGGCGCGGAACCCAAAGGCTGGCAGCAGATGTCGCAGGATTATTTCAACTTCTGCAAAGCGTGCGGCCTGAGCGGCGAATACCTCGTCGTCCCCGGCGCCAACCATTATACGGTGCCGGAACAGTTTTTAGACGTGAGCAGTTCGCTGACCCAGGCGGCGTTAGAGCAGATGATGTTGTAAAGCGCATCGCGAACCCCTCGCTCAGGACATTCGTCGCTGCCCGTTCTGGTTTCAAGGAAACTCTCCCATGCCCTACTGCTATCCGCCCGATCCCAATACCCGAAAGCCGCGATTCACTCCGCCGCCGAACTCTTGCGACACGCACTTCCACGTCTTCGGGCCGCCGGAACAGTTTCCCTTCGTCTCGACACATGAGTATACGCCGCCGGCGGCGCCGCTGGAGCATTATTTGAAAATGGTCGCGGTCATCGGCATCGAACGCGCTGTCGTGGTCCAGCCCAGCGTCCACGGCCTCGACAACTCCGCGACCCTTGACGCGGTCAAGAATTCCGGCGGGCGCTTTCGCGGCGTGGCGCGCATCGACGACCGGACGCCGAAAAGCGAATTGCAGCGCTTGCACAACGGTGGCGTACGCGGCGTGCGGTTCAACCTCCTCGACCGGCCGCGCGGCAACGTCAAGCTCGATGTGCTAGATCGCTGCCTGGAAAATATCGCCGAGTTCGGCTGGTCGGTGGACCTCCACATCGACACGAAAAAGCTCCTAGAAGAGGAAAAACGCATTCGCTCCATAACGATCCCGGTGGTCATCGACCACATCGCGCGCATCAAACCTCCCGAAGGCTTGGACCAGCCCGCTTTTCAATTGCTCCTGGATCTCATGAAACTCAAGCATGTCTGGGTAAAGGTGAGCGGCGCGGACAAGATCTGCAACACCCATGTGCATTCCTACTTCGGCCTTCCGTTCGTCGAAGTGATCCCCTTCGCCCGGGCGGTCATCGCCGCGGCGCCGGACCGCGTTATCTGGGGTACCGACTGGCCCCACTCCAACAATTTCGCACCCGGCCACACACCGAACGATGGCGATTTAGTGGACTTGCTCGCCGCTTTCGCGCCGGACCAAGCCGTGCGAACGAAAATCCTCGTCGACAATCCGGCGACCTTATACGGCTTTGGATAAACGCTAGCCAAACATATTTGAATTTTACCGACGACAAGAAGATAGGAAAAGATTGTTTCTCGCGCAAAGAACGTGGTTCGATAAACTCACCACCCTGAGCAACGTCGAAGGGCAAAGGACGCCAAGGTGACGGGGCGAGGCCTGTCATCCCGAGCGAATGCGAGGGATCTAAGAAAGATTTCTCCCCCCGTGGAGTCGCGGCCCATTACTCCACGGGGTCGAAATGACAACGGCTCTTTCTTTGCGAGCTTAGCGTGCGTGGCGCGACAAATTTCTTAAACTCGTTTTGTGAAACAATTACCTGGTTTGTATCTAAACAAACGGACGCCGTTTTTAGCCGCGCGAATGGCCGGCCGGCGCAAGTTACGTGCGCGCTACTTGAGCAGATAGCCGAACTTCTCCTGCGCTTTGCGCGTGACCTCCGGACTGGGCGCGTTGACGCGGGGAAACTTGTCTTTCCAATCGTAGGGACGGGTGGCGTCGACGACCATGCGGGAGTTGGTGAGATCGTGGACCTTGCGTTGGTCGGGAGTTAAACGGGGATCGGCCGGACTCGTGCGCATGCGGCGCAAGATGTCGATTGACGTGTCGGGATCGCAGCGCGTCGCCATCGCCCACATGAGTTGATCGAAGTTCGACACGTCGATGTCGTCGTCGACGACGATGACCATTTTGCAGCCGTACACAGAGGCGCCGCAGCTCGCCGCCATCACGCCCGCTTGCTTGGCGTGGCCGGGATAGCGCTGCTTGATGGCGAGACCGTGAAGCATGCGCGAGGCGCCGATCTCATGGCACCAGACCTGGGTGACATCGGGAATGCCGGCCTTCTGCAGCTCATGCTTGATCATCGCCGAGCGCATGATCGCCCGGTAGCGCGCCATCTCGTCGGACCCGCCGCCGATGGGCGGAACGCCGAGGATGATTGGATCGTTTCGGTGATAGATGGCTGCGATCTCGAGCACCGGCTGCGCGCTTTCTTCGGAAGCATAGTAGCCGGTCCACTCGCCGAATGGACCCTCGTTCTTGCGGTTGTCGTTGTTCAGGAATCCTTCGAGGACGATCTCGGCGTTGGCCGGAAAGGGAAGGCCCGTCACTTTGCCCCGGACTAATTCCACCGGCTTCCCGCGCATGCCGCCGACGATGTCGTATTCGCAAACGCCGTAGGGGTGCTCGGTTCCCGCCATGAAGAAAAACAACGGATCGCCGCCGACGACCAGCGCCAGGGGCATCTTCTGCCCGCGGCTGAAATATTTCTGCCGGTGCATGTGGCCATGCTTCCCCGGCACCATAAGCAGGCTCACGCTCTTGCGATCCTGAACCATCGCGCGGTAGCAGCCGGCGTTGATCCATTTCTCGTCCGGGTCCATGGTCACGGAATAGCAGCCGGTGCCAAGATAACGCCCGCCGTCGTTCACATGCCAGACGGGCGTGGGAAACATCTCGACGTCGATTTGGTCGCCGCTAAGCGTGTTCTCGAAGACCGGCCCGCCGTCGACGATCACCGAGGGCAGATGATGTTGCTTCTGCTGGTAGTGATGGAAATAGGCCTGGCTGATTTCCTGCTTGGTGAGACCCTGAGGAAAACCGAGCGTCATCGCGCGCCGCTTGCCGGCAAAAACGTTGACGAGCACGCGAAAACCTTTCCGGCAGCCCGGTACTTCATCGAAAATCACCGCCGGCCCGTCGTCCGCCGGCACGACCACGTCAGAAGCCAAACCGATGTCTTCTTGCCAGGACGCGCCGAGAACGGTTTTTAGTTCATCGAGCTTCTCCGCTTCCCGCATCCACTCGCGCAGGTCGGTAAAAGGGATATGCGGCTGAATCTTTGAACTGTCGAACATAAGGGCTCCTTATCCGGTAATCGATGCTGGTTAACCTAGCACAGGCGCAGTAGGGAAGGAAATTGCAACCGGCGCGTGGGCCGGCCGCCCGTTGCAACCCAGCCCGGCCGCTTGTGGAAAATTCCATCGACGCTTCGAGCTTCTCGCCGCCGGATCATCTCGCGGCGGCGCAGGCGGGCATGAAAATATTGTTCAACATGCGCGATTTCAACATCGCCTATCAAGGCACTGGATTGGTAACCACGCAGAAATTCGTCGCCCGCAACCGCGATATCGCGCGCCGCTTCGTCAAGAGCTACGTCGAGGCGATCCACGCGATCCAAACCAACCCTACGCTCAGCAAAGCCGCGCTGGCGAAGTACCGAAAGACCAACGATGAAAAAAAGTTGGAGGAAGCGTATCAAACGATCCGCGAGATCGTCAGACCCAAGCCCTATCCCTCGGCGGAAGGAGTTACAACTATCTTCAAAGACGTAATCGACCGCATCCCGACCGCCAAGACCGCGAACCCTAAAGAATTCATGGACACCAGCCTGCTCGAAGAGTTCGACCGCTCCGGCTATATCGACGGGCTTTACCGCTGAATCCGTTTGAACGACCCCGCAGCTCAAGCTGGGGGGGTCTCGAAGCAAAAGCACGTCGAGCGAGATTGTAGGGTGGGTGGAGGCGCAAAGCGCCGATACCCGCCCCGGGGAACGATGGGTATCGCTAACGCTCAACCCATCCTACGCGTGAGTTGCGCTACGCCACTCTTTTGAGTTCGAGCTTTTCAATTCGAGACCGCAACGGTTTTAGCTTACGGATTTGGACATAGACGATGGGTTGGCTGTTTGAGGCGTGACCCTTAGCCAGCCTCCGGCTCCACTGGTTGAACTTTGCATTCCCCTCCAATTGCATCACGACTACAGCGTTTTTGGGGATATCATCAGCTCGCGAACATAGCGATCGAATTCTTTGATGAGCTCGGTGTTTTTTCTCTCGTAGATGTTCATGGATACCCTCCACGCAAGAACGGTGAGGGGCAACCCAGTTCGTCATGCCCGCCCCTCGACTGCGCTCAGGATAGACTCCGGCGGGCATCCAGGGTTATTGTAGGGGCGGGTTTCAAACCCGCCCCTACTAGATTCCCGCTTGGGCGGGAATGACGGACGGGGCCATTTTCCGGTCGGCTTCAAGCCGACATGTTTTAAATCCCTCGCTTACAGCCCAGGGTTGTTCAATATCCACTTACTGCCCCAGCAGCTTCTTCATCCTCGCGATGGTTTCCGGTGTCTGCTGCAACGCGTCCTTGACGATTTTCTCCAATTCCACTCCTGGCACCGGGTCAAGATCGAACTGTCGCTTGTCAAGGTCGGCGAGGAAATCCGGGGCCTTCATCGTCGCGTCGAAAGCGTCGCGCAGGATTTTTACCCGATCCGGCGGAATACCTGGGGTGCCGATCATCGGCCTTCCCAATGCTCCCGAGGCCAACATCACGCTCGCCAGACGCCGAGCCGATTCCGGGGTTTTATATCGATCCATGAGTTCCCAGATGGTCGGAGTCTCGGGCAGCTTGCTGTAGCGCTTCTTGCCGGTTTGAATGATATTGCGCACAAAGCCCTTCTTGCGCCAGGTATGATAGGGTTCGCGGGATAAGAACGCTTCGATTGTGAACGCGCGGCAATGAATTTCTCCGCGCTCCACGGCGAGGTCGATTTCCGGCCCGCCGGGGTAACCTTGCACCAGACTGAACTTGGCGCCAAGAGTCTCCTCGAAAAGTCTCGGCAGGTAATACGCTGAGTCCGATGTTCCCTGCGCGCCGCAGCGCGGCGGTTCCTTAGCATTGCGCACGTCATCGATCGTTTTGTAGGGCGTGTCGGCGCGCATATACATCTGCGATTCTCCCTGCACCGGCGCGCCGATCCAGACGAACTTTCCCCAATCGAATTGAATCTCCGGCCGCCCGACTAGTTGGTCGAAGTAGAGCGTAGGCACGATGGAGCCGATCAGGCTCAAACCGTCGGGCTTCGTTTTGGTGTAGACATAGTTGGCGGCGATCTTGTGACCGGCGCCCGGCATGTTTTGCACGATCATGTCCGGCTTGCCGGGGATATGCCTGCCCATATATTGGGCCAGCAAGCGCGACCATTGATCGTAAAGCGCCCCCGGCGTCGTGCCGACGTAAACCGTGACGGTCTTGCCCTTGTAAAAATCGGCCTGGGCCCCGGCTTTTGCAGTCCAGCATAAGCTTGAAGTTATGACGACGGCGAAAATCAGGAACCATGCGCTAGTCTTTCGATGCACATCACCTCCTGACCGATCCTCGATGGCTCCGTAGGTTAACATGGCGCGGACGGCAGTCAGACGCTCTGAGAAACCCGAACTCCTGGTGGCGTTTTCCACGCCACGGGGAAGCCGTTGCCAGCGGATCGTTATTCCTATTGCCCGTAGAGACGCTTCACGAAGCCGCTGTCCTCGATCTCCTTCAAGATACTCGGATCGATCAGGTCACTGGGCTTGAATTTTTTGATCTCCGGGCGGCCTTTGCTGAGCTGATCCAGGATGGTCTGAATTCCCTCGGGGCTCGGGTGGGGAACGCTGCGAATCAGCCGTTGGGACATTTCCTGGTAGGCGGTCTGCATGAGAGAGACATCGTCGACGCGGGTGTATTTTTTCAGCACGTTCAGCGCAAGTTCTTTGTTGGTCTTAAAAACGTAAATACCTTCGAGATAGGCTTTCATGAACCGTATCACGACATCGCGGTTGTCGCGGATATAGCTCTTTTTCGTGCCGAAGCCGTGCATCGTGTATTGCACGTCGAGCCGGCTCAAATCGTAGAGCAGAGTAGAGCCCGATTTCAGAGCGGCCGAGGCGATGGGCTCGGATAGCACCGCGGCATCCACCGCCTTGTTCTGCAGCGCCATCATCTCTTCGATCTCGCCGCCCACCTGGATGATCGCCACGTCTTTATCCGGCACCAGTCCCCAACGATCCAGAGCAAAACGGATCGCCGCATCGCTCACCCCGCCAAGACGGGAAATGCCGACCTTCTTGCCTTTGAGCGCCGCGGGCTCTTTGATCTCGGGGCGCGAGACAATCTTGAAGACGAACGTATTCAGCGTCGCGGTCAGACCGACGAAGTCGGCGCCCGCCATGTTGGCGTTGACGTTGGCGACGCCGCCGCTGGTCAAGAATTGGATCTCGCCCGCCAGCGCGGCCTGGATTGCTCTTGAGCTCACCGGCACATAAAGCAGTTCAGCATCGAGGCCCTGCTTCCGCGTCAAGTTCAGTTCCTTCATGATATAGATCGGGTCCATTTGAATGGCGATCGATGTGTAGGCGGCGCGGATCTTTGGCAGGCTTTGCGCGTGGGCCGCCTGACAAAAGATCAGAGGCAACAGTAAAAGGCAAATTTGCACAGGTTGAGTTCGAGGCATGGAGCGCTCCAGATTATATCAAGCAATCAGCTTTCCGGTCTCGAAGAGCAAGCCCGGCTGGCGAATTAGTTAGAGACTCCTCGGTTTTATCCCGTTCCTTCGACGAAAGCTTCCTCGCGCGTCTTGCTGAACGCCGGGATCAACACGGAACACATCGCCAGGGCGGCCAGCGCGAGCAGCGTCGCGCTGATCGGCCGCTGGACGAAAACCCACGGATCGCCGCGCGAGAGCAGCATGGCGCGGCGCAGGTATTCCTCCATCAACGGTCCGAGGATAAATGCTAGCAGCATCGGCGCCGGCTCGCAGCCGAGCTTGGAGAAGACATAGCCGATCACGCCGAAAATCGCCATGAAGTAAATGTCGAATTCGGTATTCTTGAGGCTGAAGACGCCGATGGCGCAGAAAACCACAATTCCCGGGTACAGATACTGGTAAGGTATCCTGATCATCCGCACCCACATGCCGATCAGCGGATAGTTAAGCACGACCAGAAAGAGATTGCCGATCCACATGGACACGATCATGCCCCAAAAAAGCTCCGGCTGTTCGTGGATTACCGAAGGGCCGGGTTGAATGCCGTGGATGATCATGGCCCCAACCATCAACGCGCTGACGGGATTGGATGGAATCCCCAGGGTGAGCAGGGGAATAAACGATGTTTGTGCGCCGGCGTTGTTGGCTGACTCCGGCGCGGCGACGCCTTCGATCGCACCCTTGCCGAACTCAGCGCGGTTCTTCGAGACTTTCTTTTCGATGGAGTAGGCGGCGAAGGAACCTAAGATCGAACCGCTGCCGGGCAGAATGCCCAGGGCCGAGCCGATGGCGGTGCCGCGCAGAATCGGCGCAACCATGCGCTTAAAGTCCTCGCGAGTGGGCCATAGCCCGGTAATTTTACTAACCATCACCGAGCGCTCTGCCTCGTTTTCCAGGTTGCGAACGATCTCGCCCAGACCGAACATTCCCATGGCAACGGTGACGAAGCCGATGCCATCGGCCAGCTCATAAACGCCGAAAGTGAAGCGCTGGGTGCCTGAGTTGACGTCGGTGCCGATGAGTCCGAGCAGGAGGCCGAGGATAACCATGCCGATGGCATGCAGTAAGGAACCCTGCGCGAGCACCACGGACGCCACCAGGCCGAGGACCATCAGGGAAAAAAATTCCGCCGGTCCGAACTTGAGCGCCATCGAAGCAAGCGGCGGACCGAATCCGGCGATTAGGAATGTCGCCACGGTCCCGGCGAAAAACGAACCGATGGCCGAAGCCGCAAGCGCCGCGCCCGCCCTACCGTTCTTCGCCATTTGATGGCCGTCCAGAGTGGTGACGACGGACGCAGCTTCTCCCGGGAGGTTGACAAGAATCGAGGTCGTCGAGCCGCCGTACTGGGAGCCGTAATAAATGCCGGCAAGCATGATCAGGGCGGTCACCGGCGGCAAAACGAACGTTACGGGCAAAAGCATCGCGATGGTTGCCGTGGGGCCGAGGCCGGGCAAGACGCCGATTGCAGTGCCGAGGAACACGCCGATGAAGCAGTAGAACAAGTTGACCGGATTCGCGGCCGTCTGCAGCCCCAACAGAAGATGACCCATTAATTCCATGGTTACCCGCCCTGTTTACCTCAACCACCGAACCACGGCCCGATGACCGGCAACGGGATGCCTAAGCCTATAAGAAACACTAGAACGCAAAAGATTGTGAGGCCCGCGGCTATTATAAGCGACGCGCGCCAATTAAAACGTACGCTTGCAGAGGCGCTGACGATCAGGAGCAAGGGTAAGGCGACCGTCAATCCCGCGCCGCGGACAATAATACCGAACAGCAGAACCGGAGCGCACACCAGCACAAGCCCTTTGAACGCGAACGCGCCGATCGGGGTTCCAGGTACGATGAAAGATCGGATCACGGCAATAGCGCCGATAACCGCGAGCAGGCCGCCGAGAACCGTCGGAAAATAGGCGGGCCCCATTTTGCCCCCCGTTCCCATGCCATAGTCGCGGGCGACAAGAATGGCGCTGGCGCCAAAGAAGATATAAATCAGTCCGGTCCAGAAATCTTTGCTGCTGCGAATCATGTTTGTTGCCTGTGCCCTGTTTCGAATCGTTCGAGGCAGATCCCCATTACCGCGACTTGTACAACAAGTGCCGCGCAAAACAAAGGCCGGGGCTTTCCCCGGCCTTGGTCAATTAATCTCAGCGACACGATCTTCGATCAGTCGGCATAGACGCCGGCTTTTTTAATGATCGGCCCCCATCGTTCGGTCTCGGCTTTGAGAAACGCGCGATGAGCCTCAGGCGTAGCCCGGTTCTCAGCCACCGGTTCGCTGCCTAAGTCGGCAAAACGCTTCTTCACCGTAGCGTCCTTCAGTGCATCCTGTAAACCCTTAGTGAGCTTAGCGACCACCGGCTTCGGTGTCCCCTTTGGCGCGTAGAGAGCATGCCAAATCGAAACCTCAAAACCTTTTAACCCAGCCTCGTCCATGGTCGGGACGTTGGGCAGAGAAGGCACCCGCTTCTTGCTCGTCACGCCATAGACCTTGATCTTCTCGGCTCTGATCTGGCTCGTCGTGTTAGTCGTCTGGTCGCACATGAAGTCCACCTGGCCGCCCAAGAGATCGTTCATCGCCGGGCCCGTACCTTTATAGGGGACAGTGGTGACATTGGTCTGGATCGCGCTCATGAAGAGCATACCGCACAGGTGAGAGGCGGCGCCGAGACCGGCGTTGGCGTAATTAACCTTATCCTTGTTGGCTTTGACATAGGCGATTAGCTCCTTGAGATCCTTAGCGGGGAAGTCCTTCTTCGCCACCAGGGTCATCGGCACCTCGTTGATCAGCCCGATGTGCTCGAAGTCTTCCAAAGGCTTGTAGGGCAATTTACGGTAGAGAGCCGGAGCGGTGGACATGCCGATATGGTGTATCAGGATCGTATAGCCGTCAGGGGTGGCCTTGGCTACCCGGTTGGCGGCGATTGTCCCGCCGGCGCCGTCCACATTTTCTACGATGACTTGTTGCTTGACCATTTTGGTCATCGGCACGCTGAGCAGACGGGCTACCGTGTCGGTCGGCCCACCGGCGGTGAACGGTACGATCATAGTGATCACTTTGTTCGGATACTCCTGCGCCGCAATCGGCGCGGCGGCAATTAGGACCAAACTGACCGCGATTCCGAGAAGCCTCGCAACCATATGAGTTCCTCCTCCTGAGACCAAGTATTTAACTATCCCGGTACTTTTATTAGACGAGCGAAATGACAGTATCCAATACAGCTGACTAATTCAACTTCAGAAGTGGTCGACGTTGCCATCTCGGCTGGCGAGAGCAATGCCCGTGCCAGGGGGGGCCGAGCGGCTCTTTGCTTCGCCAGCCTGCCCCAATGGCTCACAATAACGGGAAAACCAGAGGACGAAACTGTTAAAAATCGCAAAACATATGATTGACGACAACCTTGTCAACGCGCTAGAGAATGAACTACCCCGCAGCAAGCTGCGGGGAATTACACCCGTAGCGATCAAAAGGAGTCGAGCATGGCAATCTACGCCTTTGTCGATTCGGTGATCCAGGAGATCGTCAAACCGGGCGTCGAACAACTGATGGCGACCCGTTATTTCACCGAGCTGCGCGGCGGAAAACTCTCCATCGGCAGGCTGCAAGGCTGGTCGCTGCAACATTATCTGCATAACATCGCGCTGCTCAAAGGCTTCGCGCTCTGCATGGTGAAAAACAGCCATGACCCCGATCTGTTCAAATATTTTCTCTATCAGCTGAACGAGGAACAGTATCATCCGGATCTGGCCAAGAAATTCGGCCTGGCCATCGGCTTGCGGGAAGAGGATTTTCAGCAAGCGACGCCGGTCTTCGAATGCCTCGCGCACACGAGCAAGATCATTCACGGGATGCTGCTGGGCTCGGCGGCGGAAAATCGCGCCTCAGCGCTGGTCAATGAAACCATGGTCTGCCGGTACTCGGAGGAACATATCGAAGCGCTTCGCAAGCACTACGGCCTCAACGACAAGCAAATTCAGTTTTTCACCGTGCACGCCATCGCCGATCAAGAGCACACCAAGATGGCCGCCGATGTCATCGCCAAGCATGCCGTCACCGATTACCAGCAACAGCTCGTGCGTGAGGCCGCGCGCCATATGGTGCGCTTCAAGGTCGCCAAGTTTGACGGCATCTATGAGGCGTACGCGTGACCAACGAAGGATGAAGGCGGAGGGATGAAGGCTGAAAACGGAGAACGAAGACTCTTTACTTCATCCCTCATCCTTCATCCTTTGCTTTTGACTTCCCGCCGGCGCGTGTGCAGCACCGGCTCTGTATAACCGTTTGGCGCCTCACGGCCTTTGAAAACTAGATCGAGCGCCGCCTGAAAGGCGATGCTCTTTTCGTAATCGGCCGCCATGTTTCGGTAATTGGGATCGCCGCGGTTTTGCCTGTCGACTACTGCCGCCATTCGTTTGAACGTCTCGATCACCTGTTCACGTGTCACGATGCAGTACTTCAACCAGTTGGCGATATGTTGGCTCGAGATGCGCAGCGTCGCCCGGTCTTCCATCAAGGCGACGTCGCTGATATTGGGAACTTTGGAGCAGCCGACGCCCTGGTCCACCCAGCGCACGACGTATCCCAGGATGCCCTGCGCGTTGTTATCCAGCTCGCGCTGAATTTCTTCTGGCTTCAATTGCCGATCCAAGAGCGGCGGCGTCAGGATCGCGTCGAGACTGGCGCGGCCTCTCTTAGCTAATTCCCTCTGCCTTTTGGCGACATTGACATAATGATAGTGAATGGCGTGCAGCGTGGCGGCGGTCGGCGACGGCACCCAGGCGGTGTTCGCTCCCGCCTGTGGATGAGCGATCTTGGTGCGTACCATCTCACGCATTTCATCCGGCGCCGTCCACATCCCCTTGCCGATCTGCGCCTTGCCTCGCAGCCCCGTCTCAATGCCGATATCGACGTTCCAGTCTTCGTAGGCTTTGATCCACGGCTGCGCTTTGATCTCTTCCTTCGGCAGCATGGCGCCTAGCGCCATGCTGGTATGGATTTCGTCGCCGGTCCGATCGAGAAATCCCGTGTTGATGAAAACGATCCGCTCCTTGGCCGCTCGAATGCATTCTTTCAGGTTGACGGTGGTGCGGCGCTCTTCGTCCATGATGCCGATCTTGAGCGTGTTGCGCTTCAAACCGAGCGCCTTTTCCACCCGCTGGAACAGCTCGACCGTGGCCGCGACCTCTTCAGGCCCGTGTTGTTTGGGCTTAACGATATAGATGCTGCCCTTCTTACTATTGCGCACTTTTCCCTTTCCTTTGAGATCATGAATCGCGGCCAGCACCGTGACCATCGCGTCGAGGAAGCCCTCGGGAATTTCTTGCCCGTCGGTCGTGGTCACGGCATCCGTGTACATATGGATGCCCACGTTTCGGGTCAGCAGCAGGCTTCTCCCCGGCAGCGTGAGCTTCCCGCCGGTCGGCGTGACAAAAGTCTTATCCGGGGTCAGCCGGCGGGTAAGCGGACGCCCGTTTTTGTCGAAAGTCGCTTCCAGCGTCCCTTTCATGATGCCGCACCAGTGGCGATAGACCGTGACCTTGTCGGCGGCGTCGACGGCGGCCACGGCATCCTCGCAGTCTTCAATTGTCGTGATCGCCGCCTCCAGCACCACATCCTTTACGCCCGCCGGATGCGTCTTGCCGATGGGATGGCTTCTATCGATTTGGATCTCGATGCGCGAGCCGTTGTTGCTGAGCAAAATACTGGTCAACTCGCCGTTTTTTTCCTGATAGCCGAGAAATTTGCGCCCATCAGCGAGCGCAACAACGCTGCCGTCTTTTAGCGTCGCGGCCAGTTGCTTTTTGCGGCCGACGCGCCGGAGAGAAAACCGCGCGACGTCGGAAAAACTTCCGCGCTTCAGGCCGATGACCTTGTCTAAGAGGTCCTCCGCATAATCGATGACCTTGGCGCCGCGCCGGGGATTGTACGACTCGCCTTTCTCCGCGCCGCCCTCTTCCGGGATCACATTGGTGCCGTAGAGCGCGTCGTAGAGGCTGCCCCAGCGGGCGTTGGCCGCGTTCAAGGCGTAGCGGGCATTGTCGAGCGGCACCACCAACTGCGCGCCGGCGATCTCGGTGATCTCAGGATCGACGTTGGCCGTAGTGACCTTGAAATTCTTGCCTTCCGGAACCAGATAACCAATCTCTTTGAGAAAGGCCGTATATTCTTCGCTGTTGAAGGGTTGATTCTTTCGCGCCGAATACCACTGGTCGATCTGCGCTTGCAGCCGATCGCGCTTATCCAAGAGCGCGCGATTCTTCGGCCCGAGATCTCTGACGATCTCGCCGAGCGATTTCCAAAAACGCTCCGTGTTCACGCCCGTGCCCGGCGCAATCTCCTCACGCACGAGATTATATAATATCGCATCAACTTTGAGGCCGCCGATCTCCACCGCTTTCATCTATACCTCCGCAAAAAACGCCATGATCTTTTAATCCGTTCTCTCTTTCAGCACACACGAATTTGACATCACTATATAGCCTGCGCGGCTGGACGTTTCAAATCGCGCGCGGAGACCATTGCGCGCGCTGCTCGAATCGACCGGTTCCGAGACCTGCGGGAGTTTACCGGGCGATCAATGAACCTGAATTCCGCAGTTGAACATGAGCGAGGGGCGAACCTGGAGCGGCGAAGACACCCAGGGGTGCTGTTTCAAAGTCTTTTCTGCCGCTTGGCACAACGCCTTATTTTACTCTGACAAAGTTCGCACAGCAGCGAAATCTGTCCTGATCTCAGGGGTAGAAAAGCATTGTCTTCGTTGCGCAAGGTTTGCCCCTCGCTCACAGCGTCACTTTTCCACTGCGGAATCCGGGATGAATTGAGCATCTTCAGGGAATCCTTCGCACGGGTCTGGAATCGCGTTAAGGCAATTGTACCGGGGACGCATTGCGCTGGCGGTGGAAAGAGGCGGCGATGCCTGGGACCGGCAAGTCACCATTTATGAATCTCATGGACATACGATGTCAGCGCGAGAAAGCGCGACGCGGCATAACTCCTGCTCTAGTTCCGCGAACAGGTTGATGCAACGAACTGATTGCCCCAACTGGTCACCATGGGTATCAGGGAGCAAATGGTGAAACCGGCAACCTGAGGCCCCGCTTAGTCGCGAAGCGGCCTAAACTAAAATCGAAGGTATACCGGCTGGGAGTTAGACCTGCGTCGGCAGCACACGCCTCGCCGGCCAATAGAAAAGGAGAGCAGAATAATGAAAACCGATGAGGACATTTCAGAAAAGCCTGCCTTTTGGCAGCTCGTGTTTTCCCAAAGTAAAGTTAACGGGGCGCCCTATCAGGGCGAATATCTTGAAAGCAGCGTCTGGAGTTGGCCGGAGGATACTTTTCTCCAGCGCCGCCTTCGGCAAATGCGATTCGACCAAGCATCCGATAAAAGCATGACGAATTAGTCGCTTCCCGCGCTGCCTCCTTCAGCAACGCTCCCACGGGAAGACGGCTCCACTGAACGCCACCCCGTTCAGTGGGAAGCGGCCAGGCTCAATGGAGCCTGGCCGCTTCATCCAGGACAAACTCGAGAACTCGCAAAAGACCGCTGCTAAAGGAAATGCTGGAATTCTTTGGAAACATTATGTTGACTAGAACATCCTTGATCATTGTCGGATTCCTCAGCGCGTTTATTTTGGTCATTCTCAACGCCTATTTCCAGTTCGCTATCCCTTCCAGAATTCCTTCGTTTACCTTAGACTTCCCCATTGGCGAGCGCGATATCATATTACTTGTCGGGTTGGGTTTGATCGGGCTGCGTTGGTTTCTCGTCCACCGAAAGCAGCCCGATAACGATGCAACCTGATCCCGCTCCTGCTTGGTCTGCGGTAGAAAGTCGTCTCAAATTCCTTAGTCTCGGGAAGCCAAGCGATCTTGTGTAATAGTTGAAAGTTTGCGCAACTTGCGCAAATTTTCCAGTGACTATGCTGATTGTCTCGATTCGAAAGAAGTCTCACCGCGGAGGCGCGGAGGACGCGGAGTAAGGAGTTTTTGATTAGAAAAATACTCCCAACTCTGCGAACTCTACGCCTCTGTGGTGAAAAAAACGATTGTTCCTTGGGTTGCGGCTCTGCCGCTCTGGGACCTTCGTGGTAAAAGTTGCATTTTCTTTTTGGTTGCGGCGTAGCCGCACTGGGGCTTTCGTGATGACATTTTCCGGCTGGAATTATCTGACCGCTTCGCTCGCCAACGAAAAGTCGAAAATCCTTTCCGCCGGAATCGGCTCCTTGATTTGCAGAGCCTCCCTGCCGATGTCGACAATTTCTCTCGCCGCATCGGCGCCAAGCCTGCCGCCGCCGAGGATAAACGGCGCGTCATCGTCGTACATTCGGCGCGCCATCCGTGCGTCTTTCACGCCGAGCCTTTTTTGAATGTAGGGGATCATGATCTCGGAACTGTCCTGATAGACTTTCAACCCTCGGTTCCACACCTTGAGAAAGCGTACAAGCTTTTTGCGTTTCTGTTTTATGTTCGCGTCCGTCGTCACCACGCCGGTTTGGAGAAAGCGCATGTAATCCCGCCCGCGGCCAAAGACTTTGTAGCCTTGATCCTGCGCCAGATAGACCGATGGCGGCGTCATCATCGCGCCGGCGACCCTGCCGGAGAATAGCGACTGCAACCGCGCCGGTGTGTCCATGCTCAGGAGGTTCACGTCCTTCTGCCCATCGAGCCCTTTCGCCTGGAGAATGCGCCGGGTCATCACCGCCGCCGTCCCGTCCAACGATCCCACCGCGATCGCTTTTCCCTTCAATTCGGCGGGAGAATTGATGTTCGGAGCGACAATCAGCTCGTGAATCGGGCGGTCGCGGGTCACCGAAATAATCTTAATCGGCACGCCGCGCAAGGCCGCCGAAAAACCGCTGCCCGCATGGCAGGTCACGTCGATCTCACCCGACATGAGGCTGCTCACACCGATGACCCCCCGTACGACCAGCACTTGCAGGTCCAATCCTTCCTGAGCGAAGAACCCTTTCTCCTGGGCATAGTAAAGCGGCACGTAGCTCAGGGTCGGGCCGGCAATGCTGATATTGAAGCGTTCGGCCGCGATTCCCCGTCCGGCGCTTACAAGAATCAACACCCAGAGAACATGAGCGAGCAATCGTTGACTTGTCATCCGCCCTCCGTGGTTTGAAATTATCATATGAAGCTACTTGCGTTCCAACCGCGCGAATGGGCCGGCGGCGTAAACAATCCGGCCGCCGACTACGGTCAACAAAGATTCAAGCGAGCGGATTTGATCCTCCGGCACGGTCAGGTAGTCCCCGTTCAGCGCCGCCAAATCGGCGAATTTGCCGACCTCGATGGAGCCCTTGTTCGCTTCATCGAAAGTTAACCACGCGCTGCCGAGGGTATACATGCGCAGCGCCTCTTCGCGCGTCACGTTCTGTTTTGGGTCGCGGATCGCGGTTCCGGCGACGGTCTTCCCGGTAATCAGCCACCACAACGAAAGCATTGGCGAATAACTGCCGGAGCGAAAAGCGTCCGTGCCGGCGCCCAGTGGCACACGGGATTGGATCATCGTCCGCAACGGCGGAGCGTTGCGCCCTTTGGCGACGCCCCAAAGTTGAACGTTGCGCTCCCCCGTTAACGCCATGCGGTCTTGCACCGAGATTCCACCACCGAGCTTGACAATGCGCAAGAGGGTCTCAGGCGACGCGTCCTCGAGGTGGGCGAAGGTTATGCGCTGGCGCAAAAACGGCGCTTCCCCCTCGACCTCCTCGATAATGTCGAGAAGTTGTCGCGCCGTATGGTCTTGCGTGGCGTGCAGATGAAAATTGTGACCGGCCTCGGCGAAAAAACGGATGAGGCGGCGAAACTTTTCCCGGGCTTGCGGATCGACGGTGAATCCGTCGGGGTTGGAAGGCAGGTCGCCATCCCCGGTGCCCCGAATCAACACCTCTCCGAAACCGGCGAAACGAAACAGATCGTTCTTCGAGAGTTTCTTCACTTCCTCGGCTGTCGTGCGCAGCTCTTCCAGTTCGTCGCCCGCCTCGTTGGGCGCGATATAATAGTTTAGGCGCAGGGTGAGATCGCCCCTGCGCGCCATCTCGCCGAGCAGCCTGCGATGGGCAAACGTGACCCCGCGGGTTTGAAAATCTCCGACCGAGGTGAGGCCAAGCCGGTTGAGCTCGCGAAAACAACGGCGCAGGCTTTGTTGCGCTTGGTCCAGGGTCGGAGAAGGAATCTTGCCGTAGACGAATTTCCACGCCGTTTCCCCTTGTAACATTCCGGTCAGTTCTCCGGTCGCGGGGTTTCGTTCGAATTTTCCGCCGGGCGGATCGGGCGTTTGGCGGGTGATGCCCGCGGCGGTCAGTGCCGCGTTGTTGAGCAGCGCTCCCTCCCGCAGGTACTGCACATACACCGGATGTTTGGGCGCCACGGCATCCAGGTCGGCGCGGGTAGGAAAGCGCTGCTCCGCGAACTGCGTCGGCACCCACCCGCCGCCCACCACGATCCAACTGCCGGCGGGCTTCGCTTTTGCCGCCGCAGCGATCTGCTTAAGAGCGTCCGCCAGCGATCGGGTAAATTCCCAATGCAGCTCGGTCTCCCAATTCATACAGCCTGCCGTCGCGTGAATATGGGAATCGTTCAACCCAGGGATCACTGCCCGGCCGTTGAGATTGATCACCTGCGTGCGCGGTCCGGTCCAGCGGCGCATTTCGCCGTCGCCGCCCACGGCGACGATCTTTCCATCTTTGACCGCCACCGCCTCTTTGATCGAAAACTTCTCGTCGACGGTGACGATCTTGCCGTTCATCAAAACCAAGTCGGCGAACCCCTTGACGGCGAGAGAGCGGGCGAATTCGTCTTCGTGGCCGACGCAGGAGGCGAGAGCCACTGCCAGCGCGCAGAGAGCAAGATACATCTTCATGGCAATTTCTTTAGCAAGCGATGTCGCCAGTAAACCACAAAGGACAAAGCGCGGCTACACCGCAACCAAATCGGGGCAACTCACGCAAGGGGCGCGCGTTGTCATTTCGCCCCTGCGACAAGCTCGTGGAGCATCGGTTTCCGACGAGGAGTTGCTGCTTCGGGTCTATGCGGGAGAGGAAGCGGTGAAGACGATGGTTGAAGCCGGTTCGCCGAGGGAGTATCTGAACGGCACGCAGCCTCTTGTCCGTTTGATCGAGGAGTTGAGCCAAAAGAAGGATTGCCGCCAGATCTCGATCCGTAAGGCCGGCCCTTCGCTCACGTTCGAGGAGAGAAGCCCGTGCGCTTTGAAAGCCAGCCTCTGAGTGCTCAAGATCACCTCCGGAAGTTTAATACGCAGCGAATCCGGGACCACAACGAAAAAAAGGTGTCAAAAAAGGGGCAAATCCGCTGTTGGCTTTTTTAGAAGCCTTTCCACGTTGCGTGCCCGACCCGCCAACCTCTTCTCGTTTTCTATCTTCCCCTTCATCGATAAATAAGCCGAAGCCATCGAAGAGCACTTTTTCAATCCCTATACCTTGCCGATGTCGGTTAGCCGATGTCATCCCAAGTTTCGACACAAACACATCGCCATCGCTCGCGCCTCATTCTCGCGCCCGCGCTGTTTCTTCCCAAGCTCTTCTGCTCGGGATCTGGGGTCGCATCTTGAATCTTGCTTATGCCAAGAACGAAGACCTGACCATCTCTGTAACCCTAATTATTTCACCTCTCCCGGAAACAGCTTCGATCCGTAGTCTCGATTCACCTCGCGGACGAGCGAGTTGTCGTAGAATCTTTTTGGGTCAATCTCGCTGGCTTTCGGAACTGTGGATTGTTCGAGCACGACGCGGATGGCTTCGGGATCGACGGTCATGTCTTTGTTCCAGACCTTGAGGTCTCTTTGATAGCTTTCCTCCAGCACCTTGAGGTCGGAAATTTTGGTGTATTGGGCCTGAATCTTGTTGGCGAACGCGGGATCGTCGAGGGTGCGTTTTAAACCGTCAAGATAGCCCATCAGGAATACCTTCAACGTGTTGGGAGCTTTTTGCATGAAGAGCCTTGCGATGCCGGTGCCCGGTCCGACAATTCTAAGTCCCCGTTCGTAATAGTCGATGATGACCGGAAAACCTTTGCGGCGCGCCCGTTCGCTCTCCGGCGGCCCAACGATCAACCCATCCGCGTTTCCCGACAAAAAGGTGCCGGATGCCTCCGGCGGCCCGCGGTGATAGAGAAGCTTGATATCCTTGCCTACTTCCATGCCGCGTTCCTTGGCTGTTTTGCGTATAGCGACTTCTCCGAAGGCACCGACAGACGTTGTCGCGACGGACTTGCCGCGCAGACTTTCGAAGGTTGTCAACCCCTTCTGGCCAAACAGAATCAATGCGCTGCGATCAACGGCCGCGGCGATATAGATCAGATCGAAACCGCCCACGTTGGCCTGGATAAGCGAGGCGCCGCCCTGGTAGATATCCACCTTGCCCGAAATGAGTGCCTGCGCGGAGGCTGTGGCGCTCACCTGGCTGATGTTCAGGTTGACTCCGCGCTTGGAAAAGTATCCGGCCTCGTGCGCCACCAGCAGCGGCAGATAGAGACTGCCGTAGGCGGCAATGGCCACTTCCAGAACATTCTTTTCAGGTTTGAGGTCGGGGCCCTGCGCGGCGTGGCCCGGGATTTCGCCCGCAGCCGCTAACCACGCGAGCGACAGCACCAGTGAAATGATTTCTTTGACCGGTAGATGTGCCATGATGTTTTGCTCCTTCCGAAAAATGGGTGCCCCCCCCCCTTTTTGCTTTCTGCAGGAAGACTTGAACCTCGGGAAACTTTTTGCGGAAACGGCTCAACAGCGGCGGCAGCAGGTAGCCGCCCAGGTGGTGCTGGCGCCGACCGAGAGAGAGTCTCTCCGTCCTCGTTATGAAAAACATTTAAAAAATTTTTATTGTAATATAATGAGAGCGGCCTTAAAAGGGAAGAGAAATATCGCCGGGAGGTGATTCGCGTGGAATGGAAAGATACCCGCCAGTTCATGGATGCGCTCGCGCGCGCGGGAGATTTAACGGTGGTGGAAAGGGAAGTCCACTGGGATCTCGAGTTGGGCGCGATGGGACGCCTGGGATGCGAGAAGCAGGCGCCGGCCTTGTGGCTCAAACGGATCACGGATTATCCGGACGCCACGGTCTTCATGAATCCGCTCGCCACCTGGCGGCGCGTGGCCATCGCTCTCGGCCTCCCACCGGAGAGCTCGATCAAACGGATCTACGACGAGTACGAAGCCAGAGAGGGCCGGCTCATCCCGCCGGTGGTCGTGGCTGACGGCCCATGCAAAGAGGTGGTGAAGCGCGGCGCTCAAGTGGACCTGTTCGATCTGCCCGCGCCCATGCTCCACGAAGGCGACGGCGGCCGTTACATCGGGACCTGGGACTTCGCCGTCTCGCGCGATTCGGCAACCACCTGGGTCAACTGGGGAATCTACCGCTTCATGGTCTATGGCCCGCGCCACATGACGGGCTTCCCGCGGCCCACGAGCCATCTGGGCAAAGTCTTCCTGGACCAATACGCGCCGGCAGGGCGTCCGATGCCGCTCGCCGTGGTCATCGGCGCCGATCCGCTTTGCCATCTCGCGGCATCGGCGACCTATCGTCTCGGCGGAGACGAGGCCTCGCTGGCGAGCGCGCTCCGCGGCGCAGCGGTCGAGCTGGTGCGCTGCGAAACCAGCGACCTGCTGGTCCCCGCTACGGCGGAGATCGTTATCGAAGCCGAATTGCTGCCCGACCGCGTCGGCCTGGAGGGACCGTACGGCGAATATCCCGGCTACCGCACGGGCGAGATGGGAAACGGCATTCTCTGCCGGGTCACCGCCGTCACGCACCGCCGCAATCCTATTCTCACCGTGGACGCGACCGGCTATATGGACGACAGCGCCACGATCACTTCGATGAGCGGCGCGCTGTCGATCAAGCGGCGGCTTGAGCGCCACGGTGTGCCCGTACTGGACGTCTACGTTCCGCCGGAGGGAGCGGTTCATGCCGCCGTCGTCGCCGTCAGCCGGGGTGGAAAGGATGTGGCGCGACAAGTAGTGGAAATCCTCACCTCGCGGCGCGCTTTGCTGTCGAAAATTTTCGTCGTCGACAGCGATGTCGATCCGTTCGATCTCGGAAAAGTCCTGCACGCCTTTGCCACCAAATGCCATCCGGGCAAAGGAATCCATGTCGTAAATTATGAAGGGCGCGCCAACACGCTCACTCCCTGTTATAGTCAGGAGGAGCGGCTCAAACAAGCCGGGGCGACCGTCGCCTTCGACTGCACCTGGCCGCCCGAGTGGTCGCGCGAATGGGAAGTACCGGTCAAAGCGACCTTCGACACGATCTTTCCCGAAGATTTGCGCCGCAAAGTATCCCTGCCGGGAGGTGACGCATGAGCGAGACAGGGCCGGGACAAATTTGGGAGACGTTCGTGCGCAGCCCGGAGCATCTCAAAGAGGACGTCGAGATTCCGCTGATCATACGCGATCTCACTCCGGGACGGACGAAATATCGAATGCGCCACGTGGTGGCGCGCATTAGCTCCGCGCGGCAGGCGATCGCCGGCGGCGACGCGCTGTGGGTGCGGACGACCGTGGGCGTGCGGCTGGCGCATCCGTGGGCCATCAAAGTCGTGCGAGAACTTCCCCTGGAGCTTCCCGGTTCGCCGTACCGCGACGTGTACGAAGCGCTCAAGAACGCGGCCAAGATGGGTTTTTGAATGGCGCGTGAGATAGAGCAAGCCGCCGCGATCGCCGATTTTAGCGGCTGGTGGGAGCTTCACGCGCGCGCCCGAGCCGATCGACTCGCGCTTGCCGATAGCGAGATGAGACTTACGTGGCGCGAGGCCGCTGAGACGGCGCTCCGTCTAAGCAGAGCACTCGTTGCCGTCGGATTGAAACCGCAGGATGTCGTGGCCTCCTGGCTCCCCAACTGGGTTGAGTCCTACATCATCCATGTCGCCTGCGAGCGCGCGGGACTGGCGTGGGTGCCGGTCCCTGCCAGCCTGCGCGAGCATGAGGTTGAAAACATCCTCCGGCGCATGCAGCCCCTCGCGCTGTTCGTTGCCGGCCCGTGGGGCCGGACCAACTTCGCGGCGGCCGCGCGCGAGCTATGCGCCCGGCTGCCGGCGCTCAAGTATCTGATCGGCGTGCGAGCGGAAGCGCGGAGGGATTTCCTTTCGTGGAACGACCTGCTCGATCGAAAAAGCGATCCGGTTGCCGTTGGCGCCGAACCCGGGTCCCTTATCCTGCCGACCACCGGCTCCACCGGCACACCTAAGTTCGCCTTTTTTTCTGCGGCCTCGTGGCTGTTGCGCGGCGCGGCGCAGGCGCAGATCATGCGGCTGTCGCCGGAAGATGTCATGCTCGCAATGGCGCAGGGAATCGGGCCGAGCATCCCGCCGCTCTTTGCCGCGCCGGTTGCCGGCAGCGCCGTGATTCTCATGGGGCGGCTTGAGGCCGGCGAGATCCTTGAGCTGATCGAGCGGGGGCGAGTTTCGGTCGTCTGCGCCGTGCCGGCGCAGCTTCAGAGCCTGGTCCATCACGCGACCTGGCGGTCCGCGCGCTGCCGCAGCATCCGCCTCTGGTACACCACCGGCGCGCCGATGCCGCCTGACCTGGCGGAACGGTTAGAGAGCGAAACCTCGGGCAAAGTCCTCAGCGGCTACGGCGGGATGGACTTTGGCGGCTGGACGGTGCCGTCGCTGGACGATCCACCGGAGATCCGTCACCGCACCGTCGGCCAGCCGCGCGGCGGCACGGAAATACGGCTGGTCGATGAGGACAGTCGCGATGTCGCGCCGGATGGCGCAGGAGAGATCTGGGGGAGAGGGCCGTGCTGCGCCCAAGGCTACTATAGGGATGACGAAGGCACGCGCGAGCGATGGACCGCCGACGGGTGGTTTCGCACGGGGGATATCGGGCGCAAAGATTCCGCTGGAAACCTGGTTATCGTGGGACGCAAGAAGGAGGTCATCCGTCGCGGCGCGCAAACGATCATTCCGGCGGAGCTTGAACAGCTGCTCGTCGCCCACCCAAAAATTCTCAAGGTCGCCGTGATCGGGCTGCCCGATCCGCGCATGGAAGAGCGGGTCTGCGCCATCGTGGTCCTTCGCCCCGGCGTGTCATTCTCTTTCGATGAGATGGTCGCTTTCCTTAAGGAGAAAAAGCTCGCACCGTACAAATGGCCGGAGCGGCTTGAACGGGCCTCCGAGCTACCGCTGCGCGGAGACAAGATCGACAAACAGGCGCTGAAAGAAGCGATCGTCGGCAGGGCTGCTTCGGTCGAGCAGGCCGGATAGCGAAAGAAGGAAGAAATCTCTTCTAGTTGACCGAGGCGGAGCGGCGTCATAAGATGGCCGCCGCAATAGGGGCAAAACCTACGGAGAGAAACTCTCATGTCGTCCCTCGATAGCATCACGCCCGCCGAACCTGCGCGGCAGGATCACGCGATACCCGTCCCAACCGGGGCCGGCAGCGATTTGCTCTCCACGCAGAGTTCTTTTCGCCGCGCGCGGGCCAACGCCAAGAAGGAGACCTTGAAAAATCTGGCTCTCAGGGTTGCGTCGGTTATCGCGCTGGTTTTTATCTGGTGGCTGTTGAGCCTGTTCTTTCCTCCGTCGCTGGTGCCGAAGCCCTGGGACACGTTTGCCGAGGTCGGCGTGATCGTTACGTCGGGGAATTTTTTCACCGAGATGGGCGCCACGCTGCGGCGCGTCCTGGTCGGCTTCGGCTTGGCCATGATCGTCAGCATTCCGCTGGGAATCTTCATGGGGACGCTCAGAAGCCTGGAGAGCTTCTTCGAGCCGCCGGTTATTCTGGGACTGACGATGCCGGGGCTCATCTGGGCCGTGCTCGCGATCATGTTTTTCGGTCTGAACGAAACCAGCGCCTACGCCGCCGTGGCCGTGACGATCGCGCCCATGTTGGCGATCAGCATCTGGCAGGGGACCAAGTCGATCGACAAGGACCTGATCGACATGAGCAACGTCTTTCACGCCGGGGCCTGGTCGAAGGTGGTGGACGTGATTCTCCCCCAGCTTATCTCCCACATCCTCGCGGCGATCCGCTACGGCCTGGGGCTCGCCTGGAAAGTGGTGGTGGTGGTGGAGATGTTCGGCTTCAGCAACGGCGTCGGCTACCAGGTGGTGCGCGGCTTCAATGTCTTTTCGATGAAGGCCGTGCTCGCCTGGACCATCACATTTCTGGTCGTCATGATCGTCATCGAATTCGGCCTGATCGGCTGGCTGGAGCGCTCCGTCACCCGGTGGCGTCCCAGAGTCCAGGCCTGGAGAAGATAGGCCAAGCGAATTTCGATTTTGGATTGAATCAAGAGCGCAAGAATGGGGACAGGCGGACGAGTGAAAGATGGCGTACGTATGCGTTGATCGTGCCGTGAAGTTTTTTCCGCGCGAGGACGGTTCGCAGATGCTCGTGCTCGACGGCGTTTCGTTTGATGCCACGGAGCACGGGATTACCTGCCTTCTCGGGCCGTCGGGTTGCGGCAAGTCCACGCTGCTAAACGCGATCGCCGGCCTGGAAAAATTAGATCAGGGCGAGATTGAGTTCCGAGTGTCGAGTCCCGAGTGTCGAGTCATGGATCGGAAAAATCCAAAAGAAAACTCGGAACTCGGAGCCCGGAACCCGGAACTGCCAGTGCGTAACCCGAAGCTCGGCTACGTCTTCCAAGACCCTCGCCTGCTCAATTGGAAACGGGTGGAGGACAATCTCGTCTTCGCGTTCAAAGGAATGAAGATTCCGCGCGAGAGCTGGCAGGGGCTGTTGGAAAAGTATTTGTCGCTCGTCGGCTTGCTCAGCTTTCGCAAGCAATACCCGCTCTATCTCTCGGGCGGCATGCGGCAGCGGGTCGGGCTGGCCCGCGGCCTGGCGATCGAGCCGGAGATTCTTCTCATGGACGAGCCGTTCAGCAAGCTCGACCAGTTGACGGCGCGCCAGCTGCGCCAGGACACGGTGGATATCTGCGCCCGGCTGGGGCAAACGACCATGCTGGTCACGCACGACGTGGAAGAGGCGGCCTACATGGGGGACCGCATCGTTATTTTCTCTTCCCGGCCGGCGCATATCGTAGAGGTCGTCGATAATCCGCTCGAAGCGACGAAGCGGGACCTCGACGATCTTGCTTTTATCCGGTTCAAGAAAAGGTTGTTACAAACCGTGCTCAAACTCGTCGATCAGGAGGGAGTATGAAGAAGAAAGCAGAGCGCGAAGTGCAAGGCGCAAAGCGCAGCCGACCCTTCGACGCGGCTCAGGGCAGGCAGACGGCAACAGGCCGTTCGACAGGGCTCAAGGCCGGCAGTAGGAGCGCGATTCATCGCGCCCGCTCAACAATCACAGCCGTCATCGCATGCGCGATCGCTGCGTTGATTGCACCGGCAATTCCAGTCAAGGAAGCCTGTGCGGCGGAGCTGCCGGCGGTCGAGGTCGGGCTGCCGCAGGATGGGCTGTTCGGCTTGGGCGGGCAATACATCCTCGATAAGGGGCTGGATAAAAAGAACGGCTTTGTCATGAAGCCGCGCTGGGCGGGCGTGCCGGAGATTCAGCGACTGCTCGGCATCAAGGCGATTTCCGTTGGATTGATGACGCCGGAGGCCGGACTCCGCGCCAACCTTAGGAATATCCCGATACGGTTCATCCAGCCCTACCAGACCAGCCACATGTATGTGCTCGTGCGCAAAGACGCGCCGTACAATTCGGTGGAAGAGTTGAAAGGAAAACCGGTCGCCTTAACGTCGGAAGTGACGACGCTCTACAACCTGTTCGATTTCATGATGCGCAAGCGCGGCTTGAACATCGAAAAGGATTTTCAGTTGAAGAAGCTAGGCGCGCCGGTAATAATTGCTGTGTTGGAAAAAGGGGAGGTCGAAGCCGCGCTACTCTGGGAGGCGCACGTGTCGCGCCTGCTGGCGACCGGGAAATACCGGACGCTGTTGGGCTTCCGCGATGAGCTGTCGCGCCTGCTCAATACCAAGGTCCTGCCCGTCATTTGGCTGGCGGCGCTTGAACCGTGGGTGAAGGAGAACCCGGCGCTGGTAGCCGGCCTGCGAGCGGCGTGGACAGAAGCCTATCGCGGCGTGCAGCACGATGAGGCTCACTTCCGCAAGTACGCCAAGCAATTCTTCGGCCTCGAAAAACCCGAGGAGCTAGCCGCCGCGTGGCCGCGCACCAAGGTTTTCCTGTTGCCCGCCGACTTTAACTGGCCCGACGCCGCGACGCTGAAGGCGCAGAAAACTTGGCTCAGAGAGGGCGTCGAGATGGGAATGTTCGAGAAACAGGCGTCCGGCCTGATCGACGCGATGTATGTGCCGTAAGGGAAGAAGATTCTGGAGTAATGGGGCGTTGGAATGATGGAGTAACGGCCCAGACAATCGATCTTACGGCCGGCCTGGAACACCTCCAGGTCTCTCAGATTGAGTGTGTCCTTCCGCGAGTATAATGCTACTTCACCGGCACTGGTCATCTGGGGCGAGAAGGATAATTTCGTGCCCCGCTCGCACGGCGAAACCTACGCCAAGCTACTTCCGAATTGCAGCGAATAAAAGTCGTCCCCGGCGCCAGCCACAGCGTTATCGTGGAGAAACCGAAAGAGGCGGCGAAACTGATTTTAGATTTTCTTTCGGACTAAACTTGTTCCGATGACAGAACATCGTGCCTGCACTTGACCCAATCCGCGCTTTATCTTTCCTTCCCCTCAACAGGGAAGGACACAGGTGGGGTGAACAAGCGATAAACGAAGTCATTGACGGCGAGTGATTCCGGCAAAATAGTTCCACGATCCCAATTTCACCAATTTCTGGCAAAATCGGCGCCGCGCGGACACGGTGACTTTAGATCCGTGCGATTCTCTGAAGATCGAAACAGGGCGGGTCTGGCGTCCAATCGAAGGTCACAACGAAATGATCGAAAAAGCCGGTCTGACCTAATATCCCGGTCGCTGATATGCCGTAAGCAAAAACAACGGGAGCCTGAAAAGTCTGCGCAGCCAGTGTGAGCGTAACGTTGTGAAGGAATCCTGTAGTCTCCCCCCTACCAATCCCCGTGAATGGCACTTGTGTTCCTTGTGTGACTGGGATTCCTAGCTCGTCTCCGATCTCGGCGTCAAAAACGCAATGGTCAGCGCCGGTATCCAGGATCGACTCAAGAGACGCACTTTTCTTGTGTTGATGCCAGATAAGAACTTTCAGAGCTGGACGCCAGGCATAATCCAGCTTGGTGACAGGGTCTACACGATTCAGCGGGAACGGCCTATAGGGATACTTCACGAGGCGTAATGAAGAACCTTGCTAGCCCAATTTTCGGGAGTTTTCACAATAACTGGTTCCTTTTCGCCGACATTTTCAGCGGCTTTAAGGACCTCCGCATAACTATCGCCGTAAGCCACGACCTTGGATTCATCCTCCGAAAAGGCAACCCAGCTATTCGGCTTTGCTTCCCTTAGAATTCGGACTCTTTCTTCGGCGCCCATCATAAACGTTCCTCGCCTCGGCTTCTCGGTATTTCGTATACAAAGTTTAACACGCTACTGTCAATCGCCCAAGGACCCCATTAGGAGAGTGCTGGGTTTAAAAATCAATTATCAGGTGGAGGCGTTTTTCGAGGGCACCCAGGAGCAACAAAGCAAACTCCGCGGCAGTCCGAGTCAATACGGAATCTTCGGCGACACTGCGCCAAGAGATCAAGCTCTGCGCTAACAGGGCAAACCGAACCGGAATAGTGTGTCCCCCCTTTATCGGCGGTGATCCTAAACACGCAGCGAAACCTACGCCAAGCTACTTCCGAATTGCGGCGAATTAAGAATCATCCCCACCGCCGGCCACAGCGTGCATGTCGAAAAACCGGAAGAGACGGCGAAACTGGTCGTCGATTTCCTGATTTAAGCGGGGCCAGTCTGACATCGTTCAATCGCTGAATTGCTGTATACTGTTCCCGGAATCCGTCCCGGAATTCGGGAATCCGCCCGAAATTCGAATCTGGAATCCGTGTTGGACTTGTCGTACTCGCCTGCTATCCGTTGTCTATTCGTTCATGGAGATAATCAATCGGGGCAAGTCCGACACCACCATCAAACTTGCGAAGCCGAATCCCCTCTTCCATTGCCGACTAGCATTACGTGATTAACGCAGGTCTGTCAGTTCCATACGTCGAATGCCCAATCAGCTCGCTCGTCAGCCGGTTCGCTGACAAGATGAAAAATGACCCGGAAGTAAGGAGCGAAACGGAAAGGCTCGCAAAGATTGTATGGATATCCGCGCCTGAGCTAGCCCTAACGGCTCAGGATTTGCGCCGATACTGCGCTTGCCATTCGGTTAAGCCGTGGCAAAGAATGGCTATATGGTCTAAAATGTGCCGGTGGATTATGATGAAGTCCGATCAGTCGTGGCGAATTGTCGCTTTACCGACCATGCACGAAGGGAGATGGAATCAGAACCCTTTGGGCTCATTCGGGTCGACGAGGTGCTTCAAGCTCTTGATGCAGGTGAGATCATTGAGGAATACCCTGAAGATAAGCCATATTCGAGTTGTCTGATTCTTGGTCGAACCCTGGCAGGTAGACCAATTCACGTCGTGTGCGCTCCGGTCTCAACCGACCGGCGATTGATCGTGATTACAACCTACCAACCCGATCCGGAACGGTGGGAGGCAGATTTCAAACAGAGGAAGCGATTATGAAATGTGTTATCTGTAAGACTGGCGAAGTGACGCAGGCCGCGGTCCAAACCGAAATCAAGGTGGGCTACGACCACCTCATGGTGAATGTCCAGGCTGAGGCTTGCGCTGAGTGCGGCGAGGCTTATTATTCGGCAGAGACCCTGCGATACCTTGAGCGGCTTAAGGAGGAGTTTTCTCGAAAGAAGATTGTTCCACCCTCGGTGGGCAAAGTGTACCAGATCTCATAACATAGCAACCGGTTTCCTCTGATGTACGAGCAAATCCAGGAAACGATGGCGCTGCTAAAAATTCTCGCCTTGGGCAACCGTCAAATTGAGGAAGGCAAGGTCGTGCCCGCCGGCGCTGCGATCAAACGGCTCAGAGAATCCAAGGCGCACTGCTGATGCGCTTCGAAGTGCTGCTCACCGAGGACGCAAACCGCTATTTCGAAGAATCCGAAATCCGAACCCGGAATCCGTGTTAGACTTGCCGTACTTGCCGGCTATCCTTTGTCTACTCCATCACGGAGTTAATCAATCGGGGCAAGTCACCATCGTCTCACCCATCGTCCATCGTTTCGCTGCTATGTCCGCAAAAATCTCGTTAACTAGTCGATGGTCTTTGTCTTGCCAACTTACGACAGTTTTAGTAATGTTTCCGCTTTAGATCATTACGCGTACCACCATTTTGAGAATCTAGACCGGCTTCGGGCAGAGATTATTGTGGCTAGAGGATAAATTTTGCCTGGTACTCACGTACAGAATTTGCAAACTCTTGCCGGCGGCCTCATTCCGGCAATCGTCACCGAGGGCGACCTGCGGGACGCAGTCTACTGGCATCAAACTATTCACCTACCCTTTATCGCTACATCGCCGACTTTCCGACTCGACCGGCAGTGGAATTGGCCGACGTTAGTATCTTGGACCTACATTATCGAAAAAATAATGGGACGGAACACCGCCTTCTTTCAGATTAATGTCGCGACGCCTGCGGGCAATGCATTGCCGGTTGGGCAGGTACTAGTCAGCGATGGATTCCCTTTTTTCCCTGGCCTTGGCGAACCGAGCATTTTCCTTTGGTATTTAGCTGCGGCACCATTGGCGGCTCTACGTTATCACAAAATACCTCATGACTTTAAATTGCTGCGCGCGCTGGTCGATGTCGCTATTCAGTTTAGTTTTCAACGAGGTTACGATGGTCGCTTGACATTACATGCTGCGAGCGGCGGCGTTGCAGCAGAGGATCAAAACCTTTATGATAAGTATTGTGCTATTGGCCTTATTCCGTACGCGCTACATTTACCAATACGCTTCGTACGGCGTAACGATGGAAGGTATTTTTATGCGGATCAATCGTGCGCGAATCGCTTGAGTAAAGTCTTAGATCCACTTAGATAGTGGAGGAGGTGAAAATCCTATGACAAACGTAATGAGGGAATCCGATCAAATGCTATTTTCGGTTTCGGATACCGAAAGGCAGATTGAAATAAATTTTGTCAAACGCCTCTCGCAACTCCTTCGGGAGCGAACCGTCGATGAAATCCAGCAATGGGCTGTGTCGGGGGAGTTTAACAGAATATTCAGCGTTTTATACGACGAAACTTCGCCTGTGCCGGAACAGCAATTCAAGGACCTAAAGCCGTTCGACTATTCTGATTGGGCCCGCCGAAACCTCCTAAAAGACTAATCGCAGCCCCACCACCCTAGGTCGATTTTTTGGCGTCGGAACTGGGCTCAGAAAGCTTTCTTTTTCGATGAGGGCGGGTTGTTATAAGCAAATCCGTGCTCAGTTCAGTTGACGCACAGGATCGCTTCCCCCGCGTTGGTCATCTGGGGCGAAATCGATAACTTCGCGCCGCGCTCCCACGGCGAAACTTACGCCAAGCCAATTCCGAATTGCAGCGAACTAAAAATCATCCCCGGCGCCGGCCATAGCGTATTGGTTGAGAAACCGGACGAGACTGCGAAACTGGTTGTCGATTTCCACTTCACGTAGAGCCGTCTACGTGTGATGGGGTCTGCTACGAGCCTCGAATTCTTTCAGCGAAGACTTGCCTGACTTCCCTTTATCCGTTGCCGTCTCCGTCTTGAACTTAATCAATCGGGGCAAGTCTGACACCGTCGCCATGTGCACTAATCCAAGGCCCGCGGCTGATGCGTTTCGAAGCCCTGCTCACCGCGGACGCCAACCGCGATCTCGAAGAATCCGAAATCCGAATCCGGTATCCGTATTAGACTTGTCGTGCTCGCCTGCTAACCGTTGTTTACTCTATCATGGAGTTAATCAATTCAGGCAAGTCTGACACCGTCGTCACCGTCGTTGACACCGTCGTGATGTCGTAACGAGACGTGTGACTATATCGAGGGATCCAACCCAAATTATTTCTGCTCCTTTTTCGGCGCAGCACAACAGATTTTATAGATTCACAAGACCCTATACGTCTACTTCCGTCAGCCCAGTGATGCGCACACAGAACAATCATTGCCCGCAAATACTATGTTGTGCCGTTTGGACAAAGTCTCGAAATTCCTGTTCAGCGCCCGCTCGAGATAATTGTGTCGCGTTTACACGGTCAAAGATTGTCTCTGTCCTCTTAGTGAGTTCGAAAACGAGATGGGACGCGAGTCCCCACCTGGAAGAGGAAAACACATATATCGCTGCTTCTTTGCTCGGCGTGCCTGACAACGCCTCATCGAGCCCAAAATTGAACCAGTCCACATACGAGTCCGACCGGGTGCTACAAAACAGCTGTCGCTGGGGTATTTCAATGCTAGACGCGTGTTGAAGTGCAATCTGCGTCAATGTAAGTTCGACTCCAACTACCGGCTTGACTGCTCTTCCAGCGGTTGATGAGGGCGCTAGGACTGACAAGGCTTTCCCCACCCAAGAAACGAATTTTTGCAGATTGTTGAAAGCACCACTAAGGCCGACGCTGGCTGTTTGCCGTTCGTTTGGGATCAATCCAGAGGGGTCGGTCAGTCCCACTGGATTATTCAAAACGTAGACGTAAAGATTATGATGGCGCGGATTACTAACTGCTGGCCCTATAAAAGGATCCTTGGTTAAAAACCTCCCGACGCTCGGGTCATACCACCGCGCTCGGAGATAGTGGAGACCTGTCGCACCATCGAATTCCTCTCCCGTGAAGCGGAAGCGGTCTGGGGGGTCGGAGCGTTTTCCCTCGCCTTCGTCATCGTCTGTATCGTCATCGCCCTCACCATTGCGTGAATTGCCCCATGCATCGTAGCGGTATTTCTGTTTCTCCTTCCCTTTGTTGTCGCTCAGATTCATCACGCTTCCAAGGCCGTCGAAATGATAGAAGAACTCGAAGGAGTTACCTTTCCCCCTATCGTTTTCTCTAGTTTGCGAGATCGGGCTAAGTCCGTAAACATAATTCACCTGTGCTTCGGAATCATTTTCTGAAAGAAGGACAGGTAGTGCAGTGGCGACGTCATTGACGAAATTGGAAAGCTCAGTCTTATGGCCCTTTTCCAACTCCCTCGCAACTTTATTCCCGTCGCCGTCATAACCGTAAAGCACCTCTTCTTTGCCTTGCATTACTTGCACGAGCCGGTTCGCGGCGTCATAGCCGTAGTCTGTTATTCGGTGTTTATCTTGTTTTCGGATACGGTTCCCGTTGGCGTCGTGGAAATACAAAACATCGCCAGCGTTGAGCAGCCGGTTTGCAGGGTCATAGCTGTAAAGGGTGGGCTTCTTCTTGCCTTTAGCCATGCTAACCCGGTTTCCTACCGGGTCGTAGGTGTATTTGGTGAGTTTTTCATTCTGTTGTACAGATACAAGCTGGGAGAGCGCGTCATATGTGTAATTCGTCAAATCTTTTCCGTCGCGGGTCATGCGCACTCTATTTCCTAACTGATCGAGCAGATACTCAAAGCTGGAAATCAATTTTTTCTTATCGTCTCGGTTCTCCAGCTTAACCAGCCTGTTGGCAGCGTCGTAGCTGTACAGCATCGAGGTTCCGTTTGGATAACCTACGTTCTTAAGGTTGCTCGCCAGGTCGTAAGTGTTTTGTGTTATCTTGCCGTTTTTATCCTTCACGGACGAGAGCCGATTGAGAGCGTCGTAGCTGTAGGTCACAACAGTATCATCCGGATACGTCAGCGTTGTCCGGTTTCCAACCGCGTCATAACCGTAGTCGACTATACCTGTCGGCTGCGCTACTCGGATCAAGCGGTCTAATTGATCGTACACATAAGTGGTTGTCCCCATAGAATCGACCATGCTTACCCGGTTGCCATTGTTATCGTAGGCGTACACGACCGCCGCGCCGTCGCCGTAGTCGATCCTTTTGAGCCGGTTGTTCGCGTCATACGTAAAGATATTTGTAGTTCCATTCGCATCCCTCACGGACGTGACGTTGCCCACAGGGTCGTAGTTATAAGGCGTGGGATTTCCCAGCGGATCGGCGATTTGCGCCAGCCTGTTCAGAGCATCGAACAGATAAGTCGTCGCGTTGTTGTTGGCATCGATCAGTGCCGTGCGATTGTTGTTTTCGTCGTATGTGTACTGCGTGATCTTGCCCAAGGCGTCGGTTACTTTAGTGAGATTGTAAACAGGATCGTAATCGTAACGTGTCTTGTTCCCTTTCGCGTCGGTGATCTCCGTTAAGCTCCCGACCGGATCGTAAGCAAACTGAGTCTTGTTACCGAGGGGATCGGAGATGTCCTTTAGCCGGCTGTTCAAGTCGTAGCTGGAATTTGCCGTCCGTCCGTTCGGATCGGTAAGGTTCAAGAGCCGCCCGATGCCATCGTACGCAAGCGTCGTAATTCCTCCCAGTGCGTTGGTTATTTTCGTGACGTTGCCCTGCGCGTCGTAATCGTATTGGCTCGCGTTCCCACGCGCATCTGTTTTTCGAATGAGCTGGCCGAAGGTGTCGTAATCGAAGCCGGTCGTGTTCGTTATGGCGTTCTGAATGGTTTTCAGGTTTCCTGTCGCGTCGTAATTGAACGCTGTCGTAAATCCCCGTGCATTCGTTGCAGTCGTGAGGTTATTCTGGCCGTCGTAGGTAAAGTTTACGGCGTTACCCAGCGGGTCGGTGATCGAGGTCGCGTTTCCAATTGCATCGTAGGTAAAGAGCGTGGTGTTTCCGGCCTGATTGGTAATGCCTGTGCGATTGTTGCTCGTGTCGTACGTAAAGCGTGTAACGTGTCCGGTTGCGTCGGTAATCTTTAAGAGGCGCAATGACGGATCATGCGTGTGGACCGTCACATTTCCTTTGGGATCCGTGATGGCGGTATCACCTGGCGACGGAGTGTCATTAGCGAGTGTGGTGGTGAAGCCTCGCCCGTTAGTTTGGGACTGAACTCGATTCGCGCTGTCGTAGATATTGGACAGCAGCAGGTTCCCCAGCTCATCCCGGATCTCTTGCAGCCGGTTATTCGTATTGTAAACAAAGGTCATAGTCCCGCCATTCGGGTCCGTTGCGGTAGCGACATTTCCGTCAGCGCCGTACGTATACTGTACGATTCGGCCTATCGGGTCGGTAAGCCGAATGATGCGGTTGGCGCTGTCGTAGCTCAGGGTGATTATCCTGCCTACTGTGTCGGCAATACTCGTAAGCTTTCCCAAGCCGTCGTAGGAAAACGTGAGAGCGTTCCCGTTTCGGTCGCTGATGCTGGACAGTTTTCCTTGCGCGCTAAAGCGGAATTTGGTTTGGTTTTTCAACGTCAGAACAAACGTGCCGTCGGCATTCTTTACAAGTTTGTTAAACACGCCCGGAAAGCGCGGAGTAAAGTTTCCGCCGCCGCTAGGATCGTAAAACTCCTCCTGGCCGTCGCCTTGCTTGATCAACACTGATCCGTCAAAGTTTTCGACAAGAAACACGTTGAACGAGTGCGTCCAACCTCGGCTGAATGGACCGGCGTAAGTATCGAGGGAGTTTTACGTTCGAGTAAACGTAACCGGAAGCCCGCGGCCAGGCACTGCGACGTCAGTTCGCTGGAAAAAGTAGTTTCCTGTGGCAGTGTTTATCGGCTCGGCCACTGTGCCCCAGGGCCGCCCGGCGCCGCCGGCGACACCAAGCCCCGGCGGACTCACCCTCACAATAGTTCCGCCGAGGAGCGCTGCTTGGCCGTTGAAGGCGGGGTCGGCTGGTTCATTGGCCGTCGCCAGAACCGATAGGAACGCGGGGAAGGACGTGAACACGTTATGCCAGCAACACCCGTCAGTGTTCGTGTTTGTTATACCGAACCCAGTGCCGGCACTCGTCGCCGTGACATTGTCGTATAACTGGCCGCTCGGGAGAATTCCGCTTGGAGGAGCGCTGATGCTAGAAACGGTTCCAAAGAAGCTGAAATATCCGTATGCGTTAGCAAGCTGGCCCTGGGTCATGCCAAAGAGACCGCCGCCAGCATTGATGAAATCGGCAATGTCGCTAGCACGCGCCACGAGCCGAGAGTTTTCAGCAGCATTGATTCCGCCCGGGGTGTTATCGAAGTCACTTGGAATATGCAGAATGGCGAACTGCGAAAAGTCTATTGTCGAAATAGCTGCGCCATTCACAAAAGTCACACTTTGCGGCGGGCTCATCAGGCTGGCGACGGTAGTAATCCATGTGGACGCCTGCGACCCAGCATTAGCGCCGATCGCGAGAATTCCACTGCGGCCATTGGTCACATTTTGGATTAGCCGGTTAAACAGGCCGGCATAGACAGTCTCAAACCCATGCGAGTCCGGATCGTGACCGGCTAATATTACCGGTCCGGCCCACGCCGGGGCATTACACATAGAAAAGAGGACGAATATCACGACCGCTTTTCTTATAACGGTTGTCATGTCAAGCCTCCTCAGCTCTCAGCAATCAATTCGGCGTCAACAAAGGTTCCACAGATAAAGCTCGAATAATGATTTTCTTGGTCTGTAATTAAAAGCCCGCGCGGGACTCAACCCGAACGGGCTCAAGGAGGAACGACTCGAAGTTGCTGCCCTCATGCTCGAAATCGAAGTTGCCGAGCGATCAGGTGTATCCAACGCTACCAGAGCGAGGTTCTATAGTACTTTTGGCACCTAGCTTTTATGATGTGTTAACCTCGCGTTTGATCGGGCTTGTGTATATAACCAATGCCTCTAGTTTGTCAATAGCTTCATAACCAATGCTTTATTCAGATCGCTGCCGCTTCCAGCCATACTTCCCCGGCGATCGGGGAGCTGTATGGACGACAAGAGACTATTGGGGAAACGGATAAGTGAGATACGAAAGAGGCAGCGCTTGTCTCAAGAAAGGCTAGCTGAACGGGCCGGTATCAGCGCTCAGTACGTGAGCAATATCGAACGCGGAAAGGAGAATCCGACCCTCGATCTCCTATTACGACTCGCAGAGGCTCTCAAGGTTTCTCTCGGACAAATGTGCGACTTTGAAACTGTGGAGGATATGAATCAGAGAAAAATGCGAAGCTCCATAGGCGCGATTTTACAAAACGCCGATCCTGACCAACTGAGACTCGCGCTCAAGCTGTTGAGATCGCTTTTCTGATCAGCGGGCGTTAATAAGAATGGTGATCTTCAGTTCTTGGATTGGACCAAGGAAAAACGTCGAATAGTTCGAATGTTGGGGGTCGCGTTGGGGGTCGCGCCTTGCATTGCAACGTGTGATCGCAAGATCTAACCCTCGTCGCCGGCTCCTTGTTGCTGCGCAAAATGAGTTGTGCATGGCTTAAGAAACATACAGTGCTGGCGCGTTTTTCCGGTCGTGGTGAGGCTTGACGACGATCTCGACCCTTCGATCCAAGCCCCGGCCTTGGCCGGGGCGCTTGCTCAGGATTCCGCCCCACGGGCTTGCTGGCAGGTGTCTCGGGCTTGCCCGTGGGGCTCCACATTCTGACCCAGCGCGACGAGGAAGCGCAATAAACGTTCAACCGAAAACTGCCGAAACTCGCCGCGCAGCATTTTGGATATATCGGGTTGACGGACTCCAAATAAGTGAGCGGCTTCGACTTGTTTGATCCTGCGTTTTTTCATGATCGTGTCGATCTTGAATACTAATTGAGCCTTGACGAGATGCTCATCCGCGTTTGGCACGCCGATGCCTTTGAATACACTGCGGCCGCTTTTTTCGTAGCGTTTGGTCTCAATGATTAGGATGAGCGACGTGTTTTCCGCGTTCCCTTCATCCTTTTGTTAGGCGCTGTCACCCCAAACTTTCTCTCTAATGCTTCCAGTGAAGTCGTCTTTCCTGCCCGAACTTCCTTCCTCGCTGTTTCGATAATTCTCAAGAACTGCGGATTAGTACTCAACGCTAGCGACTCCCGGTCTACCTTTCTGAGAGAGACCAGAGCAGAGACTGGCCGCTTTTTCTTAGTAAAGACGAGTGTCTCTTCCTCTGCGGTTTCAGCGACCTCCAGGAATGACTGTAGCTCCTTCGGTAGCTTCATTGCCTTCATATGTGTATCTCCTTGCCTGCAACGATAAGCCGATTCCCTCTTTTGATCCCGATGGCGAGGCGCCGGGGGCAGACTTTTACATCACAACAATCCGCAACAAAGGGCGCCGGCTAATGGGTGACCCCTTTTCCTGAACTGTAGTCACTTCATGGCCAATCAACTCGTCTCCAAGTTCACGAGGTAAGCATTCATCGATAAGAATCTGCACTTGATTCCAGAGCCGCTCGTATAACACCCGGAGGGTCAGTGTGCATTTAGTGCGCATAACGCCGCGGCCCGGGCGCCGCCACCGAGAAGCACCGCCACGATATCACCGAATTCCTCCTGGGTGATCGTCGCCTGCAGCCTCCTTGTTCGGCCCTGCCGCAGACTCCTGCCATGTCTTCCATATATCTTCCGATACCGTCGCGTAGATTTCAGGTGGCCCGGCGATCTCGGCCCCAAACCAATGCACGAACTCTTCGTGGATGATCCGCTGCACGTCGCGGGCAGACGTGGCCTCGCGTAAGCGGGGCAGAATGGTGCTGACTTCGACGTCGTACTCGTCCATTGGAGTACCGATGGCGATCAGACCGATGGGATCCGCCTCACGAACCAGTCGCGACACGTGAGTGTACAGTTCTCCGTGCGCCTCCTTAAGCGAAGCCTGTCTCTCTGCCCGAGTCATCTCTCACCCGCCAATCATTAGTGAGCCAGTCAGTCTATCCCGGCCGACCGTTTCATAACAATGAGAAATTCTACAATCTATTTTGTCGCTTAACAACGCAGATTCCTCGACCACCTTTATCTCGTAGTCGCATGGTCCAAACATGACGGGTCGCGCCTTGCATCCCATCAACGTGTGCTTGCAAGGCCTGGCCCTCTTCCTCTTCCGACCCTTTTGAATGGGTGACCCTGGCTGTTTTGCCAACGATCGGGGTTAACTCATGGTGGGCTCGCGTGTTATTGTATCCAGGCCGCGGGCGTGAATGAGTCTATCGGCGGAAAGAATAAATAGCGGTCGGAGCGCTGGGTGATGAAGCACAAGATCGTCATTGCCGGAGCCGGCATCGGGGGATTGACGGCCGCTGCGAACCTCTTGAAGGCAGGGCACGATGTTACGATCTTCGAGCAGGCATCCGAGCTGAGCGAGGTCGGCGCGGGTCTCCAGCTAAGCGCCAACGCGACCCATGTGCTCCACCATCTCGGGCTCGGAGCGCCGTTAGCCAAGGTGGGTGTGCGACCAGGGGCCTATGTCTTCCGCCTTCATGACACCGGCGAAGAGATTCACCGTTTTGCGCTGTCCGATGAGCATGAGCAATTGCACGGCGCGCCGTATTACCAGGTTCACCGCGCCGATGTTCACACTCTGCTTGCGGCAAAGGTGCTTGAGCTCAAGCGCGACGCCATTCAACTGAACTGCCGGGTCGTCGGGTTCGATGAGAGCGGCGACAACGTCAGGCTACGCCTTGCCGACGGTTCGATCGTCCAGGGCGGCCTTTTGGTCGGAGCGGACGGTCTCAAGTCCGTCATCTGCCAGCAAATCGCCGGAAATGTTCCTGCGACGTACACGGGCGATGCCGCCTGGCGTATTACCGTACCGGTGGATCGCTTGCCGCAAGACTTCATGGAACAGGTCATGATGGTGTGGATGGGGCCCGGGCGGCATGTCGTGGCCTACTACCTGCGCGCCGGCGCTCTGCTGAATTTCGTCGGGCTGGTGGAGACCGATGAAGTTTCCGAGGAATCGTGGACGGCTAAATTTCCCTGGGAAAGGTTCAAGGCGGACTTCCAAGGCTGGCATGCCGATGTGCAGACGATCATCGACGCTGCTGACAAGGAGGGATGCTACCGCTGGTCATTGCACTATCGGCCCGCGATCAGGAACTGGAGCACGCGCCGAGCCACGCTCTTGGGGGACGCGGTGCACCCGACGCTGCCTTATCTCGCGCAGGGTGCTTGTATGGCGATCGAGGACGGTGCGGTGCTGACGCGGGCGCTGGACCAGGCCGATTCGATTCCCGATGCGTTGCAGCTTTACCAGCGCAACCGCGTTGACCGGACCGTACGCATCGTCAACCAATCCACCGCCAACCGAACGCTCTTTCATCTGCGCACGGTCGATGAAATTCGCGCGTCGTTTGCCAAGCGGGACGAAGGCGCCGACCGAAACGCCTGGCTCTATTCCTACAATCCTCTCACGGTCAAGTTAGTTTGAAACGGCCAAGAGTCGCCCTGCCGAATCCGGGTCAGAGACTGGGGTCAGCGTGAGGTGACCCGGTTTCCTGACCTTAACTAACTGTGCGTGAAATCCGGGGCACCTCACCGTGACCCCATCCCCCATGATCGAGACGCTGGAGCGCCTGGGCTATCTGGGGAAAGCCGCGGAGGGAAGCGATCAGTCCTGCGAACGCTGCGCGATGCACGTAACGTGCTTGCTCAACGACTGCCCGCGTATATGGAGATTGACGCCCAAGGGCGAACGAGCCCTCGCAGACGATAGCGAACCCCTCGTCTAGCCACCCCGACTTGCCCAAAAACCTCAAGTCAGACACCAATTTACCAATCTCTTTCCGTAACCTACTTCCCGCCCTGATAGACAAATGACGCTGCCGCCCCTACCCAGTCTGCCCAGACGCGATAATCTTCGTTGATCTTTAGCGCAGGCGCCTTCTTGCCTTTAGGGACTATTTGCTTAAACCCTTTTGGCACCACGCCGTAGGTAACGCTCGACACCCCTTGACCGCCGTATGGTGCCTCAATTCTCCACACTTCTTCGCTAAAGATGTTAACCACCCTAACCCTGGTAATTCTGTCATTAGGCGTGTTCTTCTTAACGGTAGGGCCAAAGTCTATAGCGTTGATAAATTCAAAAACTACCTTTCCGCCCTCCTGCCGAACTACTACGTTAGTGCGAGGTTCAATCAGATCGTGAAACTTAGGAGACTCGGTCTCGCTAGGTAATTGGAATGCCACAACCTGTGCCACTTGCAACAACATGATGGAGCAAACAACTACTACTTTTCGGCGCATTAGCCCCTCCCGTCAGGGCAAATTATCAATTCCTGGTGTCATCCTGGTGTCAATCCTGGTGTCAGGCAAACCTTATTGATCTTTTCACGGCTCGGAATACATCTCCTTCCAGGAAAGCGACGCCCTGGCGATTAGAAGCCAAACAACTCTCGTGTATTTTGGGTCGTCACGCTCGCGATGCGCGAAGCAGCCAAAGTCGTGAGCGAAGCGAACTCGCTCACCACCATCGAATCGCCGCTTGCGTTCTCAACGAGGCTACTGGCGGCGCCGGTGACGTCTCGGAGTACCATGGAACTTCCCGTGACAACGGCTCACGGGGTGAAGCGAAAATCAAACCAGGCTGGCTCTCTTTTCCAGGCAAGATTGTTAAAAAACTCAGGTCAAGCAAAGCGTCCTTGACACTAATATGGCCGCAGGGTTTTTAAGCCTGGAATTGCCCTGAAGTGCTTCGTATTGAGGGTGTGAACTTGGCAATTCAAACGGTGAGCGGCGGCGGCGACAAAGCAGTCGAGGAACCCGATACCGCGGGCAAGATGGTAGGCGCGATACCACTCTAAAGCCAGGATAGAATCGCCGCTCTCAACCTGGACAATATCCACGGTTGCAAGACTTCTCAGCATGGCGCGCTGCTCACGCAGGTTCCGGCATCCCGCAAGAAGCTCAAATACAGAGATGACCGAGCAGGTCATTCTCGTCCGTGCCTCGGTGCGCCGCCAGAAATCGATCGCGCGAGCGTCTCTTCTCGCAACATCTATAAGGACGTCGGTGTCAACGAAGCTGCTAGGTCCGGTCGCCACGGCTCTCCAATCTTTGCCTCAACGACTTTGCGTAGGATCGCCCGTTGCCGATATCCGTTCGTCCTTGCCACATTCCGCAGAAGGGGGTTTTGAGAAGGCTTTTTCGTCCTCCGCGCTCTGCCTTCATTCCACCCGTCTCCGCCTCGGCATGTCCAGCGAGCGCCCCAACGACATCGCGCACGATCCGCAGCCGGGTCTTCGGCACCAACTTTAGAGCTTCAAAGATCTCATTTAGATATCCTGCGTCACGGCCTACTTTTGCCGGTTTCATGGGTCGACCTCCATGCTCATTGAAGGTAAAGTATCACATCCGCCCATTTGGAGACAGTCAAACGAAAGGTGCGGTCTAACGCCAATCGAACCGCGCAAGACTTCGAAAACCGTGAATCCGGAGTCCACATCAGACTCACCTAACTCCACTCGCTGACCACCGCATAGCGACAGCTGGTCAACTAAACACCAAACAGCTTTCGTACGTTGTCGGTCGTCACGCGCGCGGCCTCGTCCAAAAACAACCCGTTTACGCGCGCGACGACCTCGGCGACATAACGAACATACGCCGGCTCGTTGCGTTTGCCACGGTGCGGCACCGGGGTCAGGTAGGGGGAATCGGTTTCCACTAAGATGCGCTCTAGCGGCACATTTCGTACCACGTCTCGCAAAGCTTCGGCGTTCTTGAACGTAATAATTCCGGCGAAAGAAAGGTAGAAACCCAAATCCAGGTAGGCACATGCAGCTTCATAATTGCCGGTGAAACAGTGGATCACGCCGCGCAATTTTCCTGCGCCTTCGGCCCGTAATAAGTCGGCTACGTCTTGCGCGGCATCCCGTTCGTGAACGACGATCGGCAGTCCGGTTTCCCGCGCCAGGTGAATGAACTCGGCAAACACGCGCCGCTGAACGTCGCGCGGCGAGTGATCATAATAATAATCGAGACCGGTTTCGCCGACGGCAACGACCTTGGGGTCGGCGGCAAGTTCCTTTAGTATTTTCAGTTCATCCGTGCCGACATCCTTGGCGTCGTGCGGATGCATCCCGACCGTCGCGTAGATATCGGGAAATGTTTTCGCCAGCGCAATCGCCTCGGTATTACTGGACATGTCCCCGGCGCCGCCGACGGCAATGATCTTTTCCACGCCTGCTTCGCGAGCGCGCGCGATGACCGCCTCCACTTCGCCGGCATATTCCTTGCCTTGAATATGGGCGTGGCTGTCGATCAGCATGATTGGGGGAGCCAACTACTTCTTCGCGTCGGTCTCGATGCGGGGGAAGAGAACCTTCGGCCCGTTGATCTTATGTCCCGGTTGGAAGCCCTGCCCCCACGGTGCGTGCAAAGCCGTTTTGTCGTTCGGGAGCCCGAGCAACGCGCGCAATTCCCTGGCGGTGTCCGGCATAAACGGCGCGAGCAGACGCGAAAGCGTCCTGACTACTTCAAGTAAGTGGTGCAGGATCTCGCCGACCCTCGACTGTTGGGCTGGGTCCTTGACCATCGTAAACGGGGCGGTCTGGACGATGTAGCGATTGGCGTGATCGAGAGCCGACCAAATCGCTTCGAGCGCCCGGTGAAATTGCAGCTCGGCCATGAAGCGGTCGAGTTTCGCTTCAACCTGAGCGAATTTATCCCGCAACTCTCGGTCTTCCGCCGGCCATTCGGTGCCCACCGGTTGGACCTCGCCTGAGAAATACTTCTGCTGCATCGCCAACACGCGGCTAACCAGGTTCCCCAAATTGTTCGCCAGATCCGCATTGTATCGCGCCGTCAGGTTGTCGCTGCGGAAGTCCGCGTCTTGACCGAAAACACTCTCGCGCAGAACGAAATAGCGAAAAGCGTCCATGCCGATTTTCTCTTTCATTTCCAACGGCGAAATGGTATTGCCCAGGCTCTTTGACATCTTCTGGCCTTCGACATTCCAGAAGCCATGGACGTTCAAGTGCTTGTAGAGCGGCAAGCCCGCCGCCATCAGCATGGTCGGCCAAAAGATGCCGTGCGGTTTGACGATGTCCTTGCCGATGAAATGCTGGGCCTCGGGCCAGAATTTTTGGAAAAACTCCTCTCCTTTATATTTAACCGCGCTCACGTAGTTGATGAGAGCATCGAACCACACGTAGGTCACATAGCGTTGATCGAACGGCAACTCGATCCCCCAGGTGAGCCGGCTCTTGGGACGAGAGATACAGAGATCGCCGATGGGTTCCCTAAGCATGGCGACGACTTCATTCTTAAATCCCTCGGGGCGAATGAAGTTCGGGTGACGCTCGATATGCTGCAGCAGTTTGTCTTGGTATTTGCTCATGCGAAAGAAGTAATTTTCTTCCTCAATGAGCTTCGGCTCCGTCATGTGATCGGGGCATTTGCCGTTGACGAGTTCTTTTTCGGTGTAAAAGCGCTCACAGCCAAAACAGTAGAGCCCGCCGTAGCGGTCGAAATAGATGTCACCCGTTTCATGAACCTTCGCCAGAAACTCCCGCACATAACCGGTGTGATAGTCGTCGGTGGTGCGAATAAAATGATCGTAAGCAAAGCCGCAGGTATCCCAGGCGGCCCGAAACGATGCGCTGATTCGGTCCGTAAAGGCCTTGGGCTCCGACCCCGCTTGGGCCGCCGTTTGGGCGATCTTGTCGCCGTGCTCGTCGGTGCCCGTAAGATAAAACGTCTCGCAACCCCGCCCGCGATAGTAGCGCGCAAGCGTGTCGGTAATGACCATCGTATAGGCGCTGCCGAGATGCGGCTCGGCGTTGACATAGAAGAGCGGCGTCGTAATGTATATCCTCTCCATCAGCGTCCCCCCACCACACCGAACAAGAATCGCTCGATCACCATGCGGCGATTGAGATTGCGTTGAATCCGTCCGGCGGCCCGGGCCGTTTGCGCGAACGACGCCAGCATCTGTTCAAAGTTACCCTTGGCGGATTGGGACTCAATTTCCGTAAGCATGTCCACGTTAACCATCTCTTCGGAATTCTCGGTTGCGGCGTGAACCAGCAGGTCGCGATACCAAGTCTCGGCCCATTCGAGAAAGTGCAGAGATTCTTCTTTATCGCCCGCGATGGCTTCGGCGGCCACGATGGCGCCGCGGTAGTCGCCGTCGCCCAATGACAACAACAACGCGGCCCAACTCCTTCGTTTTTCCAGCAGCTCATCCTTGTCGAATTTGATCGCGGCGCCGAGGCTGCCCATGCTCAAGGCCGCTCTTAAACTTGCGTCGTCTTGGTTGATTCCTTCCTTACTCGTCAGGTACCGCGCAACCTCATCGCGCGCCAGGGGTCCGAAAGTAACACGCAGGCAGCGCGAGCGCAGGGTCGGCAGAAGAGGCCCGGCGTTCGGCGCAATTAAAACAATCATTGAATTCTGCGGCGGTTCTTCGAGGGTCTTGAGGAGCGCGTTTTGCGACGATGTATTCAATAAAGTCGCCGGATCGATAATCGCGATTTTCCTCTTGCCCGAAAACGAACGGAAATTCAGATCCTTCTCAATCTCGCGGACCTGTTTGATGCCAATTTCCTTCTTGTCCTCGAGGGTCTGAACCACCCGAACATCAGGGTGATTTCCTGCCTGAATGCGTGTGCAATCCGGGCAGCGGTCACAAAAATCGTTTTTCGTTTCCCGGCAGTGGATCGCCTTGGCCAAAGCGAGCGCCACCGTTCGCTTTCCCACTCCCTCCGGACCAACGAACAGATAGGCGTGATGCAGCCGCTCGTTAGCCAAGCCTAGGCGCAGGGTTTCCAATGGTCGCTGGTGACCGATAATTTCAGCAAAACCCATTTAGTCCATTTCCCGGTCGATGATGTTTTGAATCTCTCGCGACACTTGCTCCACGGAGCGCGAGGCGTCGATGATGCGGAATCGCTGCGGCTCCGCGCGAGCCATCGCGAGAAACCCGTCGCGCACTTTTTCGTGAAATTCCACCTTTTCGCGCTCGAACCTGTCTTCGCGGCTGCGCGCTGAGCCGGCGTTTGACTGACGTTGAGCGGTTCGTGACAGGCCCAGCTCCACGGGGCAGTCGAGTAGCAGCGTCAAATCCGGCTTCACGGCGCGATTGGCGAACTCATTCAATTGCCGCAAGAGACCGAGATCGATGCCCCGGCCGTAACCTTGGTAGGCCAGCGTGGAATCCGTGTAGCGGTCGCATAGCACGATCTTGCCGCCGTCGATAGCGGGAAGAATAACCTCCTGGACATGTTGCGCCCGGTCGGCCAGGTAAAGGAACAATTCGGTTGGCGACGCGATCGGTTGTTTACCGACTTCGAGCAGAACTTGCCGGATCAGTTTCCCTAGAGAAGTCCCGCCGGGCTCGCGGGTGCTTACACAGGAGCGCCCCTTGCCTCGGAGATGACTTTCAAGCGCCTGGAGCTGGGTGGTTTTGCCTGTCCCGTCACCGCCCTCAAAGGTAATGAACCTTATCATCTATTTAGGAGAATGACACGAACAGGACCGAAGAAGCAACGCGCGGGAAGGGCCGTTCTAACTGGCGCGGCCGCCGTTGTGAAGCAGGGGGTGAAACGAATGGGTTACGACTTGCCCTCTCCCAAAAGCAGATTAATACCGTTGACGAGCTGGGTGCTGGTGAACGGCTTGGTAATATAATAGTCGGCGCCGAGCTTATAACCTCCTAAGACATCTTCGTATTGAACCTTGGCGGTAAGTAAGATCACCGGAATCGTCGCGGTCTCCGACACCGCCTTCAGCCGGCTCAGCACTTCCAGGCCATCCATCTCCGGCATCATGATATCCAGAATAATCAGATCTGGCTTTTGGCCTTTGAGCATATTCAGCAGCTCGGCGCCGCTGGACGCACTGAATACGCTGTACCCTTTGCCTTCCAAGATGGTCTTGACGATGGTGATGATATCAGGGTTGTCGTCAACCACCATTATGGTCTTATTCTTGTCCATGCTCGCTCCCTCACGCACCTCAGCCGTGGTCGACTCGGCGGTCCGCTTGGCCACTTGATACGCTAGAAATCCAAACCCTTGGCAAGCTCACTCAGGTCTATGTAATCTTAATACGTTACCCACGCATTCAACACCCGAATCGATATGGTGGTGTAATCTAACACCTTAGCGGCCCAATGTAAAATTGCGAGGCGTCGCATCTCGAACGGGCTACGGGGTCACGGCACGCCAGTAGTCCTGTGTTACATTGGACGGTAGGAAACCGTACGAGTTGTTCAATGTCGAAGTCGGAATCAAGGTGATGATCCTGCCCAAGGCGATGCGGCTGAAAAATAGCCGCATGCTCCCCCGAATATCTAAAATGGCCGTTTCGCTCCCCGGCGTGCCGGTTTCATTAACCATTAAAGAGCCATAAATTTCATTCGTCTCCGGTCCGAGAACCGTAAAGCCCACATTGCTGCCCGTGACGATGATGAGACCTTCCCAGCGAAACGGGCCACTGGCGATCAATTCGGCGTTTTTTACCACGAGGACACCGGCACCGGAAACGTTTCCGCCGAGCCGGACGGTATCGCCCGCGCGGGGGAGCCCCTCGATGCACCGGAGCTGGGGAAGAGATTGAGTTCCCCACTCCTGGTTATCCACAGACAAGGTCCCGTCGGCCGGCACGGCCAGTGGGATCGCCTGCGCCGAGATGCAAAGGTCATTGGCGAATTGGGTTACGGCGGAGCCCGGAATATGGCTGCTTTCAGTAATGGCAGGGGTCGCTCCCCCAGCCCCGACGATATTGGACTGCTGGCTCGCGTCCAATCCCGCCACGAGGGCATTGCGCAGCGTGTCACTGGAAACGGTAATGGCCGGGCGAGATCGGGTTCCGGCGACGGGAGCCGCCGTCGCCGGATCATGGTCGGCCCCGGAGATAAGAAACGAATTGCCGCTAAATCCGACGCGGCTCGCGTTGCCACGAAGCCCGGCCGCGCCGTCCGCGAGATCATAGGTCTTGGTCAATTGAGCTTGGAGCTGGTGCGTAGACGTCCCAACCCTGCCCGTTGATCGAACCACGATCTTCGCCGAAAGCAGGGTGACCGCCGTCGGGGATTGAAACGCAACAGAAAACGCACCCGAAGAAAGACCCTGGGCACGGTCTGTGAGAATCGGCGGATGGCTTGACGTCACACTGATCTCACGCTTGCTCCATTCGATCCCCGCCTCGGCAAGGTAGAAAGCGTCGGTGCTCAAGCGCAAATTGCCAGAGATCTTATAATCGTTGGTCATCATGATGCGCGAGCCGACTCCGACCGTGATCAATAGGGAGAGAACCAGCAGGGAACTGAATAAGATCATTCCCCGTTCGCCCGCCAAACGTTTTCGAACCTCTCTCACGGCTGCCTCGCTCAATTACGAAACTCCACGCTGGTGGACAACGTCGAACGAACGTTTCCACCGCGCGCCGGGTCCGGATCTTTCAACTGCACCGCAAATGCAACCCCCACCCGCTTGATCGTCTGCGGCGAAGGTGTGTCGCCAAGGTCTGCTCCGGCGCTGTCGTAATAACGAAAGAGCTTGCCATCGGTCACCGTCGCCACATTCGCGATCAGACAGTCGCCGTTTCGCCGCATGATCTTGCTGCCCGGGCAAGTCGAAGTAGGCCCAGTGAGCTCATAGCGGACGCTCTCTCGGGGTTCCACATCGTTACAGTGGCCGTTGCCGTTCAAATCCATCTGCACATGGATCAAGGTTGCGGAGGCCGCGTAGACGCGATTGCAAACGGAATCGGCATCGCCGTCAGGATCGTCGTCGCCGCTTTCAGGCGGCACCGTGCCGGTGCCCCAGGAACCGGCGTTTTTCAGATCCTGTACGATAATATCCAACGCACCGCGGGCGTCTTCCAAGGTCGCGGTTTTTGCCTCTTGAGTCAGATGGCGAAACAGCTCGGAACGATAAAATCCGTAGAGCCCGGCGATCATCACCGTGCCGAGCAGGAGCGATACCAGGCTCTCGACCAACGTCGTTCCTCGGATATTCGCGAACCTTGCCATCACGAGCCGCCATCGGCGAATACGAGTGTGGAGAGCTTAACTTCACGAGGTTGATAATCGCGCCACGAAACCGTGACATCGATCTGCTTGAGACTCGACCCCAGGGACGAGTCGCTGGTTCTCCAGCACCGGTCGAAGATTCCACCCGATGCTCCGACGGCTGAGATTCCACGTTCGCCGGACTCGGGACAGCGGTTTTCATTGGTCGGATTCGCTTGGGTTTTCAACTGCTCAATCTTATCCTGCGCCAGATGAATTGCGACGGTAAGGTTGTCATTCGTTGCCTGGTCTCGAATCACCGACACTGAACTCAGGGAATACCCCAAGACGACGATCATGATCACGTTCATGGCGACCAGAACTTCGTTGAAAGTAAAACCCTCTTGCCGTTCCGTGATATCCATGAAACAACCGTTTCGTCAGCAATCCCCGCTGCAATCATTCGGCGTGCAAACCCGGACGCGCCCGGTCTGGGTTACGACGACCTGTTTGCACAGGCCGGCAGAATTGCGCAGCCGCACTCGGTTCCCCCCCGCGGTGCCGCGCGGCGAAAAGGAAATCGTTCCCGCTTTGGTAATGACAATTCCTTCCGGCAGCGGTTTGGTAGCCAATATCTTTGTTTCGTCTTGGATGGTGTACTGCGATGATCCCGCCAGGTAAGCTAGTTGCAATCCGTTGTTTTCCGCCGCCGCACGCATCTTAATATTGTGCAATTCGGATTGGATCTGGCGCACCGAACCGTCGAGTTGGTAGGAGGGGAGCAGCCGGCTCCAGCCGGGCAGCGCGATGGCAGCGAGAATCCCTACCAGAGCCAGGACGACGACGAGTTCAAGGACAGAAAAGCCATGTCTTGCGTTAAACCCCATGTCGGCCTCCAGAATGAGCGGACAATACTGCCGCTCAGGAGGTCCTGTCAAGAGTTAAAAGAAGCCCCCGAGGGTTGGAGAATATTGCCAAAAGTGACGCGCCGGGCGGCGTTCGATTATTGTGGGTAAAAATATAAAGCGACCAGCTCCTTGCCGAAAAACAAATGAAGGAGGGCGCCCAAACACAAGAAAGGAGCGAAAGGCAGAGCGTACTTGCGGCCGACACCTTTGATCAACATGGCCGAGAGACCGATAATCGAACCACCCAAAGATGATAAGAACAACGTCACAGGTATAGACGGCCAGCCCAGAAAGGCTCCAATCATCGCCAGCAACTTGATGTCTCCGCCCCCCATACCTTCGGTTCCGGTAACCGCCGCATAGGCCCACGCCAGCGCCAATAGAAAACCACCTCCGGCAAGCACGCCGATCAACGAACTGAGCGGCGAGGGGATCAGATCCGCCGGATCATGGACGAGGTAATAACCGAGAAGCGAAAACAGCAGGCCGAGAACAATTCCGGGCAAACTAATCACATCAGGGATAATTCTCACGTCCAGGTCGATGAACGAAATAACCAGGAGAGCCGCCACAAAAATAAAACTGGAGAAGAAAGCCGGGCCGAGCCCGAACTTGTAGAAAAGCGCCACGGCCAGACACGCCGTCAGCAACTCAACCACGAAATAGCGCGGCGAAACCCGCTCCTGGCATGCGCGGCAGCGGCCCCGGAGGATCAAATAGCTGAACAACGGGATATTGTCGTAAAAGGCGATGCGGGACTTGCAGTTCGGACAGTGGGAAGGCGGATGAATGACCGAATCTCCTTTGGGTATCCGCAAGATACAGACGTTGAGGAAGCTGCCGACGATAGCGCCAAAAATAAACACCATGAGAAAAGAAGCTAGAGAAATGCCGGCCATGATCCACTACCGCAACAACCTCACTCCAGAGTTCTATTAAAGCGGCCTAGCCCGCTCTCGCTCATAAAGCCAGATAGCCTGCCGCGCCAAGGTCTGTTGAAACCGTCCGAGTTGGCCCAAAGTCTTCCGCTCCTCAGCGTGTAAACAAGTGCGTCAACGGGAACGGGAAGGTCGGTGGTTTCGCCACTCATGCCGCCCAGACTGTCGGCAATCCTTCGCCTGCTCCAAGTCTTTCGCGGCTTGGTTGAACCAGTCCCGAGCACGACTCGCCACAATTTCAAGCTCCCTTCAGAGTTTTAAATTATCACAAAATACCGGCCAGAAATAGTTCTTCGAGGGAGTGCATGTTTCCTGGCCTCAATCACTCACCGTCCCATGGCAAAACCGACAATGCCCTCCCAGCAAAAGACAGTCCTACAAATGGGATACTGTCGTGGAGCCCCACAGCCTTACGGCCGTGGCACATCCCCACACGCTTCGTCGGCAAGGCTACGGAGGGTACCCACCGCGCATTCATCCACGGGTTCACACCCGTGGCCTTCTGCAAAGGAGGGTAAAACGCGATGGGCGTATCGCGTTGCGCTCTTTAACGTATAGTCATAACTTTTCTCGCCCATTGCTCAGTTTTGATCTATACGAATCTCACAATACCAATTAAGATACGCCTCTACTTGCCTTTTCAGGTCAAAGCGCTTTCGCGCGTCGTCCGCTGCATTACGTGCTAAATGCTTCCTGAGAGTTTCGTCTTTCAGCAACCGCTCTATGGAATTCGCAAATGCCTCCGGGTCGTTGGGTGGTACTAGGAGTCCTGTCGCTTCATCGAGTGAATGGGTGTTGATCGAACCATTGCCATCTTTCAATCCTTTTACCTGCTCTGGAATCCCCCCAACGGCAGTCGCGACCACCGGCGTACCACAAGCGAGAGCTTCAAGAATGGTGTTCGGAAATGTGTCGACTTTGGCCGCGTGGACATAAAGATCGGCCGCTTGGTAATACAGCGCGACACGTTCTGGGGAGTGTTGATAGGGAACGAAGCGAATCTCGGCCTGCCCGATCCTTTCCGTGACGTTGCCTTCCCCTAAGGCGATCAATAACAACTTGCGTTCGCGAAATCGGTTGGAAAGGCGCTCCAGCGCCGATCTCAACATGGTGAAATCTTTCCATAGGTTGCCGCGAATACCGTTGGCGACGAAAAGCAGCACTGCCCCGTCAGACGGTATTTTCAAGTCCTCGCGAATCGTTCCCTTGTTCGCAGGGTGGAATAGATTGAGATCAACGCCATTAGGGATGATTTTGCGCTCCACAATCGCGAGATTTAAGATCGACTCCTCCACCTTGTTCATTAACCATCGTGATGGGGCCGCCACGTAAACGCGCGATTCCGCAAAGATCTGACGTTTTCGCTCCCAATTGAAAGCCGTCGCGTCGCGGCGGATATCGGGATATATGGAAAGATCTGGACAGCTGCCGCAGCCGATTCTCCACCGCTCACAGCTGAACGAATGGGCGCAGTGTCCGCTTAGCAGCCAGGCATCATGGAGAGTCAAGACCGTGGGCACCTTTTGGCTAAGCCAGGGCAGAGCCCTGAGATCGAAGTAACCGATGTGCAAATTGTGGCAGTGGAGTATATCCGGACGTGACGGCGGTAAGTCCAAAAGATTCCACGTTCCTGGACAGTGAAAGTCTTCAACGCCACGAAAGGTATCGAGCAGCGCCCGCGGTGACGCCATTTTCCGCGCCAAGCGGCTGCAGCGTCCATTGCCATCGCAAGCCTGCAAACGCGAATGAGCACCCCACCAAAAACGAGCCCAACCCTTTGACGCGCCCTCGTGGGAGATCGGCAAAACTTCCAAATCGCGACTCTGCTTGTAGCCCACAGCCAGATATGAGCGGAACCCGCGCTCGCGGTAGGCGCGATAAAGGTTCCAAGCGATTCTCTGAGCCCCACCGCTGATGTCAGCGCTACTAACCTGAAGAATATTAAGCGGGCGTTCAATCACCTCGCCACCATCTCCGCAATCGATTTGCAAACTCGTCGCCGTCCCAGTCCCGCACTAACATCCGTGGCCACTCATAACGATAGCGGTCGTTCCAAACCAGCCCCGGGTAATTGGCGCACGCGGACCGGAAGCCAGCACCCTGCACCAGTGCGACGGTTTTTTGGTTATAATCGTTACGCGAACCATACGGATAAGCGAATTGGTTAACCTTCGACCCTATAATCTCCTCCAACCCGATCTTTGACCCCAGGATTTCCGCCTTTTGCTCTTCCTGCGAAAGTAGCGCAAGTACCGAATGGCTCACGCTGTGAGCGCCCACGTCTATCAATCCTCCGTCCACCAGGCGCAACAACTCTCCCGCTCCAAGCGTACGGTGTGTGAGCCTCCCTTCGCTGCCAACTCCAGCCCAGGCAAGAATCTGGTCCATAAGGTCGCGTCTTGTCCTCTCCGAAAGTGGGCGCAGCAATCCCATGAGGGACCGGTACGCCCTATGACGTTCGGTCGGGTTCTTGCCGCTCTGCACATTCCAGTTTGCATGCGGTTTTTTGCTATCTGAACCGTAAGAAGTACCTTGTCCCAAGTCATACTTGCGCTCAACCCCGTCGACGTGTAGCGAGAGCCTATCGGGAAGCTTACCCGGCTGAAGGAAAACTCGCTCCAACTCATCCCACCAAAACTCACGGCGGCTCCCCACATACCCCGCCGCGATAAAAACCGTGGCCGGAATATCGAAGCTCACCAACATAGGCTTCGCGGCAAAGAGGTTGTCGGCGTAGCCATCATCCATTGTAACAACGACCGTCCGTTCAGGAACTTTTCTATTGCGTAGCACATCACCAAAGGTCTCCAATGAAGTGGGCCGGCATTCCCGCCGTAGGATCTCTAGATGCTCCTGAAAGTGACGCGGCGTAACTGACAGAAGTTGAGGATCAGAAGCGAGCTCGGCGACCCGGTGATAAACTAAGACGATCGCTCCGGGAACCAGCCTCGCCTTCAGCCGTTCTCCCAATCTGAGCAGTTTTCTGGGAAACGCAAACGTCATAGCGTGGCCGCAGGTTTGATCCCCCTTACCGCGATGAGAAGCTGGTAATCTGGATCGTGGTAATTCATTTCATTCTCCGTCAATTCATCAGCAGCGATCCCGTGCAAAAACGCCACGGAGGAAAGGACGTTGCCATAGGCTTTGACGTGAACGTTCTCGGGAGGGAAAACCTCATCGAACAGCCGGCGTGTTGACAATGTCGTAAAACGCCAGTAATCACCCCACCGCTCCATGTCAAAGCGGCTCACCTGGCTGATGCCGGCCAAGGTGGCTAGCAGAACGCCTCCTGGTTTCAAGATGCGATAGAGACACTGAATCGCAGCCGGGAAATCGTAGATGAATGGGAGGACTTGGGTGCAAAGGACACAATCGAATCTGTCCGACCCCAAGACGTGATCGCGGCTGAGATCTGTCACTACGGTTGCAGTCGGCTGCCCCTCTTGGACGTGAAGCACCTCGCAACGGGCCACCCGGGCGCCGCCAAACTTTTTCGTGTAGCGATCGTCTCCTACCTCAAGAACTTCGCCTTTAATATCCGCCAGGAACTCTATCAGGAATTTTTCTATGTAGTAGCGGTCGATACAGAGTCCCCGGTCAAGGCCGAATATCTTACTGATAGGAGAAAGCCGCCTCAAGTCTCCGAAATCGACTTTGCCCAGCGGCGAGCAGCGGGTAAACCGTTGCGTCTGCACCTCGACCCAGCGCCGCGTCGAGACCGGCACTATTAACCGAGCCGCAGCCTTAAGCCAATCTCTTGGCATAGATCAATAGGAAATACCGGCTGTCCGGCGCCAACTTAAACGGCGGCTTGACGATTCCGTTCGTTTCCGAATCAAAGTCGTTAATCAAGTATTCAAACCGATGCCGGTCGAGAATCTCCAGAATCTTGTGAAGATTCCTGGGCAAGCCTGGAAGGTGGTGGTATTCAATGACCATCTCCTTCACCTGGTCCAACTTTTCTTCAGAGTTCTTCAGAACCTCATACTCAGCACCCTCGATGTTCATTTTAAGAAAATCCACCGGCTCATCCAAGTAACTGCGCAAGCGGACACTGGAGACACTCGAACGTGTCCAACGCAGATCGCTTCGGGCAAACGCCTCCTCAGACAAGCTACTGCCATACTTTCCGTCGGAAAAAAACTCGATGAGCCCTTCCTTCGAACTCAACGCCGCCTGAACCAAGCGTACTCCTTGAAGCCCATTCTTCTCAACGTTTCTTTCTAAATAGGGAAATACTTCGGTATCCGGCTCAAAACCGATGATGCGCGCGCGGGGATAAACCCACTTGAAGTAGAGAATGGACATCCCGATGTTGCTGCCACAGTCCAGTATGAGTGGATCAGGGCGCTGCGCCTCGAAGTGATAGATACGATTGACGACGATATCCTTATAAAGCGTGTAAAAATTATCTCTGTCATTGACCTGGAGCGAATATCCCAAGCATTGCGTTGTGGAACCGGGTTTCAAGGCGCGAATTTGGCAACGTAACCTCCAAAGACGGAGATCCTGCCGCCATCGCTCCTTAGTCTGGCGTACGCCACGTGTCGCGGCGCGTAACCCGGCCGGCAAATTTTCATTGACGATCGAGCGAAACCTCTGACTAAAGGTATTTGCCGACAATGTCCACCAACTCCTGCATTCGTTGATAGTAGGTATGCTCGCGCAACGTTCGCTGCTGTCCATTGCGGGCAATCGACGCGCGCGCTTCTTCGTGTTCCAGGTAGTAGCCGACCAGCTCGACACACTCCCTGGGCGTGCGATAGGCAACCACCTCTTTGCCCGGCTCGAACATATCGATGAGGTTCTCCTTCCAGTCCGTCAGCAGCAGCGCGCCCGCACCGGTGGCTTCAAATAGACGCATGTTGTTTGCGTAAGAAGACGCGATTCCAATATGGTGGTTCAGCGTGATTTTGGACCGGCGCAGAATCTCGTACATCGCGCAACCCCACACCTGTCCCATGTAGCTTCGGTGAATAGAGGAATTTCTTGGTAAGCCACAAGCTCCCGGCCCCCATACTTTGACATCCTGCCGCGCGCAAAGATATTCCAACAGTTGCAATCTGGAATGATGATAATCTGAGAGGCTCCCCGCGAAGGAGACAGGAATCGCTTGCCCGCCGTTCTTGAGATCGCCCAACAGCGTTGGTTCGAAAGCAAGACGATGAAGCGCGGCGGTTATTCCAATGCTTCGGAAGTAAGCAACGAAGTTAGGTAAAGAAGAGAGAACCAGGTCATAGCCTGAAAAATCCTCGTTCGCAGGCAGAGGCGAGGCGATTTGTCCCATCAAGAGTTTCACGTGGGGCTTCATTTCGCGCAGGAAGCGGCGGCTGATCCCTTCCATCGCCTGATTCAGCAAGACATCAGGCCGGTACTCTCTGATTTGCGCCGCGAGAATCTCATAGAACCATTTCGGCTCGCTGTGCGCGGAACTCACCCCAGGGAGCCAAAAGCGCTTCAGATGTCGGATGGGAGTCTTCGCCATCCTTCGGTTGGCCCACGCTAAGAGCGTTTGCATGCGCCTTCGCGTGGAGTCCCGCTCATCAAAACGGAGTCCATGTTTCCGAGCCCAGGCTTTCTGCATGAACTCGTTGTTGGCGTGAACGTCCCAAGCCTCGTGGCCGAGCCTGCGCAAATTGTTGGAGTAAAAATCCGCCACACCGAACAGGCTCTTCACTCGCACCCGCATCTGCTCTACGTAGGGGGCGTCTTCCAGCCCTGGGTGTTGGGTATAAAGCCAGGAAAGAAATTCTGGGTAATCGGTGTTCAGAATAAGGAAGCGCATGCTTCCGCTCTCACGTAACCCAACCCGCTCTTCTTTTCACAAATCTCGTTCCCGCTCCAACCCAGTAGCTCATCTGCTTGCAGGCTTTGAGGACCGAAACCGGGGCTGTCCTTAGGTTTCGACGTAGCATGTAAGGCCCTCCGTTCCTACGGGTGACAAGCACGTGGGTCGCATCGCTAACCGTAAAAATGTACTTCCAGCCGCCGGCGATATCTCGATTGAGTTTTATCTCGGGCCCGTCCGGAACTTCATCCGTCGCTAGTTTTAAGTGGGAATAGTCATGGTTCTGGTGAACTGCAGTGATGGCCTCCGTGGCATCAATGACGGGCGTCCCCGAGGATCGAGCGCCGTAAATAAGCCAGTTATCCCAAACGCTACGGCCAACAGCAAAAGGGGGAATCTCTTCCCAGACGCCGCGTGTGAAGATAAAATAATCTGTCCCCGTAGGAGGATGCAGCCGGCCGTTTTGGGTGATGTGAGCTCGAAGTGCATCTTCCCAATCCGATTCAAAGTCCAGAGGTCGAGCTATCCCCACGTCCCATCTCCTTCCCACTATGAGAAAGCGCCGCTTGCACTCCATTACAAGTCGCGCCACCCGCATAAAATCGTTCATCAAAATGATGTCGGCATTCACGTAACAGAGCACTCTATGGCTTGCCAAACTATAAGCTTTTTCAAAGAGGTCGCTGACCAACGGTGTCCCGTACTCATTGCAGGTCACTTCAGGCACAAAGCGCAGTCCGAGCGACTGACACATCTTACTCGTCCCCTCGTCGTTCCCAAGAAGCATAATTTCCGGTCTGGGATTCAACAGGGTCCAACTCCTGATGGCGTTATGCTGGATCATCGCAGCATGCGCGTTACCAAATGACTTGGGACACCCAAAAATCGTCAGCATCAAACTCTCATCCCCCGGTAACCCAACCTTACGCAGTTTTTGTCGATCGGCCTAATGGAATGTAGCTTATCTTCTCATTTAACCTCACAGCATCTATGAGCCTCCAGCAATCAACCAGGGTGACGGGACTCTCAGGAACATAGCTCTCGACTGCACACTTAAGCTCCACCGAACGTAGCGTGACCACGCAGAGACTAGCTTCTTCCAGGCATCGCTGTGCCGATTGGACATACTCGATTGCACTTCCGAACATCGCCTTAGCACTTTCGGTGGCCAGCGGATCGTAGGCGACAATACGCACATCGTACTTGAGGAGTTCTCTGATAAGTTTGATCGCAGGCGATTCGGTGATAACAGACGTGTTGAGCGTAAATGCCAACCCCAAAATCCCTACGGCCTTGTTCTCCAGGCCGCCAAGCTCACGCAGTACGATCTCAGCCAAGCGTTGATCCTGGTGCGTATTGACTCGCTCCACTGCTTGGATCAGCTCTGCCTGGACTCCTTGCTTGTTGGCAAGACTGAGGTAAGCACGGGTATCGCGTGGAAAACATGTCCCGCCAAAGCTCAGGCCGCCCTGAAAGTAGTAGGGCGAGATACGCCGGTCGGCTCCAATGGCCTTCGTGATCGCATCCACATCGGTGCTTGGGATGGACTCGCACAAGTTGGCAATCGAATTGGCGAAACTCACCTTCAGGGTGATGAAAACGTTCAGGCATATCTTAGCGATCTCAGCATTGATGATCGACATGCGGGATATCATAGGCTGGTTCTCGCACATCTGGCGATGCACGCTCTGCAACTTGGCTCCGGCTCCCGGCGTGCTTTCACCGATGATTACCAAATCAGGTCGAAGAAACCCTTGGACCACGCTACCCAACGCCACAGACTCGGGGTTGTAACAGACACCAAAGTCACAGTTGAGCTTCCTGCCTGAATGTTGTTCCAGGATCGGGATAAAACTTCTATGAATGGAGCCTGGCATCACCGTGCTGCTGATCACGAATAGATGATATGTCTTTCGGCTTTTCCGAAAAGCCTCGCCAAGCGACCTGAGGGCGGCCTCGACGAATCTGTTAGAAAAGCTACCGTCGGGGTTACTCGGAGTTGGTACTAACACAAACGTGACGTCCGTAGTCTCAATGGCCTCTCGATGATGGACGGTTGCGCGTAAGGATTTGCCACCATGCTCTGCCATCAAGGAATCCAGACCCGGCTCTAGGTAGAGCGAGGTGCCCCGGTTGACATCGCTGACCACTTTCTCCTCCATGTCCACCCCGAGGATCTCGAAGCCTTTTCCGGCAAGGCAGGAGGCCAAACAGAGGCCGAGTTTTCCCAGGCCGACGATCGAGAGGCGTTCAGCCACCACTCACACAACCTCTTTCCCAGGAGGAGACGGCAGTAGGGTCGAGAGTGATCTCCATATGCCCAAGCCAACCTGGGTGGGGATTAAAATTCAAAAATCGGCTCTTGGTGTCGGTCAGGCAGCGGCACCACTCCGGGTTGGAAGAGAGCACCAGGATGTCTTGGAGACCACGAACCCCGAAATCGAATCCAGGATCCTCCAGGAGGTTTTGATACATTTTGAGCTTGAGTGGATCAAAGCCCATCAACCGGGTCGCTACCAAGTCCACCGCTAAGAAGTTCTCTCCTCCTGCCAACGTGCCAGAAGGAACTGGATCGGGCTCTAAGGGACCTTTATTGTCCCCCCCGATGATACCATCGATTAGCGAGAAAAAGCGTCGTTGCGGCGTAGTTTGCAAATGGCCTCCTCGGTCAGCAAAGTAGATCACTCTCATCAAATCGACTGCCATCCGCCAAGCCGAATCATTTCCATACCAATTCCCGGCATCAAGTAAGCGCTTACCTTCATCTACTTTAATCCCCAGATGTCGGGTGGTTTTATTGTGGATGGTGTAGGTAAACCGATGCAGGTATTCGAGGATGCGCCGCCTCGGTGCCAGAAGGTGATCGTACATCCAGCGCTCCAACTTGACAAGTCTCTCCTCGATCGGATTGAAAAGTCCGTCTGGGTACTGGTCACCCCCTTGGCCAGGCGGCGTTAACGTGTAATGCACGAGAAAGTTCTTGTTCGAGCACGTCCCAACCAATCCCTTCGCGTTAAGGGTCACCCCCACCTTTTTATGGACTTTCAATTTGGGGACTGAGATCAACACGTCGGCATTCATAATCGTCCGTGCGATTTCGTATTCGTGCGTTTCGTCGTGGTGGTGAGCGATCGTCTCATGCCGGTGATAAACCGCACCGTAGAGTTTTTCGGAAGACGCCTTACCGTACAATACGCTCTTCCTGCCCAAATCTACCATTAGATTGCCTTCCGGATCCCCCGGCAAGGGCATCAGCATGGAAGAAAAGTGCCTCTGCCCCGACCAATACTGACGCAGATCATACAGATTGACACGAGGTCCTTGGAACTCGGCATAGAGGTCGATGAGCGCATCGAGCCCAGTCACCTGAAGGAGTTCTTGGAAGTTACAATTGTATTGCGGCGCGTCAGCAATAATGATTCGCCCTCGACCACGGAGTGCAATCCAGCAATAGTCGGCGATGGCCCGCAGCACTGCAGGATGAGTGATGATAGCGTAGATATCCTTGCCCTCTTTGTGGGCGCTCAGGACAAAGTTTGGCTTAAGGACCACCGTCATGCCTGGGGTGATCAAGGATCCGAGGGGATTCCAGTCCCGTGCTCCCCAGTGCTCTCGATCCATCCCGAGCCAAAAAAATACCTGGCGGACCCCTTCATAGACGGGGTTCTCCTCCGAGGCCAAATGCCCCGGGAAAGGATATTCTGGATAGGCCTGGGAAGGATTATAGGGAGGCGAGGATGGATAGTGGGGTTTTACTTGGACGGCGGCCACCTTCAGCATGGAACGCCCCTTAAGCATCGTGAAACTCAATGTTTAGTTTCTGAATCAGAAAGCGGCGCTTGCCCCTCGGCGTGACCGTTATATCATCCACTGCATGAAAGGTCAGTGCGACGTCGTCTCCTAGTTTCACGAGAAGCCGCCCCCTGATGTTTTCAAGGACACCATCACCCAAGCCTGACTTCGGAACATAACGTAGGGTCACCTTACCCCTCTCCTCTTGATAAAACTGAAACTGTTTGATTTGGTCAAAGACGTCGTCGTGGAAATTGATCGCCGTCATTGAAATGTAGCGGCCCGCCCGGGTGACGATGAATTCCTGCAACCGGCCCTCGATCCTTTCCCAGATCTGGTAGGGGCGCCCGCAGGATCCGCACGCCCAGCCTTTGAAAACGGCAAGATCACGGGTACGATAGCGGATAAGGGGCGTCGCATGCATGATAAACGATGTCGCCACGATCTCGCCTATCCCACCAGGCTCAGTCACCGGTCGGCCATCCGAACCGATCAGTTCGACACATCCGTACTGTGGTAAAACATGATAGGTGTCCTCACACTCACAATATCCGGCCAGCGCCGCTAACTCGTAATGCCCATAATGGGAGAATACTCGGCCGCCAAAGACTTTCCTAATCAGGTCCTTTTGAAAGTCATAGAAATTCTCAGAGGCGCAGAGCACTCCCTTAAGCTTAGGGAAAGGACGACCCGCCTCTTTAAGAAAGCGAGCCAATAGATAACCCGACGAAGGATAGCAGCGAAGCCACTCCGGCTCATACTCACATGCCTTTTGGCAATAGATCTCCATCCACTCGGGGGTTAGGTGATAGGAGGAACAGCGGAGTTCGTTGAACTCGGGGATGAACTCCACATGATCACACGATGGAATGGGTTGCCCCCGCAAGACTATTTGTCGCTCTCCCTCCCTCCAGCCCACGCGGTAGTATTGGTGCGCCTTAGAGGCGAGCTCCTTCGGAAAGGCACCGGGATCTCGATACATACCAAAGGGGATACCGCTACTCCCCCCAGTTGTCACATAGGTGCGGCCCTCCATAGGCACCGAAAAATCTTCCAGAGCATCCCGAATCATCTCCTTTTCCACAAACGGAAATTTACGCAGCTCCTCCAGAGTACGGATTGAATCCGGGCTCACACCGGCCTGATCATAGAGGGAGCGATATGCGACTGTGTTCTCATAAGCGTACCTGATGATGCGCCGCGCTTCGCTCAACTGATAATCCGCGATTTGCTGCCGGCTCCAGCTTTCTGATTCGCGGAGAAACTGTACCCACTCACGGTAATGTTTGTTATGCAAATCAGCGTGGATGATACTGTTACTCATTCCGCTCTTCTCGCCACATAGATCTCTTTCACTAGGCACGTGATTCTATGGATTCGCCGTTTCACGGCGTCCCGCATCCTGCCAAAAGAAAATCGGCGCAATTGATCATAAACGTTGGCAATCCAGACGGGCATTAGGACACGAGCTGACCGCGCCCGAAGGTCATGAGACTCAATGGAGGTTGATTCTCGAATACATAGAACTCCGGATTGCTCTTCCATCGGGAGCAATTTGCCAAGATTTGTTCCAACTCTTCGGCGAACCAACTCACCATGCCGCGTCAAGCAAAGCTCAAGGGCATGAGAATAAACGCTCTTCACGAAATCAGGAGCCATCGTCGATCTGGAGCCCACAGAGTTATTGATGTCAAAGGGAATGTAGAGATTGGTATAGCCTTTTCGTAAGAGCTTTAAGCTGAGATCAAGGTCATCCCCACACGTTGGACGAAACGCAAAATCGAGTCCGCCCATCTCCCTCAGCAGTTTTGTCGAAATGCCGAACGGACGGCAGATCGCATCAACAGACCATACGGCCAAATCGAAATTGTCGCTGATCCAAAAACGATCACCCTTGTGAGGGCGATTGACCTCAACTCGCCTATATCTGAGTCCAGGGCCCTGCTTCATCTCTAAACCAGCCAACAAGCCAACGACTCCAATTTTGTCGAACCTACGGAGCACCTGCGCGAGAGTGTCATCCCAATCTCTATCGTAGATCCAGTTGTCATCCTGGATGAAGACAATGAAATCGCCGGTAGCATGTTGGAAGGCTAGATCATTGCAGTAGATTTCGTACTCATCGTCGGCGTAAAGAAATTGATAGTCTAGCCTCCCGGTCTGCAAAACCTCCTTAGCCATTTCAGGAGATGCGTCCTTAGACGCATCGAAGACTATGACTACCTCGTACTCGTGTTTACGAGATAGGTTGTCGAGCCAGCTCTTCAACAGGGACTGTATCCACTGTTCTTTGTTGTAAATGTCAAAGGCCAAGGTGAACTTCATTGTTCTCCTCGTTTTCCGCTTGCTCCCTTTCGCATGAAGACCGTGATAGAATAGCAGGCATTTACAACCTCAAAATCCTCCACCATTGTCAACTCCGCAGCCAGACGGGTTGGTCCGCCCCAACCCCGTGAGAAGACCCTGTCATCCGGGTCGTCCTCGAAGTTATCCTTCCTCGAGTCATGTAGCAATATTTGCCCATCGGGCGCCAAGAATCGTGACCATTGTTCAAAGTCACGTTTCGCATCGTCATAAACATGACTCCCATCAATAAAGAGAAGGTCTATTTCCTGGTCCCAATGCTTAACAACTTCATGGCTATATCGCTTGATCAAAGTCCAGTCTCGAACGAGGTCCGTGCGTCTCGTTCGCTTTAGGGCCTCCCTTACTGCATCTCTGCATTCCCTCTCATTCGCACAAAACCCGCCTTGCGTGTCGGGCACAAAGGGATCTATAGAGTAAACATGAGCAGTCGGCTGCTTGTTCAAGAGAAATACGACTGTTGATCCACCGTATGCACACCCGATGTCAACGATGGTTCTTCGCGCGGCAGCAGCGCATTTTGCCAAATAGGGAATCTCCTGCCTGTGCAACCAGAACGGTTTGGGCAAAATGGTAGTCAGCTCTTCCTTACTCATCCCATTCAACCCAAGGACGGAGCTAGCCAAATCGAATTTCCCGTTTTCGCTAAACAGGGCCCTTACTAACTGTGTGCCGTTGCCCCTTAACCGGTCTTTTTCAGACTCATTCTGTAGGCAATACTCGATAGCGTTCCACAGTTCATCTGCATCGCCTGGGGTGACGAGTAGACCCGTCCAGTTATTATACAGATACTCCCGATTCCCTAAGACGTCAAAAGCCACAACCACGCATCCGCAGTGCATTGCTTCCTGTTGAGTGCGCGGGCACCCTTCACCCCACAAGGAATGTTTGCCCTGATTTAATCCTACAAAGATGTCTACAGTGCGCATAGTGTCGGCTACAACATCTTCGTCTCCTGCAATCTTCATAATACCTTCGCATAACTCCGACCTCAGACACTTCCGACGAAGGAATTCATATATTGCTTCATCTTCTGGGCTTTCAACTATACAACCGACTCTGCCGGGGACTCTGACTTCTGGTTGCGGGTAGAAAATCGTCGAATCCGACCACTCGTTGATAAGAATTGGCTTCACGCCGTACTCAGCCATATACCAACCCTGGATGTATCGGGAATGTGTTCCTATTCCAGCAATCATGCCTCCCTCCAGGAAGTAGTTCAGTTTCTTCCGGAAATGCAAAGTCCACCTCAATTCAGCGTCGAAGTAATAGAACTGTCCATCGCCAATTAATCTCTCAAGTTCAGGTGTGTCAAGCCAGGAGGTCAATATCCTGACATCGTAGCCTTGAGTCCTGAGCAGGCCGACCTCACTGTAACTAAACACGGGCTGATGATTCACGAGCCATCGGTCATATTGACCATCCACGGTGGCAATGTAGGCTTCATAGCCATGTTCTCGCAGGAGTTTTACCCAGAGGTTATATATTTTGGTGCCTCCATTGTATTTTCGCGCATAACCAGATGTAGCAATGATTCGTAGGCATTCCGGGGGTGCATAGTGGTGTCTTGGTATTATCTGGAACCGCGGCTGAATACGGGGCCTCACAGCCTCCCCCCGATCGAGCCCGGACACAAGTATTTGAGAGAGAAAGGATCCCAGTTTTTTGGTTCTATTGGGTCGTGCCAACCAGTGGGATATCCGAACAATTGGATTCCTCATGTGCACAGACCTCTAACGAATTCGCGACCACCGGCCTGCTATCACCACGGGTCCTTCCGCGTACTTGCTGTGCATCGGGCTTCCGACTTCGAAATCGGAGACCTCGAAAGGAATAATTGGGGGAATATGCTCAACCCCTTCCCCAGATACCGTTGGATCGCCAACCGCCGTCATGGCGTTCACTCCAAGTTGGTAACTGCCTGGCGTGAGGATATTGTCACGAATGAGTATTTCCCATACAGCGGGCCCAACAGAAAAATGTTGCAACCCATCTCCACAATCAGTGTTGTAAATAGTCGTAATCCGAAAGCCATCAGCCGTGTCGATGCCCATACCCAGACGACAGTCTTTTATCGGTTCCCGTACATCGGCTTCCACTCGAGCCACGAATGGTTGCCGATACGCAATACGTTCACACGGTTCGCCCTCCGCAGTACGGAAGCTTACGCGTAGAAACCTCATACGTTCTGCCTTGTGGGAGTGATCGCTTAATTCGACTTCTACTGAGCCTGTGTTTTGACGATAGGGGTCTAAATACCTCAGGTACTGCGTTATAGCTGTTTCAGAAGTGCCATCGAATTGCAGCCGACCTTCGTGGAGGAAAATGGACTTAGGGCACAGTGCGCGAATAGCGCGCATATTGTGGCTCACGAAGAGTACAGTACGACCACCGACCGATACATCGTGCATTTTTCCCAGGCACTTCTTCTGGAAAGCCGCATCGCCCACCGCTAGAACCTCGTCCACCAGCAAGATCTCCGGTTCCAGATGGGCGGCCACGGAAAAGGCGAGTCGCATGTACATGCCACTGGAATAGTGCTTCACGGGTGTGTCCAAGAATTTTTCTACTTCGGCAAAGGCCACGATCTCGTCGAATTTGCGCTCGATTTCCTTCTTCTTCATTCCCAAAATCGCGCCATTCAAGTAGATATTTTCCCGTCCCGTCAGTTCGGGATGAAAGCCAGTGCCCACTTCCAGCAGTGATCCGACGCGTCCATGGACTCTGGCTTCACCCTCGGTGGGTTCGGTGATTTGAGAAAGGATCTTGAGCAGCGTGCTTTTGCCGGCGCCATTGCGACCGATGATGCCGACGACGTCACCGTGTCTGATTTCAAAAGAAACGTCTTTGAGGGCCCAGATAGATGGCGAATTTCGGATGGCGGAATGCGGATTGAAAACGGGTGGCGCGGGGCTTTCATTTGCGGCCGGTTGCCGGCCATTGCGAAATCGCCAAAAAGGAACGGTGAAGGAATGGGCGATTGCATCGCGGAGAGTGTAGTAACGCTCTCGCCGGCCAATGCGATAAAGCTTGCTCAAGCCATCGGCGCGAATCGCAATTTCGCTCATGCCTTACACCACATCGGCAAACGTTTTTTCCACGCGCCGAAAGTAATACAGACCACCCGCGAGCGATGCCGTCATAACGCCAATCGACATTACGATACCTAAGCCCGGTCCCTCTGACTGGCCAAACAATGCCCATCTGAAGCCATCGATAACACCAACCATCGGGTTAAGCACGTAAAGCCATCGCCAGGAGTCGGGTACCAGACTTGTGGGATAGGCCACCGGAGTAACGAAAAACCAAAACTGAATGATAAATGGAATCGTGTGTCGCACATCCCGGTACTTGATATTCAACGCGGACAGCCACAATCCGACGGCTAACGCGGTCATAACCGTGAGCAAGAGAAAAAGCGGCGCGCTCCACAACGCGCTGCCGGGCGAGACCCCGTAAAAAAACATCAAGAGGAGCAGCAACGCAAAGCCAATTAAAAAGTCCAACACCCCTGACAAGACAGCTGAGAGAGGGATGACCAGTCGGGGGAAATACACCTTGGAAATTAGCCGATCGTTGGCCACCAAGCTGTTACTGGATTGGCCGAGTGCGTATGCGAAAAGCTGCCAAGGAAGAAGCGCGCTAAGAGTAAATACAGGGTAAGGTAAACCATCGGATGGCACTCCGGCCAAGCGGCCGAAAAACACGCTGAAGGCCATCATCAGGAACAAGGGTTGAATGATCGCCCACGCGATTCCCAGCGCGGTTTGTTTGTAACGGACCTTAATATCTCGCCACGCAAGGAAGTAGAGGAGCTCGCGATAATTCCAGAGAGCGCGCAAATCGAGCGCCACCCATCCGGAACTGGGCTTTATGATGACAGGCTCTGCTCGTATTGTTTCAGGTTCGAGTGCCAATGAAATACCTGGCATGAAAATCAACTATCCCGAGGTTCCGCTTTTCGGCACAAATGCAGCATGTCTCCTCTACGCTTCAGCGATATGTCATACGTAGTATCCGTGGAGCAGTTTATTTTCAGAATTTGGCAATAATAGCAATTATGCGGTCATCTGGTCAGATTAGCAAATCCAACTTCTGTTGAAGGCCTCAACTAACAAAGGGATATCAATTCCATTGGGGCATTATTTCTCGTATTATACACGAGAATGACATCTATTGCAGTAGTGATTCCCACGTTCAATCGGTGCGCGACTCTCCTTTTCGGCCTTTCAAAGCTTTTTGAAACTATGCCGGCGCGCCATCAGGTGATCGTCGTCGATTCGGGATCGACTGACGGCACGCCGGATACCGTTAGAAAACAGTTTCCTCAAGTGTATTTGATTGAGGGAGACTCAACTTTGTGGTGGACTGCCGCAACTAATGCAGGCATTAGAAAGGCGAAAGATTTGGGTTGCAGCCATGTCCTTACCTACAACGATGACAACGTCGCCACCCCTGCCTTGTTGGCCAATCTAGTCCAGGCCGCAGAAAGGGCTCCTAACAGCATTGTTTCCGCCGTGTGCTGCTATCGTGACCAACCGGAGTTGATCTTCTTCGCCGGACGCCTGCGCGCCGAACGAAGCGATCGATTTTATTATCTCGATCACGACGCTCCTTTGTCCGCTCTCGGCAAAGGTCAACGACGAGTCGACATGCTCCATGGGATGTGCACACTCTTCCCGATGGCCGTGTTTGACGAAGTAGGCCTATTCGACGAGCAGGCATTTCCCCAGGTATTTGGCGACGACGATCTCCTGATGAGAGCGAGTCGCGCCGGTTTTCCATTACAGGTCGCGTTGGAGGCCGTCGTATTAAACGACCGAACCAAAGCCGGCATCAATCCCTATGATCGGCGGCTTGGGCCGATGGGGATCATCCAATTGTTAGTCTCCCGGAAATCTACTTTCCAGATTGCCGCGAGAACCCGTTTTCTCTGGCGATTCCGGAGAAGCTTTTTCTTTTTCTGCAAAACATGGATTTTTGACTATTCCCGACTCTTCACGGTGCTTTCGGCCCGATGGGTGCTGCCCTTCAAGGCTTTTCATTGGCTTGGTATTCGATGGGGCCAACGACTTCAGCGAAAATGAAGGTTCTCGTACTCACCAAACGCCAGTATATGGGAAAGGATTTGCTCGACGATCGTTTCGGCAGGTTTCGGGAATTGCCTCTGGAACTCGCCAGACTTGGTCATCGGGTAAATGGGCTTTCGCTCAGTTATCGTCCCCGGCCTGAAGGCGCATTCACCGACGGGGACGACTCCGCTGGCGCGAGCGTGACCTGGCATTCGGTCAATCTCTTGAACGGCTTTTCTTTGGCGCTCAGAAAGTATCCAAGACGCGCGGTCGCGCTCGCGCGGGAGTTTCAGCCCGACGTCATTTGGGCCTGCTCCGATGCCTATCATGCCATCTTCGGAAGCTGGCTCGCCAGGCATGTGCGGACTCGATGCGTCATCGACCTTTACGACGATTTCCAAACCTTCACGGCGAGTCGATTCCCCGGAGTGCTGCCTCTTTTCCGACGTGCGGTAAATTCCGCCGAAGGAGTCAGCACGTTCAGCAAACGGTTGGCGAACCAAGTCGCACGATCCTACAAACGGACGAAGCCGACATCCGTCATCGAGAACGGAATTCGCAGAGACCTTTTTTATCCGCAAGACCGAGACGAATGCCGGCACCGTCTCGGCTTACCCGAAAGGGCTCGAATCATCGGCACCGCCGGCGCCTTGGACAAAGGCCGTGGGGTCGAAACGCTGTTTAAAGCGTTCGAGATCTTGTCGGCCGAAGCCGATGACCTTCATCTCGCGCTCGCCGGTCCACGTCAACGCGGGCTGCGAATTCCTACGGGACGCCGGGTGCACGACTTTAAGGAATTGCCGCACGCCACGGTTCCGGTGCTAATCAACGCGCTGGATCTAGCCATTGTGTGTTATCGGCGCTCGGCCCAAGGCGAAGTCAGCTTCCCGCAGAAAGCCTACGAGATCCTGACATGCCACGTGCCGCTCATCGCCGCGGCCGTGGGATCGATGAACGAACTGCTCGCTGAATATCCCCAATGTCTGTACGAGCCGGAGAATTCAGACAGTTTGGCGCGGGCCATCGAAAGTCAACTGGAAGCGAAAACCGTTGTGAACCTGCCAGCGCCGTCCTGGGCGGACTCGGCGCGACAATTAGCAGATTTTTTCGAAAAAGTAGCCCACGGACATCCTCTCCCGCTCAATAATTAATCCATCTTGCACCAATGGTGCGATCTCACCGTCCCAAGGCCGCTTCATACAACGGCATGATTTTTTCCCAAGTGAAATTTTCGTGCAGCCGCTGCCGTGCGTGGGCCCCCATTGTCAGTCTTTTTTGCTCGTCACTGAGAAGATCGACAGTTGCTTGCCTCAAGGCGTTATAGTCGCCGGCCTCAACCAAGAGTCCGCTCTTGTCCTGCTCAACGGCGTCCGGTATGCCGCCGACGCGCGTGGCGACGACCGGCTTCCCCGCTGCGGCAGCCTCCAAGAGAACGATACCGAAACCTTCAACGTCATCCGACGTCGCCAGAGCTGGCAGCACGACAAGGTCACAGGTTTGGTAGAGCTTCGCCACGTCGTCGTCACTCAATGAGCCGAGCAACATTACATGGCGCTCTAAATCGAGCCGCGACGCCGCGGCGGCGATTTCGGTCACCATATCATCGCGATGAGTGAGCGATTCCGTGGGATTGGCGCCGACGATCACGAAGCATGCTTGGGGAACGGCTGCAACGATTTCGGGCAAGGATTCTTGGATGAACTCCTTGACCCCCTTGCGTCGCGCCAGCCGCCCGACAAAGAGAATGACTCGTCTGCCTTCCAAACCAAAGAGTTTTTTAGTCGCGTCCACATCCACCGGCGCAGTGAAGGGCTCCGGCTCAACTCCCGGCGGAATGACAGAGATCCGGTCCGGCGATACACCTTTCGATTCAGCCAGCGTCGCCGTGTATGCGCTGTTGGCTATGATTCGGTCGCAACGCTTGAGCCATCGGACGCACAACAGCTGATACAATGCACTGCGATAAATGATATCCAAGCCGTGAACCTGCACGACCGCCTTTCGGCCAAAGAGTCGCGCGAGAATCCATACCAGCGGCGCTGCCAAAGCGCTGCCGCCGAAAACGGCCGATATTTCAGGCTCATGATGCAGAGAAAGCATGCCGCGCCATAGCGCGACGAGCGCGAAAGGAATCAAGCCGGGACAGGGCGCGCGCACGACATCCAATTCAGCGGCTTCGGAACTATGATTGTAAGCAGTAACAACCCGCACCGAATGCCGCTTTCTGAGACTCGCAACCAAATGATCGACGAGATACTCGATGCCGCCGCGCCGTGGCGGATAATTCCAGGTAATAAAAAGAATCCCCATTGCTTACCCATACGGTAACAACGGAATTAACTCCCCGGCCTGATCGGGCGCGCCTCGTGAAGGATGGCCGATTCGTAGATGCGCCGTATCTTCGGAGCGCTCAACTGCGCCGATGGAATCCGTCTTTTTTCGACGACATCGCGGAAAGTCTGACGCTGCGCGAGATTCACTACCACCCATAAGCGGTCGGCCACCGAGGACTGCGCCGTTAAGTAGCCGAGCGGAACACCGTGAAGGTGGAAGTAATACGCCAGCGGCGCATCCGAGGGAATGGCTGCAACCACTTTGTCGCCGTGACGAAGGTTGAATTTAAGAAAGAGGGCGATGGCCTCTGCGTCTCGCAACGTACCCGTTTCCTCGGAGTACAAGATGGACTGACTCATGAAAGCGCCAATGCCTGGCACCACGAGTATGATCACGGCAAGGCTAGCCACGAGCCGACCGTGCATCGTCGGCCCGCTCGAGATTAGTTTCAAGCCCTGGTTGATCCCGGCCGAGGACACGACGGCGCACCATGGCAAAAGAAAGAGCCATACCCGGCCATAGGGAACGACCGGGTAAAGAAGCAGGGATACCGTCAGCCAAGACAGAATCGCAGCGGTCACGGGCACGCGGTGGCGCGTCAAGCGCCAGTGAAACAGATGCGCGACGACAAACCCAAACGCCAGCAAACCGATCATCACGGCGGGTACGTCCCGGGTCCATTGCTGCCACGGCTCGGCAAGCGAGGGGAAAAAGCGCGCGAAGAATTCCTCGCGACTTACCGGAGCCACGAAACGATTGCTGATTACGGAATTCAAGCCGGTGTTCAGAAAAACCGAGGCGTAGAGCATGGCAGTGAGCAACAACGTAGCGCCGCAAGAGAGGACAAGCAACGCAAGCGCTCGCTTTTTTGACCGGTGATTAGGATCGCAGATGATGGACAAGGCGAGCCATGTCACCACTGCGCCGTAGCCGTAGAGCATGATGGGGACGGTATAGAAGCCGATGGCAGAGATCACCCCGAAGAGCAACCATTCGGCCCGTTTCTCGCTATGCACGAGTGCGTCGCCGAATGCGACCAACAAAATAAAAATCAGGCACAAGAGCATGTACCCGCGGGCGTTGGTCGAGTATTCGATCAGGATCGATGAAGACGCGACGAAGCTTGCCGCTAAAATTGCCGCGTGCCGATCGTAAAACCGCCGCGCGGCGAGATAGGTTGCGGCGATCAATGCGACGCCCGCGCCGAACGCCGGCAGGCGCAGCACCCAAGGTTGGGCGCCTAACAGCAAATAAGCTCCGTGCGCCAGCAGAGTATGAAACAAATGATTATTGGGCACAGAATAATCAGACAGCCCAACGCTTAGAGGCTGCGACACGAAATACAGAAAGCTGAAAGCTTCGTCGTACCGCATCGGCTGCTGGAGAAAGACTAGCCTCAGTAAAGCTCCGACGGCAAGGACGATCATAAGCCAACGAGATTCACGTCGAGGAAGGCCCAGAAACGTTTCCCTGGACCCGCCCAACGGATCTTGCGTGGAGGATTCGCCATCGCTTTTGCCGTCAACGCCGACCCGCATCTCGAATCGCGCTACTTTCTCACGCACAGATGGTAAACCTGGTACTGCCAGGAGAGTGGCCAGACTGTTAATGCTAGCGCCTGCGCCGCGCGCAGCGGCCACAGGTACCAAGGCCCATGGGCGATCCATGACAGCGACAGAACATGCAGGTCTTTCCACCGCGCGATCACGCTTAAACCGGCGGACGCAAACAACTCGTGCCATTCCCACAAAGAACGGACCTCTTCGTGGACGGCCGCTTGCTGCGTGCCGGAGTAAAGCCCGAGGCGGCGCGTGAGAAAGCCCGCGTTGGGGACGAGTAACAAAAACATTGCCTTGGGCTTGGCCACTCGAATCATTTCCCGAAGCGCCGTCTCGGGCTCCAAAAAATGCTCCAGCGCTCCCAGGCACGAGATGAAATCGAATCGCCCATCTGTGAACGGCAGCCGTTCGGCGGGCGCACACAGAAGCTCGGCCGTCGGCAACGACGCCTTGCAGACATCGAGCGCGACCGGGGAAATATCGATGCCGGCGGGAATCGCTCCCAGATCCGCCGCCGCCCTCAACCACAAGCCCACACCACAGGCGACATCCAATAGCTTTTTCCCGGGCCAGGGCTGGAAGCGAAGCGCAAGCCTCCGGTAGTGTGCAGGAATCTCTCGACTAACCGCACCACCGTAATAAACGTTGTCATAGTAATCTTGGATGCTGGCGAACTCGAAACGGTGCTCACCCGACTGAGGTTTTCTTTCTACATCGAGGTTAGCCATCACACTCTACCCTTGGTTGTCCGATGCGGGCGTTCACGTTCCCGAACCTAGTTCACCGTCGCAATCGTCCCATCCGGGGCACGGATCAGAATGCGAAGACCCAGCATCGTTTCAAGCTCCTTGGCGTCCGGTAGATAGCTACGCCAGTGGACCCGGTCGAAATATACAACGACACCGCCGCTCATCTTGAGTTTGCTCTTCATGTCATCCAATTGCGCTATGAAATCTTGGTTCGGTTGGCGAGTGTCGGGATTTATTTTCCGCGGTATCATGTAAGCCGAACGCCCCAACACGGTGTAAAGCAGGTCCGGTGCATTCGTAAATATTACGGCTGACGGCCCCAACGCTTTCACCTGCTGCAGGAGCTGCGAGTTCCGCCATATCCGGCTTGCGTAACCCATCCCCTGGCTATGGGTCAATTGTAACCACCGCCAGGTCGGCCCCGACTGAAAGCCGAGGAGTAACAAAACCATCGCGTAAGGTAACCATCGGGTCCCCGTCGTCTCGCGCCATCTATCCAGCGCGGGCGCCGCGAGACCAAAGCCCAGAAAGATCAAAGCGGGGTAGACCGGCGCGAGAATGCGGCTGTCGACGGGGGTTTGATCGTCAAGGATAACAATGGAAGCCAGGAGCACGCATAGATAGAAACCGACGGTTAACAACATCAGCTTTGGCACGCTATGAAAGTCCGCGAGGCAGGGCTTGGCACTCTTCCTCTCTTTTCGTTGAAGCGCAACCACGACGGCAAGGAGAAACAGCGATCCCAACCCAAGGGTTGAAGTGGCCGCGCTTGGTCTCCATCCCAAAAACCAACTCAAAATGGTTTCGGAAACGGCGGCGAGCCGATTCATTTCGACAAAGTGGAAACCTAAGGTTCGGTTCGTAGTGCTGCCGGCTAAACTCCAATTCCTTGTCATCCAAAAAAGGAGTGGCAGCGAACTGCACGAAAAAAAGAGCCCTGCGTCGGTCACTCTTTGCCTCCGAGCGCGCTGACCGAGCATGAGCAGCGCCGTGCTCCCGGCAAGAATGATTGCTACACCGACATAGCGGGTCAGCACCGCCAACGCCGCCGCGACCGCCGCGCAGAGCAAGCTTCGAGGGGCGGAAGACCGAAAGTAGTCGATTAGAAATAGCCAGACCCAGAGTTCCAAGAATATGAACAGCGGTTCTGACCAGGCCATCGTGTGGGATTGCGCGAGGGGAAACGCCGTGATCATCAATCCCGCGGCTGCTGCGGCCCCTTCCCACCGCCGCGTCACGCCAAACGCAATCCCGCCGGCGACGACGGCATTCGCGCCGAAAAGAATGACGTTTAACCAGCGTGCGCCCGCGAAGGGTTCCAGGCCAAGGAACGCGAGGATTGCAAGAAAAGCAGGGTAAAGGGGCGGATAATGCACAATCGGCGAAAACGTTGTGGTATCAACCGGGAGGCTGAAGCCTTTCATCCCGTAAAGGCTTCGCGCCCCACCGATGTAGGTCGCGGAGTCTGGACTCAACCCCACTCCCCAAGGAGTAGTCCAATATAGGAGTCCGGATCCCGCCACCGCGCAGCTTCCCAATGCTGCGCTCAGCGTCCAATTTTTTTTGGCGATAAACAATGACAAGCTTTAAACTTTTGTACGGTTCCCAGATCGCTGTGAGTCCGTCGGTATGAACAAGACATAGATTCCAACGGTCTTCACTCGTCCTTGCCGTCCACCCACGCCTTCGGCGTGGCGTGTTGCCGTTCCATCCTCAAGGCCGCGATCTGTTCGGAAACCAACCCTAGCATGAAGATGATGACAGCGGTGGTCCACATGAAAACCGTCATATTCGTGAACCGACCCTGGCTCAAAAACGTGTAAAGATAATTACCCAGGCCGGCCACGAAAAAGAATAAACTCACCGGCAAAAACACGCGCAACGGCGAGAATAACGTGGCGATCTTCGTAATGATCAAAAGAAATCGGATGCCGTCGGTGACGAGGCTGATTTTGCTTTGCCCGCTGCGATAGAGCGATTGGACCGGCACGTATTTGACCGTTAGCCCGGAACGCAGGAAGGCGAGCGTCAACGTCGTCGGGTAAGAGAAAGTATTGGGCAAGAGATCGATGAACCGCAGCGCGCCGCGCCGCGAGAGTACACGAAAGCCCGAGGTGAGGTCCTGGACGTTGAACTTGGTCACATAAGAGGCGAGCCGATTGTAAAGAAGGTTGGCCGCGTAGCGGTGAAACCGCAGCTTCGATCCGGTGCCGCGCGCGCCGACGACCATATGATAATTCGCCGATTCGGCGATCAGCTTGGGAATATCTTCGGGCTGATGTTGGCCATCGCCGTCCATAAAAATAATCAGCCGGCCGCGCGCCGCTCTGATGCCGTTTTTGATCGCCGCGCCGTTGCCGATGTTATAGGGGTGGCGAATCACGTTCGCGCCCGCACTCAGCGCGACATCGGCGCTGCCGTCGGTGGAGCCGTCATCGACGACGATGATCTCCACATCGGACAAGCCCAAAGCGCGGACCTTACCCAACAGACCCGGGAGATTTTCCGCTTCGTTGAAGACGGGAATCACGATCGAGATGTCGCAAGCATTAGCCATGGATTTGGACAACCGAGTAGCCGTTACCGCGAAACAACCCTTGAAGATGGCCGGATGCGAAACCGTCCCAGATCGAAAGCTCTGCCGGCGACAGATTGTCGCGCAGGAATCTTGCCAGCAGCTCCTCTCTGACCAAGAGGTGAGTCAGCCGCTTCTTTGTTAACTGGCGATGAATATCCGCCGGATCCTTCGCCGCGCGGACCGCGCCCAGCAGAAAGCCCGGCAACTCGCCGCCGTCATGAAAATAGTCGCGCTCGCAATAATACGCTCTTCGTCCCATAAAGAGAAGATAGATTTTCGCCGTCGGAGGTAGATCGCGATTGACATATTGGAACGCGGGATAGTCGGGCAGGACGCGCGAGAGATAGTTGTCCCGGCTTTCCGCTCCGGTCAGGTAGGCCAAAGGCTCGACTTCCTCAAAATAACGCCAGAGGTAATACCCGTGGACGCCAGCGAACAGAAGCAATCCGACAAGAAGATAAACCGGCCGCTTGATGCTCAGATAGGCGTTGAACACGCCGTAAACCGCTAACGCCGCCAAGGGCGGGACAATCGTAAGAACATAGCGCGCGCGCAGGTCGACGAGAAACAGCGCGTAGGCAAGATACAACAGGGCGAAACCCAGCAGGAGTCTTTTTTCGCTAAGCCACTTACCTTTGAAGACCCAGGGCAAAAGCAAAATCAGCAGCGGACTCAACACACCGTCGAAGTGCTGCGGATCATCGTCACGGCCGGCGAAAAACAAGCGCAGCGGCAGCACGGCGATCTGCCACCCGCTTTCCCCGTAGAGCCATGCGCGCTTGGCGAAGATATCCAGCCCGGCAAAACCGACCGACCCAGCCTCTTCGGCAACGCCGCTGCCGGGGAAAAAACCGGCCATCAGCGGAAAAAAAGGGTTGCCGGTCTGGAGCCAATTTTTGGCGAGCCACGGCAGGCACGGCAACGCGCCCAGCGCGGCGAACAGCCCCAGTTCAGCCGCACCCTTTGCCAGTCCACGCTGCCGTTCTTGGACCGAGATGAAAAGAAACAAGAAGGACAACATCGCCGCGGCCACGAACCCGTTCGGTTTTGCGGCCGCGGCGAATCCGGCCGAAACGGCCGCGAGCAACAACCAAGATTTCG
>Ga0214472_10000205_pt1 | contig 80026 bp, 62 predicted proteins | sample RVTome_6_FD_207662 | JGI IMG/M metagenome (GOLD analysis project Ga0214472, IMG submission 207662) | Soil microbial communities from uranium-contaminated site in the Upper Colorado River Basin, Wyoming, United States - RVT140D175 | ecosystem: Environmental > Terrestrial > Soil > Contaminated >...
CCCATGTGGCAGGCCTGGGCCACGGCGGCCAAGGCCAAACTGGACCGAATGATGGCGGCGTAATCCCGATGGCAGCCTCCACTACACAAAAACGCCCCAAACGATTCCACTGGAACCCCGTACCAAGACAACGACCCACACCTGCCGCCGGTGCTGCGGTTCGACCAGACCGGTCAGGCCGATGCCTTCGAGACCCGCCTTTGTCGACCGCGGCCGAGGCCCGCGCCGCCGAGCTGCTCAACGAGGCCAAGCGGCGCCCGCTCAAGCCGGCCGAGGCCGAGGAACTGTCGAAGCTGCTGTCCACGGCCGCCCACGCCCGCGTCGCCGCCGATCCCTGGCTCGAATGGACCGGCAAGCGCGAGCGAAAGGACTTCGAGGTCGACCCGGTTGCCCTGCACATCCACGAGCGGGTCAGCACCCAGGCCATCGTGAAAGTCGCCGCCCGGCAGGACGTGCAGCGCTTCCTCTTCGCCGACCCGGAGCAGGAGTACCACGAGGCGGTGCAGTTCTACCGCCACGACGTAGACTGGGCCAACGGCGCCGGGCAAACACGCAAGCTGGCAGTGCAAATCAAGGGCAGCTTTACGGTCAGCCGGAACGATGTGGAGTGCGTGAAGACCTTCGCTGATTTCTGGAGAGATTTTCGGGGCTCTTCGCGTTTCGAACGCGGTGTCGATGCGTTTGCCGTCATAATGCAACGCGGAACCCAGCGGCTCCTGAAACATCTCAACGCCGTGCTCGATTGTGCACGCGCGTCAATCGACGCTCCAGACTTGATCCGTCGCCTACGTCCGAGCGGCTACTTGCACGCGATCGCACGCGGGTACGCGAGCGAGAGCCGAATGCGTCCGTGGACGCTATCAAGCCGTTTGTGTCGCGGCCGGTCCGGGCGATGGTCGAGCTTCAACGGCTGACCGAGATGCGATCGGGCGCAGTGGTCATCATGCGCGGCCAGGACCTGGAAACGACCGGGACAATCTCGGCCTTCCGGCAACGGAAAGGAAGCGCTTGACGGCGCCGCAGTCATCTCCGACGGCACCCGCACGAGCACCGGCGTCGAGACCCTCAGGCGTAGTTGCTCCGCTCGGATTCGGGCCAAGAGCCGCTCGATGGACTCGTGCATCGGGCCCCAACGCGATCCGAGCGCTGAGACGCGCCGACCGGCGTCAGGTCGCAGGAATGTCTGTAACTATTTGTAAAATCAATGTTCACGACACCTTGAGCGTCTGCACGGTTGTTACGGTGTACGCCGCGCGGTGACTACGGGCTCGCATTGTACTGTGTCAGAAAAATGCCAACGCATGGTGACCTCGATTTCGGAGCCGACAACGTCGATTCGCGGCCGACAACGTCGGTTCGAGGCCGAAACGCCGGTTCGAAGCCGGAACGCCGGTCGAGGGTCCGCGCGGACTGAAGTCCGCGGCTCGTTACGAGTGACTGATTCCGAGACGCTACACTGGCTCCTCCCGCTCCCGGCCGGTAAACTCCACCACGTTTTTCTTGCGAACCGTGCGTGCTGCTTTGGCGCACGTGACATCCATGTCAGGATGACAGCGTACTCGATGGCCGAAGATGGCCAGTCGACAGGATGTTCTCCGCGGAGAGCTCAACCTTGGGCCACCCTTGGAGCGCTCGGAAGGAGCAGGGCGACATGATTCACGCCGATGTCACGGCCACAGTGGGCAGGACCCCGATGGTCGAGTTGCAACGCATGGCCAAGGGTCTGCCGGGCCGCGTCGCAGCGAAGCTGGAGATGCGGAACCCATGCGGCAGCGTCAAGGACCGGCTCGGTGTGGCGTTGATCGAAGACGCCGAACGTAGAGGCGTCCTGCGGCCCGGGATGACGCTGGTCGAGGCTACCGGCGGCAACACGGGAATCGGGCTCGCGTTCGCCGCGACGATTCGCGGCTACGGGCTGATCCTGACGATGCCGGAGACGATGTCGAAGGAGCGCGTGGCGCTGCTCCGGCACCTCGGCGCCGAGGTCGTGCTCACCGCCGGCATCTTGATGGGCGACGCCGTCGCCCGCGCCGAGCAGATCGTGGCGGAAACCGCCGGCGCGGTCATGCTCGACCAGTTCAAGAACCCCGCCAACCCCGAGGTCCACCGGCGAACGACGGCGGTCGAGATCTGGGAGGACACCCGCGGCGCCGTAGACGTGTTCGTGTCCGCGGTGGGAACGGGGGGCACCATCACCGGGGTTGGCGACGTGCTCAAATCGCACAAGCCCACCGTGCGCGTTGTCGCGGTTGAGCCCGCGGGGGCCGCCGTGTTGTCCGGACGGCCCGCTGGGAACCACCAGATGCCGGGCATCGGCGTCGGCTTCATCCCCCAGGTCCTGGACCGCTCGATCCTCGACGAGGTCATAGCCGTGACGGACGAGGAGGCCTACGGGTGCGCTCGGCGACTCGGCCGCGAGGAAGGCATCGTGGCCGGGGTCTCCTCCGGGGCGGCGGTCCATGCCGCACTGGCCGTCGCTGCGCGGGAGGATGTCGCCGGGAAACTGATCGTGGCCCTCCTGGCGGATACGGGCGAGCGCTACATCACGACGCCGTTGTTCGACTGAAAAGGCGTCGCACCAGAACTGAGCGCAGTGATGCTCGACGTTCGCGTTCCGCAGGTGGAATCGTCCGGGGTGTACCGCCCGATTGCCGTTGCATGTCGCAGCCGAGGTGGGAAGTATCAGGTAGACAGCCCGGCCGGCTTTTATCCCAGGCGAGCGGCCGGCGGCTGACCGATCGACGACGATAGGCGCGGCCACGCAGGATTCCACAAGTGCCCGCTTGCAGCGGTCGACGCAGTTGGCCATGATAGCAGGGAGATTCCGCTCGGGTCGATGCCATGACGGTACGGTACACAAGGCGTGAAGTACTCCACCGGGGCGCGCTGGCGTTGCCGGCGCTGCATTTCGGGTTCGGTTCCTGGGCCGTTTTGCGGGCGTCGGGCGACACTGAAGCGCGGGCCAATCGGTTCCACCGGCTGCGGCTGGCCACTGCCGCTGACAAATTGGAGGAAATGAGGAAGTTCTACAAGGGCGTTCTGAATCTGCCGCTTGTCGGCGAGAACGCGGGCTCACTGGACTTTCAGATGGGGCACACGCAGTTCCGCTTCGACGCGGAGTCCGGCGGCGGCGCCCCCTTCTACCATTTTGCGTTCAACATTCCCGAAAACAAGCTGGAATCAGCCACCGCCTGGCTCTCGAGGCGGGTACCGTTGCTCGAGAACCGGCTTGGCCGCCACGTCGTGTACTTTGATTGGCTCGATGCTCATTCGGTGTACTTCCGCGACCCGGGCGGCAACCTGTTGGAGTTCATCGCACACCACGCGCTTGGCAACGGGCGATCCGGCGAATTCGACGTGGAGGACATTCTCTACGCAAGTGAGATCGGCCTGGTCACGGAGGACGTGCCCGCCGTCAGCGCGGAGCTCGATAGCAAGCTGGGGCTCACGAACTACCTCCCACAGCCGGGCCAGGCGCTCTCCGATGTCTTCGCACCGATCGGCGACCCCCATGGGTTCTTCATTGTCGTCAAGCATCGTCGCAAATGGCTGATGACCGATGACCCGGCCGAGCTTCATCCCGTCAGAGCTGCGTTGCACGGGCCCGCGCGCGGCGAGGTCCGCCTGCAAGGATGCGACTGCGAACTCTCGATCACGGGATGATCCGTCGGCGACGAGTTGTACTTTCGAGCTCACTACAACGACCGTGGCGGCCTTGTCGCGTTGAGCGATCGACGCCGTCGCCGGGCGGCGCATCGGAGTCGAGCCCGTTACCCTTCTTCGCCGCCGAGGAACGCGTCCGTGCTGAGTACACCGAGCGCCGCGAGGAGATTGACCTGCGCCTGATTGTACCCGACCACCGCGCGGGCGTAGCGCAGTCGGGCCTGGGTTGCGGCGTCCTGGGCTTGAAGGACGTCCAGAGTGGTCATGGTGCCGGCGCGAAGGTTGGCTTCGCTAAGGCGGAGGGCCTCCTGCGCCGACGCGACCTGCTGTTTGGCCAGGGCGACGAGTTGATGCTGCGTGTCGCTGGCCTGGGCCGCGGTGACCACCTCGGCGCGGACGACGTCGAGCAGTTGTTCGGCGTCGATGATCGCCTGCCGCTCGACGGCCCGGGCCGTCTTGAGATCGCCGAACGCAGAGAGGCTGAACCGCCAACCCAGTCCGGCGCCGGCCCGTTGCTGGTCGCTGAAGCTGAAGGTCTGATCGTCGCGGCCGTCCAGGCGCTTTGAGCCGCGGAGGATTCCCTCCTTGATGACTCCGTTGGCGAGTGGATTGGTGCTGAACGAACCGTTGGCGGACGCCGGATTGACGATCAGGTTGCCTGGGATCCCCTTCGCGGGGACGACGCCGTTCGCGTGTCCGGTGATGCCGCCATATTGATACGCCAGTGCGAGCGATGGCCCGAATCCGCTCCACCAGGAGCTTCCCGTATCGGCCGCCGCGGCCTGGGCGAGCTGCCGGAAGGTTTCCAGGTCGGGGCGGAAGAGGGCGGCGATGCCCAAGAGCTCGTCGATCAGCAACTCCTCTCGAACGAGCGTGATCGGCGGAATCTCTTCGACGCTGGGGATGAGCGTGGTGGCGGCGTCGAGGTGCAGCGTGAGCGCGAGGGCGACCGAGGCGTTGTACAGGTCGTTCAGTGCGGCAACGAGGTCCTGCCGCCGCTCGGCGAGCCGGGCTTCGGCGCGCAGTTCGTCGGCGGGCACGCCCATACCGGTCTGCACTCGGATTCGACTGATGCGAAGCAGCTCTTCGGCCTCCAGGACGCCTTGGTGCGCGGCGGTCACGCTCGCCTGTGCGAAGACGAGCGTGTAGTACTGAATAACGGCCCGGCGGAGCGTTTCTTGAATGACGGCCTGTTCCAACTGCTCGAACGCGTGGAGGCGCTTTTTCGCGGCGACGATGTCGTAGATGACACGTCCCGGATTGACGATCCACTGGATGGCCATGGCAGGCTGGAACGTGTCGAATCCCACGCCGACCAGGTTGCCCTCGGTGGCCCGAACGGTCCCCTCCACGTGCTCGAAGACGGCCGTGGGCACGATGGCCGGAAAGGCGCTGCCGACTACGCTTTCGTATTGTCCTTGTGAGGCTTCGACCGACAGGCGGGCCTGACGAATGTCGAAGTTCTGCGCCACTGCGACGAGCACCACCGTCGGCAGATCGGTGGGAACCAGCTCGGTGTACATCGGCTTGATCTGAGAAGCGTCGAGTCGAAGGGCTTCCTGCTCCGCGCGGGGGCTCGACGGGCTGACGTCGGGCCGCGGCGGACCGGCGTCGAACTTCGGTGTCTGGCACCCGGCCGGTATGACCATGAGAACAGACGAAGTGAGCGCGCACGCGACGAGACTCGGCGGAACCGGTCGCTTGCGCTCTGGGCTGCGATTCTGCCGCCGGGCCGGCATAGAGGGAGACCCCATCATGTGTCTGCGAAGCATTCGATTCATGTTCCACTCGCCTGTGAACAACCGTGACCGTCACGACCCGATCGGTACCGCGGATACCGGGGCGCCCGGTGCGACCACGCCGGAAGCGTTGACGATGATGCGCTCGTCGCCCGTGAGCCCGCTCTTGACTTCGGCCCACAGCCCGTCGTCGTATCCGAGGGTGATCGGTCTGGCGCGGGCGACGCTCCCGTCGGCCACGAGAACGGTCACGTCGGAGCCGCGGACGCGCACGGCCTTGGAGGGAATCATGAGCGCCTGGGCGTTGGTTTTCAGCAGGACGGAGGTTCGGGCGTAAAGTCCGGGGACGAGCCGCCCATCGGGGTTCTGGATATCGGCTTCGGCGCGCATGGTCCGCGTGCTTTCGCGGAGCGACATGGCGGTGCGGGTAACGGTGACCCGCAGCGGGTGCTCCCCAAGCACCTTGCATTGGGCCTCCAGCTCCGTTCCGATGTTCACATAGGGGGCATCGGACTCCGGGACGTTCAGCACGAGCCGTACGTAGTCGACGCGGGCGATGGTCAGGAGCGATGTCGTGGCCCCCTCCGCAGCCGAGCGGACGAACGCACCGGGATCGACGAGACGGGCGGTAATCACGCCCTCGAATGGGGCACGGATGGTGGCGTACTCCATCAACGTACGCAACCGGCCGACGTTGGCCTCCTCGACGGCGACCTGTGCCTGTGCGACCTGGACGTCGGCCTCAACGGCGTCTCTCTCGGCGTCGGCCGCGGCCACTTTCGCCTTAGCGTTCTTCGCCTCGGCCTCGACGACGGCCACTCGGCTGGTGGCTTCATCGAGGTCTTGCTCGGGAATGGCCATCGCACTGAATAGTTGCTTCTTGCGGTCGACGGTGATGCGTACGAGCGCGAGCTGGGCCTCGGAACGCTGGACTTCGGCTTTCGCGGTGACGATCATGGACGCCGCCTGGGCGACCTTGGCGCGCAAGGCCTGCACTTTGGCCCGGTTGGCGGCGAGGACGGCCTCCGCCTGACGCAACTCGTCGTGCATTTCGGGAACGTTGATTTCGAGCAGGACGTCGCCTTTTTGCACCCGGCTGCCGATGTCGACACGCAGCGAGCGGACATAGCCGCTGACTTTGGCGTAAAGGTCGGCCACCTCGCCCGGCTCGAGCGAGGCGGGCAGTTGCAGAGTTTCGGTGAGCGCGCGGTGCTGGGCCTGCGTGACCTCCACCCGCACGGGCTCACCTGACCCGGCCCTGTTGTCTGACCCGTTGGAGGCCTGCACCTCGCTCGACGTGCCCGCGAGCATGTGCACGACCACACCCGCTGCGGCGACGACGAGGGCCGTCGTGCCGGAGACCTGAATCCAGACCTTTCGTTTCATTGTTAAACTCCCGCTACGACGGCTGCTGTCGCCGGCTGATTCTCACGCTTGAACATCACGTACAAACAGGGCACGACGACCAGTGTCAATGCGGTGGCCGCCAAGACGCCGCCGATGATGGTTCGGGCCAGCGGGGCGTTGGCCTCGCCGCCGGCAAACCCGATGGCCATGGGTATCAGCGCCAGCCACGTGGTCAACGATGTCATCATGATCGGGCGGAGACGAATCCACGCCGCCTCCTTGACGGCCTCGCGAACGGACAGACCCTGCTCGACCCGTTGGTTGGCGAAGTCCAGGAGAATGATGCTGTATTCCACGACGATGCCGGTCATCATGATGATGCCCATGAAGGCTGGGATGCTGAGGTTGGTTCGCGTTGCCCATAGGACGAAGCCCACCCCGATGAAACCGAGCGGAATCGTAAGGAGAATGACAAACGGAACGCCGAACGAACGAAGCTGGGCCACCATCGTCAGGTAGACCAGAATCACGGCAATCAGGAGCCCCTGGCCGAACTGCTTGAACGACGACCGCATGGTCTCCACTTCGCCGGACATCGAGTAGCTGTACCCCTTACCGCCGTATTCGCCGCCGACCTCGTAGACGACACCGCGCGGGGTCTCCTTGCGAACCGATTGGAGTATCGGAGATGCGCCCAGTCTTTCTTCGATTTCGCCCGCAACCCTGCCCACGTCGTATCCGCGTTCCACGTTGGCGAATACGTCGATAGTGCGGGTGATGTTAACGTGGTTAACTACTGCGGGGCCTGTCTTGCGGCCAAAGTCCGCGATGTTGCGCAACGCCACGGGCATGACGCTGGCCTTGCCCGTAATAGGGACGTTCTTCAGCGTCTCGATGGAGTGGATGTCCTCCTCCGCGTACTGGGCCCCAAAGAAGTAGTGGTTGCCGTTGTTCTCGTCGATCCAGAAGGCCGGATCGAAGTTGATGCTGGAATTGACCGTGGTGACGACGTTTTTGACGACGTCCTCCTGGGTCACACCGAGCTGCGCCGCCTTCACTCGGTCGACCTGAATGTCGATCTGCGGATAGTCCATCCGCTGGGCGATACGCACGTCCGTGGCGCCGGGGACGGATGATGCGATACGCTGGACGTGCATGGCGATCTCTTCGCCCGTGAACAGATTGCTGCCCTGGACGCGCACGTTGATCGGTGAGGGCAATCCGAAGTTCAGCGCCGCGGTCATCATGCCGCCCGTGTCGAAGGCGAATTCCACGCCGGGAAACCGGGCGTTCAGCTTGTCGCGCAGACGGTCGACGTAATCGAACGTTGTGGGCATGCCCGACTTGCCCTTGAGTTGAACGAGCACGAAGGCGTCCATGGGCCCGGTGTTCGGGGTGTACGCCGCCGGCCAGTCCATCAGCACGCCGATGTTGGATATCAAGATGCGCAGATTCGAGTCGGCGTACTTTTCGACCTTCGGATACTCGGCGTCGGGTTGGCCCATTTCGTCCATCAGCGCTCCCTCGATCTCGGCGATGGTCTCTTCGGTGCGCTCGATCCGGGTTCCGGACGGCAGACGCACGTAAATGGTGAACTGATTGGAGTCCACCTGCGGAAACAACTCCGTTCCCGTCTGCGTCAGCAAGAAGAGCGCCACCGCCAACAGTCCGCCGCTCCCGGCGACCACCAGCCAGCGCGCGCTGAGCAGTCGGCCGAACCAACCGTCAAACCAGGCCGGGACCGGGGCGCCGGTTGTGGCCTCGGATCGCGTATCGGATGCCCGCACCTTCAGGAACTTGGCGCAGAAGCTGGGAATGACGAACATGGCCACCGTGTAGCTGGCGATCACGGCGAACACGACGGCCACCGCCAGGGGCGTGAACAGGTAACGCGGAATCCCGGTCAGGAAGACGACGGGAAAAAACACGACGATGAACGTCAACGTGGAAACGAACACGGGCAGGGAGACTTCGCGCGTGCCGTCCAGCGCCGCCTGAAAACCGCTCTTGCCCATGCGCATGTGCCGGGTGATGTTGTCGAGCACAACGATTGACTGATCGACCAGGATCCCGATCGCCAGCGCCAACCCGCCCAGCGTCATGCTGTTGATCGTGTCCCCGGAATAGAACATGCCGATGAACGTGGCCAGAATGGCAATCGGAATCGCCAGCACGATGACAAACGTCGAGCGCAGGCTGCGAAGAAAGACCAGAACGACAACCCCGGCCAGGATGGCGCCGAGCGTGGCGGCCACCTGCAAGCTGATGATGCTCGACCGGACATAGGTGGACTGGTCCATGACGACCTCGAGGGCGAGGTCCGCTGCCCGTTTGTCCATCTCCCGAAGTCTCTTGAGAATCGTGTCGAGCTGGGCCTTGATGCCGTTGACGATGGAGATGGTGTTGGCGCCCGGCTGGCGATAGATGGGAATGTACACCTGCCTGCGACCGTTGATGCGAACGCTGTTCGTCTGGATTTGGGCCGAGTCCTTCACCTCGCCCAGGTCGCGCATGAATACCACCGCCTGGCCGTCGGTCCTGATCGGCACGTCATTGAGCGCATGCACCTCCGGCTCCATCGCGTTGGAGACGATCTGATAGTTGATGTCCCCGAACTTGGCATCGCCCGTGGGCACCAGGACGTTCTGCTCCTTCAGCGACGCGACGACGTCCATCGGCGACAGGCCGCGGGCCTCCATCTCGTGCCGATCGACGTAGGCGAGGATGCGTCTCAGCTTTCCGCCATAGACGGCCGGGGCAATGACGCCTTGGATGCTCTGGAGCCGGTTGCGCAGTTCGAAGTAGGCGACGTCGTAGAGTTCCTTTTCCGACATGGTCGGGCTGGAGACGCTTACCAGGCAGAGCGGCACGGAGGCCGTGGGGTCGAACGGCATCACCATGGGCGGAATCGTACCGGGCGGCAGGTAGAACAGGTCGCTCATCGCGTAGGACGTGACTTGCGACATGGCCGTGTCGAAGCTGATGTCCTCGCGGAAGAAGTCCTTGACCACGCTGACACCCAGCATGGCCTTGGCTTCCTGGTGCGAAATGCCGACGGATTGTCCGGTCCACCGCTCGAGCCGGCTCATGATGTCCCGCTCCATCACCTCCGGCGGCATGCCCGGATAGAACGTCACGATCTGCACCGCCGGCGTCTCGAACTGCGGCAGCAGGTCCGCCGGAATGCGCATCATAGCCGTGATGCCGACGACAAACACCGCCAGCACCAGAACCGCAACCAGGTACGGGTTCCGCAAGCTGATCTCGATGGCCCTCATGAACTCCGATCCGGATCCTGTGTTCGGTCGCCGGTTCCTTGGTATCCCGTCCGGTTCGCCGGCGCCTCGCCCCGGACGGGCCGCGGCGGCCGTTTCCGCCGCTCAGTTCTCGCCGGGCGGCATCAAGGGCAAGAGCGCCTTCTCGGGCAGGCGCGAGACGACGGCGTAAACCAGGTCGCCGCGCCGGCAGGCCACGACGGTATGCTCCTGGCGGTGGTCGACCCAATGCGTGTGCCCGTCGCTCTGAATGCGTTTCATAGACGCAAGCACGTCGCCGGACCCCTGCAATGCTACGACGGAAACCAGTTCTCCACTGACGCGGTAGACGGCGAACGCCGCCGACGCGCCGTTGATCTTGCACTTGCGGCCGCCGAGGAGCGTGCCCCTGCCGGCATCGAGCGTCGGAACCCGAACCGCCAGTGCCGTTCGGGCAGAAAGCCAATCGGAAACCTCCTTCGCGTCCGCCGAGACGATTTGAAGTGAGCCGCCCTCGGTGACGAAATGATCGAAGTCCGCAGCCAGGGCATCGGCCAGCGCCGTGGGTCCCGGTTCGCCACCGCGACGTGCAACGAACAGCGTGACGGCGAAGAGGACGGCCGCGGCGATGGCGCCGGCCGCCCCGAGCTTCCATCGCCGCGAGTATTTCGGTCGTGCCGGCCCCGCACCGCTCGCTCCGCAACGCACCAATTCCAGCAGAGCCGGTTCATCGAACGCCGGCGGCTCGTCACGCTCGCGGAGCGCGTCGACGAGCTTCCGGCGCATCACGTTCTCAATCTCGCATTCGCGGGCGCACAAAGGGCAATGCTCGATATGCCGCTGCACCTCGAGGGTCAATGCCCGGTCCAGCTCATTGTCGAGGAAAGCGAAGATGTATTGTCGTGCTTCGCTACAAATCATCGGACTTCCCCCGGTCTGGGCGCATCGGGCCGACCGGCCCGGGCCCCTGTAGCCTCAACGCCTGGCCGCCGCTCAACATGTGCGACACCGGTCATGGCGATGAGCCGACCTTCCAGCCGCTTGCCCGCGCCACGCTCGCCAGTCGTTCGCGCAATGCCCGTCGGGCCCGGGCCATCCGGGACATCACCGTGCCGAGCGGGCAATCGAGCACCTCCGCGATCTCGCGATAGCTCAGGTCCGCCCCGATCGACAGGAGAACGACTTCCCGAAACGGTGGCTCCAGGGCATCGAACGCCGCCGCCAGGTCGTCATCGAGGAACTCGTCAAACCGCTGCTCGGTCGACGCCGGGAGGGCGTCCAACGGCTCCGAGAGCTCGGTTCCGACGAGGTCGGTCAACTCGTCATGTCCCAGCGTGTCCAGCCTCACGCGGCGGCCCGCCCTCCTGGCCCATTCCGCGGCCACCCGCCGCTGGATCACGAACAGCCAACCTTCCCTGTACGAACGGTCCTCGCCGGAGTGGTAGGCCGCCCAGCCCCGTAGCAGCGTTTCCTGAACAAGGTCGCGCGCATCCTCGGCGCTGCGGGCATAGTGCCTCGCCACGAGGTGCAGCCGCCGCCAACAGGGGCGAACGAGTCGCAAAAAGGCCGCTTCCGCCTCAGACATTCGCAGGTTCCCGATGCATCCCTCTATAAGCAAGAAGAACGGATCGCCAGAAACGCATCCCGAAAAAAGATCGGATCTGTTGACCGCGTCGGCGGGGTGATGTTACGCGAGACGGTGCGGCTTGAGGTGCGGGTGGCGTGGAAGGTGGGAGAGGAGGTCCAGTGCCTCGAGGCCGTTCTGCCGGCAGGTGGCGAACAGCGAGCCCACACGCCGGCCACAGCACGTGCAGGCTCCGAAGTGCAGGTCGAAGCGCCACAGGATGGCCCGGCGGGGAATCTCGCTCTGGAACTGCCGATCGACGTGCGTCTTCCGCACGCGTCCGCCTCACGAAGGACAGCGGGCCGGGGAAAGGACTGGGATCACTTCGTCCGGCGTCTCGGTGGGAATGGCGCGACAGGCCTGGACGCCGTAGTCCTCGCCGGGCTTGCGTCCGGGCTTCTGCGGCTGAGGCTTCCGGGGCCCTTGGAGAACGGCGCGGCCTGCCGCTTGGCGTCGCGGGTGCGTTGCTCGAGGAACCTCTCGAGCTCGGCGATCCGAGCCGCCAGCTTCGCCAGGCGCGCATCGCGCGCGGCCAACTCCGCTTCCATTTCCGCCACGCGACGCTCCAGCGCCGCGCACCGCGGACCACCCCGACCTGTCCCCGACGGCTCCGCCATCGGTGCCCCATATCAGCTACAGGGCCGTCAGGAAATCACAGCAAAAGGCGGTAACCAGATACGCCAACCGGAGAGGGCGGGATTCGAACCCGCGATACAGGTATTACCCCGTATGACGGTTTAGCAAACCGTTGGTTTCAGCCACTCACCCACCTCTCCCCTGCCTTGGCCGAGGCAGCGCGGGGCGTCGCCTTGGAACAGCGATCGCGCACCGGGACGCTATCATCCGGCGGGCACGCGGTCAAGGCGCGCCGCGGTCCGGAACGTCCAGTCGTGTCACCGGCGCGGGCCGCGGATCGCCGTGCAGGTTCGCATGACCTCTACCGTGGCCCGCACGTCGTGAGCACGCAGCACGGCCGCACCGGACATCGTCGCCAGGGCAGCGCACGCCAACGACCCCGCGACGCGGTCGCCTGGGTCGTCGAGCCCGAGTACGGCACCCAGAAACCGCTTCCGCGAGGCCCCGACCAACAGCGGGCGCCCCAGGTCGGCGAACCGCGACAGCTCCCGCAGGATGGTCAGGTTGTCCTCGACCCGCTTTCCGAATCCGATTCCCGGATCGAGGATGATGCGCGACCGGTCGATGCCGCACGCTTCGGCGAAGCGCATTCGCTCGACGAAGAAATCTCGAATCTCGGCCACCACGTCGCGGTACTCGGGGCCGCCGCCCGCCTGCATGTCCTTGAGACTGCCGCGCCGATGCATCAGGACCAGCGCGGCGCCGGACTCGGCTGCCACGCCGGCCAGGGCCGGATCGTCGCGCAGCGCGGACGTGTCGTTGATCAAATCGGCGCCGGCGTCGAGCGCCGCTCGGGCCACGACCCCCAGACGAGTGTCGATCGAGACGGCAATGCGCCGGTCGTCTTCGCGAACGGCGCGGATCACCGCGACGGCACGGCAGATCTGCTCGTCCGCGGGAACGTCGTGCGCGCCGGGGCGTGTGGACTCCGGCCCCACGTCGATGATGTCCGCACCCTCGGCGATCATCTCGCGCGCCCGCGACAAGGCGCGGGGAAGACTGTCGTATCGGCCCCCGTCGGTGAACGAATCCGGCGTGACGTTGAGGATCCCCATCACCAGAGGCCGCTCCGACGCATCCACCACGCATTCGCGGATTCGCAAGCGTGCAGGTCCGGCTTGCTCGAACGGATCAGTATCGGCTGGCCGGGATGTCGTCACGGACGCGGCCCCAGCGGCCGGGCGATCAGGAGCTTCCTGCATGCGTCGCACAAGTCGAACTTGAACGCCCGGTAGGTTTGATCCTCAATCTCGTCGGGGTCGGCCTGGCGCAGCTTCTCCATGACGGCGTCGAGCTGCGACCGGGTGTCGGCTGCGGCTTCGCGTTCGAGATCTACCGGCCCGGCGGCCGCGAAGACCTCGATCTTGACGATGTATCGTTTGGCGTCGTTGGCCCGGAGGCTCCGCCCACACTTGTCACACTCGAATCGGATCATAGTCCCGAGTAGAGTATGGGGCCGGCCGCAGCCTGGGGCAACACGCGACCGATGCCCGGTCTGCCGGATCGCGCGCGGCTGACAGACATAATGCTGGATCGACTGGACAGCATCGTCGTAGCGGTATCGTCTGCACCAGGAGCCGGGCCGGTGGGCCTTGTCCGCCTTTCCGGCCCGGGGGCCGCAGATCTGGTTGGCCGCTTCGTTCACACCGATTCCGGGCAAGCGCTGTCGGCCACGCCCGGCGGCCGGCGGATCGCCGGACGACTGGAACTGGAGCCCGGCGCCGGTCTGCCTGTGGAGCTCTACGTCTTCCGGGCCCCAAACAGCTTCACGCGCGAGGACCTGGTGGAGATTCATACCATCGGTGCAACGGCGGTTCTGGACGCCGTGCGTCAGAAGATGCTCCGGCACGGCGCGGCCGCGGCCGGGCCGGGCGAATTCACGGCCCGGGCATTCCTCAACGGGGCCATGGACCTGACCGCTGCGGAAGCGGTGGCGGCGACCATCCGGGCGCGAACGGACGTGCAGCTTCGAGCGGCGCGCCATACCATGGCCGGTACGCTCGCCGGGCAATTGCGCCAGGCGCGTGACGAGTTGGCCGAACTGCTCGCGTTGGTCGAGGCGGACATCGACTTTGCGGAAGAACCCATCGAGTTCATCAGCCCGAACGCCGCATCGACACGGCTGGGGCATGTCCTGGAGCAGTTAGGCACGCTCGTGTCCGGGACTGTTCCAACCGAGCGTCTCGCTGGGCACCCGCACGTTTTGCTGCTCGGGCCGCCGAACGCAGGGAAGAGCACACTGATGAACCGGCTCACCGGCACGAGCCGCGCCATCTGTGCCGCCGTCGCCGGAACCACGCGCGATATCCTCTCGGCGCCGGTGCGGCTGGGGCGCGGCGAAGCCGTCCTGCTCGACGCGGCAGGGATCGACGAGTCGCAGGATGAGATTCTCCGGGCGGCGCGGGCGCAGGCGCTCGCGGCGGCCGAACGCGTCGATGCCGTCTGCCTCGTCGTCGATGTAAGCCGCCGCGACCTTCACAGGATCCATGCTGCGATCGTAGGGCCGGGCCTGCCCCCCGTTGTTGTGGCCGCCAACAAGATCGACGTCGTATCGAGGCGTGTACTGGGCGAGGCATTGCGGTGTGTCATGTTATGGCACCTCGGTCCTGTAGTCCCCGTTTGCGCCGAAAACGGCGAGGGTGTCGAGGAACTTCGACGGGCGCTGGCCTCGACGCTCTCGGGGCAATTGACCACCACGTCGGGCGAGGTGACGCTCGTCAGCGAACGGCAACGTGGTTCGATTGCCGCCGCCGAAGCCAGCTTGACGCGCGGAATGGAACTGGTGGCCGGGACCGCCGAGACGATCGACTGCGCCGATCTGCTGGCCTTCGAGCTCCGCGAAGCGCTCGACGCGATCGGGTCGGTCAGCGGCGAGGTGACGACCGACGACCTGCTCGGCCACGTCTTCGCACGCTTCTGCATCGGCAAATGAGCCCCGATCCTCCATTGGTCCACACCAGACGCCGCCTCCGGTTCACCTCACTCGCCGACGTCCCGGCCGAGGCGCGGCGCCTCGCACCGGCGCATCGCACCTTGCGGCAATGGACACTGGCCCAGATCTGCCGGCATCTTGCGGACACCCTTCACGGCTCAATGACCGGTTTCGACCTGAGGAACCACCGGTTCAAACGGCTGCTGCTACGGCGCTGGCTCTGGCGGTACACGCTGCGCTGGGGGATCCCGGAGGGCTACACGGTGGACCCGGCGTTGAATCCGCCGGTTCAACTCGAACTCGGGCGGGAGCTGGAGCGGCTCGAGCGGGCGGTGGTCCGCTATCACGAGCATACCGGTGCGTTACAGCCGCATCCGTTGTTCGGGACGCTCAGCCGCGAGGACTGGGACCGCCTCCATCGTCTGCACGCCGCGCATCACCTGAGCTTCGTGTTGGAAACCGGTGCAGAGCAGGGAGCGAGCGCACGGCCGTAGAAAAACCGGGCGCTCGCACGGCGTTCCCGCCCCGCAAGCGCCCGGTGACTGCTTACAAACCAGCCGGCCGTGAGGCTACTGCCCCAGCGAAGCCAGCCATGCCCTTAGGTCCGCCGCGTCCTGCTCCGTCACTCCCGCCACGGTGCCGCCGCCATGGCCGACGTTCCCGCTGATCTTGTCGAACACCGACGCGCAATCGTCGTCGGTCAGGTCTGGCGCGAAGCCGTCGTTCCCGTTTGCCCCGTGGCAGTTGGCACAGCTATTGGCCGTGTAGAACGCTTCACCATCCGCAACGGCACCCTCGAGCGGCACACAGTCGCCCTCGACACACTCTTCACAGGCGCCGCAGGTCACGCCCTCGCACGGATCGGGCGTCTCGGGTACGCATTCGCCTTCCACGCAGGTCTCGCCGTCCTCGCAGTCCATGTCGTCGACGCAGTCCACGCACACATCGTCGGCCTCGACGCATGTCTGCCCTTGGGCGCAGGGCGCCGTGCCGTCGACACAAACCATCGTCATCGCGTCACAGGTTTCCGCGCCGTTGCAGAAAGCATCGTCGTCGCAATCGGCGTCCATCGTGCACGGCGTCGTCTGGGGGCAGCCCGACACCAACACCACGAGGGCGAGCGCGCCGCACAGCGTGCCCCCCCAGGACACCCGGCGCCGCGCCGCCTGAAGCATCGACTCCGAAGTGATCATCCGATTTCGCATTACCATGTACCTCCCGTTTCTCGAGGACCGTGGCGTGCGCCGTCGTACAGGTTCATAAGCCCGGCGAAACACCACTCGTTACTCTCTGTACCGACGTACGTCATGACCCGGCCGTGCGTCCGGCATCCGCCGGGATTCCGACTGCGGATGAGCCCTGCGGCCCAAGCCGCGGGCTCGGGCTCAACAACGGCGTCAGGCGATGAACCCGGCGCATTCGCCCGGTTACCGAATCGCGTGATTTCCCCCGCGGCATCGCAACACCGGGTCAGACCGCCTTTCGACCCCGGTCCACTTGTCCACGAGGACGCCGTCCAAGCGGCCGCATTGTACGGCAGGACCACGGACCGTCAAACGACACCTATGCCATCGGCTGCGGCTGACGGCGATCAACCGGGCGCGCGGTCCTCGGCAGGGCCGTCGGGGAGCCGGTTTCAGGTCCGGAACGGGCCGTTCGGCCGATTCTGCGCGATCGCTGTCGGCCTACCGGGCATCCGACGCGGGCCGGAGCCGTTCGGTCACGCTGCGGACCTTGGCGTCGATCGTCTGCGGTCGGTCGGTGCGCGTTCCGAGCTTGATCGTCGTCGAAATCCGCGGCACACCCAGGTCGTGTAGCCTCACATGGCACTCCTTGACGGCGGCAAACACCGTGTCCCACGGCCCCTCCACGGTCGTGCCGTACGCATGCAGGTGCGGTTCGAGGCCGGCCTTTTCGAGGATCGGCTGGCAGGCCGCGATGTACCGCGAGACCGACACGCCGACGCCCATCGGCACAACGCACAAATCGAGGATGACGTTCATAGCGGGTTCTCCCGTTCGCTCCTATGATACTCGAGGGCGAGGGACCGGTCTTCCAGGCTCGGCGAGGTGCGCGTGCCGGCGTTGCGGTCGGTGCACTGGGGCGTCGTCGGGTCCTCTTACCGCGGGGACCTATGCCGCCGCCCAGCTCAGACATGACGGAACCGGTTGAATTGATCCCGCTGGCGCGGTGTCGCCGCGGATCGGGCACCTTCGTCGCGCACGGCGGCTTCGAGCTGGCCGTGTTTCGGCTCACCGAGCCTGAACGAGTGATCGTTACCGACAACGCGTGTCCGCATGCCAGTGGCAATCTCTCCGGCGGGGAGGTCCACGGGGCCATCGTGAAGTGCCCCTGGCATCACTGGGAGTTCGACCTCGACCGGGCCGAGTGCGTCCATTCGCAGCGCGCGCGGCTTCGAACGTATCCGGCCGAAGTTCGCAACGGTTTGGTGTACGTGCTTCTGCCGGTGCGGCCGTAAGAGCCCGGGTCCGCGGCTGGATCGGGCCGACCAGCCCCACGGCGGGTCACGTATACACAAAATGACGGGCCTGTAGCTCAGCGGTTAGAGCAGGCGACTCATAATCGCTTGGTCGGGGGTTCGAATCCCTCCAGGCCCAGTTCGGTTTTTGACCGCTGGAACGCGGTTTCGTGCTGGATTGACCGGGAGTTTTGCGTTTCACTGACTTGCGTTCCGTCCGGTCACTGGCGGACACTGGGAACGTGTTGCGGACACGGTTACGACACAAATACGGCACAACACTTCCGTCCGTGCCCGTCGCCTGTTGCCGTTGCGTGCTGCTCGACGGCTCATCGAACGTCGGCAGACTCTCCAAGGCGCGAGCCAGCGTCGCCTAGCCGACGTGCGTATAGCGGTCGAGCGTAAGCGTGATGCTGCTGTGCCGCGCCAGAAGTTGGGCGTCCTCCGGGTACACGCCGCATGTCGTAGGGTTGGTGATGAACGTATGCCGCAAGCTGTGAAAGTCAGCCACGCGGCGCGAATCGTTCGACGGCATGGCACGACGGTCTCAGCATGGTGGCCGGCGAAGGACACGGGGGCGGGACGCCGACGACTTGAGTCGGCGCCCGAGCCCGTCCCGCGTTGGAGGTTGCAGGTACTTCGTCACGGCGCAGTGCTGCACGCGTTGCCGCAGTTGTCCAGCCCGGTAGCCGGATTGCACGGGCCCGGCTCCTTGTAGGGAATGCCCTTGTATCCGTCGACCGCCACACCGATGTCCAGGAAGCCCACCTTCTTGTTCACGACGCTCAGGTTGTAGTCGCCGACCACATTCCCCTTCTGGAACGCGTGCCACTCCGGGGCACCGCCCAGCGGCGGGTTCCCCGGCGCGAAAGGGATACCCTTGTACTTGCCGACCACGGCGTTGATGTCCGTGAAGCTCGGCTGGCCAACAACCTCGAAAGGCGGCCAGGCGTCGGCCATTCGGCTCGTAAAGACCAGCACCGGGTCGGAGCAGGTGGCCTCATTCATCGCGTCGCTGCAATGCGACACCTCGTAGACGCTGCATGGTACCACACCCGAGTCGTAGAAGAAGATCCGGGACGTGTCGGCGTCCACTCCGAAGGTCGCCGCAAGCCCGGCCGGGCTCCAGTCGCGGACCCCGGCCCCTGCTGCCGTGCAAGCCAGCGGTGCGCCGATGTAGTTCGGCGGCGTCGGCGCTGCCTCGTCGACGATCTCGACCGGCGCACCCAGCCATCGGGTCTGTCCCTCGAACTGGCTGAGGCTCGGTGGCGGCGAGGGCAGCAGAGACCGCGGGGCACACACGCTGGCCCCATCCGGATCGCCGCCGGCCGTGTTGTACAAGGTCCGGAAGACAACCCGGATCGCACTCCCGCCGCCGCCCGCCGCGGCCGGCGGCTGGGGCGTAGCGACGCAGCCGAAGCGGCTCAAGCGCTCGCCGCCGGCTCCGTTGGAGGCGAGCTCGAAGTCGTTCGCGCAGCCGCCGAACGGATCGGGAGCCAGCGCGACAATCTGCAACGTACCACAACCGGACTCGACGATGTCGGCGCCGAGGTCCTGAATCGAACCGCAATACACATTGACATCCTCCAGGATCACCGAACAGCCGGCGTTGAAGGTGCATTCGCGGAAGTAGGCAGCCTCCTGGCACGGGCCGAGCGCCGCGGTGTTGGCAAACTCGTTGACGAAGGACACCTGGCACGTGCCGGTGCCCGCGACCGTCGACGGCTCGCCGATGGTCAACGCCTCGATCGTGAAGTTCGTATGCGGATCGGAATCGAAGAGCGTGTCGGCGTCCGTAGCAAAACCGTCGGCCACCGGCCCGAGGTCCAGCCCGGCCACCTCGAACCTCTGAGGCGCGGAAGTGATCAGCAGCGCCGCACCGTTGAAAGGCGGCTCCGCCGGCGCCGGCGTCATCGTCAACGCACCGCCCGTCCAGTCGAACATACTCGGCGCAACGCTCTTGTTCTCGAAATCGCCGTGCAGCAGGACGCCGCCCGGTGATTCATTCGTTACCTGGCTGTACCGCAGGATCGACATTTTGCCCGTCACGGTGACCGAGGGAACAGTCAGCAGAGCTGCCGCGATACCACCGGCTCCCGCGGTTGCCGGGACCAGCCGCAGGAACGGCGGCGCGAAAGCCCCGCCGGCCACGGCTGTGGCGGAGACGGCGACGGCCCCGTCGAGCGTCAGATCACCCTGCACGGAGAGAAACATCGAGTCGGTCAGCTCGACGATCCCGCCGTTCTTGCACCCTGAGGTGCCGCAACCACCGGCGTGGAGGATCACGTCACCGGTGCGAATCGACGCCGACGAGTAATCCGTTACGGTGGGGTCCTTCCGGATCATTCCGCCCGGGCCCACTTTCAACGGCTGCGGCTCGCTTCCGGCGGTCAGGTCCATCACCCGGTCGAAGCCGAGCAACATCGCCCCCTCGTTGTCGACGCCGCCGTCCACGACCTCGAGGTCCGCTGCCGTGGCCGACTCGATCATCTTGAGGGTCGCGTCGTTGCGCAGCGTCAGGGAGCTGATCTTCGCCGGAACATCGAGGAGCACGTCAGTCAACAGGCTGGCAGCGGCCGATGTGGCGCCGTCGAGCAGGACATGGACCCCGGACACGCCGGCATCGTCGTCCGGGTAGGAGCCGCCGAGGCCCCAGATGTCATCCGACCAGGCCCCGCCACTGGAGGCGGACGCACACTCGTCGGGGCGCCCGTCCTCGTTCAGATCGACGCTCGTGCCGCAGGACAGCATGATCGCGCAATCTCCGCCGAAGGCGAAGCAGTCGAGGTCACAGATGTCGGGTACGTCGTTGTCGTTGCAGTCCGGGTAGAATTCGAACGCGCCCATATCGACGACGGTCGGGGCGGTCCCTCCCAGATCGCAGATGCCCGGTTCGCAATCCGCGTCGGTGGCGCATCCCAGGCCGACGCGCGGCGGGTCTGTACAGACTCCGGCTGCCGGCAAGCCGGTGTTCGACGTGTCCGGATCGTCGATCAGGCGGACGACCCCGGCCAGATCGAGGGGCAGTCGCTCGAACGGATTGCCGTCGGTGTCAACATCAGCGTCGTCGGCGGGAAGCGCCGTGGTGTCGCCGGCGTCGATGGCGGGCGACCCTGAGCGGAGCTGGAGGTCGCCGGCCGCGGCGTCGACGAACCGCGGATCACCGTCGATGTTGCCGCTGCCGCCCAGGGCGCCGGTCAGGCCTTGAAGCAGGCTGTAGTCGACCGACGCCGTCGCGGTTCCATGCAGATGAATCTGCGCTGACTCGTCGCCGCCGCCACCATCCATGTTGCCCCAGAGGATGCAGCTTGACATCGTCACAGCGCTGCTATACACGGCGACCGCGCCGCCGGTGAGCGCCGCCGTGTTGTCCGCAAGCGTACAACTGCTGATCGTTGCCGTGGAGGCGTTCGTGATGACCATCGCACCGCCGTTGCCCGCGCGATTGCCGGACAGTTCGCAATTCACCAGAGTCGCATCGCTCGCCGAAACGAGGACCGCTCCTCCGCCGCCGGCCGAGGTCTGATTCCCGGCGAATACGCAACTGACCGCCGTCAGAGATCCATCCGCCTCGTTCGCGATGGCGCCACCGTTTCTCGCCGTGTTCCCACTGAAAACGCATCTCGTCAGTGTGGGGTTGGCGGTGCCGCCGACATAGATAGCGCCGCCGTCCCACGTTGCCGTATTCGACTCGAACCGGCAGTCGATCAGAGTCGGATCACTCGACGCGACAAAAACGGCGCTGCCGTACGAGGCGTGGTTCTGGCGGAATGTGCAGTTGGCGATCGTTGGAGTACCGAAAGAGCTGACCAACCCGCCGCCGAAATTCGTGGGAGCGACTTCGCCATCGGCGTTCCCGGCCGTGACGGTGAAGCCGTCCAGCCCGGCCGAAGCCATGCCTTCGAAGGTCACCACGTGATAGCTGTTGTCCGCAAACGTCGCTCCGTTCGGGAAATCCGCTGCGTCGTCGTCGCCTGACAGATCGCCGCTCAGCACGCTCGCGTGCACGAGCGGGGCGCGGTCGGAAAGCTCATCCCGTTCCGACGGATCGGGCAGAGAAAGCACACTCGCAAACCCGCCGTAGATGGTAACGCCGCTCTGAAGTTCGAACGTCGCGCTGCGGTCACCCGGCACCAAGCCCAGGCCCCGGTCGGGGCGGTAGGTGCCAGCGGCAACCCAGATCTCCGTGACATCGCCACCTGACGCCGCCGACGCGGTGAGCGCATCCTGCAAGTATCGAAAGGCGTGCGTCCAACTGGAACCGTCATGGTTGCCCGTCGCCGCGGCGTCCACGTACAGAATCGGCCCTACGGGCTCTGTGAACGTGCCCGTTCCCACCGTGATCCCGCCGGGCTTGAGCAGGCCACCTCCGATGATGAGATCCTCCACGCCGCTGCCATCGAGGTTGGCCCGGCGGATGGCGTCCTGATCGCTGTCCGTCCAGTAAACCTTCCCGCCAGCCGGATCTACGGCGATCCCGGTCATCGTCGAGGCACCCGTTGCGTCGTAGATCAGGACTATGTTCGACCCATCGAGGTCGGACCGCTGGATTTCGTCGGTGACCTGATCCGCCCAGTAAGCCTTGTCGTTGACCAGGTCCAGCGCGATCCGCGCCCCGCCGGAAGCCGTAGGCCAGGTCACCAGAGTCTCCTGTCCCGTGCCGTCCAGATTCGCCCGGAGAATCTCGGTGCGCAGGCCGGCGTTCTGGTTTGCGTAGTACATCTTGCCGCCGCCGACATCCAGCGCAAGACCGGTCACGAAGTTCAGGCCGCTGATCAGCGTTTCGATGTTCGACCCGTCCAGATCGGCCCGCCGGATTCGCACCGTGCCGTCCAACCAGTAGATCTTGCCGGCCGAGGGATCAACCTGTAGCCCGAGGGGAGACTCTTGCCCGGATGCGATCACGTCCTCCACGTCCGTTCCGTCCAGGTTCGCCCGCCGGATCTTGTCGCTGATCCTCTCCGACCAATAGAGCTTGCCGCTCGTGGCGTCGATGGTCGTGTCCGTCGGCTCGACCAGGCCCGTGACGAGGTCCTCGACGTTGCTGCCGTCGAGATCGGCCCGCTGCACCTTGCCGGTGTCACGATCGGCCCAGTACATCTTCGCGCTGCCCGAGGCCAGGAACGGGTCGCACGCGAGGACCTCGAACGCATCGATGTACCAGCCCTGTGCGTACCAGTCCTCGTCGCCGTTGCACGCGTCCTTGCCGAAGTCGAAGCGGAACTGGACCGTGTCACCCGCCGACACGAAGCCCGCCAGGTCGATGACGGAGGTGCCCCACCCGCCCAGCCCCGTGAAAGCCTCTTGTCCGGCGAGCGGGTTGGTGTTTCCACTGGCGGCGCCGATCAACGAGGCGTTGTACCCGTTGTAGGTGAACGCCGCGCCGGGCAGCAGGCTCCACGCGCCGCTGTTGACGCTGATGCTGACGTTGCCGCCGTCCCAGCCCGTCTCGGCCGTGAACAGATGGTTGAGACGAACCTCGAACCCCGGAACGCCGCCCGGCAGCGCGAGCACCGGGGAGAACAGCGAGTGAACCGCCGACTCGTCACCCACGGCGCAATCGAAGTCGATGGCCCCACCCGAGACGTACCAGACGGTGCCGGAGCCCGCCGGATACGAGAAGCTGCCGTCCGTTTGATACCAGTCGTAGGGCGTGTTGGGACCGGTGTTGGAGACCGACCAGTCGCCCGGTCCGGACTCGAAATCGTCGCTGAACGACGAGCTGCACGTGCCCGCGGGCGGATTCGGTGGCTCGTCGAAAAGGATCCCCGATCCGCACGACCCGGCCGTGTCCATTTCGACCGCCCGAAGCGCCTTGTCCACCTCGGCGGCATCGCCGGCCGTGAACGTGCTCGCCGATGGCGCGCCGGTCCTCGGGTCGGCAGGCGTCGAGCCGATGAGATCCTGAGCCGCCTGGTTCAATGCGTGGTACGCGTCACGGAAGTCGGAAGTCACCGTCAGATAGGTCGTCAACGCGCGGAGCCACACCGCCCCGGACTTGATCGGGCCGATGGCGGAGACGGCGTAGCCGTTGAACGTGCTGCCGTCGGACACAATCGCGAAGGCATGGTTGGGGATTCCGCTTCCGTTGTGTACGCCGCCGTTGTCGCCGACCGTGCACCGCTGAAGCGGGTGGTTGGCTCGGTCGGGATTGCCGAAGCAGGTGGGGTTCCACATGTCCCGGATCGCCCCGCCGTAGCCCCACGCATCCTCAAACACCATCCAGCGCACCGACGGCACCGCGTCGGCGCGCATGGTCACGTTGACCGCGTCCTCCGCCAGCCCCGTCCGAATCAACTGACCGTCGGAGTTGGACAGAAAGACCGAGGGGATCGTGATCGTCGGGTCGGTGCCCGTCATGCGTAACACGCCGAACGGCTGGCTGTTCACCACGATCACGCCGGTCGCCCCGGCGTCCTGGGCGTGCTTGACCTTGACCACGAACGTGCAGCTCCCGCGGTCGATCAGCGCGATCTTCCCCGCGATTGCCGCCGGGTTTGTAATTGGGCTACATGCTACCGCCGGTTCCGCCGCCGCGACATCGCCGGTAAGCCCGGTCCCGTCCAGCGCCGGCCCGAACGCCGCGCTCCCCGCCGCATACGTGCTTGCGATACTGCCGGGGGAGTTCACGTCGAGAGCGAAACCGGTTACGCACAACGCCCCCCGGGTCGAATTCGGTGTATCCGTTCCCGGGCCCGTTGCATGGCCCGGCCACGGCGTCCCGCCGGGCGTGCCCGGCAGCGAAGCGTCCCCGTTGAACAGGTCCACCAGCTCACCCACCACGTCGGAGTAGCTCTCGTTGAGTTGCCCCGGTTGGTTCTGGTAGATCAGCCGGGCCGTGTAGTCTGTCAGACTGTGCGTCCATTCATGGGCGACCAGGTCATCGGCGGCCGTACCGTCGCAAAACGAGCTGCTTCCGCCGCCACCGAAGGCGTTCGGACAGTCGTCCGGAGCGATCAGGTGCACGACCGACGACATCGTGCCGCCCAGATCATCGTAGCTGTCTCTGCCGATCGCGTTGGCCCAGTAGAGGTAGGCGTCGGCAGCGTAGTCGTACGCGGCGTCGGCGTCGGGGTCCCCGGTGGGCGGGTCTCCTTCGAGCCGCACGGTCACGTCGAGAACATCATCGTAGACCTCGCGGTACAGCCCCGTGTGCAGCAGGTTCCACTGATCCAGCACCTCGCCCGTGTGCGCCTCCACGAACAACGCCTCGCGCAGCCGCGGCCCATCGTGAGCCAGGATCATGTAGTACGCCAGGCGGGCGCCGCGCGGTGGATCCCCGTACCAGCCCGGATCCACGATCACCAGTTCCGAGTGCTCGACCGTCGCCTTCGACTGGCGCACCGCCCGTCGCGCGGCGGCCACGGCCCTGTCCAGCCGCAGCGTCGCTACGGGATTGACCTTGGCCGCATCAGGGAAGAATGCGCCGTTTGCCGCACGGACCCCGCCGCCGACGTCCTGGTGGACTTTCAACACGCCACCGAAGACCGTAACACCGCGGTGGACCTGGCGGAACGTCGTGTGCGTTTGCCCCAGGTTGTCGGTCCGCTCGGTCGCGACGACAAGCTGCGCGTCAGCGTCCGTAACGCCGAACAACCCGCCGTGCTGCCTCAAAAAGTCGGCGGGGCGCACACCCTGTCCCGCCACCGCCTGGACGGGAATGACGCCGCCGTCCGCCCCGCTCACAAACGAGGCCAGCCCGGTGACCTGCGACCGCGCGATCTTCAGGTCGGGCCCCTGTTGCTGCGCATTCGAAAGGGCGGTTGACGCCAGCCACACACCGCTACCGATGATGACTCGGAACTTCAAACGGTACATCCACACGCCTCCTCGCTAAACACGCCAGAACCGCGTACGATCGCCCGACAATCGACTCCAGGCCCCAGGCACCGGCCACGGACCCGCGCGCACATTCCGCGCGACAGCCTCGAATCCCCTTCGCTGTACCAGCGTCCCGGAGAACGGCTGGCTCCCCTGAACAGCCCGGGCGAGCCAGGCCACTGGGTATGAATTGCAGTCCAGTCGAGGCGCGCCCGCGGATTGTGGAAAAACCTCGCAGAGCGCGTCTCAGGCCGGGAGTTCCGAAGACGACCGTCGCGACCCGTCACTCCGGATCGTACGCCAAGCCCCCCGTAGACTTCGACAACGCCGGGCCGCCAACGGCCCGCCCGGCAAGCGGCTTTCCGGGGCCCACGGCCAACGGCGCAGCGCGAAGCACGCATGGGGGGGGTCGGGCTATTCCGCCTTGAAGAACCTCGCGTCCGTACCGTCGGGGCCGACGCTGAGGCGCAGGCTTCGCAGGCATTTCGGGCAGCGGCCCTCGTAAGCCGTGCCCACGCTGTTGCGGTAGATGCGCGTGTAAACTCCGCAACAGTCGAAATGGACTCCTACCCATGGCCGCGCCGGCCCCGCGCCGCCGCCGCCAGGCCCTTCACCCTCTTCGAGCCCCGCAATCTCCAACCGATAGGGAGGATCTACCATCACAAGAACACCATCGGTCAGTGCCGGGCGGCGGCTACAGTTTGCCGCGTACATAGCTCTGTACGCTGCCGCTGCGCGCGGCCGCATGTTCGACGATTCTCGCGATATCGCCGGTCAACTTCATCCGCATGGCCTCATCCGTGAGTGCCTTCATGTTGACCAGCACGGTGAACTCCGCGGCCCGGACCGCGCCCTCCGCCAGTGCCGCCGCCACGCCCAGATCGCTCAACAAATACCGGCTCGCGCGTTCCTTGAATTCGTCCATCAGCGCCAGCGCACTGCCTCCCGCCGCCGCAATCTCCATCGGCACTGCCAGCGCCGCTGTCACCGCCCGCTGATAGTCCGTTTCCGGGATCGTCCCCGCCTTTTGCTGCTTGGCCACGTCGGTCATGGTCGCATACGCCGATGCATCATCCGTAATCAGAGCCCGCTGCATCTCATCAACCGTACGCAGCCGCCCGACGAACGTACGTGCTTCCTCGGCAACTGATTGCGCGGTCCTGGAGGTGACCGAGTACTCCCCGACCATCCTACCCAATGCACACGCCAACGCCCCAGCCGCCGCGGTCACTCCTCCGCCCCCGGGAGTCGGCGTGCGCATCGCCACCGAGTCGAGGAACTGTTCAACCGTCATTTGCGTCAGCTCATTCATCTCATCACTCTCTTTGAGCAGTCCGCGCTGCGGCACCGGTTTTCAACCAATGTAGCCACAGGCTGAAAGCCCCGTCACACTCACGGATCTCGCGGGCCGCTAATCGTCGCTCCCCAACTCCCCCACAATCTCCTGCAACAGGTCGTTCAAGGTCACCATCCCCAGCATCCGCCCCCCGTGGTCGGTGATGATCGCCATCCCCCGCCCCTCCTTCCGCAACCGGGTGATCGCCCCCGCGACCGTCTCATGGGGGCTCAGCGTCGGCACCGGCCGGATCGCCTCCCCCACCGCCGTCCAGTCCTCCCGGCGTAGAAGGTCGTCTACCTTGATCACGCCGACAACGTACGACGCCCTTCGCTGAAACACCGGAAGCCGGGCATGCGTGACCCGCCGCGCCACCCGCAAAAGCGACTGCCGATCCGCCGCGGCCGTGATCGACACCACCCGGTTGGACGGCACCATGATCCGGTGCACCGGCGTCTCCGAGAGCTGGCAGACGCGATCGACCAGGTCCGAGTGCGTCTCGCCCAGCGCCTGACTCGTCATCGCCTCCTGGAGCATCATCGCCATTCGCCACTTCGGCGCCAGCATCGCGTCCGACGGCTCGATCGCCCCGACGAGCCGGTCGATCAGTTGCACCAGCTTTTTGAGCCCCCACACCGCCCCCGTCAGCCGGAACAGCCGGTTGAACAGCGCCAAGAGCGCGCTGCTGCGCAACAGCAGCATGTCCGGGTACAGCCGGAAGAGGTTCTTCGGCACCACCTCCCCAAACACGAACACCACAGGCGTCAGGGCCGCGACCGTATAGATCTCCGCGTCCAGATCCGCCATCCCGATCACGTCCCCGAACAGAAACGCCACCGCGACCGTCGTCACGTAGTTCATCAGGTTCGTGCCGATCAGCGTCACCGCCAACGCGCCCTGTCGATCATCGAGCACGGGAACGAGCCACCTCGCCCGCGCGTCGCCACGCTGCAAGCCCAGGTCGACACGCAGCCGGTTGACCCGATATAGACCCGTCTCCGCGCCCGAGAACAGCCCGGACAAGAACAACGCCAGGGCGACGATCACCCCGATGATCGCCCAGCTCATCGCTCACCCCCTGTCGTGCCAGTCCCATCCGTTTCGAGATGAAGCAGCACCCGCTCCACCCTTCGCCGTCGAACCGACTCGACCGTCAACGTCAGGTTCCGAAGGCCCACGCGATCACCGGGCCGCGGAAGACGCCCGAGCTTCGACAGCACCAACCCCCCCACGGTATCGATCCCCCGATCGATCTCACCCACCGCGAACCGGTCCGCCCAGACCCGAACGCTCAAGTCACCCGGAAGCCGGTACGTGGTCTCGTCGAGCTTCTCGGGCCGGGCTTCCTCCCGCGGCGCCTCCGCATCCGGCAGTTCGCCCACGATCCACTCGACCACGTCCTCGATCGTCACCAGCCCCGCCGTCCCACCGTACTCGTCCACCACGATCGCAAGATGGGCCCGAGCCTCTCGCAACGACCGCAGCAGTTGGATCAGGTTGACCTGCTCGGGAACGAAGTGAATCCCTCTCAAGAGCGCCCGCAGCCCCGCCTCGGGCCGAAGCAGCAAGTCGCGCACATATAGCAGCCCGCGAATGTCATCGAGGTCGCGCCCATACGCCGGCAGACGCCGCCGCTTCGTCCGATCGAAGTTGGCCAGAACGCCGGCGCGGTCGCCGGCCAGCGACACCGCGTCCAGATCCACCCGTGGCGTCATCACCTCGCGGACCCCGACCTCGCCCAGCGCGACCACGGCCTGGAGCATCTCGCTTTCGGTCGTGTTGATATGGCCCTCGCGCGCCGAGCGCTCAAGTAACAAACGCAGCTCATCCGTCGTGAGACGGTCAGCGATCGGCCGGGCCGGGCTCAGCAGGCGGGTGACGGGCTCCACGAGCACCGTGTCCAGCAGCAAGCGCAGCGGCGCGAGCACGGTCTGGAGCACCGTCAGCAGTGCGGCGGCCATCGGGCTGAGCCGGACCGGGCTTCGCAACGCAACGGCCTTGGGGAGCACTTCGCCGAAGACGATCACCACCAGCAACACGGCGACACCCGCGGCGGCCGCCTGCGCAGGATACAGGTCCCGGAAGTGCTCGAGCGCTACGAACGAGACGGCGAAGATCGCCACGTTCACTGCCGTGTTGGCGATCAGCACCGTCAGCAGCACGCGCCGCGGATTCGCCATCAGCGTCGCGACCCGACGTTGAAGCGGGTTCGTCCCGCGCCGGAAATGGCCCAGCGTCCGCCGAGTCAGCCCGAACAGTGCCGTTTCGGAGCAGGACACACACGCCGAACAGATGAGCAGCAGCCCGAGAAAAAGCCAGGTCATGGCGCCATTGTACCGCGCCGCGGGTGATCCGGTCACCGCCGCACGGCGGCCGGCCCGGCCGGCGGTACCGCTAGGGCGAACGCTCCGTCGCGCCCAGCCGGGCGACGGCCTCGTCGATCATCTTCACCAGTGCCGCGTCGCCCTGCGACTGGGCCAGACCTCGCGCACCTTGGAGCACGCCCCGCGCCTCAGCCATCTGTCCGCGCCGCCGGTACGCCACTCCCAAATGAAACTGGGCGAGCGCGTCGTCCGGATCCAACCGCACCGCCCGGCTCAGCTCCGCAATCGCCGAATCGTACTGACCCAGCCCCACGTACGCCCAACCGAGCGTGTCCAGTGCCGACGCATCGTCGCTGATGGCCACCGCACGGCGGGCGAACACAACCGCCTCCTCGTACTCATCGAGGCTGTTCGCCAGGAGGTACGCGAGGTTGTTGAGGATCACCCAGTTGTTCGGAGCATAGTTCAGCGCCTGCTCGTACGCACTCCGTGCTTCTTCCGGGCGCCCGGCAAGCTGGTGCACGTCGCCTTGACGCTGGAACAACGCCGCCCGTTCACCATCGACCGTCGCGGACTGCACTAGTCCCTCCAACAGGGATGCCGCATCGTCCAGCCGGCCGGCAGTTTGATAGAGTCGAACCAGAATCCGCTCCTTCGCCCGCCGCCCGGTTCCGTCGACGGCCAGCGCCTCGAAGCGCCGAATCGCGCCGTCAAGCGCAACCGGATCCGCGAATGCCGTAAGCAGATCCGGCTCGACCGCCGTCGCCGCCTCCGGCGAGCCGTCTAGCAACTGTGCCATGGCTGCGTGGAAGTGCGTCACCGCGTCATCGGTCTCCCCGGAAAGGGCCAGCATGGCCGCACAACGAGACGCCAGAAGCGGCTGCGATCCACCGAACGCGCCGCGCTCGCGACACATCGCCACCGCATCCCCGACCCGCCCGGCCCGCGTCAGTGCTGACAGCACACGCAACACGCTTGCCACCGAGTGGTTTGACAACTGCGCCCCGCGCTGAAAGTCCGAAACCGCCTTGGCCGCGTCGCCCAACTCGAACGAAACCTCACCCCGCAGAAAGAACCACCGCGGGTCCGGGACCCCGCCGGCCCGGTTGATTCGTCCCGTCACCAGCCGGTCCGCGTCCACCGCCCGCCCCTCTCGCAAGTAGGCCCCCGCCAGCCGCTCCACCGCCTCCGCCGACGCCGGCAGGTCCGCCACCAGCGACTCCAGCTCCTGGATCCAACGCTCCTTGCGATCCGTCCGCTGGTACAACTCTGCGAGCAGTAGCCGCGGTGTGGCCCCCAGCTCCGCGGAACCGAGACGCCGAACCGCCTCGAGATCTTCGACCGCCGGGCCCAGCCGCCCCAACGTCACGTAATGCCGCGCCCGACGATAGAGCGCGCCGGCATCGTTCGGATGCCGGGCCAGATGTTCGCTCAGCGCGGTCGCCGCACGATCGATGCGCCCCTCGCTGGCGAACAGCTCGCTGCTGAACAGATGCGCCCGCGACTGGTTCGGGAACTTCGCCAGCAACTCGTCCACGTCGCGGCGGGCCCCGGCCCGATCCGAAACGCGCGGGTCCAGTTGATACGCCACCCGCGCCTCGAGCAGTCGCGGCAACAGCGAAGGGTCGGAGCTGCGGGCGAGCTCGACCGCCTTGTTCAGCCACGACAGCGCTTCCTCCGGCCGCTGCGCCTCACGCCAATAGAACTCCGCCAGGCTGCGCGTCACGCTGAGCGTCTCGGACTCCGCCGCCGCCGCCAGCAGAGTGGCCTCAGCCTCGTCCTTCCCGCCCACTTCGAGCAGGTGGGCTGCGACCAGGATCTTCGCATCAGCCCGCTCCCGCGACGTCGGCATCTTTGCCGCGAGGTCTCTCAGCAGCGCCAGTGCCCGTTCCGGTCGGTTCGTACGTCGAAAGTACCCGGCGACCTGCGCCGTCACCTGCCTGCGGTCCGGGCCGAGCTCCAACAGGCGCAGGTAGTGGGCGTCCGCTTGGGCCTGTTGCCCGGTCAGCTCGCAAAGACCCGCAAGCTGTTGCAGGTTCGCCAGGTCGTCGGGGTCTTCCGCCAGCAGCGCCTCCCGACGCGCGATCGCCGCCGCCGGATCGGTCCGCTCCTGCCTGGCGAGCAGCTCCTGCTGCACCCACGGATCGGACGGCATGACCCGGGCACAAACATCCAGATGCGCCTCGAAGTCGCCCGGCCGGTCTTCGAGCTTGGCCAGCCACGCCAACCCCTTGTGCGCCAGGGCATCGTCCGGATTGATCTCCAGCGCACGTTCGTAGGACTCGCGGGCCTCATCGTGCCGCCCGAGCAACTGGAGGACCTGGCCCAGTTGGGTCAGCGTCCACGCATCCGTCGGTTGCGCCTCCAGCGCCTGGCGAAACGCCGTGATGGCCGGCTCATACTCCTTCCGCGCCATGTGGTACAGCCCGATGATCGTTTTGCCGCCCACGCCGTCCACGTTGTGCCGCACGGCCGCGTCGCGCGCCGCCGCCAGCGCCGCCGTGTCGTCGACTCCCGCCGCCATGCGGACCTTCGCCCGGAGCAGGGCTCGGTGCTGGGCTAGGCCCGCATTGCGCGCCAGCGGCGTGTCCTTGGCGACAACATGGGCAAGGGCGTCATCGATCGCCGCGAGCGTCCCTTGAGAATCCTCCTGCGACACGAGGTAACTCACCCGATCGAGCGAGCGCTTGTAGGCGTCCGGCTCGCTTTCGATCAGCGCCAGCATCGCCGCCTGTCGTTCTCGTTCGGAGAGATCTTCGCGAAAGAAAAGCGACATGCGTTTAAGGCCTGAATCCTCCGGCGAAAGCGCCAACGCCTCCGAGACCGCCTGGCGCGCCTCGTCGCGGCGCCCGGCGTTGACGAGTTCATTCGCCAGCGCCGCGACCAGCCGTGGCTCCGATCCTTCCCCCACCAGCGCGGTCTTCAACAGCTCGACCGCCGCCTCGGAATCACCCTCCAGCGAGGCCTCGCGTGCCGCCAGGATCACCGCCGCCGCGTGGTCGCCCGTCGACTCTTCGAAGAGCCGTCCGGCCTCCGCACTCTTGCCCTGCCGCTCCATGACCGCAGCCTTGAGCCGCTTCGCGTCCCCGTGGTCCGGATCCGCGAGCAGCACCCGATCGGCAATCGCCAACGCCCGGTCCAACTCGTTCGTCTGCACCAAGGTCCGCCCGTAGAGCAGCCAGAAGACCGGGTTGGTGAGTCGCTGGCGCCGCGCCTGGTCCAGCACGCTCTCCATCAGCTCCCGCGCCGCACCCGGCTCGTTGAGCTGCACGTGCAGCCGAGCGAGCGTCACCAGGTTGTCCCAGTTCATCGTGCCGAACGACTTGTATCCTTCGTGCGCGGCGCGCAGATCCGGAATCGCCGCCCGCAGCTCTCCGCGGGCCACCTTGATCCGTCCGAGCTGCGACAGCACCCGCGGGTGATTCGGTGACTCACCCTCCGCCTGCCGCGCGTATTGCTGTGCCTCGTCCAGCCACTTGTCCCGTTCTGCGTCATACCCGCGCTCGCTGCCCTGCACGGCCTTTGCGACGCACGCGTCGGAGGCCAGTATCTGAAGGGAAAAGGTGTCCATCCGGTCTCGTGGGGCATGTACCCCCTTGCGCTCCAGCCCGAGGTCCAGGCGCTCCTTGCAGACCTCGAGCACGTCGTCGTTCCGGGCCGCCGCGTTATAGAGGGACGCGAGCTGAAGGTAGGGACGATAGCTGTCGGGCGCACCGTCCACGCACTCGCGCAGCGTCGTCTCCGCGCGATGGAAGAGCTCATCCGCGCGCTCCAGTGCGCCGCCCTGCCGGACCGCCCGCGCCCACCGGTGCGAAAGAAAACCCGCGTACGCGAGCTTCGCCTCGCGACGCGCTTCCCCCTCGGGCGCCAGCGCCAGGCCCGCCTCGAAGTGTCCCTCTGCTTCGTCGAACTTCTGCTCCGACGCCAGGTGCTGGGCGTATGTCCAGCGGACCTTCGACGCCGACGCCGACGGCTCGTCGTATTCCGCCAGCAGCCGCTGCATCGTGGACTCGCCCTTCTCCACCATCTTCTCGCGGAAGTACAGCGACGCGAGTTCCAGCGGATAGTCCACCTCGTCCGGTGCGAGATCCACCGCGGCCTCCAACTCCGCCAGGCCGTCGGCCAGCCTCGAGTCCGCAAGCTCCGCCGAGTTCGTTAACGCCACCCCCTTGGCAAACCGGACAAACGCCCGGTCGGCGTCGGTCAGCTCGGCGTCGATCGCCAGCATGTCGTCGGCCGCATCCTCGAGCTGCTCCCAGTCGCGCACCCTGCCGCTCAGGCGGCACCGCTCCAAAAGCAGATCCACCCGCCGTCTGTGCGCCTCGGCCAGGTTCGGGTTAGTGACCAGCGCCTGGCTCCAGGCCGCCATCGCATTCTGGACGTCACCGGACGCCAGCAGCACCTCACCGAGCTCGACCAGGTAACCCGCGTTGCGCCCCCGTTCCCAGGCCTTCTTGTACAGGATCGCGGCCTGTTCCCACTCGCCGCCGGCCCGGGCCTGTTCGGCCAGATCGGCGAAGAACTGCGGGTCCCGCTGTCGAAGCTGATTGAGCATCACCACCGACAGCAGAACGATGCCTGCGAACACGAGCAGCGTCAGGCCGATGATAAGCTTTCTGTTCAGCCGTTTTCGAGCCATGCGTCATTCTCTTGCCGGGCGGCGACGGGCGATCGGCCCAAACCGCGTACCGATCCCCCACGATAGTACCGTACTATTGGCATCAAAGTTCATCGACCGTCAAGGCAGCGGCGGTTCAGCGCTGATGGCAGACCGGATCGCGTATCGTACGGGCGGTAGGGCCAGGCGGAAAAGAAGCCCGCCGCAGCGCGACCATCGAGGATCGCACTCCGGCGGTTCCTGTTGGCTGATCCGGAAACGACCTACGCCGTGGCAACCGCGCCGCCCACGGCGGCCAACCGGAGCTCGGCTGTCGCGCGGACTTCGGTCGGCGCGCTGTCCACGATCTGCGGCCCGATAACGGACTCTTCGAGCGCCCCGACAAGGCCCGCCAGATCCTGCTCTTTCATCCCCTCCGGCGTCGTCCAGCTCACCGCGGCGCCGTCCTGCATCAGCTTTCCGATACGGCGGTTGGCCAGGATGACGGTGGAGTGGTTTTTGTTGCCCATAAAACGGCCGATCTCCGGAAAGCTCATGTCCGTGTGCTTTCTCGCGAGATACATCGCGATCCCACGTGCCAGGGCGATCGTCCGTGATTTCCGCGACGTATGGAGATCGGCCGGTGTAAGACCGAAGTAGATGGCGACCATGTTCTCGATGTCCGAGAGCATGACCACCGGAGCCGTCTGGCGCACGACGTCGCGGATGGCCCGCTCCGCGAGCACGGGGGTGATGGGCTGCCCGGTCACCTGCGCCTGAGCGACGACCTTCAGCAGCGCCCCATCCAGCTCCCGGATGTTTGTGCACACGTGCTCCGCCAGATAGCGGATCACCGCGTCGCTGATGCTCGCTTGGAGCTTGGCGGCGCGGCGGCGCAGCACCCCGGTGCGCACCTCGAGATCCGGCGATTCGATCCGAACCAGCATGCCGGACAGGAACCGACTCACCAGCGAATCGGAAAAATGCCCGATCAGTTTCGGGTGAGCGTCGGACGCGAGCACCAGTTGCTTGCCCGCCGCATCGATGGCCTTCACCGTGTGCAGGAACTCCTCCTGCGTCGCCCGCTTGTTCGCCAGGAAGTGAACGTCGTCGATCACCAGCGCCTCGAGGTCCCGGTAGCGGCTGTGGAACGCGTCCATCTCCCGCGATTTCACGGCGCAGACGTAGTCGTTCATGAACTCCTCGCCGGTCACGTAGCGCCAGCGCAGGTGCGGGTGCTTCTCGAACAGTGCGTTGCAGATCGCCTGAAGCAGGTGTGTCTTACCCAACCCGCAACCCCCGTGAACGAACAGGGGATTGTACGCACCGCCCGGGTTGTCGATCACGCTGACCGCCGCCGCATACGCGAGACGGTTCGAGGCACCGACCACGAAGTCTTGAAGACGCCCCTTGAGCGTCGGGCGGTAGGCGTCGCCCGGCGGCCGCCGGTGTTCACGGGTGATGCGGTCCGTATTGTTCAGGAACTCGAACTGGCGGTCGAAGTGCTTCTTCGCCAGCCCCTTCGCCAGGTTCGGATCGATCGCGAAGCTCAGTGTGCATTCGGTTCCCGTCACCTCGCGAGCCGCCTCGCTGATCGCATCACCGAAATGCCGCTCGATCCATTCTCCGATGAAATGGTTCGGCGTGCTGATGCGTAAGTAATTCTGCGTAAGGGAAAACCGCGTGGCGTTCTTGATCCACACGCTGAAACGTTGCGGCCCAAGGGCCTCGGCAACCTTAGACTCAATCTGAACGACCGCCTCCTCTGCGCGCACACTCACCACGTCTTCCTCCTACGGGGGCCATCGAGATCGATCGAACTCTACGACGGATTACGGACCAGGACGCACTAGCGCAGGCTGGACGTGTTTCTCCGCTTGCCGTCCCCGCCTGACCGCGCTCGGCAACATTCTCCGCGGAGCATAACAGCGCTCCGTGTCAGCGTCAACACCTTTTACCGACATCACAACCTTGCGGATGACGATGCGTTCCGTTTTTCAAGGACTTAGGAGCGAAAACTTTTTTTTGTACCCAACGTTCCGACCGGCGCCGTCAGTCGGCCGCGGACCCCGGCGCTGCGATCCACGCCGACCGCACGCCGGTCTCGACGAAGCCCCAACGCGCGTAGAGGCGACGGGCCGCATCGTTCCGTTCGTCCACCGCCAGCGCGAGCCCGCGCATCCCGCGCGACCGGCACGCCTCCACGGCCCGACCCAGAAGCGCGTCGCCCACGCCCGTGCCGCGTGCCGGCTGCGCCACGCCCATATAGACCACCTCGAGCACCAGTGTCGGCGGCAGGCTGTTGACCAGCAGGACGCCTACGGGTTGACTGTTGCGCCGAGCCACCCACCACAACTCGGGGTCGAAATCGCCGACAGCCCGATGCCCATCGAGCACGTCCCGCACGCTGCGGACGCCCGCTACCTCCGGGCAGTCCAGGCTCGCGGCGTAACTGGCCTCGATCCCTGCGCTAAACAGCGGCCGCGTGTCACCTGAATAGGTTACCCAGTCCAGGTCCGTCGCGGCACGTGGGATCGCGGCGGGCCCGTTCGCACGCCGTCGCATATAGATCAGCCGCGTCAGATGGCTGAACCCACCCCCGGCCAGCGCGTCGGCCGACGCTTCGTCGTTCGGATCGATCAGCGCCTCCAGCAGCCTCAGCCCACGTGACCGCGCCGCAGCAACCAGGTGTTCCAGCGCCGCCGACGTGGCATGGCGGGCGGGCCCACTCGCGCACGCCCCGGTCGCCCGCACCATCGCCGATGAGCCCGGCGACTCCACGGCGAGGCATGCCCCGACGATCCGGCCGTCCTCGAACGCCCCGAAGACCAGCTCCAGCTTCAGCAGCCGGCGCTGCGCGGAGGCGACAAACGCCGCCGCACTGGGGTGCATCCCCGTCGCGCCAGGCGTTACGTCGAGGTCCAGGGCCTTATGCACGGCCGCAACGTAGTCCGCCCCGCCGGGACGAACCCGCCGCACCTCGATCCTGTTCGCTACATTAACCACCGCGATCCCTCAAACCCGCGCGCACCTGCCAAGCCTTAGCCTACCAGGGGCGTCCGGCAAGGAAAAGCCGCCGGCCCGTCGCGCCATCGATGGACCAGGGGGCCCAACGGTTTCGCGGCCCGCATCAAGCCCCTATGCTACGCTGGCGCCCCCCGCCCCTGGCGCGGGACCGCGGCGCTGGCGACTGATTAACATAGACGGTGCCGACCGATGGGAAAAGCCCTGTGATATCTCGAAACCCTACGCCGGCGTCCCTCGCGGATCTCGGCGTGCACTGACCATTCGAGCGAACGTGTCCAGTGATTCGCCAACACCTTGCACGCAACGCTACACCGGTTCGGCGTTCCCGCCATACCGGTTCGTTCCAGGACGAAACCCGCACCCGACGGGCCACCCAGCGGGCCACAGCTACCTTCCGCCCGGAAGAAAGCCGCCTCCGGTAGCCTGGGTTCCGCCGGATCGATGGTCCGACTCGCACGACTACCTCTACGCCACGGACCTGTACAACTACGGGTACTGGTGGGAGGCCCATGAGGCCTGGGAGGGGCTCTGGCAGCTTACCGACAAATCCGGGCCTCAGGGGCTCTTTCTTCAAGGGTTGATTCAGGTCGCCGCCTGCCATCTCAAACTCCACGTGCGGCAGCGCCCCGGCGTGACCCGCCTGCTCGCGTCGAGCACGGACTATCTTCGCCGCGCGATGTCACTTCTCGACCCCACGCCGGTCCGATACATGGGGCTTGACGCCCTCGGTTTCGTCGATCGCGTCATCGCCTACTACGCGGTGCGGCTGGACATTCAGCCACTGGCGCACGACGACGACGCGTATCCGTACATCGCCCTCGAACTCCGATCAGGTGGGCCGCCCGGACCCATCGCTTGACCGACCGGCCCGGGTCGGCATAAGGCATCGGCATGAACGCGGTGACGGAGACGTTCGGCGTGCTGGTATCGGTCTGGCGGAGCATGCTCATGGCCACGGGGCTGTTGATGATCGCGCTGGTCGCCGGGCTGATGATCGGCCGTGAGCGAACGCTTCTGCCGATCCGGGTTCTGTCCTGGTGGGTGCACGGGTTCGTGGCGCCGATGCTGGCGTGGCGATCCGGTGCATTTCGGGCCGGGGCGATCTTTGCGAACAACATGCTGATCCTCGTCGCGCTGGTGGCGGCCGGCGCGTGGCCGATCGCGGGCATCGTGGGGATCGCGATCGTCGGCCTGAGTATGGGTATCGCGTTGGGCGTGCTCGCCGGGCTGCCCGAGGCCTTCGCCGTGCCAGGCGAAGGTTCGCCGCGGCTTCGGTGGCGGATGCGGATCGGCATCCTTCTGAACCTGCTCGAGCCGCCGGCGATCGTGGCGGCGCTGGGGTTGGCCCTGGGGCGGGCGCCGGCGCATCTGGCCAGCGCCCAGGTGTGGAGCGCGGTCGCGGTCTGGATCGTCGCGCCCATGGCGGTTGCAGCGTGCGGCGAGTCGCTTTGGATCGGCGCCGGCCGCGCGGCGCACCACTCGGCGCCCAGTCGCCCCACCAATTCCGACAAGGTCGGTCCATGACGGCGCGCCGCCACGGGCAGGCCGGTGCCTGCCCGTGGCACTCGAAGTGCTGAGGACGATGCGCCGCGTTTATTCCCTCGAACGATCGACCGGTTTGGCCGTGCGGGCCGCGTTGCGGAGCTTGACGGCCAGGGTGTCGCTCGGGTCGGATGCGGTCAAATCCGTGAGCATTGCGGCGGCGGTGTCGGCACGACCGATCGAGTAGTGCAGGTACGCGAGCAGGAACTTGGCCTGGCCGTCGTCCTTGTGCTCGGTCACGTGACGGATCAGCCGTTCGAGCTGTCCCTCGAACATCAGCGGATCCTCATACAGGGTCCGCGCGTCGAGCGGGCGCTCGATCAGGAAGTCGGTAGTCAGCAGAGCCCGCCGGACTGCGACTGAGGCGACCTCGAACTCGCCAAGCGCGAAGTTCGACAGCCCATAGAGCAGCTTGGCGTATCCGTCGCGCTCGTCCGCCAGCATGACCTGGCTGAAGAGCCGCCGTGCGTCGTCGTACTTCCCGACGGCGAAGGCATCGGCGCCGCGCTGGGCCCAGGGGATCGCTTCCTGCTCGTCGATGGCCTCATACTCCGGAGCCACGACCTCGCCCGGCGTGGGCGTCGCGAGGGCCCCGTAGGCGGCGCCTTGCGTGGCATCGTAGGGTGCCGCGCCCGCCGGCGGCGCCGGCTCGACGGTGGCGGGCTCGGTATAGACCTCGGTCGTCGAGTAGGTCCCCTGCACACCGTAGCTGCTCACCGGGTACGACTCGTCGTAGTAGTAGGACTGATAGATGACCGGCTCTGGGTAGTAGACGGACGCGTACGAGTAGGTCGGCCAATAGCAGTACGGGTCATAGTATGCAGGCCGGTAGTGGTTGTAGTAATGACCCGTGCCGTAGTACGGATAGTAGTAGGCCGGGTATCCGTAGTACGCGCCGTGATGATCATGGTGGCGCCGGCCGTCAGGGCGATAAACCAGTGCGCCGTCAAGGGTTCGATCGCCGCGCTCGCCTCCGAGGCGGATGTAGCCGGAGTACCGGTTCCCGAGATACCCGAAGGTGAAGCCGCCCGAGCGGCCGTCCGCATTCGTGCCCTGGAGTGACACGCCCGCACCGGGGCGGGCGGTACCGACGCCGGCCCGTCCCACGCCGCTGCGCGAGACATCGCGGGTTGCAGCGCTGCGACCGGTCCCCAGATCCCGCGTCACGAATCCTGCATCTGAGCGAACAGCACCGCGCGAGCTCGGGACGTTCGGCGCCGGGGTGCGCGGCATCACGGACGTCGGGCGCGTCTGCGGGGTCTTCCCGATCGATCGGTTGCTGCGCAGCGCTCGCAATGTATTCGACGACGGACTCGGCGCTGTCCGCGTCGGCCTCACCGCCAAGGGGGACCGCGGGACGGACCGGGGCGCGGTCACGGAACTGCCGCGCGGGACTCCGGTCTGCGACGGCCGCAGCGTACGGCTCGCCGACAACGGAGCGCGTCGAGTCGCCGAAATAGGGGTGGAACGGCTTGCCGACATTGGCGATCGGGCCGCGCTCGGCCGCGGCGCGACGCCCATGGGCGGACGCACGGTCCGCGTAGGCGCCTTGGCCCGGCCCATCGTGTTCGTCAGTCGTGGCACGCTGCGCACGCGCGCGCTGGATGCACGGGGCGCGGACAAGCCGCTGGATCGCGTACCGCTTCGCGTCGGGGATGGGCGGGCGACGGAGCGTCGCGGCGTTCTCGCAGACGCCCGGCCCACCGACCGGGTCGGCCCCGACCTGGACACCCCGCGGGAAGCAGTCGCCCCACGTGCGGCGCCCCGAGATGCACTACGCCGTTTTCCGGCGCCCTCGGCGTCGGATTGCGGCGCGGCAAGGAAGGCGAAAGCCGTGATCATTCCCAGGCCGATTCGCGTTGCGCGCTGCACGTTCATAGCTAACCTCCGTTGCTCGGTTCGCCCATTCCTCGGTTCGAGCGCCATGTGGTCAGACAAAGCTACCATCGCGTGGATAGTTTCTTCATGTTAAATAATAACACGAGGTCCGATACCTGTCAAAAAGAAACGCGTGGAACGGCCACTCTAATTCTAAAGGTCTAAAGGTGACCGAGGTTTGGCATCGAATCAAAAGGTTTGGCACTGGATCATGGCACGAACCGAGCCCGTCCGGGCCGCCCCGTCGTTGCGGTCCGTTCAGGCTTCAATCGCTTTGCGCAGACGTTTTCAGCCCGCGGCGTTGGCAGCGACCTGCTGACGGTAGGCTACCCGGTCGGCCTCTCTCCGTAATCGACGCAGGTGGGATTCGGCCACCCGAAGATGTTCGGCCGTCACAAGGACGGGCTTGGCGTCGTCCGAACCCGCATGTTTTCGAGCGATACGGGCCGCACTTCGGAGTAGGTGAGCCGCCCGGCGCAGACTCCCGCGCCCCAGATCGTTGGCAACGGCTTTCAAGAACTGACCGGCGTCCGGGGCCAACCGGATCATCGGGTCAGCGTATAGAGCTTTGATGTCGTCGATGGTAAACAGGCTCTTGGGGCTTTCGGTTCCCTCGTACCCTTCGGTCAGGTGTTGCATCACCGCGAAGCGGCTGTAGAGCTGCCCGCGGTCAGGCGTCGCGTCCTTTTCCACGCGGGTCAGCAGCTCGTCCGTGGCAAGCAACAGGATCGGAACGCCCGCCACGTCGTGAATATCCCTGAGCACTTCAAGCGCTGCACGCTTGAGCTGATGCGCCTCATCGATGACGAGCAGCCGGCCGCTCTGCTTAAGCCGGGCGAGAACCCGCTCCATCGAAGTCTGATACGTCGGCGACCGCCAGGCTTCCCGAACCTTCAACAGCCCCGTCAGCGCGTGAACCAGACCGCGGGCCGTGTGGGTTCCGCGGGCAACGCGAACGTACACCGACCCGACGTACTTTTCGCTCAGGGCCAGGGCGCACCGGGTCTTGCCGATCCCTGTAGGACCAACCAGCAAACCCATGACCTGGTCCTCGAACACCAGGCGGGCAGAACGCTCAATCGCCCGCGCAACCTTCGTGCTGATGTACTGGCGGGCCGTGGGCTCGGAATCACGTTGAAGGGCGTGCTGTTCGACCCAGAGATTCAAGGCGCGAATATGCGCGTCGGCCGTCGAGCGGTACTTGCCGGACAGCAGCTCGCCGATCGTGCCAGCACGGGGCGTGCCGAGCTGGCGGGCAACGTGCTCCGCATTCAGATCGTGTTCCCTCATATACTGGCCGAAGTTCTGCATCGCCCGGGCGCGCTGTCCGTCCGTGAGAGCGCCAGAGCTGGGTAACGGCACCGCTGCCATGAGCGTCCTTTCTCCGGCGTTGCCGATCATGTCCGCGAGTGCGTCAGTCATCGAAGATGTCCAGCGATTCGCCAGCGTCGCCCGCGTCAGCCTTGCCGGCTTCCTCCGGCAACCACCAATCGTCATCGTCATCGTCGGATGCGACCGCTGCTTCCGTAGGCTCCGGCGGGAGCAGGGCCTCGAAATCCTCGTCGTCCAGGTCGGGAATTGGCGCCGCATCGAACGCCCGCCGAGACGGCGTCGAAACCCCCTCGAAACCCGTCCGTACCGGTACGATCGCGGCCTCCGTCGCCCGGTGATCGTCGGTCCCGGTCGCCTTCATCACCGCCCGCTTGCGGCGGCTGCTCTCGTTTATCCGCTCCACCATCGTCCGCGTCCGACTCGCCGACGCGCGGGCCACCTTTTTCGCCATCGCCTGGGCGCGGCGGCTCTCCGCGATCGCCTCGCGGGCGTCGTCGTCGGTCGCCCCGTGCGCGACCGGAGCCTCGGGCCTCAGCGGAAACAGCAGCTTCCGCGTGTCCAGCTCGAACGCCCAAGCGTCAGCCAGGTTGGCCGGATCCACCGCGACCAGGATGTCCCGCCCGACGAATCGACCCGTAGTCAACTCCGGGTGCCTGTAGAGGATGCCCCGAACCCGCACGCCGTTGGCCGTCACGCGCGAGGGGCTCGACTTCATCAGGAACGCAAGGGCCTCGTTGTCAACGCGGCGCAGCCGAACGGCCGACCGCCACACCTCCAGCGGCGTCGCCCCCCCAAGGCCCCGATGCGGCGTGTTGTGGTATTCGTCCAGGTACTCCGCGACCCCTTCGCGCACCTGCTCGAGCGTCGGCAGCTCGGCCTCATCCACGCATTCCGGCTTGTTCGCCGGCGAGTTCCCGGTGTACGATGCGAAGCGCGGCGCGATCCCCCGAACCTCCATCGTGCGAAACCACCGTTCCGTCGGGCCCTTTGAATGGGGGGAATAGGGGATGCAGAAGTGAGTCTTCACCCCAAGCTCGCCCAAAACCCCGTTCCATCGCGGATCTTCGCATTCGACCAGGTCGGCGTCGCGCCGCTCGGCCGCCGCGTAGTTCTTGTCCCCCAAGGCCCGGCGGAGCTGCTCACGCTCCCGCTTGCTCAGCCCCTGCAACTTTCTGGCCCCGAAGTCGCGGCCGCAATCCACCGACAGGTGTTCACATACGGCCCAGTTCTTGAACGCATCGTGCACTGTACCGATGATCTGCTCTTGGTTGGGGCTCGGGCCGATGCGAAGTCCGACGATGCAGCGCGATCGAAGGTCGAGCACCGCAGTTGCGTGCGCCCGTATCTTCCGACCCTTGTACGTGCAGAATGCGTCGAGCGGTGAATGGTCCGCCTGGAACCAATCGCCCGGTTGCAGGTGATCGTACGACCTGGTCAGGTGCGTCAGGTACTTGTGAGCCCAGCGCTTGTAGCCCTGCCGGCACAGGTAGGTCAGCGACACGTCGTCGTGCTTCGTCAGCCAGGCCATCGTGGCCGCGTAGCTCGCCGGCCAGTGCCACCCTTCGCGGTGCGAATCCGCGACAGTGTGCTCGTGGCACAGCTTCGCGGAGAGCTTGTTTTCCGTGCGGTACAGGCTGTAGAACCAATCGACGGCCGCCGGCGTCCGCTCCGTCTTGCCCGGCGATCTGTATCGGTCCACCAGGCCCTCGGCCCCCATCGGCCTGCGGTCCGGTCCGGTGCGCTTCGACTCCGCGTGCCAGCGCAGGAGCGATCGCACTGACACCTTGAACCCGCTCCCCTCCACCCTCCGGGCTTGCTCTACAATCCGCTCGGCCAGGTCCCGCTCGGTCACCCCGCGCATCCGATGCCCGTCGCAAGCCTCCCGCCACTTCGTCACCCAGCGATGCCGGCGCATGGCCCGGTCGATCAGGTGCGCAGGGTACCTTGTGGCGAGCGGTTCCATTACGGCCCTGCAATCCTCCGCGCCGCCTGTTGGAGACGGTCCTGCCCCGTCGTACTTCGCAGCCGGAGGCGTCGCGGACAGAGGTTGTGCGTTTGCGGCGCCCATCAAGTCTGGATCTCGCAATAGCGACGGCTTGACGAAAGCACCACCGCCCGCCACCGGGGAACAGGCAGTGAGAACACCACCGCCCACCGACCAGGCCGCAGGAGCCCGGTCGGATCGCCCGCCTGGGCCACGAATGCGCTTCCCAGCGACACCTGCCAGTTGCGCTCCGGGGCGAGCACGTACGTGACCCGCCCCTCTTCGTCCTTGACTTGGACGTTCTCGACGTAGGCTGTTTTGATGGAAAACAGCAGCGGGACGAACCGGGCATTCAGCGACATCGCGGTGTACGCGAAGGTGTACTCCATCAACTCCCGGTTCTCCGTGCCCGGCTCGCCGATCCGGTCTCGAAAACGCACCGGATGCAGCGTCATGACCTCGAACCGATGCGGCCGGAAGTTCACCTCGCCACACGGATAGGGTGCCGGGCAGGGATAGCTCGACTCCGGCCGAATCACGGCCGCGCCAATCACGTTGCAAAACAGGTCGTAGGTCCACCGCAGCGACGTGTCGTCCCAATTTTGGCCCGCAAGGATCGGGAAGTCTCCCGCCGGCGGCGTGATCGGATGTCCCGGAAATCCCGACATAGCTCACCCGAACAGAGGCACCGGACGACCGTCGGCTACGTCGCCGTGCAGCTTGAACGAAGGCGGGTTGTCTTTCGCTTCGGACATCGTCACTCCGTCGGCACGCGAACCGAAGCCTCCGTGACGTAGTGCTTTTCGTCGTCCGTCAGGACGTCGGAATGCCCCGCGTCGCGGAGCTTCTGGCACACGTAAGCCGTCACTTCGGACAGACCCCGCAAGGTCTTACTCGACTCCCATTCCCGCGCCGCGTCGCCGATCAGGCTGAAGCGCATCGTCTGGTGCTCGGACGGCGCTTTCATCCTGCCCTGCGGCGGCATGTTCCTAACCCGCTCCTCGAGCAGCCGCTTGCAGAGCGCGCGGTCGGAGTGGGCCAGGGCCACGACCCGCTCGTAGTCCTCGCGGTCGAATTGTGCTGAGGCCGGGTACCGCTCGTCCTCCCCGTTTCGGACAACCTGCTTATGGAGGTACGGCGCGAGGAAGCGATCAACGTCCCGCGCCGCCTCCATCGCCCCGCGCGTCGCACCCGCCCCTCCCATTGCCACCATGACCGCGTCCTTGCCGGCCCCTTCGGGGAGCTTGAAGTGCTTGCGCACCGACGCCGCGACCTCGCCGTCGGACGACTTCCCTGTGATGAAGTCAACCGCCGCCCGAAGCACGGCCGCCGGGTCCTCGGCATTCACCGTCACGCCCGCGGCGTTCAATGCCTTCGCCAGCTCCATGCCGAGCAGCGACACGTCCTCGGGTTTCCCGGTTCCGTCCGCCATTGCCATCCTCCATGATGATGCGGCGGCCTCCTCGGCCGCCTCGGTGTCCGTGTCGATATCCGCCTCCGGGCTCAGCTCCTCGAGCTGGTCCAGCGCGGCCTTCAATACGTCCGCGACCGATCGCGGATTGGTGATCTTCAAGAAGCCCGCGATCCGGCGAACCAGCCCCATCGGGGAGCCGTCGCCCGCATCCATAGCGAACAGGTCCGCGTCGCGGGCCGACGCGGCCAGGGCCTCCATGCGCGGGATCGCGGGCCTGTTCGTAAGCGCCGCGCTGTGCAGCCGCACCGCCCGCCGGTCATCGCGGCGGATAATCAGCACCGGGCTCAGATACCGGTACTCACCCGAGCGGATTCCCTCGCGGGCCTTCGGATTCCACCGCACCAGGCCGAGCAGGCCTTTGCGGTCGTCGTGCCAAATTTTCGTGATCCAGCCCGCCGCCGGAGCTTGCCCCGCCGGGCTATCCAACGTCGCGTGGTCGAAGTCGATGGGAACATCGTTCCCGTGCGCGTCAAAGTGGCGGATGATTTCCGCGGCGCCTTCGGCGTCCATGACGAACGTGCCTTTGAGGCTCTCCACCGTTCCCGGAGGGCTCAAAACGACCGTCCGCAGCCCGTCGCCCACCTCCTGCGCCAAATCGCACGCCACCGTAGAAATCGCACGATCCGTCGTGTTCAGTGCCATACTCGTGTCGCTCCATGATGGGGCGGCCGGGGTGAAAGGAATCTGAAAGTCCCCGGCCGCCCCGCATCGAAGGTCGGGCTGGGGGAGGAGTTTGAAAACCCCCGGCCCTGTTCGTTCGACCGGACGGGCGGCGCATGGGACTTTCGTACCCATGCGCCAACCCGTTACCGGAGGAATCCGTCATTGTGCTTTCCGCCACAGCTTCGTGTTCCGCGGCAGCCCGAGCAGGATGAAGCTCGGCGACCGCTCGAAGTACCAGCAAAACTTGACCAGCTTGTCGATGTCGAGCGTCCGAGACCCGTTTTCGATCTGCGAAATACTGGACTTGCTCACGCCGATCGCAGCCGCGACGGTACGCTGCCGCGCACGCCGCGTAAGCCGCAAACGCCGCAAACGCTGCCCGATCTCAAAACGGTCAGTCCGCAGGGTTATGAGTTTCGTCGCCGGCATCGCTACACCGTGTCGGGATCGTCCATCGGCTTCGCGGACCACACCACGAGGCGGTTCTCGTGGCTGTAGTAGCGGGCGTGAACATCCTCGGTGACGTTCTGGCAGATGACCGCCGTCGCATCGGCGACCCATTCCGCCGGCAGCAGAACGGAAATCGCGTAGCCTCTGCGCAAGGCTTCCTCGGCGATCGCGCACACGCGGTTTCCCCACCTGTGGTCCGATTCCGGGAACCCGTGCCCGTGCTCCGACCCGATGCCGGACGGCGGATCGGTAACCGTGAACGGAAGCCCGCTCGGAAAGCCCTCCAGCTCGGGCGGCACCCGGAGCCCGCCTGTGACCACGCGACTGACCATCGCCTCGGCGTGAGCCTTGATCTTGCGATCCTCGAACCCTCGCTTCGGTTTCTTCGTTTTCGTCGCCATCGTTTGATTCCTCCGTGGCCTGTGAAAACCGTCCGCGGCCAGGCCGATCCCGGCCGCTATGGAGACTATACCACCGTTTCTCATTGGTTGCAAGGAAAATTATTGACAAGCCCGTGGTTCGGTGGTATACTTCCCAAGAATGCCGATTTGCGTACCATTAAGGGAGGTAGACGGATGACCGAAACTCGGACGGAACCGAGCATGGGCAAGGTCCAAAAGACGCTTCAATTTCACGAGGAAGTCGCACGCCTGGTCCAGGCGTACGCCGACAAGAAGGGGACGAACTTCCAGCGGGTGGTCCAGGCCGCTGTCCTACAATTTTTCTTCTCCGACGTCGATGGGCCAGACGAGCGCTGGATGACCGCGTTCGTTGAGCTGGAGAAGGGCGCCGGCGACCCACCGCTCGACCTCGCGACTCTCCCGATCAGGTATTACGAGCACCGTGCGGCGCAGCTCGAAGTCAAGCTTGCTCGACTCCGTCAGAAGTACGCGGCCAAGCCGCCCAAGACGCCGGAGCACGCGAAGCACCGCGATGCAACCATCGCGACGTTCGAGAACCATATCCTCTGGTACCACAGCGAAGCCGGCGTGTGGCGCACGGGCGTCGAACTGCATGGTGGCGGCGTCGATGGCGCGATCGAACAAGCCATCGCGTCAGGTTCCGACGAGCGGATTTTCATTGCGATGCGTGGACCGGGCGTCGTGGTCAGCGAGGGGACGCTGGCCGACGGTACAAAGGTACTCCACAAGGAAATGCCCTTCCCCGATCTGCCCATCGAGGCCGAAGTGGACCGCGAACTCGAAGAGGAATCCGACCTCGAAGAACGCGAATAGGTAAGCCGACAAGTAGCTTTCGCACGCCACGGATCGGCGTGCCCCCCAGTCAACGGAGGATGACAGATCATGGCACTGACCAAGAACCGCGAGCTGGACCACTACGTGGATCAGCAGCTCCGCTCCTACCCGGTTGAGGCCGCGAAGCACGTTTTCAAGGGCGCCTTCGTCGGGCTCAGCGCGTCCGGCCACGCCCAGCCGCTCGTTGCCGGCAACCGCTGCGTCGGCATCGCTTTCGAGGAAGCCGACAACACCGACGGCGCCGACGGCGACTTGGCCGTCCGCGTCTACACCCGTGGCGACTTCCATCATGTGCTGTCCGGTGCAGCGCAGACCAACGTCGGCGATCCCGTGTTCGCGTCCGACGACGGCACGCTGACCTTTACCAAGTCGACCAACACCTACGTCGGCCACGCGCAGGACGTTCCCGCCACCGGCGAGATCATCCTGCGCCTCGACGTGGAGCGCGATCCGGGAGCCGCCCTCACCGCCAAGGACGCATCGACGGTGGACGGCACTTACGGCGCCGAAGAACAGGCCGTCATCGGCAACAACCGGACGCGCATCGAGGAAATCGAAACGGCGCTGAAGCGGGAAGGCATCCTCCCGTAGCGCCTTCAACCGAAGGATCGACACGCCCCCTCGGGCGTGGTGTCATGGAGTGACCAATGGCAGTCGTTGGAACAGGGTTGACGCTCGCCGGCCTGAAGAGCACGTTCTTTCAGCGCTTCGGCGAGGTCAACAAGCAGACCTACTGGGACCAGCTCGCCACAACCATCAAGTCCGAAAAGGGCAAGGAAACGTACGCCTTCCTCGGGTCCGTCCCGCCCATGCGCGAGTGGGGCACCGGACGCCTCGCCCGCGGGCTCTTTGCCGAATCGTACGACGTCGAGGCGCTCAAATACGAGCTGACCCTCGAGGTCGATCGCGTCGAGTTGGAGGACGACCAGACCGGGCAGATCAAAATTCGCGTCATGGAAATGGCGGACCGGGCCGCCGTCCACAAGGACTCGGAAATCGGCCGCCTCCTGGTCAACGGGGCGACGACGGGGTTCAACAGCTATGACGGCGTGACCTTCTTCAACACCGCCCACGTCTCGGGCAAGTCGGGGGACCAGAGCAACGTCCTCACCCCCGCGGCCGCCGACGCCGACGCCCCGACCGTGGCCGAGTTTAAGGCCGCCATCGGCGCCGCCATCGCCCGCCTGCTCAGCTTCAAGGACGACCAGGGCGAGGCCCTGTCCATATCCCCGACCGGCCTGGTCGTGGTCGTGCCCCCGAGCATGTACCTCACCGCCCTCGAGGCCATGAACGCCACTTTGATCGGCAGCACGAGCAACGTCTTGCAGGGCGCCGCGCGGGTGATTGTCTTCAGCCACATTTCGGCGACCGACGTGTTCTACCTGCTCAAGACCGACCAGGCCGTGAGGCCGTTCATCTTCCAGGACCGCGTCGCCCTGGACTTCACCGCCCTCGAACAGAACAGCGACGAGGGCTTCCGCCGCGACAAGTTCCTCTACGGCGTCCGGGCCCGCTACCGGATGACGTACGGCCGCTGGGAGTACGCCACAAAGAACACCTTCACCGCCGCGTAAGATGCCGCGTCGCAAGAGACAACCCGAGCCCGCCCCGACCGACGATGGCAAGCCGCCCCTTCCTGAGCGGCGTTGGAGGAATTGGCGGCGCAAGACCGAGGTTCCGTTTCACACCCACGGTCTGCAATCGGTGCGGAACGAGCGGACGCTCTACGGAGTCGCGCTCCTGCGGCGGGTCATGCAGCTCAGCGACCAGGTGGACGTGGACCGCCTATGCCAGGATGCGGCCGAGTACATCATCGAGATTTGGGAACACCGGCCACGGCACCTTTATTTCGACGTGTACGAAGGCCCCGGCCGCCCGACGACATAGCAGCCGTCAGCGGGAATCACTGACGCTCGGGTCTCTCTCAGTCAGCGCGGAACCGAGCGTCCTGCTTCGCACCCGCTGGCGGCTGTTACTTTGTTCGCGGAGTTTACAATCTGCGAACTTTCGCAGGAAACCTTATAGGACTATGACGCGACACATCCGTAATTACAGCCTCACAAGATGCCAAAACCAGCGCCAAGCAAGTTTGGCACTGGCCCCCCCGACCTCGACTTCGCCCTACAAAACAAGGCATTCCACGCGATCCTCCCTCAGTGCCAAACCCGTTGATTCGCCCCCTCCGCGAACTAGGCGGCTCAGAACGCCGGCGGCCCGTTTTCGCCCGTAAGTACCTGCAAATCAAAGACTTACGTCAATTCCGGTTTTAGGCGAAACGAGCGCAAGACCTGGGTTGATTCAAGAACCGAGGTTTGGCATCGAATCAAAAGGTTTGGCACTGGATCATGGCACAAACCGAGCCCGACCGGGCCGCCCCGTCGTTGCGGTCCGTTCAGGCTTCAATCGCTTTGCGCAGACGTTTTCAGCCCGCGGCGTTGGCAGCGACATGCTGACGGTACGCTACGCGGTCGGCCTCTACTCGTACTCGACGCAGGCGGCTCTCAACCGCCTCCAGGTGTTGGGCCGTCACGACCGCGACGGACTTCGCGTCGTTCGAACCCGCATGTTTTCGAGCGATACGGGCTCGATTCCGCCCGGCTGCCGTTTGACGTGGGCTAACTGCGGTGCGCCAGAAACTCGACCACGTCGATCTTCGAGATGATCCCCGTGATGTTCCCCCCCTCCACCAGCACCGCCACCTCGTCCTTGTCGAAGATTCGCTGGACCTTCGACAACGGGTCGTTGATCGAGACAATCCCGTTCAGCGGCGCCGCCGCATCGACGACCCGGTCCTCGCCCTTGCAACTGCCGCTGGCCAGCGCCCGAAGCAGGTCAAGCTCGTGCACCATCATCAGCGGGTCCGAGCCATTCGGCCGCAGCGGCATCTGCGAAAAACCGAGCTGACCCATCCGCGACGCCACCTCCGCGATCGTCTCCGACCGTTCCGCAAACTCCACGTGCCGCCCCTTGGCCTCGATCAACACGCGCACCGTGCCCAGCCGCTCCTCGATGTCGAATAGCCCCATGTCCTTCATCCACTCGTCGTTGAAGTACTTGGTGATATACCGATCGCCCGAATCCGGGATGATCACCACCACCACCTTCCCCGGGCCCAGTTCCCGCGCCACCTTCAGCGCCCCGAACACCGCCGTCCCCGCCGACCCGCCGCAGAAGATGCCCTCCTCACGAACCAGCCGCCGCGCCGTCAGGAACGACTCGCGATCCGTCACCTCGAAGACGTCGTCGATCACCGACATGTCCAGCGTGCCGACCATGAAGTCGTGGCCGATCCCCTCGACCCGGTAGATCCCCGGCTCCCGCCGCTCCTCCCCGTGATGAAACACGTCGAAGTAGATGCTGCCGACCGGATCGGGGCAGACGATCTTCATCTCGCGCCCCGCCTCGGCCGCCTTCTCCTTGAGGTACCTGCCCGCCCCGGAGATCGTCCCGCCCGTCCCGATGCCGCCCACCAGACAATCGATCTTCCCGTCGGTGTCCTCCCATAGCTCGGGCCCTGTCGTCAAATAGTGCGCCTGCGGGTTGTCCATGTTGTGGTATTGGTCAGTGTAATACGCGTTTGGCAGCTCCCGCGCCATCCGTTTGGCGATCTCGACGTAGCTGTCCGGGTGATCGTGTGGAAGGTCCGTCCGCGTCACCAGCACCTCCGCCCCGAACGCCTTGAGCATGTCGATCTTCTCTTTGCTCATCTTGTCCGGAATCGTAAAAAGCGTGCGGTAGCCCAGGACCGCCGCGGCCATGGCGATCCCAAGCCCCGTGTTCCCCGACGTGCTTTCGACGAACGTCCCGCCCGGCTTGATCAGCCCCCGCTCGATCGCCCGCCGAACGATGTAGACCGCCATCCGGTCCTTCACCGAGCCGCCGGGGTTGAGCTGCTCCATCTTCACCAGCACCGTGGCCATGCTCGCATCGCACATGCGATTGAGCTTGACCAGCGGCGTCCGCCCGACCAGGTCTAGAACGCTGTTATAGTACCGCATGACCCCCCATTATAACGCCGCAAGCCCAACCCCGCACAAAGGAAAAGGGCTGTTACGGCACATTCTCGCGGGCACGGAGGGCGGCGCGGGACCACTCACCGGGCCGCATCCCGGCTGCCCTCATGCGGGCATTCGCCCAGGCGGCCAGACGGCCGAGGGCGCGGCGCCGATTCCCAGGCCCGAGCCACTCCACCGAACTCGAACTGAACGCCGCCCCCGGGTTTGCCGACAAGACCTGCGAGAGCCGCTTGACGCCGGGCCGCGGGGCGCGCAGACTTGACCGCAGTTCATTTCGATGGTCGCCGAGACCATCTAGCATCGGAGGCATGGACATGTCTGAACGAGACGAAGCGATCCATCGCGCAATGCAATTGATCACTCGATGCGACACGGCGACCGTCGTCCGCGTCGCCGACGAGCTCGAGGACTCGCTCGAGCCGGGCCCGTGCGCCACCATGCCGCGGCCCGAGACCGACGGCCAAATGCGCAGGATGATTGACGCGCTCTGCGCCGTGTATGACTGATCGGCTGGATGGCCACCAACAGGCCGGCCGCCTGCACTCCGGCACGTGACCGCGCCCAACGAAACGCCGGCGCCTGCGGCACCCCGACACACACGCGTCGCAAAGACAGACGGTCGTGGTGCCATATGGAAAGCCGATCCCCACAGATGGGAGGACATTCCGGCGCGGCTGACACCCATCCTCGATCACCTCAACGGTGAAGTCCCCTACGAAGTCATTCGGATCGTTGTGGCCGACCAGTCGGCGACGAGCGCGCCTTCCGCCGAGTGCACCCACACCGCTACAACCGCCACACTTCCCCCGGAGCGCGTATGACCGCCACCTGCCCAACGCGCCTTGGGCCCAAGCGATCGTCGAGGTCGGCAGTTACCTCGTGCGATGCCGGGGGGCCAATCACGAAGGACGACACGGTTGGGGCCAGTGTGAGGCGGGCGGTGCGGGGCGTAATGCCCCGGTAGGTAGTTATGGCTCTTGGAACGTGTTTCATAAGGGTACTTATCCGGGACTGAGTCGGTGACGCATGAGATTGGTCATGACAATGCGGATCAGCGTCTCACTCGTTTCGGAAAGCCTCTCATAGTCCTTGGAGAGGCGACGATAACGTCCCAGCGAGGCGAAGGTCCGTTCCACGAGCCAGCGCTTGGGCAGGACCTCGAAAGTGTGTGCCGCAGTGCGTTTGACTACCGAGATCACACGGCCGTACGATCCGGCCGCCCAGTCCACGAAGTGTCCGGCGTAGCCGCCGTCAGCGAAGATCACCCTCATCCTCCGCAGACGCCTTCCCAGTTGAGCAGTGACACCTCTATTCGTGCGACCAGGAATAGAGGATCGAGCCGGATTGGATGAGCAGGGCATTGTCGGCGGGGACAATCCGGCGGACTTCCTCCAACTCTCCCAGATCGACGGAGCCGCCCTCGGGGATCCGGCCCGTGGCGCCTGAGTGTTCGTAGAAAAGGGCGGTGTTGTCACCCTTCTGAACCTCGCCCGCGAGGCTGACGGCCAGCACCAGGTCCCGGGTTACGAACCGCCCGATGAAGTGCGGCTCGGGTGGGGTCGTGCCGCGCCAGAGGATGAGTCCGCTGACGGGGTCGACTGCGGCGAGGGCCGAGGTCGCGCTGACGATCAGGCTGTCGTCGGCGCGCTGCACGGTGAGATCGTCCTCGCGCTCCCAGAGCAAATCGTCCGTCTCCCATAGCCGTTCACCGTTTTCGAGCCTGACCTTGACGATGTCGAAGCCGTCCTCCGAGAAATAGAGTGCGTCGTAATCCAGATGGAGGGAGGCCTGGCGGATGTGGCCGTTGGACGGCGTCTCCCAGCGCTTGATTCGGCCCGCCACGTCGAACGCGGAGACGGACTGCGACGTAACCAGAAGCAATTGGCCGTCGAGCGTGGCCAACAGCGTTTCGACCGGCCGGGTTTCGTTGGTGCGGATCGTGTCGAGCCACTCGCCCGTCTGGACATCCAGCAGCACGAGCACGGGGCTGCCGTCCTTGACGACGTGGTACGCGAGCCAGGTGTCGGCGAGTGCAAGCGGGCCCCACGGCGAGGGGCGGTGGGTATTGGCCCAGAGCAACTCACCGGTGCGGATCCGCACGCACTGCATGTCGCCGTTGTCGCGGACACTGATGAGTCGGCCGTCGCCGAGGACGTGGGTGCGGAAGGCCTCACCGGTCTCCCAATCGCCGGTGAAGTCCACGAGGTCCTTGGGGTACAGTGCCTGGCTCCAGAGGCGCCGGCCGGTGGAGGTTTCGAGGCCGAGGACTTCATAGGCGGTCGCGAAGACGGCGACGGTGTCGGTGTTGATCAGCAGCTCTGCCGACAGACGCACCTCGGCCGGTTTGGGCCAGAGGTCCTCGCCGGACTTCGGATCGACTGCCCGGATCCCGTCGGCCGTATAGACGTAGGCGGGTAACCAGCGATGCGCCGGGTCATCCCCGAAGCGCGGCGACAGAAGGGTTACAGGCCCGGAGAAGCTCCGGGAAGCGCCCTGTCCCAGCGGCAACTCGATCCGGGGCCGGCTTGGCTCAACGCGATCGCGTACGTCCTCGAAGCGGCGGCGGAGTTCGAGAAAGGTCAATCTGCGACCGCCGTGCTCGATCTCAGTCGATGGGTATTCTCGCGCGGCCTTGGTCAGCCACCGGTATGCCTGTTCTTTCCGACCCGTACGTTCGTAGGCGTCGGCGATACGCACGAGGAGACTGGGGCGGTCGACGAGCCTGGGGTAGCGGTGACAGGCGCTGATCCAGCGCTGGGCGGCTTCGTCGGGCCGGCCCGCCGTGGCCAACAGGTCGCCGTCGATGGTGAGTGCGGCCGGGGCTGCCGTGCTGTTGGGAAAGGTGTCGACGATCCGTTGCAGGAGGTCGCGATCTCCGGCTGCCTGGGCGCCGACGAGCCACTGTTGTGCTTCCTGCTCGAACGAGTCATAGATATCGCGACCGTGTTCGGTGATGAGGGCGGCGATGCGCGTCGTGGCGAACCGGGCCGCATCGGTTGCGGGCGGCGTGGCCGCTTCGACGGTCAGCGTGCGGAGCGAACGGTCGCGCAGCATCTGCTGGTACAGCCGAAGGGACTCCTGGGGACGGTCGAGTCGCAAGTAGAGCTCAGCGAAGCGGACCCGGTAGGCAAGGTGAGATTCCGGATCGGGTGCGTATACGGAGGCCAGGGTGAATAGTCGCTCCAGGGTCGATGCATCGAGATCATTCCGTTGTGCCAACGTGGAGCCGAACTGTTGCGCGTCCTGGAAGAGGCGGCGGCGTACGGATTGATCGATGCGGTCCGGCGACCGCTCGATTCGGGCCGCGGCCTGATTCAAGGCGTCCAGGGCGTCCTTCCGTTCGTCGCTACGAAGTGCGATCTCGGCGAGCTCGAGTGCGGGCAGGGGGTCATCGGGCGCCGAGTCGATTCGGGTGCGGAGCGTGGCCCAGAGTTCGGCCTTGCGGACGTAAGCGCAAAGCGCGGAGCTACCGGCCACCAGAAGCTGATCGGGCAGGGCCAGGAGGTTGCCGCCACCGCAGCCCTCGCGCCATGGCGTGCTCGTCGCGCGGCCCGTTTCGATCTCGTAGACGACGAGCGTGGAAGGTGTGGGGACGAGGAGGGCGCCCTCGACCCATAGTCCTCGCCCGAAGACGGTCTCACCGTCGGGCAGCGGCTCCGTCCATCGCTGATTTCCGCTGGGCAGATCATGACAGAATACGCGAGAGCCGGCGCCACAAATCAGCCCGTCGCGCACGCCGAGCAACTGCTCGATGCCCTCGACCGCGGCGCGGGGGAGTGAGCGGACGGTTCGTCCGTCGCGGGCGTCGAGCACCAGCAGGTTGGCCGAGTCGGTCGGGAGCACGGCGATCCGGCCGTCGGCCCAGATCAGCGGATTGAACTTCCAGCTTTCAACGCGGTTGGAGAAGCGTGTGATCCCCGCGCCGGCGCTCTCCGGATTGCGGTCGTAGAGGCGGAGCCACTGGACGGCACCGGTGTGTGCGGAGACGGCGGCGATCGAGCCGAGGTTCGTGCAGACGTAGACCGTGTCCCCATGGAGGGCGGCCACGGCGCGGGTGGCCGGGCGGCTGCCGAAGCTGCCCGTCGACGCACTGCCGAGGTGCGTACGATGCTGGACGGCCCCGGTGTGCGCGTCGAGACGGTAGAGATAGCAATCCTCGAAGCCGAAGGAACGTCTCCGACGGCCGACGATGTACATCCGGCCGTACTCGACGATGGGTGTGGAATCGAAGTGGACCTCGGAGAAGCGGTTCTCGAAGGCCTGCTGGTTGACGCGCCAGACGGGCCGACCGGTGTCGGCGTCGAGGCAGGCCAGCTCGAAGGGAAGGCGTGACGATCCGTACGAGAAATAGGGGACGGCATCGCCGGGCAGCGAGGCGTAGACGCGGCCTTCGTGGATAGTGGGGGCGTCCCAACCGGGCGCCCGGTCGTCGAGGTAGTCGGTCCGGTCGATCGGCACCTCGTCGGCGTCGAAGCGCCAGGCGACCTCGCCGGTGTTTCGGTGCAGGGCGACGATGCGTCGGTGATGTTGAAGAACGACGAGTCCGCCGGCGACGACCGGCTGAACGATCAGGTCGGCCCCGTGCTCCGGTTCAGGCATGCCTGGTGACGGACCGATCCCGGAGGGCGCGTCCTGCTTGTCGGGTGGGAGAAAGCCGTGCCGCCACAGGACGCCCAGTTCCTCGACGCGAATGGAAGCGACGCGGTTCCTTTCGTCGTTGCCGCCGAAGATGGGCCAGCTCAGCGGCGAGGGCGGCGCGCGTAGCGTAGGGAAGCCGCGGCCGACCTCGGCGAGGACCTGCTGAAGCGATCGCTCCTGCCCCATCCATCGGATCGCGACGTCCTGTCGTTCCTCCGCGGGCTGCGACGGCGTCCATTCGTCTCCACGTATCGCGGCGACGACGGCGAGCATTGCGTTCCACCGTTTGCCGTGGGCGCGGGTGTCCGGATGGCTCGTCGCGGAACGGCAATAGACGTACTCGGCCAGCGCCAGGTTGCCGGATTCTATGGCCAGTTGCCCGATGGTGTCGGTGAGGCGCCCGGCAGCCTCGGTACAGAAGTACCGCTCGAAGATGGGGAGCAGGGCGTCGACATTGCGCTCGGCCTCGGCGAGCGAGACGAAACCCTCCGCCTTCGCTTCGTAAACGGTGCGGTAGGTCTCGAGTAAGTCGGGGGCCGACGTCGTGATCAGGTCGCTGATGTGCCTTCGGATTCCCACGTAGAGATCGTCGGTGACCTTGACGAGACGGTCTCCGAAGCGGTCGGCCGTCTGCTGGAGCAGCTCTGCGGCCTCGACCCATTTGCGCTCGGCCATGAGCTTTCGGGCCTGTGCGAGGGCATCTGCGGCCTCGAAGCTGTCGTTGAGGTAGAGGCCCTGACCCGGCGACGACTCGGGTTGATCCGGCCCGAAGAGCGGGTCGTCGTGCTGTTGGGCAAGGCCGGCACCGACCCATGCTCCGACAACTGCGGCCAGCATGGGCCTCGCCAACATTTGCCCGACTCGAACGTTCATCACTCGCCCTCGCAAAGCGCCGGTTCGCGGCTGTCACGCCACGGCCCGGTCAACCGGTGTGGTCGGCGAACCGCTGGCCAATGAGCAGGTCCAACCGTTCCAGGGCGTCCGGGTCGACCTTGGTGCTGTCGGACCAGATGGCCATCTCGAGCGCCTGCCTGCACCTGCATCCGGTCTCGAGCTCCGTCCATCGTTTCAGCGTCTGGCGAATCAGCGTCACCGCGTTATCCGTGGCACGGCGGAGGTTGCCGAGGATTTCGTTGAGCAGGGCCTCGTGAGGCCGCCCCGGATCGACGGGCCTCCAGCAATCATAGTCGGTGGGGAAGGCGATGAGGGCGTAGCAGATTTCGGCCTCGCGTGCCAGCTTGGCCTCCGGCATGCAGGTCATGCCGATGAGATCGCCGCCCCACTGGCGATGCATGAGCGACTCGGCGCGAGTGGAGAACTGCGGACCCTCCATGCAGACGTAGGTGCCCGCGTGGTGGACCATCGCGTCGATGTCGTCCCCGGCCCGGGTCAGCAGCTTCCGCAGCGCGGGGCAGAACGGGTCGCCAAACTCGACGTGGGCCACGAGGCCCTCGTCGAAGAAGGTGCTCGGGCGGCGGACGGTGCGGTCGATGACCTGATCGCAGAGGACGAGCTGGCCCGGCTCGAAATCCTCACGGAGGCTGCCCGTGGCGCCGCTGGCAATGATGGCGCTGACGCCGAGTTTCTTGAGTGCCCAGATGTTGGCCCGGTAGGGAATGGTCGTGGGGTTGAAGCGGTGACCTTGGCCGTGGCGGGCGAGGAAGACCACGTCGACGCCCTCCCAATTGGCCTCGATGGGGTCGATGCTCGGCGGGCCGAACGGGGTTTCGGTCTCGACCGGGCGGCCGCCGGCCTCCTTAATGAGGACATCGCCGAGTCCGGTGCCGCCAATGATGCCGATCTTCCTTTGGGCCATGGTCCTCCTCTCAACGCGCGGTGAGCACCGTCAGTCTCGACAGCAGATCGGGGATGACTGCCAGGGCGCGATCGATCTCCGCTCGAGTGTTGAAGCGCGAGAAGCTGAAACGGATCGCACCGTGGGCGAGCGGCTCCGGGATTCCCATGGCCGTCAGCACGTGGGACGGTTCGAGTGACCCGCTGCTGCACGCGGCGCCCGCGGACGCGCAGATTCCCGCCTCGCTGAGCAGCAGCAGAATCGCTTCCGCCTCCAACTGCTCGAAGGCGATGTTGGAGGTGTTGTGGATCCGCGGCGCGCCGGCGGCGTTGACGTGCGCGAAGTGTACGGATGCGCGCACCCCTGCCTCGAACGCATCGCGCAGCGCAGCGACCTTCGTTGCGACCTGCTCGCAGTCACGCCTGGCGATCTCGGCCGCCACGCCGAGGCCGATGATGTCGGCCACGGCCTCCGTGCCACCGCGCACCAGCCGTTCCTGGGTGCCGCCGGCGATCAGCGGCTCGAGGCGCGTGCGACGTCGCACGTAGAGTGCGCCGGCGCCCTTCGGGCCGTGAAACTTGTGGCCCGCGATGCTGACCAGTTGCACGGGCCAGGTCGAAACGTCGATCGGAAGCTTGCCGGCCGACTGGACGGCGTCCACGTGAACCGGGATCCCTCGGTCCGCGGCAACGCGGGCGAGCCCCGGAATGTCGAAGATGACGCCGGTTTCGTTGTTTACGTGGATGATCGACGCCAGCGCCGTATCGTCGGTGAGCTTCTCGCTCCATTCAGCCTCGTCGAGACGGCCTTCGCCATCGACGCCGACGGTCTCGACGGTGGATCCCTGTGCTTCCAGTTGCTCCTTGACCCGCAGCATCGCCGAGTGCTCGACGGCCGTCGTGACGACTCTCCGTTTCCCCGGCCTCGGTGCGAGCAGCCCTTTGACCGCGAGGTTGATGCTCTCGGTGCCGCTTGCGGTAAAGACGATCTCCTTCGGCGACGCCCCGACCAGCTCGGCGACCTTGGATCGCGCGCATTCGATCTGATGCCGGACCGTCTGGCCGAACCTGTGCACGCTCGAGGGGTTGGCGTAGGAATCCCGCAACGAGCGCGCCACGGCCTCGACCACTTCCGGCAGGGGCTGCGTCGTGGCGTTGTTGTCGAAGTAAATCATCTCCGCCGGATTATAGAGGTCGTTGCGGCCCAATGCCACGCTTCCCGAGGCGCTTTCCGCTCGATAGAATGCAGGGTCATCGAGCGGGCCGCTCTCGTCCTTGAATGTAGGTTGATATCGGTTATGCGGCGGAACTTCATCGGCAGGTCGATCGAGTACGCGGGGCTGGCGCGAGAGGCCAAGAAGCTGAAGCGCGACCGTGACGAGGTTGTGCGCGCCAACGCCCGGCTGCACATCGTGCAGCGTATAGGCAAGCTCCGAGGGCTGCCACAGAAGTTCGGACAGATGGTCAGCATGCGCGGCGACACGGAGGCCGGCCCGGTCTATGCGAAGCTGACCGACTCGTCCGAGCCGCTGCCCTTCAAGACTATTCAGAAAGTCTTGCGCAAGGCCTGGGGCGTGGCGCCGCACGAGCGTGTGAAGTCGATCGATCCGAAGGGCCTAGCCGCGTCGCTCGGACAGGTGCACCGGGCCGTGCTGCACGATGGGCGGGAGGTGGCGGTCAAGGTACGCTACCCGGGCATTCAAAAGGCGGTATTGAACGATCTGAAGGTGTTGGGGGCGATCGCGGGCCGTGGTCTGGGGCTGCCTGCGGGGCTCGACTTCGCCGGGTTTCGGCAGGAGATCGTGCGGAACCTGGAGGAGGAACTGGATTACCGCAAGGAGGCGGAGTATCAGCGGCGGTACGTCGGGCTGACGGCGGGCATGCCAGAATGGATCGTCCCCGAGGTGATCGACGAGCTGTCCACGGACGAGACCCTCGTCTCCGTCTGGCAGACCGGCGAGCGGATCGAGGCGGCGGCGACCTGGCCCGAGGATGAACGACGGCTGATCGGAGCGCGCCTGGTGCGAGGCTGCCTCTCGATGATGTTCACGCACGGCGTGGTTCACGCCGATCCTCATCCGGGCAACTATCGCTTCATCCGTTCGGGCGCGGACCCGAAGATCGTGTTGTACGACTTCGGAAGCGTTGTCACGCTCACGGACGAACATCGCGTCGCGCTCGAGGAGGTGTTCCAGATCGCCATGGGGAAAGCGGGCGATGCGCATTCGGCGCTCATGTCCCTGGGGTTCAAGGAGGCGGTGCTGGGGCCTGTTCGTGACAAGCTCGGCGAGCTGTGCGGCAAGCTGTTCCAGCCGCTCTACGAGCCGTACAGGTACAGGCTGGAGTGGGGGAAGGTAGCGGGTGATGCCGCGGCGGCGGCCGGCGACGGGGTGCTGGCGTTATGGTTGGCACTGCCGGCCCGCTTGCTGCTGGTCATGCGGATCTTCAACGGCCTCCGCTACTATTTACGGGAGTTGAAGGTAAATGTCGACTGGCGCGAGGCGTGGGCAGTGGAGTAAGGTGGATCAATCGCGGAGGTTCCGGTCGATCAGGTGGGCGAAAATCGTTTGCAGGATTTCTGCCGTCGACCGCGTTGTGTCCACGCGCAGCAGCCGCCGACCCGTGAGTTCGTTCGGCGGCTCGTAGTGGCGTGCGAGTCTGTCGAAGTCCTCGAGGCGGGCGTCGGAAACCACGTCCTCTCCGCCGTCGCGGTTCCGGAGCCGACCGGCGATCACCTCATCGGGCGCGAACGCCTCGACGAAGAGGCAGTCTGCGCCAACCCGTTCCGCGGTGTCGATCAACTGCTTTCGGTAAGTTAGCCGGCCGAACGTCGCGTCCGCGATCACGCTCCTTCCGGCCGTGAGCTCTTCTGCGGCCAGGTCGTTGAGACGCGTGTAGGTCTTCCGGGAAACGGCCGTCGTGTAGAGCCGTTCTCGTGCCGCGGCGGAGGGGCGCTGGAAGAGCGGGACGGCGGCCAATCCCTTTCGGATCCGATCGGATGCGAGGACGTCGACGCCGAGCGCGTCGCAAAGTGCCGCCGCGAGCGTCGACTTGCCGGCGCCGATTCGCCCCATGACAGCCACGGCTGCGGGCCGCACGCCGAACAGAGCGTAGCGAAGGGCGCGCTGGAAGTAACTCCGGGCCGCGGTGGCGTACCGCCGGTAATCAGCGCCTTCCTCCTTCGCTTCCGCGGCGCGCAGCGCGTTGACCTTGCCGCGTACGGCGGCGCGGTAGGACATGTAGAATTCCAACAGGCGCGTGATCCCGGGGTCATCAAGCCCATCAGTCATGGAATCGACGATATGCCGTCGGAGGTCCGTGCGGCCCGCGTGGTCCAGCTCCATTGCCAGGAAGGCGATCTCGGAGGCCACATCGATGAAGCGGAACCGGTCGTTGAACTCGATGCAATCGTAGATGCACACGTACTCGGGGCCGAGGTAAATATGCTCGGGGCGCAGGTCCCCGTGACAGTCGCGGATGCATCCGCCTTCGGCCCGAGCGTTGAGCAGGTCGGCGCGCGAGTCCAGAAAGCGCTGCGCAAAATGGCGCAGAGCATCGTATGCGGCAGGCGAAAGGCACTCGCGGACATACTCGGCGCAGACGTCGAGGTTGCCGAGAACCACTTGGCCGACCCAGTCCGGGCGGCCCGCCCCGGCGATGTCGGGGCCCGGCCGCCGCTCCTTGTAGAACGGCACCAATCGGCTGACGATCCGGTCGATGTCGGCGGGTCCGGCGTGGCCTTTCTCCAGGCGTGACGAGAGCAAATGGCGGTGGTCGAGGCGTTTCATCTTGACGGCGTAGTCGACGGCCTGGGACTCATCCTCCTCGGCCCCTGCGAAGTGCAGCTTCCCGGGGCGTTCGACGATGGGCACGACGCCCAGATAGATGTCGGGGCAGAGGCGGCGGTTGAGCTCGATCTCGCGCTGACAGAAGTGTCGCCGCCGATCGAGCGTGACGAAGTCGAGGAAGCCGAAGTCGACGGGTTTCTTGATCTTGTAGACAAGGTCGCCGGCCAGGGCGACCCAGGAAATGTGGGTCTGCACGACCTGGACCGACTCAGGCATGTGCGGGTAGGAGCCGGGGTTCGAGAGAAAGGCGAGCATCCGCTCGGGGGAAACGGCAGGGCGGTGGGATGGGGCCGATCGCCGTGACATGCCCGCTCAGCATAACCCGCGCGGCACCGTGCCGCGAGTACGCCGCGGGAAGTCGGGGTGTGGCGTCGAATCTTGTCGGGGCGCGGCAGCGAAGATGGCCGATTGAGCTATAGTGGTGTCCGAGGCGGCGGTACGCGGGTGGAGGGATGCCCAGATGCCCGCAGAGGGCCGGGACGCCGCGGGTGCAATCATGAGATCAGAGACCACGCGCGTCGGCGCTTTCGCAACAGGCGGACGGACGGCCAACTCACCGCGCAAGTTGGCGCTGTGCGCGGCGCTCGTGGTCGCCGGCTGCCGGTCGTTGCTGATCGACCGCACCGATGGGGAGGTCTACCGGCTGCTCGAGGACCGGCAGCAAGCTGCGCTGGGCGCGACGTCGGACGTGCACATCGGTGAGGAATCCGGCTCGATCGGGGCCACGGACCGCATGTACGAGTTCAACCCGCGAGCCGTCGATTCTCAGGTGCCCAACGAGTTCAAACAGCCCCGCGTGTCGGGCACTGCGCCCGGCGCCGAAACCGAGGATACGCAGGAGCAGGCGGAAGCGGGGGCGCCGGCTGCGGCCGACGTGGCGGCGGTCGATCCGGTGGCGGCGATGACGGAGTCGATCTTCGCGCCGTCGGACCTCGAGCAGGTGACGACGTTCGGTCTACACGAGGCCGTGCGTTACGCGATGAAACACGGCCGGAACCTGCAAAGCGCCAAGGAGGATCTCTACCTTGCGGCACTGGACCTGACGCTCGAACGGCATCTGTGGACGCCGCAGTTCGTCGCCTCCGTTTCGGGGAACTGGGATTACATCGACCCTGGCGAGCTGCCCGAAGTCGAGGACGACGCATTCGGCGCGGTCAGCGACATCTCCCTTTCACAGCGGCTGCCGTACGGCGGGACGGTTACGGCCCGCGTGATTGCCGACCTGATGCGTGACCTGGACCAACATGTGACCGTGGGCGAGAGTGGCGCGGCCATTCTGGAGGCCGAGATTCCGCTGTTTCGCGGCGCCGGCAAGGTGGCGTACGAATCGCGGTACCGTGCCGAGCGCGAGTTGATCTATGCGGCCCGGACGCTGGAGCGCTTCCGCCGCGAATTCATGGTGCTGGTCGCGGCCGACTACTTCAACCTCCAGCAATCGAAGGCGGCCATCGGGAACACGTTCAAGGCCTATCAGAGCCGTCTTGCGGATTGGGAGAAGGCCGATTTCTTTCAGCAGGTCGGTCGCAGCCGTACGATCTTCGAGGCCCCGCGCGCGAAGTCGAGTCTGCGGCAGGCGGAATCGCAACTGGTCAGTGCGAAGGAGCGTTATGCGTCGGCGCTCGATCGATTCAAGATCGTGATCGGGATGCCTGTCGGTCAACTGCTGGACGTTATGGACCAGGAGTCGGACGAGGCGGCGCAGGCGGTGGACGTGCTCTTGCCGAACGTGAGCGAGGCGGTCGCCGCGAAGACGGCCCTGAAATACCGGCTGGACCTTCTGAACGTCCAAGACGCGGTAGACGATGCCCGCCGCGGAGCGGTCATCGCGCAAAACAACATCCTGCCGGATCTCGATTTTACCGGCAGCGTCGCCTGGGACAGCGATCCGGAGCATCTGAAGACGAGCAACTACAACGCCGACCGGTCCGCCTACCACGCGGGGCTCCAGTTCCGCGTCGACGATCGCAAGACCGAACGAAACGCCTACCGCGCGTCGCTTGTGCTCCTGCGGCGGGCACAGCGCCAGTACGAGGAGTCCGAGGATACGGTGCGGGCCGATGTGCAACGGGCCCTGCGCCGGGTGGCACAGCAGGAGAACCTGCGCCGGATTCAGGCTCTGAACGTGGAGGAGAACGAGTTTCGCCTTCAAGCCGCCCGGGCCCAGTTCGATCTCGGCAAGTCGACCAACCAGGACGTCGTCGACGCGGAGAACGATCTGCTCGCGGCACGCAACGACCTGGCGACCGCCGTGGCGGCGTATCGCGTGGCCATTCTGGAGTTTCGGCGAGACACGGGCACCTTGCGGCTAACGCACGACGGGCGGCTGGACATGCGGGCCCTGGCAATCGACGACGGCGGCTGAGAGCGGGTTCGCCGGACGCGTCGAAGGCGGTGCGTCGTCGCTTTCGAGGGGTGCCAGCCGATGTCCGACAGCCCGGCGGCGGCGCGGCGTCACGCTTGCGACAAGTTTCCACGCGGCGACGCGGTTGTGATGAAGGGGGGACGCCGATACAATAGACAGGATGCGTGGGCGCCCGCTATGCGCCTGCTCGACCGACGATCCGCCTCACGGGAAGCGACCCGCAAGGAGCGACATGAGCGACCTGAGCCCCACCGTCGACTCCCGCGGAATTGACATCGACGCGGCCGGGCGCGCCTCGCGCGCGTCGGGCGCTGCCTCGTTCGCATCGACCGCGCGTCACGCCCGCGCCTGGCGCCGGGCGGCGATGGTCGTCATTTCGCTCGGTGTTCTGGGTGCCGCGGGATTCGGCCTGCGCGGATGGTTCAGCGTCGTGCGGGACGTGGCGACTGGCGACCGGGCGACGGTGGAGGAGCGGGACTTCAACGTCGTGCTCAAGGAGAAGGGGGAGCTTAAGGCTGCCAAGTCGGTGGACATCGTCAACGAGGTTGAGGGGCGGTCCACGATCATCAGTCTCATCCCCGAGGGCACGCCGGTGAAGAAGGGCGATTTGCTGGTGGAGCTGGCCAGTGACGAGATCGAGAACCGGATCCAACAGGAGGAGCTCAAGGAATCCAACGCCCTGACCACGTTCGAGGCGGCCAAGGCCGAGTTCGACATCCAGCGCGACCGGAACGCGAGTGACATCCGCAAGGCGGAGCTCGAGATCGAGCTGGCCCGCCTCGAGTTCAGGAAGTACGAAGAAGGCGAGTGGTCGCAGAAGCAGCGCGACGCCGAGATCGCCATCGAGCAGGCGCAGACCACACTGGAGCGCCGCAACGAGGACTTCGAGGCGGCCCGGCAACTGATCGAGCGGCAGTTCATCACGCAGACGGAGTTCGAGGAGGACGAGTTCAACTACAAGAAGGCGCAATGGGATCTGGAAAAGGCGATCAACGCCAAGAAGGTCCTCGAGCAGTACACGCACGTCGCGGATCAGCGCAAGCTGGAGTCCAACCTCCAGGAAGCGATCAAGGAGGCGGAGCGGGTCAAGAAAAACGCCGAGGCGGAGGAGACGAAGAAGCTTCGCACCGTGGAGGGCAAGGAAAAGGAGCTGATGCTCATCCGTGACCAGCTCGCCAAGCTCCGCCGGCAGAAGGAGAAATGCCGCCTCTTTGCGCCCACGGAGGGGTTCGTGGTGTACAACGTGCGCGGCGGGCACTTCTGGTCCGACAGCGATCAGATCAAGGAAGGAGCCACCGTGCACGAGCGGCAGATTCTTCTGTCCATTCCGGACACGTCGACGATGCTCGCCGTGGTGCGGGTGCATGAGGCGAAGACGGACAAGCTGTCCATCGGGCAGCGGGCCACGGTGACCGTCGAGGGCATTCCCGGGCAGGTGTTCACCGGTACGGTCACCAAGATCGCTCCGTTGGCCGATACGCAGAACCGCTGGCTCAACCCGGACCTGAAGGAGTATGAGACCGAAATCACCCTCGACCCGACGGACGCGCCCCTCAAGCCGAGCGTCACGGCCTATTCCGAGATCATGGTCGAGGCCGTCGAGGACGGGCTGGCCGTGCCCGTGCAGTCGGTGTACACGAAAGGCACGCGGCGCTACGTGTTCCGGGAACGGAAAGGCGGCAAGGTCGAGGCCGTGCCGATCGAGCTCGGCTCGGTGGGGGCGATCTGGGCCGAAGTGACCGAGGGGCTTGCCGGCGGCGACGAGATTCTGCTCGCCTACACGGACGAGCACAAGCAGTTGATTCCGACCACCAAGGATACGGCAAGCAACGGCAGCGGACGCGCGGATCCGCCGCCCGGAGATCGCCGGCGCAAATCATCGCGGGGCGAGCGGGCCGATGCCGCTCAGAAGGAGGGGCAGGAACGCCCACAGGCCGGCGAACAGGCCCGCCAAGTCACCAAGGCCGCCGGCGTCACCGGCAAAAGTCAGGACAGCGGCACCTAGTCCGGCCGGAGCAAGCCTCCCCCGTGGTCATCGCTTCGCTCGAAAACCTCACCAAGACCTATGGCAAGCCCGGCACACAGGTCTGTGTGCATGCACTTCGCGGGATCGACCTGGACTTCGTCGAGGCGGAATCCATCGCCATCTGCGGGCAGAGTGGATCGGGCAAGAGCACGATGCTCAACCTGCTGGGGTGCCTCGACCGTCCGACCTCCGGGCGCTACATGCTGGCCGGAACAGACGTGGCGGGCCTGGATGACGACGGCCTTTCCGAAATTCGCGGCAAGCGGATCGGGTTCGTCTTTCAGAGCTTCAACCTGATCGCCCAGTTGACGGTGATCGAGAACGTGGAGATCCCGTTGTTCTACCAGGGCGTGCCGGTGCGGGTGCGGCGCGAGCGGGCCGAGCAGTTGATCGAGCTCGTGGGGCTCACGGATCGGACGCATCACCGGCCGAGCGAGCTCTCCGGTGGGCAACAGCAGCGCGTGGCGATCGCCCGCTCACTGATCAACGACCCGCTGATCATCCTCGCCGACGAGCCGACCGGGAACCTCGACACCGCGACGGGTGAGCAGATCTTCGGGATCTTCGGCGACCTTCAGCGCCACGGCAAGACGGTCGTGCTGGTTACGCATGACCCGGTCGCGGCGCGGCGATGCGACCGGACGATCACGCTCCGCGACGGCCGGATTCTCGAGGACGTGCGCCAGTCCAAGCAGAGTGCCTCCACGCAGCCTACGCCGCAGCCGGTGTGACCGGGGGTGGTGCGCGAGCGGTTGCTGCTTTTGCAAAGACAGATTGGCTTCGGATGGCATGGGCCCGCCCGGCGGGACAGGCCATCGCCGCTTCACCCACAGCCGCACTTCGTAAGACCGCGCCATCCGGACTCTCGAGCAGCACCTTGCAGAGACGGCATCAGCCCCTGCCTCCGCGGTAGCGTGGGCCGCCGCGCTGGTCTTCCGGTCCGTGCGGTGCATCGTTGCGCCAGCCGCGGCGTCGGTGTTGGCGAACGTGATCGGCGCAGAGATCGAACAGCTTCCGTTGCTGCCCCGGTGTCAGGTGGTCGCGGACGAGGAGCAGATGCTCGGCGACGCGTCGGTCCACAGCGTTTCCGGCGGCGATGACCGCCTCGATCCGGGTACGCAGCTCAGCATCGGTCACCTCTGGGTTCTCGAACAACTCGGCCAGTTTGGCCCGCTCGTCGTCGTGCGCCTGGCGCAGGGCGTGCAGCTCAATTCCGAAGTCCGGGTCGAGCTCGTGCACGACCCGGGCGGTGTCCTCATCCAGCCCGAGCCAACGTACGAGCGGTCGACGCTCGGCCTGGCGTTCTCCGGGCCCCGGCACGCTGCGGGCCGCGAAGGTCCCGGCGAACCCGCCGGCAAAAAGCGCCACGTAGAGCGCAACATGTCGTGGAGCCAGGCGGATCACGGGGCACCTCCTTCCGCTTCCTCCCCGGCGTCCGGGAGCTCGAGGGCGGCAAGCAGCCCGGTTGCGGAATCCGTCGCAAACGCGGTCAGGCCCAGGGATTCGGCCACCTGTTCCTCGGACGGCTCAGTGCTGAAGGCCGGGACCGGGACGACGGAGCCGGCGCCGATTCCGAGGCCGGCGGCGATGGCAATCGACGCCGCGATCCGGAGCGGCCGACGCCAAAGCGCCATGCGCCCCGGGGCCGGGGCCTGCTCGACGTGGCCGGCACGTTCCAGGACAGCATCGACAACATCCACGGCACTCGGTTCCAGGGTCCAGGACCCTAGCGCGGTCCAGGGTACTTCAAGCTCCCGAAGCGCCTCGGCGCAAATGGCGCAGGCGGCGATGTGCGCTCGCAGCTCTGGTGACCGCTCCGAATCGAGCCGATTCGAGAGCATCTCGAGGATGTCGCTGGTTCGCGGACACTTCATCATCGAACTTCCCTCCGGATGTTGAACGACGATGGACCGGATCTCCTGCGGTCGGGTTTCATGGATCCCCCAGGTCTTTGAGTGCGGCTCGCAGGGAGTTATAGGCCCTCACGAGCAGCGACTCGACGGCCTTGTGACTCCAGCCGGTGGCGTCGACGATGTCGGAAAGCGGCATTTCCGTAAAGCGGTGGAGTACGAGGGCGAGCCGCTGCCGCTCGGGGAGGTCGGCGACGGCCTCGCGAACACGTTGCGCGTTGTCGTCGGCTTCGAGAGGGTCGCAGGTCGGAATGGAGCCGTCTGCGAATGCACCGGGCCGGGCCGCGGCGGTCGGGCGGCGGGTCTTGAAGGCGTCCCGGCAGAGGTTCACGACGATCCGGTAAACCCAGGTTGTGAACTTCGCCTGCGGCTGATAACGCGGCGCGGCGCGCCAGACGCGTAGGAACGTCTCCTGCGTCACGTCTTCGGCCAGGGCCTGATCGCCGCACACTCGATAAGCGATATCGAACACGCGCCGTTGGTGACGCTTGACCAGTGCGGCCAATGCCGTCTTGTCGCCTTCAGCGAGGCGCCGGACGAGGTCGACATCGGTGTCGTGTTCGGGACGCACGCTTCTTCCTGATCGCAACGAAAAAAGAAAACGTGCCGCAGGGTATCCGATCCGGCGGTCGTTCAACAAGTGAACGATGCAGGGCCCGCGGGGGTGCGCGGGCCCGTGACCCTACGCGAAAGGAGGATTGAAGATGGTTCGGAAAGTCCTCGGACTTCTGGCCGGCGTGGTGCTCGTAGCAGCCATAAACGGCTGTGACGAGGAGACGATGGCCAGCCTTGCGCCGGGAGCGGCCAAGGTGATGATGGTCACGCCGATGTTGGGTGGGGGGGACCTGCTGATGGACCAGGTTCGTGTGCAGGATCGGCTCCACGACGGAAGCTGCCACACGTGCCCGGACCCAGCCTGCCCCAAGGAACAGTACCAGTATCGGCGCTGGGGTGGATCCAACGGCGACGGCCAGGGCGATCATGATCGCGACCGGCTGCGCGACGGAAGTTGTGGCGGGTAGGGTCTGTGGGCGGATGGCACGGGCAGGCCCGCGCTTGCCCGTGCCGGACGCGGTGGGAGATGTTCCGTTTTCGGTCCGGCGAGCCTCGGGAGAAACGGTGATGAATCGGCACAGCATGATTGGATTGATCGGTGTGGGATCAGCGTTCGCGCTGGTCGGGCCGGTGGACGCGGCGCGAGTCGGCAGGGGACAGGATGGGCGGTGTCCGTGCATCCTCGCCGGCGAAGACCTCGTGCCTCTGTCGAAGCAGGAGCAGGCAACGCTTCTGGCGATGCGGGAAGAAGAGAAGCTGGCCCGCGACGTGTATCGGGCGATGCACGATCGCTGGCAGCGGCCGGCGTTTCGCAGGATCACGGCGGCGGAGCAGCGCCACATGGACGTGATCGGGCGGTTGGTCCGGCTCTACGAACTGACCGACCCGGTCACGGACAATGCGCGGGGCGTTTTCACGAACGACGAGTTCCGCGAAGTGTACCGGCAGTCGCTCGACACCGGATCGGAGTCGCTCGTCGCCGCGTTGAAAGTCGGTGCGGAGATCGAGGAGCGCGACATCGCCGACCTGCGCGAGGCGCTGGCGGCGACCGAGCACCCCGCACTGGAGCGGGTCTACGGAAATCTGGAGCGGGCGTCGCATAAGCACCTGCGGGCATTTGCGCGGCAGCTCGCGCGGGCAGGCGGTGAGTATCAGCCCCGGCACCTCCCGCCCGATGAGTTCGCCCGGCTGGCTGCGGCCGGCCCGCAGCCGGGCTCAGGGCGCGGAGCGGTCGATGCGCCGCGCCGCGGTCGTGGCATGGCTCGGCGCGGAGGCGGTTGTGCAGGCTGCGACCGCGACGCGTGCTGCGGCGAGCGTGAGCGCGGATCGGGGCGCGGCCCATGCGCCCAGCGTGCACGACCCGCCGCCGGCCGTTCGCCGTCTGATCGCCCGTGTGGTCCGGGCGGTGAGCGACCGCGTGCTTGGGGACGGGACCGGGGCGGACGCTGTGGCGGGTGTCTGGGCGGCCCGGAATCTCGCCGGTGGCCGGCTGGTCCGCGAGCGGATGTGCCGCCGCGTAGGCCGGGTGGTTCCGGTCGTTGTGGGCTCGGCCGCCCGGCCATCGCTGAGCAGCGGTGCTGCTGCCCGGATGCGCAGCGTTGCGGCGGTGCAGGTCGTGCGTGGCGCGCACTGCGGCCGGGAGCGTGATGGCGTCCGATTCGGGCGTACTCGCCGTGAAATGCGCAAGCCGGTTTGCCCGTTGCGGGACGAGACGTCTACCGCGGGCAAGCCGGCGCTTGTCCATGGCACACGCCGGAGTTGGCAGTTACGCGTTACGGGGCGAATTGCGAACGAATTACGATTGGCGAGGGGTGCGGGCAGGGTGGTACGGTCTGACGCACTCAGGCAGTCGGGACCGCTTCACCATGTGTCGACGTTCGTGATCCACCGCGCCATGGCTTCGCACCAACGCGCCACCCACGCATGGCCTCCGCGTCGCAGAAAACCCGAGCGGTTGACGCGACCGCGGATCCGCGCGGACTGAAGTCCGCGGCTCGCTGGGGTAGTTCCGTCTGCGGGGATCGGGCGGGGTCACTCGTAGCGGAGGGCTTCGATGGGGTCGAGCTTGGCGGCGGAGAGGGCGGGGTACATGCCGAAGAAGATGCCGACCATCACCGAGAGGGCGAAGCTGACCGCGACGGACCAGGCACTGACGATGGTCTCCCACTTGGCGAATTGACTGACGCCGTGGGCGCCGAGGATGCCGGCCATGACGCCGACGAGACCGCCGCCGGTCGAGAGGACGACGGTCTCAATGAGAAACTGAATGGCGATGTCCTTCTGTCGGGCGCCGAGTGCGCGGCGAATGCCGATCTCCCGAGTGCGCTCGGTGACGGTGGCAAGCATGATGTTCATGATGCCGATGCCGCCGACGAGCAGGGAGATGCCGGCGATGAAACCGAGGACGAGCTGGTTGTTGCGCTTCTTCTGCTTGGCGAGCTGGAGACGCTCGAGCGGGACCCGGACCTCGTAGTCCAGCTCCTTGTGGTTGTGGGCCAGGACCTGTTTGACCATTTCCGAAACGGACAGGACGTTGTCCATCTCCGCGGCGCTGACGTACAGGCCCGAATACTGCATCTTGATGAACTCGCGGGAGCCGCTGCTGACACGGCGGGTAGTCTCGCCGAACTGCGTGTAGGCCGTGGTGTAGGGGACCAGGATTTCGGCGTTGAGGTTGCGCTCGCCGAGGCCGCGGGCCGGGGCCCCAGCGGTTTTGACCGTTTCGAGGACCCCGATGACGGTAAACGGGACCGCATTGGGGAAGCGGTCGGACAGGACGGTCTCCCCGAGCGGGTCCATCAGGGGAAAGAGGGCGGCGCGGACCTCCTGGCCGATGACGCAGACGTTCTTCTTCTCGAGGAGGTCGGTCTCCGCGATGGGGCGGCCGTGGGCGACGCGCACGTTGATGACCTCGAAGAACTCCGGAGTCGTGCCGACGGTGTCGAAGCTGCCGCGGTACATGCCGTGGCGTGCGGTGTAGGAGACGGTCTTCAGCGGGACGACGCACTGGACGTTGGGGATGGTGGACTCGATCGAGGCCACGTCGTTGTGGGTGATGCCGTACTCGATGAGGTTCGTGTTGCCCTGCGACACCTGAGCGGTCTGGGCCGGCTTGACGGAGTTGACGATGATGTTCTTGGTGCCGAGCAGTTCGATGAGACGCATCTCGTCGGCCGAAGCGCCCTCGCTGATCGAGAGCATGCAGATAACGGCGGCGACGCCGAAGATGATGCCGAGCGAGGTGAGCAGGGAGCGCAGCTTGTGCAGCCGGAGGTTGTTGAGGCCGAGCTTGAAGGTTTCGAGACTTAACAGCCGCATGCGGAGGCCTGGTTCGTGGCGTCCATCGGAGCCGATCGCGGCTGCGGGTTTACGCCTTCCGACCCGGGTCGCGCCAACTCCATGCGGACGAGCTTATCCGCGTTTGGGCCGTGGAGCACCGTCGCCCTGGTGTGTTTTCGTCTTGCGCGATCGATTGGCGGACGACTCGATCGCGAGGCCCGTGGCCTGGTCGATCTCAAGCGGCGCGCCATGCAGGCGTTCCTTCATGACCCGCCCGACTTTGAACTTTACAGTCCGGCGGGACGGAACGCGGACTTTGTCCATAGTCTTGGGGTTCTGGGCCTGGCGCGACGCACGGACCTTGCTTTCGAAGACGCCGAAGTCGCGGAACTCCAGCCGATTGCCGCTGGCGAGCTCTTCGACGATCGTGTCGAGGAAGGTCTGGATTATGCGCTTGGCGATGACCCGCTTGCAGTTTTCCTGGTCCGCGATCCGGTCGATCAGCTCCTTCTTGGTAATCGTCGCCATACTGCGCTGTTCGACCAGATGATGAGTCGGTTTCCTCAGCCTCGCGCCGCAAGCGGGGCTCGGTCCGGTTCCGTTCGAGCGACCCGGTCACGCGGAGCTACGTGACGTAAATCATGCTACAGCAATGCTTTGTGTCAATCAAGGGACTTGCGGGGCGGCGCGTTTCAGTACCGGCGGCGGCCGGTCGAGCCCGTGCGCACGGAGCGGAATCGGCGCTGAACGTAACCGTCGTCGCGGCCGCTACGGCCGTGCAGGTCGTAGAGCATGGTCCGGTATTCCACGTGCTCATGGATGAGCGGACCGGCGGTGGCGGCAGGCCAGTCGGAGCGGGGGAGGTCGAAAGTCGGGATCCCGGCCCAGTCGGGGCCGAAGAGCAGGTCGGTGGTCGGGGCGACCGGGCGGCGCGGGGGCGTTGCGGAGCAGCCTACGGCGAGGAGTGCCAGGGCAACGGCCAGAGCGGTTTGGTGTACATGTCGCAACGTCGGTGTTCCAGGTCATTCGGGACTTTATGCGAGGTTGGAAGATACCGGCCATGCGGCGTGCCGCGGCGGGTCCGGCCGAGTCGGAGCCTGGGGGACGGCCGATGCGGGCCCGGCAGGGGCGGCTCGGCGCTGGAGTGGCGCGACGAGGCAGGATAGGTAAACCGTGCGGATGGCGTGGGGGGCGATCTCGGCGGCAACGGGTTTTGTTGCGGAATTGGGGCCATGGGTCCGGGACGGTACACTCGCGGCGGAACCTTGTGGCGAGGAAACCGGCTGATGGACGGACTCTGGCTTGTTGTGGTGGGGTTGGTCGTGGGCGCTTTGGTGGCGGCGGTCGCGACGGCGGTGGCGCAGGGGCGGGCGGCGAAAGCGCGGGCTGCGGATCTGGACACGTTGCTCGAACGGGTGAAGGCGGCGCTCGGGGAAGTGTCGCGGGCGGCGCTTTCGGCGAACACGGACGACTTCCTCAAGCTGGCGAAGTCGCGGTTCGAGCAGCAGATGGGGCAGGCGGAGCAGGCGCTGAACACGAAGAAGGAGCTGATCGACGCGCGGCTGGTGGAGATGGGATCGAAGCTTCAACAGCTTAACGAACTCATGCAGCAGATCGAGAAGCAGCGGGCGGAGAGTCACGGGTCGCTGCGCAGCGAACTGGTGAGGGCCACGGAGGCTACGCACCGGTTGCAGGACACGACTGCGCACTTGCGTGAGGCGCTGGCGAGCTCGCAGCGGCGCGGTCAATGGGGCGAGCGGATGGCGGAGGATGTGCTGTCGCTGGCGGGGATGATCGAGGGCGTCAACTACCACAAGCAGACGTCGATCGGGGCCGGGACCCGGCCTGACTTCACGTTCCCCTTGCCCGGCGATCGCAAGGTACACATGGACGTGAAGTTCCCGCTGGACAACTACCTCAAAATGCTGGAGGCGGGGGATGACCAGAACCGGGCAGCGCTTCAAAGCCAGTTCTTGCGGGATGTGCGGTCGCGGGTGAAGGAGGTGTCGACGCGGGATTACATCGACCCGGCGTCGGGGACGGTGGATTACATGATCGTGTTCATTCCGAACGAGCAGGTGTACGGGTTCATCCATCAGCATGACCGTACGCTGCTCGACGACGCGATGCGGAGCAAGGTCGTGCTGTGCTCGCCCCTGACGTTGTACGCGGTGCTGTCGGTGATGAGGCAGGCGGTGGAGAACTTCCGGCTGGAGCAGAGCGCCAAGCATGTACTCGCGCTCCTGGAGGACTTCCGCAAGCAATGGTCGAAGTACACGGAGGTCATGGAGAAGATGGGCGGCAAGCTGGACGGCGCGATGGACGCCTACCGCGAACTCGTGGGCACGCGCACGCGACAGCTCGAACGACAGCTCGACCGGATCGATGATCTCCGGCAGACGCGGATGGAGGCGGCGCCCGCGCTGTCCTCGGACGGGAGCGAATGAGGCCGCAGGGTTGTGGCGTTGTCCGGGTTGCGGGAAGCGGTTTCCGCGGGCCGGCCAGACGCATTCGTGTGTGTCGGTGACCCGCGACGACCACTTCCGCGGGCGGCCACGTGCTCGCGCGCTCTTCGAGCGGTATCACGCCGCGGTCGAGGACGCAGGCGGACAGGCCGGTTGACCGGCGCGGACTTGTCGGTTAGGGAAACGGCGTTGGGTTTCCTCAGGGTCAAGGAGAGTGACATCATGCGCACCCACCCCTTTGTATTGGCAGGCTTCAGCTTCGGCGTGGCGTTGGCGGGCTGTGCTACGACGGCGGCGCGGCCCGAGGGCGCCAGCGCGCCGCTTTTCCACGACATCGGTCATCACCGCCGCGCGGTGACAACGTCGTCGGGCATGGCGCAGCGTTACTTCGATCAGGGGTTGACGTGGACGTACGCGTTCAACCATGACGAGGCGATCCGATCGTTCAGGCAGGCCACGGAGCTCGACCCGGAGTGTGCGATGGCGTGGTGGGGGATCGCCCTGTGCAACGGCCCGCACATCAACAATCCGGTCGTTCCGCCGGAGCGGGCGGAGGCGGCGTGGGCGGCGCTGCAAAACGCGGTGGCGGCTGCGGACAACGCCGGCCCGACGGAACGGGCGTTGATCGGTGCACTACAGAAGCGCTATGCGAATCCACAGCCGGAGGACCGGGCGCCGCTGGATCAAGCGTACGCGGACGCGATGGCGGTGGTGTGGCAATCCCATCGCAGTGACCCGGATGTCGGAACGCTTTACGCGGAGGCGCTCATGGACCTGCGCCCTTGGGACCTCTGGACGCGGGAGGGGCAGCCGCAGCCGGGAACGGAGCACGTTTTGGGGGTGCTCGAGGATGTGCTGCGCCTCGATCCGTACAACCCGGGTGCGAATCACCTGTACATCCACGCGGTCGAGGCGTCACCGCAACCGGAACGGGCGAACGCCGCCGCTGACCGGCTCCGGGACATGGTGCCGGTTTCCGGGCACCTGCTGCACATGCCATCGCACATCGACGTGTTGACGGGCCGGTGGGACAAGGCCGTGATCCAGAACGAGAAGGCGATCAGGGCGGACGCGGCCTATCGCGGCGTATCCCCCAAGCAGGGGTTCTACCACATCTACATGCTGCACAACCGCCACATGCTGGCGTTCGCGGCGATGATGGAGGGGCGGAGCCGGGTGGCGATTCGGGCGGCGGGTGACGTTGTTTCGAGCGTGCCCGAGGACTACGGCCGGGAGGCGGCGGCGTTCGTCGACGCCTACATGTGCGCGAAGTACGACGCGCTCAAGCGGTTCGGTCGGTGGGATGCGCTGCTTCACGAGCCGGCTCCGCCGACGTACTGGCCGATCACGACGGCGCACTGGCATTTCAACCGCGGGCTCGCCTATGCCGCCATGGGCGAGGTGGACGCTGCGCTGCGGGAGCGGGACGCCTTCGAGTCGGCGGCAGCGCGAATTCCCGAGGAGGCTGTAGCGGTCATCAACCCGGCTCATGATATACTCCGGATTGCGAGGAATATGTTCGACGCGGAGATCGAGTTCCGGCGGGGCAACATGGACGAGTCGGTTGTCGCACTACGTAGGGCGATCGAGATCGAGGACGCTTTGCTCTACATGGAGCCGCCGGAGTGGGCGCAGCCGGTGCGGCATACGCTCGGGGCCGTGCTGCTCAGTGCCGGGCGGTATGCCGAGGCGGAGCAGGTTTACCGGGAGGACCTCGCGGACTGGCCCGGCAATGGTTGGTCGCTTTACGGGCTGAGCCGCGCGCTTCATCTTCAGGAGAAGGGCGCAGAAGCACTGGAAGTCGACGCCCGGTTCCGTGAGGCGTGGTCGCGGGCGGACATCCAGATCGGGTCGAGCTGTCTTTGTGTGCCGAAGACGTAACGCCCGGATTACGCGGCGCGACGCCGAATGGAGGCGGGCCGCGGGCGGATTGGACGGTGTATGGCGGTGACAAAACTCGCGGCGGCGCTTCCGAGGATGTACGGCGACTTGGCCGGCTGGTGGCCGCTCGTGTCGTCGCCGGGAGACTACGCCGAGGAGGCCGCGTGGTTCGCGGCGCGGTTTCGTGAGGCGGCTGTGGGGCCGGTTCGCACGGTACTGGAACTCGGGTGCGGGGGCGGCAACAACGCGTCGCACCTGAAGAGCCAGTTCGAGTTGACACTGACGGATGTTTCCGCGGCGATGCTCGAGGTGAGTCGGGGGCTGAACCCCGAATGCACGCACGTCGAGGGCGACATGCGGACTCTGCGCCTGGGGCGCGAGTTCGATGCCGTCTTCATCCACGACGCCGTCAGCTACCTGACAACCACGGAGGAGGTGCGGCAGGCGCTGGCGACCGCCCACGCTCATTGCCGCCCCGGCGGCGCGGCGGTCATCGCACCGGACTTCGTGCGTGAGCGGTTTCGACCGAGAACGGACCACGGTGGGCATGACGGCGGTGACGCGCGGGGGCTACGGTACCTGGAGTGGACGCATGACCCTGACCCGGATGACACGTCGTATCGGGTTGACTTCGCGTTGCTGTTGCGGGGCCCGGATGGGAGTTTGCGGGCCGTGTCGGACCGACATGTCTGCGGCGTCCTTCCGAGGGCCTGTTGGATCGACCTGATGACGGCCGTGGGTTTTCGGACACGCGTGGTCGGCGATCATTGGGATCGCGAGGTCTTCGTCGGCAGTCGATCATCGGGGCCCGGAGACGGGTAGCTGGGCGCCGGTTGCGTAGTCGTCCAGGTCCACGTCGCCGTCCTTGTCGAGGTCGGCGTCGATGCCGGGCGGGCAGTGAGGTGACGGCGGGCCGGCGTGACCCGTGAAGCAGGCTTGGAAAGCCGCGTTGTCGCGGAGGTCGGTGTCGCCGTCGCGATCGACGTCGCCGGGGGCGAGGAATGCCAGCGTAACCGTCTGATCGTCGTAGAGCACGTCCATGTACTTCGGGCCGGTGACGGAGTCGAACTCGCCGACCACTGAGCCCGCGGTGAGCACGACAAACGTGTCGCCGATTCTGGGGTCGAAGGCGTCGAGCGAGGCGACTTGCAGCGTGCCGGCGAGGTCTGCGGTCCCGGTCACTTCCAGCACGTCGAAGTCACCGGGGTCGGCGCCTTGAAGCTCGATCCGGACCGCGCCTGCGGCGCCCAGGGTAAGCGGGCCGACGACGTTGAGTGTGCCGATGTCCATGCCGGGCGCAATCGTGCCCCCGGCGCAGTTCACATGGCCGGTAATCGACCCCTGGCCGGTGACGACGCCGCCGTTAACCACGAAAGACTCCGGGCCGAACATGTCGATGTTGCCGCCGTTGAGAAGGGTCGTGCCGGCAACCTGGGCGAAGTGGAAGCTGTAGTAGGTGTAAAAGCGCAAGGTGCCCTGACGGACCTCCATCGTCCCCTCGTTGACGATCTTGGAACTGAGTGTCGTGATTCCGGCGCCAGACGACTTCACGAGGAGTCCTTGGTTGACGAGGAAGCCGCCGTTGATGGCCGTGTTGTCGAACTGGATGTCCATTGTCCCTGTGGTCAGGTTGGTGAAGACCGAGTCGTCGTAGTTCAGGCCGAGCCCGCTCTTGAACGTGGCCAGGCCGGCGTTGTTGAGTGCGCGGTGGGTGAGTGATCGCTGGGCCCCGCCGGGATGCAACGTCATGGTGTTTTGGATGTTCACGACACCGGGCCCCTCGAAGCGGGTGCCGGCGTACCAGTCGAGGTGGTCGGTGATCGTGATGGTGGCGGGTGTGCGGATGACGCCGTTGTTGGTGAGGGTCATATGCTCGATGACGATCGGGTCGTCGTTGACGAAGGTCACGGAGCCGCCACGGAATGTATCGAACTCGATGGTCCGACCGAGCGCGGGCTCGAATGTCGCCAATCCTGAGACGTACAGGTGTGGGTGAAGCGAAGGCCCCAGGAGCGTCGTCAACGGTCGCTGCGGCCGATCCTTGAGACAGATCAGGCATGCTGACCGCGCGAGCGGGTACTTATAGGACGTCTCCCCAGCGCGACATCGGATCGGGGACCCGCGGGGTGGCGTCATGGCGCAGACCAACCGTTCCGCGAGGTCGGGTGTGCCTCAGCCGTGGCTGCGCCGGGCGGGGCGGTGGCAGGGGTGCCAGCCGATGACAACGACGCACCACCACAATCGTGCCGGCCGCCAGAATCAGCAGGGCCATGACCACAAGGGTCCAGGCGGATGCTGCCGGTACGCCACGGACGGTATACGAGATCACGCTCGTCCCGCCCGCGCCGTTCTTGAAGACAAACCGCGTCGTTTCATTGAGCGGGATCGGTCGATCGAGGACGACCTCGAGCGTTTCGGGGCCGTCGTTGTCGCGGCGCCAGGTTCGCACGACCTGAGGCGGCTCGCCGCCGCCGGTCACCTCGGCCGTGATGTCATCAATGTAGACGAAGTTAGGGGCGCTGAAGGTCACGCTGAAGCGGTCCAGGCCCGCGTACGTGTGCGGGGCGAGGATGCCGGCCGGCGGGTCGCTGGCGATGATGCCTTCTCCGGAGGACAGAGTTCCGAAGCGGACGTAATCCCATTCGTTTACTTGATCGCCGGCACATGCGCCTCTACCGCGCAATTGAAGTCGCGAACGGGCGAGACCTTGCGCATCAATCATATCGACGAAGACATCGCCATCGACCGCGAATGTGTAGTGCAGTCCGTCCCGACTCTCGAACCGGTAGGTGTGGAAGTTGTTGACGTCGAGGCCGAATACGGCAAAATCACCGCTGAAAGAAATCGCGGCGTCGCCGTGCATGTAGATCGTATCAAGGATGTGTCGATACCGAACGCTGAATTGGCCATCGCACGAGGGACTCGTCGTGAAAAAATTATTCGACCGGAACCGCCACTCGACCCAGAGGGTCGGCGGCGGCTCCTCTCCCGACGCGGCGATCGTCAGATCGTAGTTGGCGATGTCCGCGCCGCCAACCCAGGTCAGGACGAAGTGCCCGTCCTGGATCGACTCGCTGCACTCCGGCTCGCAGGGATCGTAGATCACCCACCCCGCGCTGGTGTCGTACGGCACGACGATCCCTTCGTAGCTGTAGAGCAGCTCGTCAGCCGACAAGGAGCCAACGGCCACAAGCAGCATAACGAGCGAAATGACCAGGCGCCTACCCATGTCCGTCAACGGTCCGAGACCGTACGCATTACTAATCAGTCCCTGAGCATAGGCTACACTCGGGGCATGGAAAAAAGAGCGCACCAGACGGCGGTCGTATTGGAGGGCGGCGAGGTCCTCTTCCACGCGGACGCGGAGCGACTCGTTTTGTCGCAGAGGTCTTTTCGTCGTGCCCTTCTGCCGCAGATGGTTCCAGACGAACTCGTCGGGATTCTAATCCGGGGCATAGCCGGGCAGGAAGTGCAATTCCAGTTTGCCCCGACGTGACGGCACGAATGCCTGCACGAGGCGGGCACGGTGCGAGGGATGACCATCGACCACCAGGAACACCGGACGACGGCGGGTTCGCAAGAAGTCCCGGAGGAACTGCACGAACCGCGCAGCATTGAAGCGCCCCGTGTACACGGCGTGCCAGAAGGCTCCGCGGGCATTCACCGCGGAGATGGCATTGACCGACTGACGTTGCCCACTCGTCTGCACCACGGGCGTCTGCCCCTGGGGAGCCCACGTTCTCTGCAGTGCGGCGTCGGAGCGAATCCCGGCCTCATCCAAAAAGAAAATGTCCGCACCGCAGCGTTTGGCCCGTTTCTTCAGTTGGGGATATTCCTGCGACTTCCAGGCCTCGACGGCTTCGGGATCACGCTCATACGCACGACGCAACGGCT
>Ga0214472_10000207_pt1 | contig 79528 bp, 69 predicted proteins | sample RVTome_6_FD_207662 | JGI IMG/M metagenome (GOLD analysis project Ga0214472, IMG submission 207662) | Soil microbial communities from uranium-contaminated site in the Upper Colorado River Basin, Wyoming, United States - RVT140D175 | ecosystem: Environmental > Terrestrial > Soil > Contaminated >...
ATTCCGGATCGCCGAACAGGTTCCTGTTGTAGTAGAGGGTGAAGATGTCCGTCGGCGATGCGCCAGGATGTTTCATCCGGTAATAGGTCAGAAAGGCATCCCGGCGGATCTTGTTGATCACCGAATAGACAAAGGGAATCTGTTCGTGAATAGCGGTCATGTCTCGGCACCCCTGATCGTTACGGTCCTGTACCCGGCCCCAAAATCCGGCCCCGTCAAAAGACGATAGCCAGGCAACCCCGCCTGTCAGCTTTCAAAGCTCAGACAGAATTGGGCCGCAAAGGCCGTTTGCGGCCGATCAAGCGGTAGTCTCGACGCAGGAGTGTGACCTTTACCGTCACACGGAACTCAGGGGGACTGGCGTTTGCCGGCCGGAATAAACCGCCGGCCGGCTGGCCGAACGAGCGTGTGTTTAAAGGCGCCGCTCAATCATGCCGGTTACCAGGGCCATCATCCCTGAGGCTTTTCACAAACCGGTAAAAATACCGAAATACAGAAATTCAAATTCAGATCGTAGAAATTACCGCAGGCAATGCTACCGCCATTTGCAGTGACTGGCAACTCCGCACCGACCTGTCGGGGCCTGAATGTCGGTGCGCCGGGAATTTCCGCCCGTGGGGTATGAGGGGCATCGTCAGCCGAAGGCTTTGTAGGCCACGATGGTGAAGGTGTCCTTGACGCCGGGAAGGGTCTGGACGGATTCGGTGACGAAATGCCCGATATCGTCCTGATCGCCGAGAAAGCACTTGAGCATCAGATCATACTGACCGGAGGTCGAATGCACCTCGGACACCTGTTCGATGGTCTGGACCGCCTGGTCCGCGACTTCATAGGCCTTGCCGAGTTCGCATTTGATATTGACGAAAATGGTCTGCATGTCGGGTCGATGGCTCCAGTGGTTCGCTGATCTCCGGCGCTTCAGGTCGATGGCGGCGTCCGAACTGGCGACATGATAGCAGGTTCGCTGGCGAGGCCAAGCGGGCTTGATCGGCCGCAACCCCGGACTGTGCCGCAGGCAGGATCGAAAAAGGGTCCCGGCCGGGACCGGGACCCTGTTTCAGGAAGACGCGCCGGTGAATGACAGGTCCTGTCAGACGCCGTTGCGAAAGGGTTCAGGCAACCTGTGCCGGACGCAGCATGAAGGCAGGCGTATGATCGCCGAATGCGCTTCCGCCACGGCCGTCATCGGCGTCGTCGTCATTGCCGTCCTGCGCGGACACCGCTGCCGCTTTTGCTCTGGGCTTGGCTCTGGCGGCAACAGGCTGACGGCGCGGCTTCGGCGTTTCCGCCACCGCCGCACCGGCTTCGGGTTCCTGCGGCTGTTCCTGCGGTTGTTCCGCCGCATCCACGTCGCGGTCGCTGACCACCTTCAGGCTGGCGCTGCTCTTGCTGTCGGCGTCGGGCCTGGGGCCTGCGGTCCGGCGGGCCCGTGGTTCGCTCCGACGAGAACTGCTGCTGCTGTTGCTGCTGTTGCTGCTGCTGCGCCGTTTGCGGCCGCGGCCATCGGATGCCTCGTCCGGACCCCAGCTGTCGAAACCCTCGATCTCGACGATCGGAATATCGCGCTTCATCACCGAGATGACGCCCGCCAGTGAGCGTGACTCTTCCGGAAATGCCAGCATGAAGGCCTTGCCCGAACGGCCGGCCCGTCCGGTCCGCCCGATACGGTGCACATAGTCTTCGGCATTGATCGGAACGTCGAAGTTGAAGACGTGGGAAACCGCCGGAATATCGAGGCCGCGGGCCGCGACATCGGAACAGACCAGAATCTCGAATACGGCCTTCTTGAAGTTTTCCAGGGTCTCCATCCGGACCGGCTGCGCCATGTCGCCATGCAGCGCCGCGACCGAGAAGCCATGCTGCTTCAGGGATTTGAAGACAATGTCGACGTCGCGTTTGCGATTGCAGAACACGATGCCGCTCTTGACCTCTTCGCTTCTGATCAGGCTGCGCAGTACGGCCCGTTTGCTTTTGATGTCGCCGGAAACCTTGACCAGCGCCTGAGTCACGGTCAGGGCCGCCGAAGCGGGCGGATCAACCGAGATTTCTTTCGGGTTGATCAGGAAGGCATCGGCCAGGCGCCGGATTTCCGGTGCCATGGTTGCCGAGAAGAACAGGGTTTGGCGGATCTTCGGCAGCAGCGAGACGATGCGCTCGACATCCGGGATGAAGCCCATGTCGAGCATACGGTCGGCTTCGTCGATCACCAGGATCTTTACGTCCGCCAGCAGGATCTTGCCGCGCTCGAAGAGATCGAGCAGGCGTCCCGGCGTGGCAATCAGCACGTCGACGCCGCGATCCAGCTTCTTCTCCTGTTCGACAAAGGAAGAACCGCCGATCAGCAGCGCCATGGAGAGCTTGCCGTGCTTGCCGTACTTTTCGAAGTTCTCCGACACCTGAGCGGCAAGCTCCCGGGTCGGGGCGATGATCAGAGACCGCGGCATACGGGCACGGGCCCGGCCGCTGGACAGTATGTCAATCATCGGAAGCGTGAAACCGGCGGTCTTGCCGGTGCCCGTCTGGGCACAGCCAAGCACGTCTCGCCCCATCAAAACGTAGGGGATAGCTTGTTCCTGAATCGGCGTCGGTACAGTGTAACCGGAATCGTTGACTGCCGTCAGGACCTCAGGACTCAGTCCAAGATCAGAAAAATTCATGTAGCTCAATCAGTTGGGAGGTGTCTGCCTAGCGAAAGCCCGCAATATAAGAATCAAAGGATTTGCTGCACGATCACATTGGCGGCATCATAAGAAATTCGACGTCTCTGTCAAAGAAAAAGATGTCGAAGATCCCCAACTGCTGTATCTAAAATCGGTCATTTGTAAGATTTATTCGCAATGGCTGTGCTTTGTTAACTATAAATTACGGGAATGAGACAGGAAATATGCTGATTCAGTCCGACCAATCGCTGCTGCTGGTGATCGATGCCCAGGAACGCCTTGTGCCCGCGATCTTCGAAGGCTTCCGCCTGAGTGCGAATATCGTCAGGCTTCTGACCGCGGCCCGGCGCCTGGGCGTGCCCAGCCTGGCGACTGAACAGTATCCGCGCGGACTGGGCCGGACCCTGCCGGAGCTCGCGGCGCTCATTCCGCCGGAAAACGTGATTGAAAAGATACACTTCTCCTGCATGTCCGAACCCGGCTTCGACGCGCAACTGAAAGCCGCAGGCCGGAAACAGCTGCTGGTGACGGGGATGGAGGCCCACATCTGTATCCTGCAGAGCGTGCTGGAGATGCAGCAGGCCGGTTACGACATCTTTGTGGTCGATGATGCAACGGGGTCGCGCGCGCCGGAAAACGACCGCCTGGCGAAGGCGCGCATCAGCCGCGCCGGTATCCCCATCGTCTCCACCGAGATGGTGATATTCGAGTGGGTGCGCCGGGCCGACGTCGAATGCTTCAAGGAACTTTCCAGTCTTATAAAATAGACGGGAAAGTTGGATGGAAATAAAATCGCCAACGCCTGAAATAATTCTGAAATAGTCATGCGTCATGACGAATGAGATGCCCGGCCGGGACCGGTTCCCGCCGGGCCATGGGAAAGGATTGACCCTGGGGGCCGGTGTCTTCCGGATCGGGTCATATATCGGATCATATGGTGAGGGCAGACTCTCCGGAACGATGGATCGCCCGCGGCGTTCCCTCTGATCCGGCTCTGCTCCAGGGAATTTCTCTGATGCTTCTATTGGGATTTGCAGCGTGACGACGGGACCGGACAGCCTCATATTTCTCCCAGGCCTGATCTGCGATCATGAGCTCTGGCGCGATCAGATGATTGCCTTTTCCACCCATTATGATTGCCGTGTCGCCGATCTGACCCGATCGGACTCGATCGCGGAGATGGCGCGGTCGGTCCTGCAGGACGCGCCGCCGCGTTTTAATCTGGCCGGTCTCTCCATGGGCGGTTATGTGGCCTTCGAGGTCCTGCGCCAGGCGCCCGGACGGGTCGCGCGGCTGGCTTTGCTGAACACCCGGGCCCGGCCGGATACGGACGATGAGCAGGCCCGGCGAAAGGAACTGGTCCAGGCGGCCGGTATCGGTAACTTCAAGGGCGCGACCGGGCGTCTGCTGCCGCTGTTCATTCACGAGGAGCGCCTGAACGACGAAGACCTGACCGCCGATATTGCGAAGATGGCGGAGCGGGTCGGCAAGGACGCTTTCATCCGTCAGCAGACGGCGATCCTGAACCGTCCAGACAGTCTTGCGGATCTGGGAGGCATTACCTGTCCGACCCTGGTGATGGGCGGACGCCAGGACAAGCTCACGCCGGTCGCCTGTCATGAGGAAATGGCCACCGCAATACCCGGCGCGCGCCTGGTCATCATCGAAGACTGCGGCCATCTTTCGCCGATGGAACACCCCGACCGGGTGAATGACGAGCTTCAGCGCTGGCTTACTGAAGCCGTCTGAGGCGATTTTCGTCGCGCCGGTCCGGATTGTCTGTGGGAAAGAGGTTCAGGGTGGCCTGCCTGATCAGATTGACGAAGCGCGGGTCCCTGGCGTTGTCCGGCCGCGGGGCGGTTCCGGAAATCGAAGAGAGCCGCCGGTCGTTGACGCAGTAGACCGCGACAATCCGAAAGGCGTCGCCGGGGCTGTGGCTGGCTTCCGGCCTGTCGGCATCCCGGGGATTCGCGCAGAGCCGTTCCGGGCGTGTATTGCCAGCGGCATCCAGCACCACGATGACGTGATAGGGCGAATTCTGCTCCGGCGGGACCTTCGTATCGAAGGTCAGCTTGGGAAAGAAATTCGCACCGGTCATGGCCGAGGTAACGCGATTGTCGACCAGCAGCTTGCTTTCGTCGAAGGGATTGCCGACCACCTCGGTCAGCACCGGTCCCTTGTTCGCCAGATAGAACAGATCCTGCGGATCGTAATTCTCCAGATGGACCGGGCTCAGAAGCGTCTGGTTGGCGCAGGCGGTCAGGCCCGCGAGCAAAACCGCGACGCTTGCTATTCGCGCTGTCAGGGACAGGGGTGAGGTCCTTGCCGGCCGGTTCATTTCAGTGCTCCAACGACGTGACTGCGCAGTAACAGAGAGCAGTAACGGAGAGCAGTAACAGAGAGCAGTAACAGAGAGCAGTAACAGAGAGCAGTAACAGAGAGCAGTAACGGAGATATGGGGGTGGCTGCCCTTGTCCGCAACGCTCCGGAGCTGTTCCCGTCAGCCGCCTTCGCCCGCGACTTCCCGGCGCCGCCCCAGCAGACGCGAGACGTATGGCATGATGATGGGGACGAAGAGGATCAGGGCGGCGATCACCAGGATCGACAGGGTCAGAGGGCGTTCCCAGATAAACGACCAGGAATCGTTGTTGATGATCAGGGCGCGGCGCAGGTTTTCCTCCATCATGCCGCCGAGGATGAAGCCGAGCAGCATCGGGGCCATGGGGAAGTCCAGCAGCCGCAGTCCCACCGCGGCGACGGCGAAGATCACCATGAGCTGGATGTCGAAGGTGTTGAAGGAGACGAAATAGACCCCGATCAGCGAGAAGAACAGGATCATCGGGATCAGCACCGTCGAGGGGATCAGCAGAATGCGGGAGATGTAGGGGATCAGCGGCAGGTTCAGGATCAGCAGCACGACGTTGCCGATGTACATCGAGATGATCACCGACCAGAAGACGCCCGGGTTGTCGACGAAGAGCCGGGGCCCCGGCTGAATGCCATAGGAGATCAGGGCGCCGAGCATGATGGCCGTGGTGCCGGACCCGGGAATGCCCAGGGTCAGCAGCGGCACGAAAGAACCCGAGCAGGCGGCATTGTTGGCGGTCTCCGGCGCCGACAGTCCGCGCACCGATCCATGACCGAACAGCTTGCCCTTGATCGGCCCGGCAATGCGCTGTTCCATGCCGTAGGCGAGGAAGCTGGCGATGGTGGCCCCGGCGCCCGGCAGGACGCCGATCAGGAACCCGAGGACCGACGAGCGGCCGATCACCGGTATCATTTCGCGCTTGTCTTCACGCGACAGCTTCATTGATCCCAGGTTCCGCTGGGCTTCCAGTTCGCGCCTGCGGTCATCATCGGTCTTGGGCTTGAGCACCTGCATCATGGCTTCGGACAGGGCGAAGGTCGCCATGGCCAGCAGCAGGAACGACACGCCGTCGGTCAGATCGATCATGCCCAGGGTGAAGCGCTGCACCCCCTGGGTCTGGTCGGTGCCGATGGTCGAGATCATCAGCCCCAGAACCGTCATGATCAGCGCCTTGACGATGTTGCCTTTGCCGGCGAAAGCGGCGACGGCCGTTAGGCCGAGCACCATCAGGGCAAAGTAGTCGGTCGACTGGAAGGCCAGCGAGACGGTGGCCAGCGACGGCGCCGCAACCAGCAGGAAGATCGCCGCGATGGTGCCGCCGGAAAAGGACGAGTAGGCGGCGATGGCCAGGGCCTTGCCGGCCTGGCCCTTGCGGGCCATGGGATAGCCGTCGAAAGCGGTGGCGACGGTGCCGGCCACGCCCGGTGCATTGATCAGGATCGACGAGGTCGAGCCGCCGAAGATCGCGCCGTAATACACGCCGGCCATCAGGATCAGGCCGGTGGCGGGATCGAAGCCGTAGGTGATCGGGATCATCAGCGCGATGGCCGAGATCGGACCGAGACCGGGCAGCATGCCGATAAAGGTGCCGACGAAACAGCCGACCGTGACCATCAGCAGATTGATCGGCGAAAGTGCGGTGAGAATGCCCTCGAGCATGCTGCTATCCTTGCAAAAATTCGGGCCAGGGTTCGATGAAAACCCCGAGCAGCTGGGTCATCAGAACCCAGAAAAAGACAACCACCGGAACCGAGGCCACCAGGATCAGCCACCAGCGGCGCTCGCCCAGGATCATGATCCCGGCCATCAGGAACAGGCTGGTGGAGATCAGGAAACCGCCGGGGCGGACCGTCAGGCCGTATATCACCATCACCGCGCAGATCAGCGCGCCGCGGCCCCAGAGAAATCCGGCGACTTCGGGCCGTGCATGGCTGGCCGGTTTTACGATCATCACCAGCGACAGGATGATGCCCATGATGCTCAGGGCTTCGGGCATGGTGCGGGCGGTAAAGGCCGCCTGAGCCTGAAACGGCAGCAGCGGAATGCGGAAGGTCAGGAGCCCGTAAGCCAGGGAAAAGGCCAGGAGCAGCAACCCGCCAATGCGATCATTGGTCAGCAGGGTGTTGGTGGTCGGCATGGTGGTCTTCCAGGGAAGTCGTCGCGCAAAGAAGCGAAGCTGCCGGTCTCCGAAACCCCGACGTCAGAGGCTCCGGAGACCGGCTGTTTCAGACCGGATCTAGAGGAATCCGAGTTCTTTCATCAGGTTGCCGATCTCGGTTTCCTGGGCCTCAAGGAACGAGGTGAACTTGGCGCCGGGATTGTAGATCTTCACCCAGCCGTTGCGGGCGCGGACCTCTTCCCACTCGGGCGTGGCGTACATCTTGTCCAGAGCCGCGACATAAGCCGCCTGCTTCTCGGCGGACAGGCCCGGAGGTCCGAAGAAACCGCGCCAGTTGACGAACACGGCCGGGTTGCCGGCTTCCTTGCAGGTCTGAACCTCGGGCGCGTCGGCGAGGCGGTCTTCGGCGGTGACGCAGAGAATGCGCACCTGGTCCTGTTTGGACATTTCAAGCGCTTCGCCGAGACCCGTCGACAGCGCCTGTATTTCGCCCGACAGCAGGCCGGCCATGGCCTTGCCGCCGGCGTCATAGGGCACGTACTTCACTTTGGTGGCATTGGCGCCGCCGGCCTTCATCACCATGGCAGCGATAAGGTGGTCCATGCCGCCGGCAACCGAGCCGCCGCCGATGGCAACCTTGCTGTTGTCGGCTTTGTACATGGTCATGAGCTCGGCCATCGACTGCAGGGGGGATTCGGTGTTCACCACGATCGCGGCATAGTCGCCAACCGTGCCCGCAACCGGCGTCAGATCCCGGAAGGACTGTGGAAAGACCTTGTGCAGGGAGCGAATGATGATCGGGGTCGAGTTGACCATCAGGGTGTCGCCGGCCTTGTCGGCGGTCTCGATCAGATGGGCGATGGCTTTACCGCCGCCGCCGCCGGACATGTTCTCATAGGACGCAGAGCCGACGATGCCGGCCTTGGTCAGGGCCTCGCCGGTTCCGCGCGCCGTGCCGTCCCAGCCGCCACCGGCGCCGCCGGGAACCAGGAAATGAATGGATTCGATATCCGCTGCAGAAGCCGGAACAGCGGCTGCGGCCAGAAGTGCGGTCGCTGAAAAGGCAGCAAATACGCCTTTGCGTAAGAGCTTCATTGGTATCCTCCCGTGTTATAACAGCAGCCGGACTTCTCCGAGTCTCGACTGTAAGACCGCAGAAAAACAGATGAAGCTGTCGCCAAGCTGACATTGCACCGCACAAACTCGCAGGGGCACAAATGCACAGGGGCACAAGCTGTGGACCGGGCCGGCTACTGCGCGCGCAGGGCATCATTCCAGCGGTCGATCAGGCGCTCGCGCTTGACCTGATCCAGATAGACCACGAGACCGGGAGTGACCGGCACGGGACGCAGGCGGCCTTCGCCTCTGGCCCGCAGGTCCGCCGCGGTGTTTTCGCCGGTCAGGGCGGGGTGCAGGGCGGGCAGGCGGACCTCGCGGGAGATCACCTCCTGGCCTTTGCGCGAAAGCATGAAGTCGAGAAAACCGGCGCCGAGATCGGGCGATCTGGCGGCGCGCGGCACCAGCGCGATGCGCGACATCACCACGGTATAGTCCTCGGGCAGGATGATGCCGATGTCCGGATTGCTCGCGGCCCAGGTCGCGGCGTAGGAACCCAGGATGTTGTAGCCCAGGAGGAAACGCCCGTCGGCCACGCGCTCCAGGATCGCCGAGGAGTTGGAATAGAGCTTCACCCCTGCCGAGCCCATCGCGCCGACCAGCTGCCAGATGTCCCGGTTATGCTCCTGATCCCGCGCCAGAAAGAAAAAACCGACCCCGGCGCGCTCGATGTCATAGGTGCCGATCCGGCCATAGGCCTTGTTGTTGGAATTGTAGAGAAAGCTGATCAGCGCCGCACGCGTTCTCGGCGGATCGCGGCCTTCGAACGAGGGTTTGTGATAGATTATGACCGCGGGCTCGAAGGTCACGCCGAAAGCCGAATTCCGCCAGCTCGCCCAGTCCGGCAGCAACTGTGCCGACGGCAGGTTCAGGCTCGCGGCGTAGCCGTCGTTGGCGAGCTTGATCTGCAGATCCATGGCCGAGGAGAAGGCCACATCGGCGGTGACGCCGGGGCCGTCGCTCTCATCGATGATATGGGCGTAGATTTCCTGGGTCTGCTGTTCGGAATAGTCGACCGCGATGGTCGGGTTGGCGGTCTGATAGCTCTCGATCAGCGGCCGGGCGATTTCCTGGTCGAGCGAGCTGTAGACGGAAAGCACACGGCTGCCAGGATCGCCCGACTTCGCCGGAAAGACGGATCCGGCTGAAACGGGCAGCCCGAACAGCCCGAACCCGATGAAGGCGGAAAGATAAAGCAAGCTGCGTTGACGCCGGTACTGCATCGGTCCAACTTGCCCCACCACATCGCGCTTCACAAGACCTCACCGAAGCCATAGCCTTGCGGGCAATCGATGGCGCTCAAGCCATCACGCTGCGCTGAAGAAAATGCGGTAAGAGGGGAGAAGGCCTTGCGTCTGCTGGTGGTCGAAGACAATGAAGCTCTGGCTCAGGGACTGACGGCGGTCCTGAAGGAGGCCGGCTATGCGGTCGATCTGGTCACCGACGGACAGTCCGCCGATGCGGCCCTCTCGACCACGCCTTACGATCTGGTGGTGCTGGATCTGACCCTGCCGGATATGGATGGCCTCGAAGTGCTCAAGCGCCTGCGGCAGAAACGCAACGACTGCGCCGTTCTGGTGCTGACCGCGCGCGGGGCGCTGGACGACCGCATCAGGGGGCTGGATCTGGGCGCCGACGACTATATGACCAAGCCCTTTGAGGTGGCGGAATTGGAAGCGCGCATCCGGGTGCTGCTCAGACGGCGGGCCGGACTGCGCTCGTCACGGCTGGATTACGGGGCCGTGAGCCTCGACCTCGCCACCCGGCAGGTGACGCTCGGGGGCATCCGCATCGAGCTGCCGCAGCGCGAGCTGAACGTTCTGCAGGCGCTGCTGCTGCGCGTTGAGCAGGTCGTCTCCAAACCGCAGATCATCGAGAGCCTGGCGGACTTCGACGATGACATCAGCGAGAATGCCATCGAACAGTACATCAGCCGCCTGCGCAAACGACTGGAGCCCGCGGGGCTGCGGATTCGCGCGGCGCGCGGCCTCGGCTATATCCTGGAAGCGGGCTGATCCGTGGCCGGACCCATGGCTCACCCGGCGCTTGACGTCGCTTCACGCAGGCATCACTCGCTCCGCCGCCGCCTGCTGCTGCTGTTGCTGGTGCCGCTGTCGCTGATCGGCCTGCTGGCGATGCTGGATGCCTATCTGGATGCCCGGGACACGGCCAACGAGATTTCCGACCGGGTGCTGTCCGGCTCGGCGCTGGCCATCGCCGAGCGGGTGATTGTCGGCGCTGACGGAAACCTGGAGGTCGACGTGCCCTACGTGGCGCTCGAAATGCTGACCTCGGCGGCCCAGGATCGGGTTTTCTACCGGGTCGAGGGCCCTGACGGGCTCTTTATCACCGGCTACGAGCAACTGCCGGTGCCGGACGAGCCCTACAGCAAGACGATCGGTAACCGCGCCCGCTTTTCCGATGCCGCCTTTCGCGGTGACGCGATCCGGCTGGCGCTGTTTGACGGGGCCGTCTCGACCGGAAAGCGCTCCATCGTCTACCGGGTGGTGGTGGCGGAAACCACCAATGCGCGGCAGAAGCTGGCCCGGGATATCCTGATCCGGACCGCGGTGCGGCAGGCGCTGCTGGTCGGGATCGCCGCCGTGATCGTCTGGATCGGCGTCACCCGTGCGCTGCGGCCCCTGCAGCGTCTGGAAGAAGCGATCGGTCGGCGCAGTCTGGACGATCTGCGTCCGATCGAACACGAGGTTCCCAGCGAGGTCGAGCAGCTGGTCGTATCCATCAACGGCTTCATGCGCCGGCTCGGTGGCGCGCTCGGGGCGTTGCGGCACTTCACCGGCAACGCCAGTCATCAGCTCCGCACCCCCCTGACGGTGATCCGCACCCAGCTCGAACTGACCCGCCGCGCGCAGTCAGATGACGTCGCGACCGCTGCGCTTCAGGTCGCCGACGACGCGGTCAGTCATGCCGAACGCACGCTCGCCCAGCTGTTGTTGCTTGCCCGGGTCGATGAAGCCTCCGCCGACCGTCTCAGCGATGCGAACTTCGATCTGAGCGGGGAGGCGCAGAAGATCACTGCGGGCTACCTGGTAAAATCCCGCAGCAGGAATGTCGATCTCGGTTTCGAGAGCCCGGCCGCACCGGTCGAGATCAGGGGCGATGCCATGCTGCTGGGCGAACTGCTGCGCAACCTGATCGAAAACGTGATCGCCTATGCCGGCGAGGGCGTGACCGCGACGGTGCGTGTCGGCAGGGAGGGCAAAACCGTCTTTCTGGAAGTCGAGGACGACGGCGTCGGCATCGCGCCGGCGGACCGGGCGAAAGCGATGGAGCGTTTCGTCCGCCTGTCTACCGCCGATCAAGCCGGGGCCGGCCTGGGGCTGTCCATCGTTTCGGAAATTGCGGCGCTGTTCGGTGCGACGGTGGTCATGAACATCGCCGCCGGGGGAAAAGGCCTGTCCGTGCGGGTGAGATTCCCGCAGCCGTGAAGGGCTGGCGGGACCATGGCGTTCCCGGCTGAATCCCTCTGTCCCGTCTCGTTCCAAGCCTTCGTCACATTCAGGCTATGCGTATGCGCATCAAGCATTGAAGCCAGGACGGAAGCGAATTGTGGTCGCACCGGGGATTGTCCTGTCCATGGGCAGGTAATGCCCTTTTCCCAAGCGGCTCTCACTTGTTTCATGGCTTGATACTGATATGTCTTGGGCCTGACAGTTCCAACCATCTGAACAGCCATCAGGAAACGTACCGTGAAGTATTCCGACCGCGTCGAGCGGATCGCCGGGGAAGGCGCTGCCGCCTGGAAGATCCATCTGGAAGCCGTGCAGGCAAAAGCGCAGGGCGAGGATATTCTGGTCATGTCCATCGGCGACCCGGACTTCGCGACGCCACCCGCAATTATCCGGACAGCGGTCGAGGCGCTGGAGGCGGGCGATACGCACTACACCGGTATCGCGGGGCGGCCGGCCCTCTGCGCGGCCATCGCGGGCGAAGTGCGGCGTGGCGGCGGACCGGAGGTGACGGCGGACAACGTCATCGTGCTGGCCGGGGCGCAGAGCAGTCTTTTCTCGGCCTCCCTGCTGCTGTTCTCTCCGGGCGACGAGGTGATCGTGCCCGATCCCATGTACGTGACCTACGAGGCGACGATCCAGGTCTCGGGCGCGAAGCTGGTGCCGGTGCCTGCCCTGAAGGACAGCGGCTTCCGGCCCGACATCGCGGCCATGGAACGGGCCGTCACGCCAAGAACCCGCGCCATCATGTTCGCCAATCCCAACAACCCCACCGGCGTCGTCATGACCCCCGGCGAACTGAGCGCGATCGCCGACATCGCCAAGCGCCACGATCTCTGGGTCATCTCCGACGAGGTCTACGCGGCGCTGACCTTCGAGCATGCGCACTGCATGATCGCCGGTCTGCCGGGGATGGCCGAACGCACGGTCACGGTCTCCAGCCTGTCGAAGTCCCAGGCCATGACCGGCTGGCGTATCGGCTGGATGGTCGGGCCCGAGGAACTGATCCTCCATGCGCGCAGGCTTTCGCTCTGCATGCTCTACGGCCTGCCGGGCTTCGTGCAGCAGGCGGCGCTGACCGCCCTGGGCGAGGCGCGCGGCGAGATGGACAGGATGCGCGATATCTATCGGGCGCGCCGGGACCGGGTGATCGCCGGTCTGAAGCCGGCGGAGAAGCTGAAAGTCATTCCTTCTGAATCGGGGATGTTCATTGTGATCGACGTGCGCGATACCGGGATGACGTCCCTGGACTTCGCCTGGGCGCTCTATCGGGCGGAGGGCGTCTCGCTGCTCGACGCCGGCGCCTTCGGCAAGGCCACCGCCGGGCATGTGCGGCTGTCCTATACGCTGGGGGAGGACGCGCTGGACGAGGGCTGCCGGCGGATCTGCCGCTTTGTGGCGGGGCTTTGAAGGGAACCGCTCGGTTCGAATACGATTTCCTGAGTATGGCTGGTCATAACGACCGGCTTCGCTATGGCCTGGAAGTCCGTGGACGCGTTGACTCTGCGGACGCGTAGCCTTTGCGACAGGCGGCGTCGGCGAGCCGGGAACTGCATATCCCGGCTCGCCCGCTCTTTCAGGCTTGCAGCACCGCGGAGATCGTTTCGTCCATGGCGGTCGTGGGGTGGCCGATCAATTGCGAGAGTGTGTGGCTGTCGTTGAACAGCCAGCCCTTTGAAATTCCGGCATCGGCGTCCGCCAGGACTCCGGCGAAGGCTTCCGGCAGACCTGCGGCTTTCAGCGCCGCCACATAGTCGGCCTGTGGCATGTTGGTGTAAGTCACCGGCTTACCTGACCGCTCGGCAATCTGCGCGGCGAGCTGGGCCATGGTAAAGGCTTTGTCGCCGGCCAGCTCATAGGTTTTACCCTTGTGCCGCTTCGCATCGACAAGCACGGCTGCGGCTGCTTCCGCGTAGTCGCGGCGTGCGGCTGCGGATATGGCGCCATCTCCGGCGCTGCCGATCATGGCGCCATGTTCGAGAGCCTTGGAAACCGCGCCAGCATAGTTTTCGCAGTACCAGCCGTTGCGCAGGATGACATAATCCAGGCCGGATGCCTTCAATGCCGCTTCGGTGTTCCTGTGTTCGCCTGCGAGGAAGAGGGGACTGACGTCCGCCTGCAGGATAGAGGTATAGGCCAGCAGTTTTACGCCGGCCCTTTTTGCCGCGTCGATGGCTGCTTTGTGCTGGGGCTCGCGCCGGCCGACTTCGCTGGAGGAAATCAAAAGCAGGTTTTCCACCCCGGCGAAGGCGGCTTCGAGACTTTCCGGCTTGTCGTAATCGGCGTATCGCACGATGACGCCCTGGGTAGCGAGATCGGACGCCGCTTCCGGGTTTCGGACAGCCGCGATAATGGATGACGCGGGCCGGGTTTTAAGCAAAGCCTCGATGACCAGTCGGCCCAGTTGACCGGTGGCTCCGGTGACAGCAATCATGAAGTATCTCCTTGAGTTTGGTTGCTTTCACCCAAGGTAAGAACTATCCATACTTTTCGTTAGTACATACAAAAATGTTAGTATGAAAAAGGTGCTGAAATGACCGGAAAACCTCAAACTCTGTCGGAATTGCTGGGGCGCGGGGAGCTGCTCTCTCCCAATTGCCCGTCCCGTGAAGTGCTTCGTCACGTGACCAGCCGCTGGGGCGTTCTGGTTCTGGTGGTCCTGATGAGCGGAACTTACAGATTCAGTGAGTTGCGTCGAAAGGTCGGGGGAATCAGCGAGCGCATGCTTGCGCAAACTCTGAAGGATCTGGAGGGGGACGGCTTTGTAAAGCGTGTCTCTTATCCCGTCGTTCCGCCGCACGTGGAATACTCTCTGACCCCTCTGGGGGCAGGGATAGCGGAAAAGGTCGAGGATCTGGCCGACTGGATCGAGTTTAACTTTTCGCGAATTCTCGAGGCGCGCAATGAGCTTGAGGCACGCAGTGAGATGGCCGAAGTGTCCTGAGGGCGCCGGTTGCGATCAGAAGCAGGCCCTGAAGGGACCGGCCGTCAGTTCTTCAGCCGGTACCCGGTCTTGAAGATCCAGCGGATCATGATCAGGCAGGCGACCAGAAACAGACTCACCATGCCCAGGCTGGTTCCCACGGCCACGTCGGCGATCTCGTAGAAGCTCCAGCGGAAGCCGCTGATCAGGTAGACCATGGGGTTGAAGAGCGTCACCTTCTGCCAGAAGGGCGGGAGCATCTCGATCGAGTAGAAGCTGCCGCCGAGGAAGGCGAGGGGCGTGATCACCAGCAGGGGGACGATCTGCAGCTTCTCGAAGCTGTCGGCCCAGATGCCGATGATGAAGCCGAAGAGGCTGAAGGTCAGCGCGGTCAGGACCAGAAACAGCAGCATCCAGAAGGGATGGGCGATCTGCAGCGGGACAATGAGGCTGGCGGTCGCCAGAATGATCAGGCCGAGGATGATCGACTTGGTCGCCGCCGCGCCGACATAGCCCAGCACAATCTCGAAATAGGAGAGCGGCGCCGACAGCAACTCGTAGATGGTGCCGGTAAAGCGCGGCATATAGATCCCGAAGGACGCGTTGGTGACGCTCTGGGTCAGCACCGAAAGCATGATCAGGCCGGGCACGATGAAGGTGCCGTAGCTCACCCCGTCGACCTCGGTGATGCGGGTGCCGATGGCACCGCCGAAGACCACGAAGTACAGCACCGTGGAGACCACCGGGGCGACGATGCTCTGGCCGATGGTCCGCAGGGTGCGGCTCATCTCGAAGAGGTATATGGAGCGGACGGCGCGCAGGTTCATGACGGTTTCTTCACCAGATTGACGAAAATATCCTCGAGCGAGCTCTGCGTGGTGCTGAGGTCCCTGAAGGAGAGGCCGGCCTGGTTCAGGGCATTGAGCAGGGAGGTGATGCCGGTGCGCTCGCCCTGGGTGTCGTAGCTGTAGGTCAGCAGCGCGCCGTCGGGCGCGAGTTCCAGACCGTAGCCTGCGAGTTCGGTCGGGATCGTGCCGACCGGGCTCTGCAGTTCGATCCGCAGCTGCTTGGTGCCGAGCTTTTGCATCAGGTCGGCTTTCGGTTCGACCAGAATGATCTCGCCGTTGTTGATCACCCCGATGCGATCGGCCATCTCCTCGGCCTCTTCGATGTAGTGGGTGGTCAGGATGATGGTCACGCCGGATTCGCGCAGGACCTTGACCACTTCCCACATGTCCTTGCGCAGTTCTACGTCCACACCGGCGGTCGGTTCATCCAGAAACAGAACCCGCGGCTCGTGCGACAGGGCCTTGGCAATCATCACCCGGCGTTTCATGCCGCCGGAAAGGGCCATGATCCGGGTATCTTTCTTGTCCCAGAGCGAGAGCTTTTTCAGCAGATCCTCGATATGCGCCGGATCGGCGGGCTTGCCGAACAGGCCGCGCGAGAAGCTGACCGTGGCCCAGACGGTTTCGAAAACGTCGGTGGTCGCCTCCTGAGGCACCAGGCCGATCAGCGAGCGGGTCTTGAGGAAGTCATCGATGATGTCATGGCCGCCGACGGTAACCCTGCCGGAGGTCGGATTGATGAGCCCGCAGATCACGCCGATCAGGGTGGTCTTGCCGGCGCCATTGGGCCCCAGCAGCGCGAAGATCTCGCCCTTGTGGATATCCAGGCTGATCTCTTTGAGAGCCTGAAAGCCGCCGGCATAGGTTTTGGAGAGGTTCGAGACGGAGATGATGCTTTGCATCATTGCGTATCTAGCACATCTCGCCGGATATACAACAGGGCACACATAGCTTTAACGCCGGCTTCGTCAAATTGTCATGCTCCCGTTCCGGAAAAAAGGTCAGACGTCGATGTTCGAGACGAACCTGGCGTTTTCCTGGATGAAGTTGAAGCGCAGCTCGGGCTTTTTGCCCATCAGGCGCTCGACCATGTCGGCGGCATCCCTTTGCCGTCCGGCCAGGTCCTCTTCCTGATCATCGAAATCCGAGATGGTGACCCGCAGCAGGATCCGCTTCCTGGGATCCATGGTGGTGTCCTTGAGCTGCTTCGCGGGCATTTCGCCCAGACCCTTGAAGCGGCTTACCTCGATCTTGCCACGGCCCTTGAAGTGGCTGGTCATGAGCTCGTCTTTATCCGCGTCGTCCATGGCATAGACCGAGTCGCCGCCCTGGGTCAGGCGGTAGAGCGGCGGCTGGGCCAGAAAGAGACAGCCCGATTCGATCAGGCCCGGCATTTCGCGGTAGAAGAAGGTCATCAGCAGCGCCGCGATATGGGCGCCGTCCACGTCGGCGTCGGTCATGATGATCACGCGCTCGTAACGCAGCTTCTCCAGATCGAAATGGCTGCGCAGCCCGCAGCCCAGGGCCTGGGAGATGTCGTTGATTTCCTGATTGCCGCGCATCTTTTCAAGGGACGCGCTGGCGACGTTCAGGATCTTGCCGCGCAGGGGCAGGACGGCCTGGGTCTCGCGGGACCGGGCCTGCTTGGCGGAACCGCCGGCCGAATCGCCCTCGACAAGGAAAATCTCGGTATCGCTGGAGCGGCTGCGCGAGCAGTCGGCCAGCTTGCCGGGCAAGCGCAGCTTGCGGGTCGCGCTCTTGCGGCTCTGTTCACGGTCCTGGCGCCGTTTCAGCCGTTCCTCGGCCCGCTCGATCACCCGTTCGAGCAGCACACGGGCGCGGTCGGGATGGCCGGAGAGCCAGTGATCGAAGTGATCGCGGATCTGCGACTCGACCAGCCTGGTGGCCAGTGGCGTGGCCAGTTTTTCCTTGGTCTGACCCTGAAACTGCGGATCGCGGATGAAGACCGAGAGCAGGGCGCAGGCGCCGCCAAGAAGGTCTTCCGCCATGATGATGGCGGCTTTCTTGTTGCTGACCAGTTCGCCGTAGGCCTTCAGGCCGCGCAGCAGCCCCGAGCGCAGGCCGGCATCGTGGCTGCCGCCTTCGGGGGTGGGAATGGTGTTGCAGTAGGAGCTGACGAAGCCGTTTTCGTCCATCGGCCAGGAGATCGCCCATTCCATCCGGCCTTCATTGCCGGGGAATTTGGCTTCGCCGGCAAAAGGTTCGGGCGTCAGCATCCGGCGGTTCAGCAGGCTCGCGGAGAGATAGTCCTGCAGCCCGTTGGGGAAGTGGATGACCTGGTTCTGGGGAACGTCGGTGCCTTCGACCAGGGAAGGATGGCAGCTCCAGCGGATTTCGACGCCGCGATAGAGATAGGCCTTGGAGCGCGCCATCTTGTGCAGCTGCGCGGGCCGGAACTGCGGTGTCGCGGTGAAGATCTGGCTGTCGGGATGAAAGACGATGGTCGTGCCGCGGCGGTTCTGGACCGAGCCCATGGCTTCAAGTGGCCCAAGCGGGACACCGCGGCTGTATTCCTGCCGGTAGAGCGTGCGGTCGCGGGCAACCTCGATGGCCAGCCTGTCGGACAGGGCGTTGACAACCGACAGGCCGACACCGTGCAGGCCGCCGGAGGTCGTGTAAGCCTTCTGCGTGAATTTGGCGCCGGAATGCAGGGTGGTCAGAATGACTTCCAGCGCCGACTTGTCCTTGAACTTGGGATGGGGATCCACCGGGATGCCGCGGCCGTTGTCGCGGATGGTCACCTGATTATCGACACCCAGTTCCATCTCGATGCGGCTGGCATGGCCGGCGACGGCCTCGTCCATCGCATTGTCGAGGACCTCGGCGACCAGATGATGCATGGCGCGCTCGTCGTTACCGCCGATATACATGCCGGGGCGATGGCGAACGGGTTCGAGTCCCTCTAGGACTTCGATATCTTTTGCGGAGTAGTCGCTCGTATCTGCGGCGACGGACTGGAATAGATCTGACATGGTGGCCATTATAGAAAGGCAGGCAAGGGGCGTGCAAGCAGATGCTGTAGTTCATTTGTGGATAAACCACCAGATTTAGTAAGGATTTACGCTGATGAGCGGAGAACATGAGGCCCCGTGCCGCGAACCCGCGCTTCGCGCGCTCGCAATGCCGGCGGATGCCAACCCGAACGGCGATATCTTCGGCGGCTGGGTACTCGCACAGATGGATCTGGCCGGCGCGGTTCCGGCCGCGCGCCGCGCCAAGGGGCGAATCGCCACCGTCGCCGTCGACGCCATGCGCTTCCACAAACCGGTCTTCATCGGCGATCTGGTGAGCTGCTACGCAAAGATCGTCAGGATCGGTACGACTTCCATGTCGGTGCATGTCGAGACCTGGGCCGAGCGCCGGCATGATGGGTCCGAAGTCAAGGTGACCGAAGGAACTTACGTCTATGTCGCCATCGACAAACAGGGCAATCCGCGCCCGGTTTCCAAGTGACGGCGGCGAAGCTTCCGGTCGGGACGCAGTGCCCGGTCAACCGGGAAAAGGGAGGGCCGGGAAAAGGGAGGGCCGGAAAAGGGAGGGCCGGAAAAGGGAGGGCCGGCAAAGAGAAGCGGTTCGGCAGAGGGAGGCGGTTCAACAGAATGAATGGAATGATGAAATTTGCAGGGCAGGGAGGCCGAATCCGGGTTGCCTCGGTTGCCGCTGTCCTGACGATCGGGGTTTTTCTGATCGCGTCGGAAGGAAATTCTGTCCGGGCGGGCGGAGCTGACGTGGTTGCCGTGGAGGCGGTGCAGGACAATGCGGGGAAATGGCGTTTCCACGTTTCCGTCGCCCATGCGGACGAAGGCTGGGATCACTACGCCGATAAATGGGATGTCGTCGCGCCCGACGGCACCGTCCTGGGGACGCGCGCTCTGCTCCACCCGCACGAAACCGAACAGCCCTTCACCCGGTCGCTGGGCGGCGTGGAGATTCCTGCCGATGTCGAGGAAGTCACCCTGCGGGCCAACGACAGCCGACACGGTTATACAGGCAGGTCCATGACCGTCAGGCTTGTGCGCTGAGGGCCTGAGGCGGGTCTGCTCCGGTCAAAGGCGGCGCAGGATCTTTGCCGTTCAGGCGCCTTCGGCGAAGAGTCTGCAAATGCTTGCCGGTGTTTCGTGTGCATGACGGGTGCGAAAAACCTATCCACATGGGCTTTATTTCGTGAATATTAAGCTCGGTTAACTATAAAAATTAACCTTATTTATTAACCTTTCGTGATCTCTTCGTTTGAACTGTTCCGGTTGTATGTTACAGTGCTCTTGATTCAATAAACGGTAGTGTTTCCAGGGGTTTCCGGGGTTTTTCTGCATGGAAAAACGCCGTTATTTCAGATATTTCGCGTAAAATACGCTGGCGTAATGTCGCAGAACGTTTAAAAGAGTTGAATATTTTTGTAACAGTGATTATGTTCCCGTTGCTGCGGCGCACAACGTCTACAACTTGAGCGCCCGGTGAACTGACAGCGGTATGTGCTCTGGTCTCATCCGTCAAAGCGAGCAGGCTAGCTTCCGGGCGCGCCAAAAGCGTGTAGGGGCGTTTTACTGTCTCCGCAGGCTTCGGCACCGGCGGGAAAATCGGACATTTCAGCAGATTCCGATTAGATGAAGTGCCGGTTTGAAATTGAACTGGCGAGGATGCGGATAAGCGGCGTTGTCGGTTTCCGGTGCTACAGTAAGAGCGAGGCTGTCTGCTTCGGCTGCGCTCTTAAGTCACAGCTTAGGTCACTATCACGATGCGGCCTGGCACCCTATGATGGGGCCGGCGCGTTATAGGGTAATTTCTTAGTGCGCTTCGAAGAAGTGTCTGGTTGGAGGTAAGAATGAGCGATCAGTCAAATACCAAGCCCGAGTCGGATCGCGTCTACGAAAAGAAGACGCGGAACTGTCTGAAGTGCCGGGACAAATTTGTCAGCGAATGGCCGGGTGAGCGGATCTGCAAGACCTGCAAGTCGTCGACTGCATGGCGCGAGGGTATCGCCGCTTAGGGTTTGGTCAGCCGGCTGCAAAGCCGGCATCACAGGCATCCTTCGCGGGTGCCGTGTGAAACACGAACGCCACTGCCGTCCCAGGACCGCGGTGGCGTTCGTGTTTCTACAGCTTTTCAATCGCCTGACAAGCCTGCGAATCCAGTCAATCCGGGAATCGGACGTATCCGGACGCCGGGCATTCGCTATGCGCCGAGGCTTAATCCGCAGCTCTGCACCTTGCCTTCGATAATCCCCTTTTCGGCGACTTCCTGTCGAAGCGAACGTCTTCTCCGGCGCGCCGGTCGTTCCCCCTGTCATGTGCAGAATAAATGACAGCAAGCGAACAAATCGGTGTTCTGCGCAGCGCTTATCGTTATAGACTGCCAGACAACCGGGAGAGGAAGAAACTCCAGCCGTTATATCGCTGCGGATTTTCGTTTCGGCGCGTTTATTTTATGGGGAAGGCAATGCAGAATTTGACACTTATGCGAGGAATCGCAGGGGCGGCTTTTGCCCTTTTGATGACCACACTGCCTGTTCGTGCAGGTACGATGGACTATTCACAACTCTTTATATTCGGCGACAGCCTGTCCGATTCAGGTAACGCATTCAATCTGACGGGCGGTGCTTTTCCGCCGGACCCGCCCTATGTTCAGGGCCGGTTTTCCAACGGGCCCAACTGGGTGGATCAGCTCGCCGCTTCGATGGGCCTGAATCCGACGCTGGTCACGGATCCGGGGCTGAACCCGGCTTCACCGCCATCCGACGGTATCAACTTCGCAGTCGGCGGCGCGACCAGCGGCAGCACGACCATCGCTCATATCCCGACGGGAAACCCGGCGCTGAGCGGCTTGCCCGGACTGTCTCAGCAGATCGGTGCTTTTCAAGCGCTCTATGGCGGGGCAAACGAACCGGACCCGGATGCACTCTTCGTTCTGTGGATCGGCGGCAATGATTACTTCTTCAACGTCAACGACCCGGCGACGGTGCTGGGCAATATTGCCGACGCGATCAATAGCCTGACCGGGCTGGGGGCGCAAAACTTCCTGATCGCAAACCTTCCGGATCTGGGCGACACGCCCTTTGCCGAACTGCTGGGGGTTCCGGGGGCGGAAGAGGCTCTGAATGCGGTAACCGCGGCCCATAACCAGGGGCTGGACCAGTTGTTGGGGACTTTGCCGGGAAACTTTTCTCTGCTGGATATAAACGCCCTGTTCAAGGAAGCGCTCGCGGATCCCGCCGTCTTTGGATTCGCCGACGCCGAACAGGCTTTTCTGCTGACCTGCTTTGACAATGGCGTCTTCGTTTGTTCGCCGGGTACGGACCCGAACGACTTTGTCTATTGGGATGAAGTTCATGTCACGTCTGCGGCCCATACGGTCATTGCCGCGCGAGCGGCGGACGCTCTTGTGTCCGTTCCGGAGCCATCGACGGTGATGCTGATGTCTCTCGGGCTGGCCGGTCTTGGTTTCACCGGCCGCCGCCGGAGGGCCTGAGGGCTTTTGCCTGGTGGATAAAGAAAAACAATCGCAACGGGTTTCGCCGGATTGAATCCAAGCGGTGACGTTGTGCTCTTGAGCGGTACGTCTTGTGGCGTGCCGCTCTTTTTTTGCCCGCAATGGCCCGGTTCCCCGCTTGAGGCGTGAGTGGCGGGCTTTGAGCGGCGGCATTAATCAAGAGTTGCAATCAAACCTTAACCCCTGAGCGTAGATAGTCCGCTGTTGGGTGCAGGCTTGCCGGCCGCCTGGGAGCATGGGTAACCGGTTGACGCCGATGACGGGCATATCCCGGTGGAGTTAGTGTCATGGGGCGCGATTTGAGTGAGCTGGAGGCGCAGATTCAAGCCAGGTTGCGAGATTCCTTTCTCGTTGCCGCGCAGGAACGGCTGGATTGCACGACCGAGGCTTTCGAACACTTTGTTCTGGAGCATTGCGACGATTCCTTCGAGACAATGTCCTGCGCGATGCACGATCTGAAGGGGATGGGCGCGTCTTTCGGTTTCCCGTCCATTACCCTGGTTGCCCTGCAGGTCGAGATGGTTCTGAAGTCCCGCGCATCCGGCGATCCGGCGCCGTTGCAGGGGCTCCGCCGGTATTTCGATGTCATGAGCGACATTCTGGCCAAGGGCACGGACCCGGGCGTCGAGGCCGTCGAGCTGCAACTGCCTTCACTTCAAGTCTGACGCTTCGGGTGCGGCTCCGCGCTCCACACCAGCCGGGCTTCATAAAAAAAGCCGGGGTTGATGGCCCCGGCTTTCTCTTGTCCGTCTGATCGGAAAGGAGATCAGACCGAGTAGTACATGTCGTATTCGACCGGATGCGGCATGTGCTCGAAGCGGTAGACTTCTTCCCACTTCAGTTCGGCATAGGCCGCGATCTGATCCTTGGAGAAGACCTCACCGGCGAGCAGGAAGTCGTGGTCGGCATCGAGGCTCTCCAGGGCTTCACGCAGCGATCCGCAGACCGTCGGGACGTCGGCCAGTTCTTCCGGCGGCAGATCGTAGAGATCCTTGTCCATGGCTTCGCCGGGATGGATCTTGTTCTTGATGCCGTCCAGGCCGGCCATGAGCATTGCCGAGAACGCCAGGTAGGGGTTTGCGGTCGGATCCGGGAAGCGGATTTCGACGCGCTTGGCGTTCGGGCTGGCGCCGTAGGGAATACGGCAGGAGGCCGAACGGTTCCGGGCCGAGTAGGCCAGCAGCACAGGGGCTTCAAATCCGGGGATCAGACGCTTGTAGCTGTTGGTCGAGGGGTTGGTGAAGGCGTTGAGCGCCTTGGCGTGCTTGATGATACCGCCGATGTAGTAGAGGCAGTTTTCCGACAGGCCCGCATAGCCGTCGCCGGCAAAGGTCGGCTTGCCGTCTTTCCAGATCGACTGATGGGTGTGCATGCCCGATCCGTTGTCGCCTGCGACCGGCTTCGGCATGAAGGTGGCCGTCTTGCCGTAGCTGTGCGCGACGTTGTGGACGACGTACTTGTAGATCTGCAGTTCGTCAGCGGCCGAAACCAGGGTGTTGTACTTGACGCCGAGTTCGTGCTGCGAAGGAGCGACCTCATGATGGTGCTTCTCAACGGTGACGCCCATTTCGGACATGACGGTGACCATCTCGGCACGCAGATCGGTTGCGGAGTCGACGGGAGCAACCGGGAAGTAGCCGCCCTTGACGCGCGGGCGGTGAGCCAGGTTGCCACCTTCTATTTCGCTGCCGGTCATGTAGGGACCTTCTTCGGAACTGTAGGTGAAGAAGGTGTTGTTGGGTTCGGTCGAGTAACGGACGTTGTCGAACACGAAGAACTCGGCTTCGGGACCGAAGTAGGCCGTATCGCCAATGCCGGACGACTGTACGTAGGCTTCGGCGCGAATCGCGGTCGAGCGCGGATCACGGCCATAGAGCTCGCCGGTTGAGGGCTCGACGATGTTGCAGAAGAGGATCAGCTGCGGCTGCGCGGTGAAGGGATCCATAACGGCGGTCGAAAGATCCGGCTTCAGGATCATGTCGGACTCGTTGATGGCTTTCCAGCCGGCGATCGACGATCCGTCGAACATGATGCCGTCTGTCAGTTCGTCTTCGCCAACGGCTTCGTGCCACATGGCCAGGTGCTGCCATTTGCCGCGGGGATCGGTGAAACGGTAATCGATGTACTTAACATCGTTTTCTTTGATCATTTCGAGAATTTTTTTCGGGTCAGACATACTCACGATTCCCGTGTTTGGCTGTTATTGAAAAGGTTTCAAGAAGCAGGAAAGAACTTTCCTGCGGTAACTTGTTCGATCGTCCGGGGAAGCCCGCCGGATTCCCGCCCGGAGGCTATCCGGCCGGAGATATCAGGCTGCATTCCTTCAGACTGCATCGGGCCTTCAGACTGCATCGGGGCCGCGTTCTCCGGTCCTGATGCGAATGGATTCATCGATCGTGCTGACGAAGATCTTGCCGTCGCCGATCCGGCCCGTCTGGGCAGCCTGTTGAATGGCTTCAACGGCCCGCTCGACCAGGCCGTCTTCAAGTACGACCTCCACTTTGACCTTGGGCAGGAAGTCTACAACGTACTCGGCGCCGCGATAAAGTTCGGTGTGGCCTTTCTGGCGCCCGAAGCCTTTGGCCTCGGTCACGGTGATGCCCTTGATCCCGACTTCGTGCAGGGCTTCCTTCACTTCGTCGAGCTTGAAGGGCTTGATGATCGCTTCGATCTTTTTCATGTCGGGTTACAGGCCTTTCACTGGATTGTCAGGACTCATAAGAGAACCATAGTGCACGCACTAGCATACCTCATGCCAACTCGCACATTTACGAAGATTTAAGAGAATCGTTCGATCACGCTGCAGACAATCTATCGCGAAATTTCGCATGGTGATTAAAAAATAAGCCGTACGCACAAAAAATAAGCAAAATAAGGCAAATTTTTTGTGCAGGAGTGGAGCGCGCCCAAAGTCTCTCGACGGCGCCGCTTCTGTTTCTCCGGAGCTGGAGATCTCTAATTCAGGTTCCTGGAAAGCCAGTCTCCCATCCGATCAATCGCGGTCCGAATGTTTTCCGTTGAGTTGGCGTAGGACAGCCGCAGGTAGCCTTCGCCATACTGCCCGAAGCTGGTTCCCGCAATGGTCGCGACTCCGGCGTCTTTCAGCAGGGCCGTCTCCAGTTCCTTTGCGGTTCTGCCGGTTCCGGAGATGTTCGGGAAGGCGTAGAAGGCGCCACCGGGCTCAATGCAGGAGACCTTCGGCAGTTTGTTGAGTTCCTCCACCACGATACGACGCCGCGCGTCGAATGCGGTTCGCATCTGGTCAACCGCATCCTGCGGTCCTTCCAGCGCGGCTATTCCGGCATACTGGGCGGAGGCATTGACACAGGAGTGGCTGTTGATCGCCAGGCGCGTGGCAAGATCGACCAGGGATGCCGGCCAGACGGCGTAGCCCAGCCGCCAGCCGGTCATGGCGTAGGTCTTGCTCCAGCCATCCAGCAGGATCAGCCGGTCCCGGATCTCGGGATAGGACAGCAGACTGACGTGCTGTCTGCCGTCATACAGCAACTGGCTGTAGATTTCGTCGGACAGGATGGTGACGTGGGGATGGGCGCTCAGGCCGGCGACCAGACGGTCGATTTCTGCCTTCGGTGTCACGCCGCCGGTCGGATTCGCCGGGCTGTTGAGAATCAGCAGGCGCGTCGCGGGCGTGATGCGGGACAGAACGTCATCGGCGGAAAAGGCAAAGCCGTTTTCTTCCAGCAGAGGAATAGGAACCGCTTTGGCGCCGCTGAAGTTGATCGCCGATTCGTAAATCGGGAAACCCGGGTTCGGATAGAGGATTTCGCTGCCCGGATCGCCGAACATCAGAATGGCGAAGAACATCGTCACCTTGCCGCCGGGGACAACGACCACATGTCCGGGATCGACCTCGACGCCCAGGCGCCGGTGGAGATCGGCGGCGACCGCCTGGCGAAGTTCGGGGATGCCGTTGGCCGGTGTATAGCCATGATGACCGTCGCGCAGAGCCTTGACCGCCGCCTCGACGATGTGATCGGGGGTCTGAAAGTCGGGCTGGCCGATGCCCAGATTGATCACCGAACGGCCCGACGCCTCCATTGCCCTGGCGCGCGCCAGAACCTCGAAGGCGCTTTCAGTGCCGAGCCGCTGCATTGCGGCGACGGGAATAGGGGCCCGGGTGGAGGCTTGGCCAAGGGCAGGGCCGGAGGCTTGGAAGGTCGTGGGCATGTTGGTCTCCAGGGTGGTTGCCGGCACCAGCCTACGTCCGGGGGGTAATGCCCTACAAGCCTCAGTATCGTGCTTGACGGCATCCGGTCGCAGCGTTAAACAACGCTTTCTTGCGGGGAACCTGCTCACCTGGCGAGCAGCGAGGTCGTTTTTGTCCGCTCCGCGTGTATGGTGGCTATAGCTCAGTTGGTTAGAGCGCCGGTTTGTGGTACCGGAGGTCGCGGGTTCAAATCCCGTTAGCCACCCCAAATCCCAGACGATCATAAGATTGAAATTCGCCGCTGACCGGCAATCAGGCGGTCAGGCGTTTTCCCTGCCGAGAACGGCTTTAACCGTCTTGAGGAGCTCCGCCCGGCGATAGGGCTTGCTCAGCGACCTGATCTCCGTGACCTGCGCCTCTTTCTGGACGTTGTGTTCCTTCGCGTAACCGGTGGTATAGAGAACCTTGATGCCGGGTTGTATCTGTACGGCCTGTTCCGCGATATCCATGCCGTTCATACCGCCGGGAAGGACGATGTCGGTGAACAGGATGTCAAACGGCCCGCCGTTCCTGAGCGCGCTGATGGCTTCCTCGCCATTCCCGGCCTCGACCACTTCGTAGCCCTGGTTGCGAAGAATGGTGACGGGAATTTCCCGGACAGCCGGGTTGTCCTCGACGACGAGGATGCGTTCCGTGTCCGTTGCGCAGTCGGCGGTCGCGATCCCGGGTTCGACCCTGACCGCAGCCGTCGGCGCACATGGCAGAAAGAGGTCGACTTTCGTGCCGTGACCAGGCTCGCTGGAGATCGTAACGTGGCCCTGTGACTGCTTGATGAAGCCATAAACCATGCTCAGGCCAAGTCCGCTGCCTTTGCCCACGTCCTTGGTCGTGAAGAAGGGCTCGAAAGCCTTTCCCAGAACATCCGGCGTCATCCCGCCACCGCTGTCGGCCACGGTAATCTTTACATATTCGCCTGGCGCCACGTCTTCGTGCGGTGCGGCATAAGTGTCATCCAGCGTGACGCGGGAGGTCACGATTGTCAGCGCTCCCCCCTTGGGCATGGCATCCCGGGCGTTGAAAGAGAGATTGATCAGGGCGTTCTCGAACTGATGCTGGTCGATCATAACATTGCCGATCTCAGATCTGAGATCGGTGGAGAGTTCAATGCTTTCTCCAAGCGAACGTTGAAGGATTTCGGCAAGTCCAGACACCAGATCGTTGATGGCCGTGAGCTGCGGCGACAGCGCCTGCTGTCGGGAAAAAGCCAGAAGGCGGCTTGTCAGGGATGCGCCGCGGTCGACCGCATCGATCAGGGTCAGGATGTTCCGGCGGGCCTGCTCGTCCTCTCCAATGTGGTTGGCCAGCATTTCGGCGTTGCCGATCATCACGCCCAGAAGATTGTTGAAGTCGTGGGCAATGCCCCCCGCCAGCTGGCCGATCGCCTCCATGAGTTGGGAGCGGCGTATCTGTTCTTCGAGAGACTTTCGCTCGGTGATGTCCTGGCCGGAACTCAGGCTGCCGGTGACCGCGCCGTCCCTGTCTCTTTCGAAGACATTGTGCCAGGCGATTGTACGCCGTCTTCCATCGCGGGTGAGCACGTCGTTTTCGTAGTGTTCGAGCGGCTCGATCTCTCCCCGGACCACCTGGCTGTGCACCGATCTCATGGCGTCTCTCTGGTCTTCGGGGATTGCGATATCAATCCAGCTTTTGCCGACGAGCTCGTCTTCATCATACCCAAGAACGCTGCAGCCGCGGCGGTTGATCAGTTTCACCCTGCCCCGATCGTCGAGGGCAACAATGATGGCCTCGGCGATATCGAGGTGCTTCTCGGTTCGTTCCCTGGTGCGCAGCAGTTCCGCTTCTGCCTGCTTGCGTTCGGTGATATCGATCCCGGTGGCGATCACAATTCTGACCGTCCCGTCAGCGTGCAGGACAGTTGTATTCGTCCAGGAAATATCGCGTAATGTACCGTCTCTGGTCAGGCAGACGTTTTCACAGACTTCCGGCAAGTTTCCCGATGCCAGATTTGCGAACACGTCTTTTGCTTCCGCCGGGTTGAAGTCCGGCAGCATAAAGTCCCAGGGGTAACGGCCGAGCACTTCCCCTTCGGAATAGCCGAACAATGACTGGCAAGCCACATTGAAAAAAATCACTTCGCCTTTCGAAGACATGACGATAACCAGTGCGCCTACGGTCTTGAGCAAGGTTTCGGTGAATTTCTCGTCCCTGAGCAGAGTTGGTTCATTCTTCATGGGGCGATCGGCTTTCACAATTGGAACTTTTCTGTGGCAGTTTCTTTTTGCAACCTTAGACTTTTTCATCTTTGACTGGAATAAAAATTGGATGAATCCGTTATTTTGTTCGCGACTTACCGACCCAGCGTGTTCACGGTTGTAGACCGCGATTCAACCCTGAGTTGATTTTGGCTTGTCATTGCCTGCCGAACTTGCTGCGTTCCGTTGTAACGGTTATCGTTCCGATGTGTTTATCCCGTCTGAACAGGGTATTTTCAGCGATGCGCCCGGTTATCAGGCGATTTGCTTTCTTTCTGGTCATTACAGTGATTGTTGCCGGCAGTCTGCCATGGGCAAAGTCACAGGCGCGGACCTTTGAACCCAGCGCGGCGTTCGAACAGGGGCTGAGCGCCTATAAAGCCGGACGAAACCAGGAAGCGCTGAAAATATGGCGCCCGCTGGCCGAATCTGGCGATGCTCTCGCGCAGTACAGTCTGGGCAAGCACTTCGAGACCGGAGGCGGGGGAGAGGCGCCCGACCTTCGGGAGGCGGCCCGCTGGTACGAACTGGCGGCGCAGCAGGATATGTCGGCCGCTCAGAACAATCTGGGCCTCATGTTCGCGCAGGGCCGCGGCGTCCCGCGCGATCCTGCCCGGGCGGCGCAACTCTGGAGCCGCTCGGCAAATGCCAACAATCCCATGGCGCAATACAATCTGGGGCTGGCCTATTTTCGCGGCGACGGGATCGGCCAGGATCAGATAGAGGCCGCGGTCTGGTTCCATATGGCCGCCGCAGCGGGCCTGGGCGAGGCGCAGTTCGCGCTGGGGCAGATGCACCTGAAGGGGCTGGCCCTGCCCAAGGACGACCGGCGTGCGTTGTACTGGTATGAACGTGCCGCCAGAACGGGGCATGCGGATGCAGGGGCGCAGGCGCAGCGTCTGCGCGCTCAGGGGATTCGTACCGCCGAGACGATCGATCCGAGACTGACGGATCTGCTGCAACAAGGGGAGCCGTCCGGCGGGACGGCCCCGGTGGCCTCTCAGGACAAGCCGCCGGCAAAAGCGCCATCGAGTCCCGACAACCGCGGGGACGATCAGCTCGAATCGCGGCTGATTCGCCCGGAAGAGGTCGCAGGCAGTTCACGCGCGCCGGCCCAGGCCCCAATCTCTTCGAGCATGGACGGCGCCTCCGGCGCGCTGCTGTGGTTGCTTTCCAGCCGCGACGAGGCCAGCGCGCGGGAGCTGCTTCGTGACGCTGAGCAGGACTATGCGGCCGCCCTGGACGGGAAGCCCTTGTCTCTTGTGCGTGAGCGCGCGGACGGCAGCGGTTCGTTTATCCGCCTGGTGGTGGAAACCGCATCCCGGGAACAGGCCTCCGAAACCTGCGCAAGAATTCGTGAAATCAGCCCGCAGGCCTTCTGTTCGATTTTGGTTCGTTAGATTCTGCTGCTGTCGTAGAGTTGAATCCATCGTACCTTTGGCGGGGCGGCGTACGCTTGGCCTGGGGCGGGCAGGGACGGCCCGGGGCGAACAGGGACGTACAGTGGAGTCTGATCGCTTTTCGCCGAATCGATAACACTGTGAATCAGCCTCGACTTTCTCTGGTGAGACCGCCACAACAGGATTGTCGCCGTTCGGGGTAATCAGGGAGGCCGTGCAGGACCTATGACCAGTTTGAAAGCCGATATTGAAGCCAGGACAGTCCTGTTCGGCTGCTGGATTGAACTCTTTTCCTCCTTTGCCACCGAAGTCGTGGTTCAGGCCGGATACGATTTTCTGCTGGTTGATCTGGAGCATGGCCCCGGTTCGGTTATGGATGCCGCACAGCAGCTTCAGGTGGCTCAGGGCAGCGGCTGTCACGGAATATGCCGGGTTCCCAGAAATGACGACAGCTGGATCAAACGGGTTCTCGATGTCGGCTTTTCCGGCGTCATGATCCCGGCCGTTGACAGCCCCGAGGATGCGCGGCGCGCCGTGGCATCCTGCAGGTATCCGCCGGCCGGCCGGCGGGGCATGGCGGCAAGTGTCGTGCGGGCGGCGCGCTATGGCCGGGATTGCTGGGATTATGTTGAGGCGGCCAATCGCGATGTGATGGTCATCTGTCAGATCGAATCCGCAGCGGCCGTCGCGGCGGTCGAAGACATCGCGCAGATCGACGGCGTGGACATGCTGTTTGTCGGTCCGGCGGATCTGTCTTCCGATATGGGCTATGTCGGTCAGGTTGATCATCCCGAGGTCCTGCGGGCAATTGCCGCGGTCGAGCAGGCGGCGAAAGCGGCCGGCAAGCTTCTCGGCGCGATTCCGACTCCGGGACGCAGCCCTGCGGATCTGATCGAGGCCGGTTACGACGTGATCGCCGCCGGCGCGGATAGCGTCCTGCTTCGCGATGCGGCCGATGCTCAAGTGGCAAGCCTGAAAGCGATCAGAAAGCTTTGAAAATCATACTGCCGGACGAACCAGAATGAATATGGAGAAAGCTGCAGAAAACAACTGGAGCGAGGTTTCCGCGCAGCCTTGCGAGTTGATCTCCGTGTCGCAGATGTACAAGGCCGATGCCGCGGCGATTGCAGCGGGCGTATCCGGGGCGGTGCTCATGGAAAACGCCGGACAGGCAATCTTCGATGCGACCACGGCGCGTTGGACGGCCCGCCCGACACTGGTGCTCTGCGGGCCGGGCAACAATGGCGGAGACGGCTTTGTCGTGGCCCGGCTGCTGCGTGAGGCCGGGTGGGACGTGGAACTGGCGCTGCTCGGCGAAACCGCAAGGCTCACCGGCGACGCCGCTTATCATGCCGCAGCCTGGACCGGTGACGTCCTGCCCTTCGATTCGTCGGTGATTGACGGCAAATCCCTGATTGTCGATGCGATCTTCGGCGCCGGCCTGTCCCGGGCTCTCGACGGGCGCGCGGCCATGATGGTCCGGGCGGTCAATCGCGCGGTTGGCCAGGGAGATACCGAAGTCGTGGCGGTCGACGTTCCAAGCGGCATTTCCGGCGACAGCGGCGCCGTGCTCGGGGACCTGAGCCTGCGGGCGGCTTTAACGGTGACCTTTTTCCGCCGGAAGGTCGGCCACCTGCTTCTGCCGGGCCGCGATGCGGCGGGCGAGGTGGTCGTCGCCGATATCGGGATACCCGCCAGTGTGTTGGAAAGCCTCGACATTTCCTGTTACCGGAACGGGCCCGCGGTTTGGAGCGGGCGTTTTGCGCGCCGAACCTCGGCCAGCCACAAATACACCGCCGGACATGCCCTGGTCATCGGCGGCAGTAAAATGACCGGCGCGGCGCGTCTCGCCGCGCGCGCCGCCTTGCGGATCGGGGCGGGCCTGGTGTCGATCGCCGCCGCGCGTGATGCGCTGCAGATCTATGCCCTGTCTTCCGCGAGCATAATCACGCTGGCCAGCGAAAGTCTCGATGAACTCGAGAACATCTTGAGCGATCCCCGCAAGAATGCGGTGCTGATCGGTCCCGGCTGCGGTGTTACGGAGCAAACCCGGGATGCGGTGCTGGCGATCCTGCGCCGCCAGAGGGCGACCGTGCTTGACGCCGACGCCTTGAGCGTGTTCGCGGCGGCACCGGAGACCCTGTTCAGTGCCCTTAAGTTCGGCGCCCTTGGCTCGAGTGTGGTGCTGACGCCCCATGATGGCGAGTTTCGCCAGTTGTTTCCCGATATCACCGGGGATCGCCTGACCAGAGCCCGCGCGTCGGCCAGACGCTCCGGCGCGATCGTGGTTCTGAAGGGCAGCGACACTGTGATCGCCGATCCCGGGGGCAGGGCAGTGATCAACGACAACGCACCGCCGCATCTGGCGACGGCCGGCTCGGGCGATGTGCTGGCGGGTCTGATACTTGGTCTGATGGCGCAGAGCATGCCGCCCTTCGAAGCTTCAGCAGCGGCGGTCTGGACGCATGGCGAACTCGGCCGCCACCTTGGCCCCGGATTGATCTCCGAAGACCTGCCGGATGCCGTCCCGACGGTCCTGAAGGCTATCCTGACGCGAATGGACGCAAAAGATGCGTCGCAGGTCAAGGGTTAACGCGGTAGCGTTTCTCCTGATAGATGTTTTACTTAAAACTTATGAAATTCAAACAGATACGTTATGTAGCTTTATTTTTTGTTGCATATATTCCGACGGGTAAAAGTGTAAAAAACAGAAATAACAGTGTAAAAGTAGATAAAGTTTGAGGTTTAACTCAAGCTTAACAACTCAGGTGCGAAACTGCAGGTAGAGTTTTTCTACAGACTCGAAAACCGGACAGGTAGAACGGCAACAACTAGATTGTGACTCAGGATGGCACATTGGTTCAAAATAGATAGGGTGAAGCCGGAAGTAAAAGTCGGTGCGGTGTTCCGCTGCCGTCTTCCCAGTCACGTTATCGAGACCGCAGAGGTTATTGAAGTAAGCCCCGATGCGCTCGGCATTCAGCACGTAAAATATAATCTGATCGTAGCCGGCGGCACCATTTCAAGCTTTGCGGAAATGCGGACCCTGGGACTGGAGACCTTCGCATCCCGCTATAACGAGCCGGTTCCCGCATAGCGTTAACCAGTCCGACCTCTCCCGTTTCCCATTCGATTCAGGTTTCTGGTCAGGTTCCTGGCCGCGTCGATCCGGAACGATCGCACTCTTGAGCCGGCCTTAGCGCCGGCTTTTGTCGTTCAATCGACTGTATTGCCGAAAGCTGTGACAAGTCCGGTAAATGGCGAATCTGCGGCCTTTCCTTCGCGTGAGCCTGTTGCGCCGGGCGCGTCGATGTTATACACCGGCGCGTTCGCGCGTATTTGCGGGCGTGGCGGAATTGGTAGACGCACTGGTTTTAGGTACCAGCGGAGAGATCCGTGGGGGTTCAAGTCCCTCCGCCCGCACCACGCGTGTGAACAGGGGCGACAGGATCATGGGCGCCGGGGCATTTCCCCGAACCGAATGCCCGGATATCCCGTCCCGAAACTCTTGCCGCGATCTCGCGGTCGAGAGAACCTTGTGGTTCGGTGCCGATCGCATGATTCACATCTGTCGGCTGAATCGAACCCTTTGAATGGACAGTTGTTGATCCGCCCAGCGGTTTTACAAACCGGATTGAGACGCGGATGACGAGGAAGACGCGAGAGAGGCCGAGCCGCAAATGCAGGTGACGGAAACGACAGCCGAAGAGCTGAAGCGCGAATACACGATTGTTATTCCCGCAAAGGAAATTGACGAGAAGATCGACGGGCGGCTCAAGGAGCTTAGCGGACAGGTGAATTTGCCGGGCTTTCGTCCCGGCAAGGTTCCGATGTCGCTGCTCAAGCAGCGCTTCGGAAAGTCGGTTCTTGGCGAAGTGCTTGAAAAAGCGGTGTCGGACAGCTCAAGCCAGGCTTTGAGCGAGCGCAGCCTGCGGCCGGCGATGCAGCCCAAGATCGAAGTGACCTCGTTCGACGAAGGCAAGGACCTCGAATACACCCTGTCCGTTGAACTGCTGCCGGATGTCACACCGATGGACTTCGGTTCGCTTCAGTTGGAACGCGTCAAGATTCTGGTCCCCGATCAGGAGATCGACGAGGCGCTTGAGCGTATTGCCGAATCCCACAAGACCTCGAAGCCGCTGGCCAAGGCCCGCAAGGCCAAGCTGGGCGATGTCGTTATCATCGACTTCAAGGGAACGGTTGACGGCGAGGCCCTGCCTGGAATGGCCGCCGAGGATCATCATCTTGAACTGGGTTCGAACCAGTTCATCCCCGGTTTCGAGGACCAGCTGGTCGGTGTGAACGTCGGTGATGAACCTTCCGTCAAGGTGACATTCCCGGACGCCTACGGCAATGACAAGCTTGCCGGGCGCGAGGCGATCTTCGAGGTTACCGTCAAGGGAATCGAAGAGAGCGTTGCCGCCGAAATCGACGATAAACTGGCTGAATCTCTGGGTGCAGAGAACCTGGAAGGTCTGAAATCGCGGGTTCGCGAGCAGATCGAAGGAGAATACGCCAAGGTTGCCCGTACGCGCCTGAAACGCGAACTGCTCGACAAGCTGTCGGAGGCTCATGACTTTGCCGTTCCGGGCGGAATGGTGGAAGTCGAGTTCGAAAGCATCTGGCGACAGATCGAAGAAGAGCGCAAGCAGGGGCATCTCGACGACGAAGACGCCGGCAAGGATGATGAGGAACTCAAGGCCGAGTACCGCACCATTGCCGAACGCCGGGTGCGGCTGGGGCTTCTGCTTTCCGAAGTCGGCAGCAGTAACAACATCGACGTCGCTCAGGAAGAGGTGAACCGCGCGCTGTTCGCCGAGGCCCAGAACTATCCGGGGCAGGAACAGCAGGTTCTCGAGTACTACAAGAAAACGCCCGAAGCCCTGGCCAACCTGCGGGCGCCGATTTTCGAAGACAAGGTGATCGATTTCATCTCGGATCTGGCAAAGGTGGTTGAACGCGAACTGACGCCTGAGGAACTGCGCAAGGAATTCGAGGCCGAATCGGCCGAGGCGGAGTCGAAGGCGGCAAAAAAGAAAAAGCCGGCGGCAAAGAAACCGGCGAAAAAGCCGGCTGCTAAAACCGGGGAAAAGGCTGAGAAAGCCGAAAAAGCCCCGGCGAAGAAAGCAGCCAAAACCGCTAAAACCAAAAAATCCGACGAGAAGTAGCGGGGCCTTAAGACTTGCTCTGTGAAGCTGGCTTGGTTAATCGGAACAGCAGGCCCATATCACGGAAGCAATGATTTGCCGAAGGATCCGGACCGGGATGTCGATCGAAGGGTCGAATGTCCCTGGTTCGGAACCCGGCAGGCCGGTTCGAACTCGGATGAATGATGAGATTAGGTGGCAGGAATGAGCGATCCACGTGACATAATGATGAATACCCTGGTTCCGATGGTGGTCGAACAGACCAGCAGAGGGGAGCGGGCATACGATATCTATTCGCGCCTTCTCAAGGAGCGGATCATCTTTCTGACCGGCCCGATTCATGACGGTGTGGCGAGCCTGATCTGCGCTCAGTTGCTGTTCCTCGAGTCGGAAAACCCGACCAAGGACATTTCCTTCTATATCAACTCCCCCGGTGGCGTCGTGACGGCAGGCCTGGCCATGTATGACACCATGCAGTATATCCGCCCGCCGGTTTCGACCGTCTGTATCGGTCAGGCCGCGTCGGCTGGCTCGCTGCTGTTGATGGCGGGGGCTCCGGGAAAGCGATTCGCGCTGCCGAATTCGAAGATCATGGTTCACCAGCCTTCCGGCGGTTTCCAGGGCCAGGCCACCGATATCGAGATCCACGCCCGGGAGATCATCAAGACCCGCGGACGTCTGAACGAGCTCTACGCACTGCATACCGGTCAAACGGTGTCGGTGATCGAGGACGCGATGGAACGCGATAAGTTCATGAGCTCGGAAGAAGCGAAAGAGTTCGGCCTGATCGACGAAGTTGTTGATAAGCGGCCCGATGCACCGACGGCTGATGGCGCATCAAGCGGTAGCAAGTAAGTGGTTTTGTCACCGGGGCGGAAACGCTCCCGAAAGGCGTCAAAATCTCTGATGTTAAGGATATGTTGAACGCTCTGCGTTATGCTGTTTTGAGCGTTCAACCGAGGGTTGGTGATGTGGGCAGTGGGCTAACCGGGTAACCATAAATGACAAATTTGTCATTGTGCCCCGGCAGGACGTCTGTCTAACATGATTTGAAATTGAATCGAGCTTCGAGGCGTAACAGCCATGACAAAGTCGAGCGGTAGCGACTCGAAAAATACTCTTTACTGCTCTTTCTGCGGAAAGAGCCAACATGAAGTTCGAAAACTCATCGCCGGACCGACGGTCTTTATCTGTGATGAATGTGTTGAGCTTTGCATGGATATTATCCGCGAAGAGCACAAGACGACGCTGGTCAAGTCCAGTGACGGCGTGCCGACTCCGCGCGATATCTGCACGGTGCTGGATGATTATGTCATCGGTCAGTCGCATGCCAAGCGTGTGCTGTCGGTTGCGGTGCATAACCATTACAAGCGTCTGGCGCACGATGCGAAATCCGCCGACGTCGAACTGGCCAAGTCCAACATCCTGCTGGTCGGGCCCACTGGCTGCGGCAAGACCCTGCTGGCGCAGACACTGGCGCGGATTCTCGATGTTCCCTTCACCATGGCCGATGCGACGACATTGACCGAGGCGGGATATGTCGGCGAAGACGTCGAAAACATCATTCTGAAGCTGCTGCAGTCGGCCGACTACAACGTTGAGCGGGCACAGCGCGGAATCGTCTACATCGACGAGGTCGACAAGATCAGCCGCAAGTCCGACAATCCCTCGATCACACGGGATGTTTCGGGCGAAGGCGTGCAGCAGGCGCTGCTGAAGATCATGGAAGGCACCGTGGCTTCGGTCCCGCCCCAGGGCGGACGCAAACACCCGCAGCAGGAATTCCTGCAGGTCGACACCACCAACATCCTGTTCATCTGCGGCGGCGCTTTCGCCGGACTGGACAAGTTGATTGCGGGACGCGGCAAGGGATCTTCGATCGGCTTCGGCGCCGACGTACGCGGCCCCGAGGAACGTGCGACGGGCGACGTGCTCAAGGAAGTCGAGCCGGAAGACCTGCTCAAGTTCGGCCTGATCCCCGAATTTGTCGGCCGTCTGCCGGTCGTGGCAACGCTCGAGGATCTGGACGAGGAAGCCCTGGTCGAGATCCTGACCCAGCCGAAGAACGCTCTGGTGAAACAGTATCAGCGCCTGTTCGAGATGGAAGATGTCAGCCTGCAGTTCTCCGAGGATGCCCTCAAATCCATCGCGGCAAAGGCGATCAAGCGGAAAACCGGTGCCCGTGGTCTGCGCTCGATCATGGAATCCATTCTCCTTGAACCGATGTTCGATTTGCCGAGCCTTGATGGCGTTGAAGAAATGGTAATCAACGGCGAGGTTGTCGAGGGACGATCACAGCCGCTCTACATCTATACCGATCGCCATGAAGACGTGGAAAGCAGCGCGTAACGCTGCTTTCCCGCGCTTTTCGATTGAACTCCACCAGGCCAGGCCTGTCTTTATCCCCAACGCGGCCCTTGAAGATGATGAGAATGCTATCAAATCTTTAGGCGACAGCCGGGACAGTAAAACGAACCCCGGGACTGTATCGGCACGGTAGTATCGCGCCGTCGCAAGATTAAAGAGGACATATGTTGGAAATTCCACGCGGCAATCTCTATCCGGTACTTCCGCTTCGCGATATTGTAGTCTTCCCGCACATGATTGTGCCCCTGTTCGTCGGGCGCGAGAAATCGGTGCGCGCTCTGGAAGACGTCATGAGGGACGACAAACAGATCCTTCTGGTCACCCAAAAGAACGCTGCTCAGGACGATCCGACACCGGCGGATATCTACTCCGTCGGCACGATTGGTACCGTGCTTCAGCTGCTGAAGCTTCCCGACGGGACGGTCAAGGTCCTGGTCGAAGGCGGGCAGCGCGCGAAGATCGCGAAATTCTCCGAATCGGAAGATTTTTTCCAGGCCTACGCCGAAGTCATGGGTGACGCTGCCGGCGACGACCGGGAACTGGACGCGCTTGCGCGTACCGTGGTTTCGCAGTTCGAGCAGTACATCAAGCTGAACAAGAAAATTCCGCCGGAAGTTCTGGTTTCGATCAATCAGATCGATGAACCGAGCAAGCTGGCCGATACCATTGCCTCGCATCTGACCCTGAAGATTTCCGAAAAGCAGGAGTTGCTCGAAAGCGAGAGCATCAATGATCGTCTGGAAAAGGTTTACGCTTTCATGGAAAGCGAAATCGGTGTTCTCCAGGTCGAAAAGCGCATCCGTAACCGCGTCAAGCGGCAGATGGAAAAGACCCAGCGCGAGTACTACCTGAACGAACAGCTCAAGGCGATTCAGAAGGAGCTGGGCGAGGGCGAGGACGGCCGTGATGAGCTGGCCGAGCTGGAAGAGAAAATCGCCAAGACGAAGCTGACCAAGGAAGCGCGCGAAAAAGCCATCGGCGAGATGAAGAAGCTCCGCAACATGAGCCCGATGTCCGCAGAGGCGACCGTGGTCCGGAATTATCTGGACTGGATCGTATCGATTCCCTGGAAGAAGCGGACCAAGACCAGAAAAGATATCATTCACGCCAGCTCGGTTCTGGACGAGGATCATTATGGTCTGGAAAAGGTCAAGGAACGCATCCTCGAATACCTTGCCGTTCAGCAGCGCATGCAGAAGATCAAAGGACCGATCCTTTGTCTGGTCGGACCTCCGGGTGTCGGCAAGACGTCGCTCGGAAAGTCGATCGCCAAGGCGACCGGCCGGAATTTCGTGCGGATGAGCCTGGGCGGTGTCCGGGACGAAGCCGAAATCCGCGGCCACCGGCGGACCTATATCGGGTCCATGCCCGGCAAGGTCATCCAGAGCATGAAAAAGGCCAAGTCCTCGAATCCGCTGTTCCTGCTCGATGAAATCGACAAACTGGGCGCGGACTGGCGCGGCGATCCCTCGTCTGCCCTGCTGGAGGTCCTGGATCCCGAGCAGAACTACAGCTTCAACGACCACTATCTCGAGGTCGATTACGATCTGTCCGACGTGATGTTCGTGACGACGGCGAATACTCTGCGCATGCCGCAGCCGCTGCTCGACCGGATGGAAGTCATTCGGATCCCCGGCTACACCGAGGACGAGAAAGTTCAGATCGCGACCCGCTACCTGATCCCGAAACAGAAAAAGGATCATGGTGTCAAAGACGCGGAATGGTCGATCACAGAGGAGGCCCTGCGCAAGCTTATCCAGCTCTACACCCGCGAAGCGGGAGTGCGTAACCTGGAGCGTGAGCTTGCCAGTCTGATTCGAAAAGCGGTCAAGGAAATCGCCATGGGCGAGGTGACGCACGTCGATGTCTCGCCGGAAAATCTCGGCAAGTATGCCGGCGTTTCGCGCTATCGCTATGGCGAAGCGGAACTGGAAGATCTGGTCGGCGTTTCGACCGGTCTCGCCTGGACTGAAGTCGGCGGCGAATTGCTGCTGATCGAAGCGGTGACGGTTCCCGGCAAGGGCAAGGTCTCATCGACCGGCAAGCTCGGCGATGTGATGAAGGAATCGATCCAGGCGGCTGAGTATTACGTGAAAAGCCGCTCGATCGACTACGGAATCAAACCGACGGTCTTCGAACGCAATGACATTCATGTTCATGTTCCCGAAGGCGCGACTCCGAAGGATGGCCCCTCCGCGGGTATCGCCATGGTCACTGCGATCGTATCGGTTTTGACCAATAACCCGATTCGCCGCGATCTGGCGATGACGGGTGAAGTAACGCTGCGTGGCCGTGTGTTGCCGATTGGCGGTTTGAAAGAAAAACTGCTTGCCGCGCTGCGTGGAAATATAAAGACGGTACTAATCCCTGAGGAAAATGAAAAAGATCTCGCGGATATTCCTGATAACGTGAAGAGTGGACTTACTATTATTCCGACTTCTACCGTGGATCAGGTCCTGGAGCACGCGTTAGTCAATAAACTGGTGCCTATTGAGTGGGTTGAGCCGGCTGAGGTGGATGCCGCTCGCGGGGCCGCAGCGGGAGCTGACCGGAGCGGAGTCATCACCCATTAACCCACAGCCATGAGTACGCAGGTGATTGAGTGGCATTTACCTTAAAATGCCACTCAATCCCTAGGTTTTCTCGCGTTTCTTCGATTGACGTTGGGGGTTTTACCGGCTTAAACTCCGACCTCCTCAGAGTGGTTTTCCCATTTCTATTTCCTAAATCCCGACATTTGGAGGGGGTACTAACGTGAACAAAAACGATCTGGTCGCCGTTGTCGCTGAAAATTCGGAACTGTCGAAAGCCGACAGCACAAAGGCTGTGGATGCCGTATTCGATGCGATCACCACAACTTTGAAGTCCGGCGATGAAGTCCGCCTCGTGGGCTTTGGAACTTTCTCCGTTGCGCAGCGTGCCGCTTCAGAAGGCCGCAACCCGCGCACTGGCGAAAAAATTAAGATTCCTGCGTCCAAGCAGCCAAAATTCAAGGCTGGCAAGGGTCTCAAGGACGCTGTTAACTAACCTAGAATAGATTTGCGCTGAGGACGCCGGCCGCTCTGGCCTTCGTTGGAGCGGCCGGCAGGCGTTTTTCTTTCGGAATACTGATTTTTCCGGGGTTTTCGCTCAGGTGTTTCGGCACCGTCTTCAGCCAATCTGTTGTCGGCCGGTTTTCTTTTATTGTTTTGATCAGGTCCATCCCGTATAGAAACGCGTTAAGACCTTGATGTCGTCGGGCGATTAGCTCAGTTGGTAGAGCATCTCGTTTACACCGAGAGGGTCGGCAGTTCGAGCCTGTCATCGCCCACCACGCATCAAATCCGGGACGTTGCCGCTGAGGAGATCCCCTTACGCACGCAACACCAACCGGCCAACTCCCCTTCCCATGCATTTTCTGTCTGCCAAACGGCAGATGTCCGCCTTTGCGGAGGCGATTACCACATTCATGATCTAATTCGGAGCCGCCGCCGGTTTCCGCCTGTCGGCCCGGGTTTGCGTCCGATTCTTACGTCGCCTGACGGAGCCGCGAATCGAGCGTCCGTTTCCGGTTCCCGGTGAGCGGGGGTGTTCCGGTGGACCGTGGTCAATGGCTCGCTGACCGGCGATTTCCCCCGCGGGGCTGGGTAACGATGACGGCGTCTCAGAGCCTTCCGACGAAGCGGCAGGGGATAGCAGGGAGAGTCCGGGGCAGACACATACCGCAACTCTGTCGGGGGGGGCAAATTTCCTGCCTGGAAGCATCGCTGTGACAGGGGCTTCGAAAGGGTGGAATGGTCCGATCTGGACGGAAGCGATACGCTCGCGGATCGGGGAAGATGTTTTCGCTCAAACTTGTGGCCGTTTGTCCGTCGCGCCATCTCTTGTTCGATGCTTTCACTTCGAAAACAAAAAAACCCTGGGGGCAGCGCTTGACACCCGCTGGGCTAGGGGGTACATCACCGCAGCCCGCTACGGCGGGGCCCTACAAAGGGGGTGTAGCTCAGTTGGTTAGAGCGCCGGCCTGTCACGCCGGAGGTCGCGGGTTCGAGCCCCGTCACTCCCGCCATTTTCCCTGGCATGAATGTGATAAATTTGCGGATTGCGACCGGGACCACCCCGTGGCATCGCGCGACCAAATCGAGTGACCGATAGCGGCCCCGGTATTTATCTTACTCGGCTTTCCTGTGCCTGGTTGACTGATTTTCCCCTGTCGTTGTGATGATACACCACGCTGCGATAGCGTTCGCGGCTTCGTCGGGATCCCGCGCTGGTTGCGACTCGGGGATGAACTGCGTGTATTCGGGATAAATTAACTGTAAAACAATGAATTACGAGGAGATTCCTTCTGCCGCTTCCGGGAGCTGTGGCAAGAGGTGGCGGGGCAGTGCGGCGCAGGATCGCTCTAGGTCTACCGCGCTGCAGCAGGATAAAGCCGGAGGTCGCAGGCACGCCGCGTTTGGAGCTTTTCCCCGACCGGTCTTGGCCGTATATTGCGACAAAATCGTGGCAATTTGCGTTACGTTGTGGCTTAAGACGTCGCAGCAGCGATGTTGAGGCCGAACAGAAGCTCGAAACCGGCAGCAGCTGCACTGCACCAAAGCGTCGAGAGGTTGGCGCGTTTTGTTGGAGAGAAAATCGAATGGAAGGCCTGTTAGCCGAATACCTGCCGATCTTGATTTTCATCGGGATTGCCGTGGGGCTCGCCGGCGTGATGGTAGCTGCCTCGTATCTTGTCGGGCGTCAGCGGCCCGATTCGGAAAAGATCTCGGCATATGAATGTGGCTTCGAGGCGTTTGATGATGCCCGCAGCAAGTTCGACGTGAGATTCTATCTCGTGGCCATTCTGTTTATCATCTTCGATCTCGAGGTCGCGTTTTTGTTTCCCTGGGCCGTGGCGCTCGGGGATATCGGCCTGTTCGGATTCTGGTCGATGGTCGTCTTCCTGGGCATCCTGACCATTGGGTTCATATACGAGTGGAAAAAAGGAGCCTTGGAATGGGAGTAGCACGATGAATTCCGTTGATGCAGGGACGCCGATTCCCGCCGGTGCTCAGCAGAACACTATCCTTTCCGCGGTCACCGACGAAATCTCCGAGAAGGGCTTCGTCGTCGCTCAGATGGATAAGCTGGCCGCCTGGGCGCAGTCCGGATCGCTCTGGCCGATGACCTTCGGCCTGGCCTGTTGCGCCGTCGAGATGATGCATACGGCCTGCAGTCGCTACGACATGGACCGCTTCGGCATCGTGTTCCGTCCGTCGCCACGGCAATCGGATGTCATGATCGTCGCCGGCACCCTGACCAACAAGATGGCGCCGGCACTGCGCAAGGTCTACGATCAGATGCCCGAGCCGCGGTGGGTGATTTCGATGGGGTCCTGCGCCAACGGCGGCGGTTACTATCACTATTCCTATTCAGTCGTGCGTGGATGTGACCGCATCGTGCCGGTGGATATTTACGTGCCCGGCTGTCCTCCCACCGCTGAAGCTCTGCTTTACGGCATCCTGCAGCTTCAGAAGAAGATCAAGCGCGAAGCTCTGCTGGTCCGCTGAGCCCGACTGCTTTGCATCATAATTGGCATATTCCTTTGGCAGATTCCCATGAATGAAGCCCTCAATGATCTCGGCGATTATATCAGCGCGGCGCATGCGCAACGCGTGTCCGGGTTCGAAATCCTCGCCGACGAACTGATCATCCGCTGTAACCGCGATGCGGTCAGGAAGGTCCTGACCTTTCTTCGGGATGACCAGAATTGCCAGTTCAAACAGCTCGTGGACCTGACCGCGGTCGACTATCCGGCCCGGGAGGAACGCTTCGATGTGGTCTACAATCTGCTGTCGCTGAAGCTCAACCAGCGCATCCGCGTGAAAATCTCCTGCGATGAAACCTCGATGGTGCCGTCGGCGTTCGAAATTTTTTCCGCGGCAATCTGGTTCGAGCGTGAAGTCTGGGACATGTACGGCATCTTCTTTGCCGAGCATCCCGATCTGCGCCGCCTACTGACCGACTACGGCTTCGAAGGGCATCCTCTGCGCAAGGATTTTCCCCTGACCGGTTATTTTGAAGTGCGGTATGACGAAACCCAGAAGCGCGTGGTCTACGAGCCCGTCAATCTGACGCAGGAATTCCGCAGCTTCGATTTCATGTCGCCCTGGGAAGGTATGCTTCAACTGCCCGGCGACGAAAAAGCCGAGTCGGAAACCGGTGAAGGGGGAGCCGCCTGATGGCCGAACAACAGATCAAACCCCTTACCCTCAACTTCGGTCCTCAGCACCCGGCGGCTCATGGCGTTCTTCGGCTGGTGCTGGAGATGGACGGTGAGATCATCGAGCGCGCGGACCCGCATATCGGTCTGCTGCACCGGGGCACGGAAAAGCTGATCGAGTACAAGACCTATCTGCAGGCGGTGCCTTACTTCGACCGGCTGGACTACGTCGCGCCGATGAACCAGGAGCACGCCTTCGCGCTTGCCACCGAAAAGCTCCTGGGCATCGAGGTGCCCAAGCGCGGCCAGTACATCCGCGTGCTTTACTGCGAGATCGGTCGGATCCTCAATCACCTGCTCAATATCACCACTTTCGCCATCGACGTCGGCGCCATGACCCCGATTCTCTGGGGCTTCGAAGAGCGCGAGAAGCTGATGGAGTTCTATGAGCGGGCGTCCGGCGCGCGGCTCCATGCGGCGTACTTCCGGCCGGGCGGCGTGCATCAGGATCTGCCTGCCGGGCTGCTGGAAGATATCGGCAAATTCTGCAAGACCTTTCCGCGCGTCATCGACGACATGGAAGGGCTGCTGACCAACAACCGGATCTTCCGCCAGCGTACGGTCGATATCGGTATCGTGTCCGCCGAGGAAGCCAACGACTGGGGCTTTTCGGGACCAATGCTCCGCGGCTCGAACGTGGCGTGGGATCTGCGCAAGGCGCAGCCCTATGACTGCTACGAGGAACTGGAGTTCGACATTCCCGTCGGCAAGAACGGCGACTGTTTCGATCGCTATCTCTGCCGGATCGAAGAGATGCGCCAGAGTCTGCATCTGATCGAACAGTGCATCGAGAAAATGCCCGGCGGGCCGGTCTCCACGACCGATCACAAGATCACGCCGCCGCGCCGCGCCGAGATGAAGCAGTCGATGGAGGCCCTGATCCATCACTTCAAACTCTATACCGAAGGTTATCATGTGCCGGCCGGCGAAACCTATACCGCGGTCGAGGCACCGAAGGGCGAGTTCGGGGTGTTCCTGGTGGCGGACGGCGGCAACAAGCCATATCGCTGTAAAATACGCGCCCCCGGGTTTGCGCATCTGGCGGCCATGGATTACATGTGCCGCGGTCACATGCTGGCGGACAGCGTGGCGATCCTGGGATCAATGGATATCGTGTTCGGCGAGGTCGACCGATGAAGGTCACGAGTTACAAGTCAGGTCAGGCCGAAGGTTTTTCCTTCACGCCCGACAATCTGGAAACCGCCAACAAGTTCATTGCGCGCTATCCGGAAGGCCGTCAGGCCAGCGCGGTCATTGCCCTGCTCGATCTGGCCCAGCGCCAGAGCGGCGGCTGGCTACCGGGGGCGGCGATCGACTATGTCGCCAACTTCCTGGAGATCGCGCCGATGCGCGCCTTTGAGGTGGCGAGCTTCTATTCCATGTTCAACCTCAAGCCGGTCGGCAAGCACTTCATTCAGGTCTGCCGCACCACGCCTTGCTGGCTGCGCGGGTCCGACGGACTGTCCGAAGCCTGCAAGAAAAAGCTCGGGGTCAAGTTCGGCGAGGTGACCGAGGATGGTCTTTTCTCCGTGGTCGAAGTCGAATGTCTGGGCGCCTGCGCCAACGCGCCGATGGTCCAGATCAACGACGATTACTACGAAGACCTTACGCCCGAACGCATGGCCGGGATGATCGACGAGTTGCGGGAAGGCAAGGAACTCAAGGTGGGGTCGCAGATCGGCCGCCTGACGTCGGCGCCCGAGGGCGGGATGCAGACGCTGACCGATCTTCCGCCGTTCGACGGCAAGGCGGTCAGGATGGCGCCGAAAGTTCCTTCATCCGATACAGCGGCCACGGAAACCGCACCGAGCGGGGAGAAGGCCTGATGCTGAAGGACAAGGATCGCATCTTCACCAACCTCTACGGTCAGGGTGACTGGGGAATCGACGGCGCGCGTGAGCGCGGCATCTGGGACGATACCAAGAGCCTGCTGGCTCTGGGCCGCGAGGAAATCGTCGAGCAGATCAAGGCTTCCGGCCTTCGGGGCCGCGGCGGCGCGGGTTTCCCGGCCGGCATCAAGTGGTCCTTCATGCCCAAGGAGAGCGACGGCCGTCCGTCCTATCTGGTGGTGAATGCCGACGAATCGGAGCCCGGTTCCTGCAAGGACCGCGAAATCATGCGAAACGACCCGCACCGGCTGCTCGAAGGCTGTCTGGTTGCCGGTTTCGCCATGGGGGCAAAGGCCTGCTACATCTACATCCGCGGCGAATACTACCTCGAGTCGCAGCGTCTGGAAGCGGCGGTCGAGCAGGCCTATGCCGGCGGCTTTCTGGGCAAGAACGCCTGCGGTTCGGGCTACGACTACGATCTCTATATCCATCGCGGCGCCGGGGCCTACATCTGCGGCGAGGAAACCGCGTTGCTGGAGAGCCTGGAAGGCAAGAAGGGGCAACCGCGACTCAAACCGCCGTTCCCGGCGGCCGTCGGACTTTACGGCTGCCCGACCACGGTGACCAACGTCGAGACCATCGCGGTTTCGCCGACCATTCTGCGCCGCGGTGCGGACTGGTTCGTCGGTTTCGGACGTCCGAACAACGCCGGCACCAAGATCTACAGCATCTCCGGCCATGTGAATAAGCCCTGCAACGTCGAGGAATCGATGAGCATTCCGCTGAAGGAGCTGATCGAAAAGCATGCCGGTGGTGTGCGCGGCGGCTGGGACAATCTGCTGGCGGTGATCCCGGGCGGATCGTCGGTTCCCATGTTGCCGAAATCGATCTGCGATACGGTTCTGATGGACTTCGATGCCCTGCGAGAGGTCAAGTCGGGCCTGGGCACCGCGGCCGTGATCGTCATGGACAAGTCGACCGATATTGTCGAGGCCATCGCCCGGCTGTCGCACTTTTACATGCACGAAAGCTGCGGCCAGTGTACGCCCTGCCGCGAAGGCACCGGCTGGATGTGGCGGGTGATGACCCGGATGGTGAAGGGCGAGGCGGATATCGAGGAGATCGATACGTTGCTCGACGTCACCTATCAGGTTGAAGGCCACACCATCTGTGCGCTCGGCGATGCGGCTGCCTGGCCGATCCAGGGCCTGATCCGGCATTTTCGGCCTGAGCTGGAGCGCCGTATCGTCGCATACAAGACGTCCAAACAGGCAGCGGCGGAATAGGAGACCTTTATGCCGAAGCTGACCATCGACGATCGCGAGATTGAAGTCCCCAACGGACTGACCGTTCTCCAGGCCTGCGAACTGGCCGGCGTCGAGATCCCCAGGTTCTGTTATCACGAGCGCCTCTCGGTGGCGGGCAACTGCCGCATGTGTCTGGTCGAGATGGAGCGCGCACCCAAGCCGATTGCGTCCTGTGCCATGCCGGTGGGCGAGGGCATGGTGATCAGGACCAACACGCCGACGGTCCACAAGGCCCGCAAGGGCGTGATGGAATTCCTGTTGATCAACCATCCGCTCGACTGCCCGATCTGCGATCAGGGCGGCGAGTGCGACCTGCAGGATCAGGCCATGGCTTTCGGTTATGACCGTGGCCGTTACGCTGAGAACAAGCGCGCCGTTAAAGAGAAATACATGGGGCCGCTGATCAAGACGATCATGACCCGCTGTATCCAGTGCACGCGCTGTGTCCGATTCTCGACCGAGATTGCCGGTGTCGAGGAAATCGGCCTGATCAATCGCGGCGAGCACGCCGAGATTACCACGCTGGAAAAGGCGGTCGATTCGGAGCTGTCGGGCAATCTGGTGGACGTCTGTCCGGTTGGCGCCCTGACCTCGAAGCCTTACGCCTTTACCGCGCGCCCCTGGGAGCTGCGCAAGACCAACTCCATCGATGTGATGGACGCAGTTGGCTCCAACATCCGGGTCGATACCCGGGGACGGGAAGTGATGCGGGTGCTGCCGCGGCTGCACGAAGACATCAACGAGGAATGGATCGCCGACAAGACCCGTCATGCCTGTGACGGTCTGGGGCGTCAGCGTATCGACCAGCCCTACATCCGGCGCGACGGCAAACTGGTTCCGGCCTCCTGGGACGAAGCTTTCGGCGCCATCGTCGCCAGGATGGACGGAATGGCGGGAGAACGCATGGCGGCCATCGCCGGCGATCTCTGCGATGCCGAATCGATGTTCGCGCTCAAGCAGATGATGAACGGTCTTGGCTCCAGGAACCTGGACTGCCGTCAGGACGGAGCGAAACTCGATACCTCGACCCGGGCGGCTTACATCTTCAATTCCGGGATCGCCGGGATCGAGCAGGCGGACGCGGTTCTGCTGGTCGGCACCAATCCGCGCTGGGAAGCGCCGTTGATCAACGCGCGGCTGCGCAAAAGCTTTCTGGCGTCGGGCCTGAAGGTCGCCATGATCGGCGCCCAGGCCGATCTGACCTATCCGGTCGAGTACCTCGGAGCGGGCGGTGAGACGCTCAAGGATGTGGCCGAAGGCCGCAATTCCTTCGCCGAAGTGTTGAAGTCCGCGGAACGGCCGATGATCATCGTCGGCATGGGTGCTCTGGCACGCGCCGACGGGGCCGCGGTTCTGGCGCTTGCCCGCAAGATCGCCGATGACTTCGGCATGGTGTCGGGTGACTGGAACGGCTTCAACCTGCTGCACACGGCGGCGGCGCGTGTTGGCGGCCTCGATCTCGGCTTTCTGCCGGGCGAGGGCGGCCGGGATCTCGACGGGATCCTGAACGGCGCCGGCAAGGGCGAGATCGAACTGGTCTATCTGCTGGGGGCCGATGAAATTGACATGGACCGCCTCGCCAAGGCTTTCGTGGTTTATCAGGGCCACCACGGCGACGCCGGAGCGCACCACGCCGATGTGGTGCTTCCGGGCGCGGCCTATACCGAAAAGAACGGCACCTACGTCAATACCGAGGGACGGGTTCAGCTCGGACGCCTGGCCGGTTTCCCGCCGGGCGATGCCCGCGAGGACTGGACAATCATTCGGGCGCTCTCGGCTCAGGTCGGCGAGGCGCTGCCCTACGACAATCTGGGGCAGCTGCGCCAGAAGCTGATCGAAGCCAATCCGGTGTTTGCCACCGTCGATCAGGTGAAAGCGGGAAGCTGGAACGGGTTTGGAACACCGGGTGATCTGGAGTCGGCGCCCTTTGTGTCTCCGGTCTCGAATTACTATATGACCGACCCGATCAGCCGGGCCTCGGATACCATGGCAAAGTGCACCGAAGCCTTCGTGCTCGGCAAGCAAGAGGGGGCGACCGGAACCGATGGCTGAATTCTGGACCAGCTACGGGCTGCCGACGGCCACCATCGTCGGGTACATTCTGCTGATTATCGTGCCGTTGCTGAGCGCGGTCGCCTATCTGACCTATGCCGAGCGTAAAGTGATCGGAGCAATGCAGCTGCGCAAGGGACCGAACGTGGTCGGGCCCTTCGGTCTGCTGCAACCGCTTGCCGACGGCGTCAAACTTTTCTTCAAGGAAACCATCCTGCCGGCGGGGGCGAACAAGGTTGTCTTCGTCATGGCGCCGATGCTGACGTTCGTTCTCGGACTCATTGCCTGGGCGGTTATCCCCTTCGATTACGGCGTCGTGCTGTCGGACATCAACGTCGGCATTCTCTATCTTTTCGCGATCTCTTCGCTGGGCGTTTACGGCGTGATCATGGCCGGCTGGGCATCGAATTCGAAGTATCCTTTCCTCGGCGCACTGCGTTCGGCTGCGCAGATGGTGTCCTACGAGGTCTCCATGGGCTTCGTGATCGTCAGCGTGCTGATCTGCGTCGGTTCGCTCAACCTGACCGACATCGTCAGGGCGCAGGAAAACATCTGGTTCGTCATTCCGCTGCTGCCGATGTTCGTGATCTTCTTCATCTCGATCCTGGCGGAAACCAACCGTTCGCCCTTCGATCTGCCGGAAGGCGAATCCGAGCTGGTCGCGGGTTTCTTCGTCGAGTATTCGGCGATGACCTTCGCGCTTTTTTTCCTGGGCGAATACGCCAACATGATCCTGATGAGCGCGATGACCACGATCCTGTTCCTGGGAGGTTGGCTGCCGCCGTTCGAATTCCTGAGCTTCATTCCCGGGCCGATCTGGTTCTTCGCCAAGATCGCCGCGGTTCTCTTCTGCTTCCTGTGGGTTCGGGCAACCTTCCCGCGCTATCGCTACGACCAGTTGATGCGTCTGGGCTGGAAGGTCTTCCTGCCGTTCTCGCTGTTCTGGGTGGTTCTGACGGCCGGTGTGGTCGTCGCGTTTGATCTGTTGCCCAAGTGATGCGGCAGCGGGCGCAAAACGAGTTTGAAAGTAAGGGGTAAGGCCAATGGCTTTTCTCGATCGCACGGCCCGCAGTTTTCTGCTGGCGGAATTACTGTCCGGCATGAGCTTGACCTTGAAGTATTTCTTCAGGCCGAAAGTGACGTTGAACTATCCCTTCGAGAAGGGACCGATCTCTCCGCGGTTTCGCGGCGAGCATGTGCTGCGCCGTTATCCCAACGGCGAAGAGCGCTGCATTGCCTGCAAGCTCTGCGAAGCGATCTGTCCGGCGCAGGCCATTACCATCGAAGCGGAACCGCGCGAAGACGGCAGCCGCCGGACCACGCGCTACGACATCGACATGACGAAATGCATCTACTGCGGCTTCTGTCAGGAAGCCTGTCCCGTGGATGCCATCGTCGAAGGGCCGAACTTCGAGTTCGCGACGGAAACCCGGGAAGAGCTGTTCTATAACAAGGAAAAGCTGCTTTCGAACGGTGACCGCTGGGAAACGGAGATCGCGCAGAATCTGGCACAGGATGCGCCTTACCGTTAAGCCGAAGCGAATGGGGCCCCCTGGGCCCGGTTGTTGGGGGAAATCGATCTTGGTTACTACCCGAATCATGGTTCGGCGGATCGCCGCTTCCAGAGGACTTGAAACATGATCGTACAGGCGCTTGCCTTTTATCTTTTCGCCGCAGTTATGGTCGCCGCCGCTGTGATGGTCGTTTCGGCGCGCAATCCGGTGCACTCGGTGCTGTTCCTGATCCTGGCCTTCTTCAATGCCGCCGGTCTTTTCGTCCTGATGGGGGCCGAATTCCTGGCCATGATCCTGGTCATCGTCTACGTCGGCGCGGTCGCGGTGCTGTTCCTCTTTGTGGTCATGATGCTGGACATCAACTACGCCGAAATGCGCCATGGTTTTCTGCAGTATCTGCCGGTAGGTGCGCTGATCGGCCTGATCCTGCTGATCGAGCTGGCGCTGGTCGGATTTTCATGGGTGGCTTCGCCGGACATTACAATGGTTGCGGCCGGCGTGCCCATTCCGCCGCTTGAAGAGATTCACAACACCAAGGCGATCGGCCAGGTGATCTACACAAAATTTGCCTATCTCTTCCAGATGTCCGGCCTGGTGCTTCTGGTGGCCATGGTCGGGGCGATCGTTCTCACGCTGCGCTCGCGCGAAGGCGTGCGCCGCCAGTCGATTTCGGCGCAGGTCTACAGGACCCGCGAAGAATCGGTGGAAATCAAGCAAGTGCCGAGCAGGAGCGGAGTCTGATCCATGTTTGAAATTGGCCTCTCGCACTATCTGAGCGTTGCCGCGATCCTCTTCACGCTGGGAATCTTCGGCATCTTTCTGAACCGCAAGAACGTGATCATCATTCTGATGTCGATCGAGCTGATGCTGCTTGCCGTCAACATCAATCTGGTGGCGTTTTCCACTCACCTGGGGGATCTGGTCGGCCAGATCTTCGCGATGTTCGTTCTGACCGTTGCCGCTGCGGAAGCGGCGATCGGCCTGGCGATCCTGGTGGTCTATTTCCGGAACCGCGGATCGATCGCGGTCGAAGATATTAATATGATGAAGGGCTGAGGCGCCGTTATGGACGGACTTATTGTCGGCTTACCGCTCGCCGGAGCGATCATAGCAGGACTGTTCGGGCGCGCCATCGGCGACCGGGCGTCACAGATCGTGACCTGCGCTTTCATGCTGGTGGCCGCCGCCCTTTCGGTGGTGGTCTTCTTCGATGTCGCCATCGGTGGCAACGCGCGGACCACGGAACTCTTCACCTGGATCGATTCGGGTGATTTCGAGCTTTCCTGGGCGCTGCGGGTCGATACCCTGACCGCGGTCATGCTGATTGTGGTCAACGGCGTATCCTCGATGGTGCATGTCTATTCCGTCGGCTACATGTCGCACGACAAGCACCGCCCGCGCTTTTTCGCCTATCTGAGCCTTTTCACCTTCTTCATGCTGATGCTGGTGACCGCGGACAACTTCGTGCAGATGTTCTTCGGCTGGGAAGGCGTCGGCCTCGCATCCTATCTGCTGATCGGATTCTGGTACGAAAAGCCGAGCGCCTGTGCGGCGGCCATCAAGGCCTTTCTGGTCAACCGGGTCGGGGATATCGGCTTTGCCCTGGGCATCATGGGCGCGTTCGTGCTGTTCGGCGCGGTCGACTTCGATCAGGTCTTTGCCGCGGTCGAGAGCCAGGCCGGTGCAAAGTTCTCCTTCATCGGGATCGAAGGGCACGCCCTGACCATCATCTGTATTCTTCTGTTCATCGGCGCCATGGGCAAATCGGCGCAGCTGGGCCTGCACACCTGGCTGCCGGACGCCATGGAAGGCCCGACACCGGTGTCCGCCCTGATCCACGCCGCGACGATGGTGACCGCCGGTGTCTTCATGCTGGCGCGGCTTTCGCCGATGTTCGAATACGCGCCGACGGCGCTTGAGCTGGTGACCTACGTCGGCGCGGCGACGGCGTTCTTCGCCGCGACCGTGGGCCTGACCCAAACCGATATCAAGCGGGTCATCGCCTATTCGACCTGTTCGCAGCTGGGTTACATGTTCTTCGCGCTCGGGGTTTCGGCCTACGGTGGCGCAGTGTTCCACCTCTTTACCCACGCCTTTTTCAAGGCACTGCTGTTTCTGGGCGCAGGCTCGGTGATCCACGCCATGTCAAACGAGCAGGATATGCGCAAGATGGGCGGGATCTACAAGATGATCCCGGCGACCTATGTCCTGATGTGGATCGGTTCGCTGGCGCTGGCGGGGATCTGGCCGTTCGCCGGATACTTCTCCAAGGATCTGGTTCTGGAAGCCGCCTATGCGGACCACAGCTTTCAAGGCGGCTTTGCCTTCTGGGCCGGCATTGCCGCGGCCTTTATGACCGCCTTCTATTCCTGGCGTCTGCTCTTCATGACCTTCCACGGCAAGCCGCGGGCAAGCCAGGAAGTCATGTCGCATGTTCATGAATCGCCGATGGTCATGATGATCCCGCTGCTGGTGCTCGCCCTTGGGGCGATCGGTGCCGGTTTTCTCGGCTATGACTATTTCGTCGGCGAGAATCGCGCGGAGTTCTGGGGCGATGCGCTTTTCGTGCTGCAAGCCAACGATACCATCGAAGCCGCGCATCATGTGCCTGGCTGGGTTCCCTGGACGCCTTTCGGGGTGGCGATCGCCGGTATCTTTGCGGCCTGGCTGTTTTACATCGCCAAGCCGGATCTGCCGCAGATCTTCGCAGACGCGTTCCGGCCGATTTACCTCTTTTCCTTCAACAAGTGGTACTTCGACGAACTCTATGACGTGGTCTTCGTCAGGCCGGCCATGGCGCTTGGCCGCAAACTCTGGAAGACCGGCGACGGCGCGATCATCGACGGTTACGGACCCGACGGCGTGGCGGCGACCACAGGCAGCCTGTCACAGCGGATCTCGGCCTTGCAGACCGGATATGTCTATCACTATGCCTTTGCCATGTTGATCGGTGTCGTTGTGCTGGTGACCTGGTATTTCTTTACCCAGGCCGGAGTGTGATCCGATGACCGACCAGATCCTCTCCATCATCACCTTCCTGCCGCTCGTCGGCGCGTTCTTCATCCTGGTCTTTATCCGTGGCGACGAAGAAGCCGTGGCCCGGAACACCCGCTATACGGCGCTCTGGACCTCGCTGGTGACCTTCGCGCTGTCGCTCTCGCTGTGGTTCGGCTTCGAGCGGGGCACGGCGGATTTCCAGTTCGTCGAGGAACATGACTGGATTCCCGCGCTGGGCTTGACCTACCGCCTGGGAGTCGACGGTATTTCGGTGCTCTTCGTGTTGCTGTCGACGCTGCTGACTCCGCTGTGCATTCTGGCAAGCTGGGAGTCCATCAAGACGCGCGTACGGGAATACATGGTGGCCTTCCTGGTCCTCGAGACCCTGATGGTCGGCATGTTCTGCGCGCTTGATTTCATGCTGTTCTATGTCTTCTTCGAAGGCGTGCTGATCCCGATGTTCCTGATCATCGGCATCTGGGGCGGGGCGCGGCGGGTCTATGCTTCCTTCAAGTTCTTTCTCTACACGCTGCTTGGATCGGTCCTGATGCTGCTCGCCATCATGGCGATCTACTTTCAGACCAGCACGATGAACATCGAGTGGCTGCTGAGCAATGCCCAGATTCCCGCGGATATGCAGCTCTGGCTGTGGCTGGCGTTCTTTGCGTCCTTTGCGGTGAAGGTCCCGATGTGGCCGGTTCATACCTGGCTGCCGGATGCCCACGTTGAGGCGCCGACCGCGGGGTCCGTCATCCTGGCCGGCGTGCTGCTGAAGATGGGCGCTTACGGTTTCCTGCGCTTCTCGGTTCCCATGCTGCCCGAGGCTTCGGCCTACTTCACGCCACTGGTCTTCGCACTTTCGGTCATCGCGGTGATCTATACCTCTCTGGTCGCACTGGCGCAGGAGGACATGAAAAAGCTGATCGCCTATTCCTCGGTCGCGCATATGGGCTTCGTGACCATAGGTATCTTCTCGCTCAATCAGCAGGGCATCGAAGGGGCGATCTTCCAGATGGTTTCGCACGGAATCGTCTCCGGCGCGCTGTTCCTGTGTGTCGGCGTGATCTATGACCGCATGCACACCCGGGAAATCGATCGCTACGGCGGGCTGGTTGAGCGGATGCCTGCCTATTCAGTGATCTTTATCGTCTTCACCCTGGCGTCGGTGGGGCTGCCGGGGACCGGTGGTTTCGTCGGCGAATTCCTGGTGCTGGTCGGAGCCTTCCAGGCCAATACCCTGGTCGCGCTGCTGGCCGCCAGCGGCATGGTGCTGGGTGCCGCCTATATGCTGTACCTCTACCGCCGGGTTATCTTCGGCAGCCTGACCAAGGACGATCTGAAGAGGATCCTCGATCTGGACTGGCGCGAGAAGGCGATCTTCGCACCGCTCGTCCTCATCGTGCTGTGGATGGGGATCTATCCGGTCTCGTTCCTGGATGTGATGTCGGCGTCGGTGAGCCAGCTGATTGAAAATTATAACACGACCCTCGCGGCCTCGGACGGTGTGTCCCTGGCCAGCCTGTGGTCCGGTAAGTAGGGCTAGGTGACGGATATGATCTCTACTGATCTCATAGCGGTTCTGCCGGAACTCTTTCTGGCCTGCGCCGCGACCGCACTGCTGATACTGGGCGTGTTCCGCGGCAACAGCGCCACCCAGCTGGTTTCGACCCTGTCGGTTCTGACTCTGGTCTTTACCTTTGCCCTGCTCAACCTGCTGCCGCGTCCGGAGGCGGTGGCTTTCGGCGGCCTGCTGACCATTGACGGCTTCGGTGATTTCATGAAGTCCCTGGTTCTGTTCGGAACCGGCACCTCGATCGTGATGTCCCAGCGGTATATCCAGCACGAAGACATGGCGCGTTTCGAATTTCCGGTGCTGATGCTGTTCGCGACGGTCGGCATGATGGCGATGGTTTCGGCCAACGATCTGATCGCCCTCTACATGGGCCTGGAACTGCAGAGCCTGTCGCTCTACGTCATAGCCGCTTTCCGGCGCGACAATCTGCGGTCCAGCGAAGCCGGGCTGAAGTACTTCGTGCTCGGCGCTCTGTCCTCGGGCATGCTGCTTTACGGCAGTTCGATGATTTACGGCTTTACGGGCACCACCGGCTTCGACGGGATCGCCGAGGTCTTCATGATCGGTGCCGCCGCCGGCAACAGCATCTCCATCGGTCTGATTGTCGGCCTGGTGTTTCTCTGCGCCGGGCTGGCCTTCAAGGTCTCTGCCGTGCCGTTCCATATGTGGACGCCCGACGTCTACGAAGGGGCGCCGACGCCTGTGACGGCCTTTTTCGCCACTGCGCCCAAGATCGCCGCCATGGCCCTGTTCATCCGTGTGCTGATCGAGCCCTTCGGCGGCCTGTTCGATCAGTGGCAGCAGATCGTGATCTTCGTCTCGATCGCGTCCATGGTTCTGGGGGCTTTCGCGGCGATCAACCAGACCAATATCAAGCGCCTGATGGCCTACAGCTCCATCGGCCATATCGGTTATGCGCTGATTGGTCTGGCCAGCGGCACGCAGGACGGAATTAGCGGTATCACGGTCTATCTGACCATCTATATCTTCATGAACCTGGGGACCTTCGCCTGCATCCTCTGCATGCGTCAGAAGGATGTGATGGTCGAGGAGATCGAGGATCTCAAAGGCTTGAGCAAAACCCATCCCATGATGGCGCTGGCGCTTGCGATCTTCATGTTTTCTATGGCCGGCATTCCGCCTCTCGCGGGCTTCTTCGGAAAACTCTACATCTTCCTGTCGGCGATTGAGGCCGGGCTCTACACGCTCGCCGTGATCGGCGTCCTGACCTCCGTGGTCGGCGCTTTCTATTATCTGCGGATCATCAAGCTGATGTACTTCGACGAGCCTGTTGAGGCCTTCGACCGCCCGATCGGCAGAGAGATGACCGCGGTTCTGCTGATCACCGGCGTCTTTACGCTGTTGTTCTTCGTCGTTCCCGGACCGGTCATCGACACTGCCACTGCGGCAGCCGCTACGCTGTTTCCCTGATGGTCACTGCGGCAAACGGCTCACCGCCGTCAACTCTGCCGCCGTCGGCTTTGCCTGCCTTGCCGCCGCATTACAGTCTGATCGCGCTCGACAGTGTCGGGAGCAGCAACGACGAGGCGCGCCGGCTGGCCGAGGAGGGGGCGGCCCACCGGACGATCGTCTGGGCGGGCGAACAGACCAGGGGGCGCGGCCGTCAGGGGCGAAGCTGGGCCAGCCCGCGCGGCAATCTCTATCTTTCCATGGTTCTGCGGCCTGACTGCTCGCTGTCGGAAGCCGCCTGTTTCAGTTTCCTCGCATGCGTCGCGCTGGGAGAGGCGGTTGCGGCTCTGGTCGGAAATTCGATCAAAGTGACCTACAAATGGCCCAACGACGTGATGTTCAACGGCAAGAAGGGCGTCGGAATTCTCCTTGAATCGAAAGCGAAGCCTGACGGCAGTCTCGATTGGCTGGTGATCGGCATGGGCACCAACATCGCGCATTTTCCTGACGACTCCCGCACCCCTGCAAGCTCTCTCTATGCCGAAGGCGCCGATCGATCCCTTGTTCCGGCGGTTCTGCTTGAAGAACTTGCCCGGCAGTTCGATATCTGGCTGGAGATCTGGCAAAAGCGCGGGTTCGCCGATATCAGAACCGCCTGGAAAGAGCGCGTGCAGGGCCTGGGAACAACGATCGAGGTGCGTCTGCCACAGGAAACCCTGAGCGGTGTCTTCACCGACCTGGACAGCGATGGCGCGCTGCTGCTGGCACTTCCCGTTGGCCGGCTGCGGAAAATCACGGCGGGAGACGTCTTTCCCGGCAGCTGACGCCGTGGAAGCTGCAGAGCCATAGCGGACAGAAGATGACGGCCCGAAAGGCCGCGCGGAGACGAGAATGCTGCTGACAATCGATTCCGGAAACACCAACGTGGTTTTTGCCGTCTTTGACGGCGATACACATCGCGGCACCTGGCGCGCTTCCAGCGACGCCCGGCGGACGGCGGACGAGTACGCCGTCTGGCTGAACCAGCTGATGGCGCTGGAAGGACTGAAGCCGGGCGACATCACCGGTGCGATCTTCGCCAACGTGGTCCCGGCATCGGCCTTTAATCTGAAGCTGCTCTGTCGCCAGTTCTTTCACACCGAAGCGCTGGTGGTCGGTGATCCCGAGGTGAAACTCGGTATCGAGGTGCGCATGGATCGCCCGGAAAACGTGGGTGCGGACCGGCTGGTCAATGCGGTGGCCGCTCACCAGCGCTATGGTGGTCCGCTGATCGTCATCGATTTCGGCACCGCCACGACCTTTGACATTGTGGGCGTCGACGGCGCCTATGAGGGCGGGGTGATCGCGCCTTCCGCCCAGCATTCCGTTGAAGCGCTTTACCGGGCCGCAGCGCAGCTGCCCAAAGTCAATATCGAGCGACCGGCCAGGGTCATCGGCAAGGATACCGAACCTGCAATGAAGTCCGGAATCTATTGGGGCTATGTCGGCCTGATTGACGGTCTGGTGACTCGAATAAAGGAAGAATACGGTGCGGAAATGAAAGTTATCGGAACCGGTGGACTGGCGTCGGTCTATGCCGAATCGACAGAATCGATCGAGCATGTCGATCCGGATCTGACCCTGCGGGGCCTGACCCTGATCTACCGCGCGAACAAGAGCGCCTGACCCGGTGGCTTCAAACAAAAAACTTCATAAAATGAAACCCGACGAACTCTTCTTTCTGCCTCTTGGGGGCGCTGGAGAGATCGGCATGAACCTGAACCTCTATGGTTACGGCGATCAGTGGCTGATGGTGGATCTGGGCATCACCTTCGCCGGACCCGAACTTCCCGGCATTGACGTGCTGATGCCGGACCCGCGCTTCATTGCCGAACGGCGCGAGCAACTGGTCGGTCTGATGCTGACCCACGCTCATGAAGATCACATCGGCGCGGTGCCCTATCTCTGGTCGCAACTGCGCTGCCCGATCTATGCCACGCCCTTTACCCGTTCGATGCTGGAGCGCAAGTTCAAGGAAGCCGGGCTGTTCGAGGAAGCGGTGATCACCGAGATTCCCATGTCCGGACGCTTTTCGGTCGGTCCCTTCGATATCGAGCTGATCACCCTTACACATTCGATCCCCGAGCCCAATGCCGTGGTGATCCGCACACCCGCCGGCAACGTGCTGCACACCGGTGACTGGAAGCTGGATGACGATCCTCTGGTCGGAGAGACCTTCGACGAGGCCCGGTTGAAGGCCCTGGCCGGCGAAGACATCCTGGCCATGGTCTGTGACTCGACCAATGCGCTCAACGAAAAGGAAACCGGTTCGGAAGGCGATGTGCGCAAGCATCTGATGGAACTGGTCGGCGGGCTGGACCAGCGGGTCGCGATTGCCTGCTTCGCCAGTAACGTCGCACGTTTCGAATCCATTGTCCGCGCCGCCGAGGCGCATGGCCGCAGGGTGGCGCTGCTCGGCCGCTCCATGCACAGAATCCACGAGGCATCGCGCGAAAACGGCTATATGCCCGACCTGCCACCCTTCGTATCCGAGCAGGATGTTGATTATCTGCCGCGCAATGAGGTGCTGCTGCTGTGTACGGGCAGTCAGGGTGAGCCGCGATCGGCGCTCTGGCGCATCGCCCACGGCGATCATCGTCAGGTCCATCTGGAAAAGGGCGACACGGTGATCTTCTCGTCGCGGGTCATTCCCGGCAATGAGACCTCGATCTTCGCTCTGCAGAACACCCTGGCGAAACGCGGAATCCGCGTGATCACCGACGACGACGCCTTCATCCATGTTTCGGGCCATCCCGGGCGCCCCGAGCTGGCCCGGATGTATCAGTGGGTCCGCCCGCGCATCGCGGTTCCGGTTCACGGTGAGCGGCGCCATCTGGTCGCCCATGCCGAGCTGGCCCGCGAATGCCAGATCCCCGAACAGATCATCGGCGAGAACGGTGCTCTGGTGCGTCTGGCGCCCGGCCCTGCAGTGGTGGTCGATCATGTACATAGCGGCCGTCTGGCCGTGGAAGGCAGACGGCTTTTAGCCACCGACAGCCCGTTGCTGCGCGAACGCGCGCGTATGGCCTATAATGGTGCGGTCGCCGTGACCCTGGTTATGAACGCTAAGGGGGCGCTTGCTGCCAAACCGCAACTGACGTTTCACGGGGTCTATGACGAGGATCTGGACGAGGCGCAGATTGCTGACGTGCGCGAGGCTCTCGATCAGGCGCTTAAAGGGCTTGGGAACGCGGAACGAAAGGATGATGACGCGGTGGCCGAGGCCGTGCGGATCGCGGTGCGACGATCGGTCAAGCGGGATCTGGAGAAGAAACCTGTTACGACTGTACATGTCGTACGGATACCCAAAGCGGAGAGTTAGAGGATGATTGGCAGACTGAACCATGTGGCGATCGCCGTTCCCGACCTGGAAGCCGCGACCGCGCAGTACCGGGATCTTATGGGCGCCAGGGTGTCGGAACCCCAGGCGCAGCCGGCCCATGGTGTTACCGTGGTCTTCGTCGAACTGCCCAACACCAAGATCGAGCTGCTGCATCCGCTCGGCGAGGAGTCTCCCATCGCGGCGTTTCTGGCGCGCAGCCCGAGCGGCGGGATTCATCACCTCTGTTACGAGGTCGAGGACATCTATGCGGCCCGCGACAGGTTGAAGGCATCCGGCGCGCGGGTGCTGGGTGACGGTGAGCCCAGGACCGGGGCGCACAACAAACCGGTGCTCTTTCTGCATCCCAAGGATTTCTGCGGTGCCTTGATCGAGCTCGAACAGATCTAGAGTGTGAATCGCTCTCTAATCCATTAGAGGTGAGTCTGATCGCATCAGGCTTTAACGGAAAGTGATCGGATGAACCCCTTTACCGGGATACTTGTCTACGTGATCGTTTGGTGGGTCGTACTCTTCATGGTATTGCCCTGGGGTGTTCGTCGGGAGCAAAACCCCGAGAAAGGCAACGAAGTCGGGGCGCCGGCCAATCCGATGATCGCACGGAAGCTGCTGATCACATCGATCATTTCAGTGGTTATCTGGGTGGCGCTGTATTTCCTGATCACGCGCGGGCTGTTGCCGATTCACGTGAGCTGATGCCCTTGGCAGGGTGAGGAGGCTGCCGCATCGAAATGCCAAAAAATAAGGCAAGCCTCTTTCGGAGGCTTGCCGTTTTGAGATTTCCCGTCTTTTCTTAACGCGCGCTTATCTGCCCGCTTTAGTGTCTCAATATCTCGGCCCCCCCAAACTTGGACCGTACCGCGCTGGCGGTTCTTATTTTTTTGTTGCTCTCTTTTAGTACAACTTTCGTGGGGCGTCACGAAATTTTTCTCAGAATTCCGCGGTATTCTCGCTGCACTGCAACAAAATTGTGATGAAATTCTGTCTGAACATCACCCGTGTCTGATCCAAAAATGGTATATATTTAAAACCGTTAACCATGATCACGCTAACCTTGAACAGCGATGAAATTCGGCTGGTGACAGGATGAAGATGCGCTGCATATCCTTTCATCACAGCAGATGAACTTTTGTGCAATCGCGTCGCAATTGAAGAACGCATCGAGATGCTTGTTGTCTTTTCCTTAACGCCGCGGCTTTACAGTTACGCTATGGCTTCCTATCGAATATATTATCGAAAACAATCTCTTAGCGGATTTCTCGCGGTGCTTGTACCGGGTATTTTCCTGCTCGCATGCGTGGCTGCGGCCCAGCAGCAGACGGAGGCACCGGCGTCCGGTGAGACCGTTTCCGTTGTCCTGTCACCTGCGCAATGTCTCAGGCTGATCCGGCATGATCCCGCTGCCGATACCAGCTATCAGCCCGGCGTCGATGTGCACGGACGCCCCGTCGCACCCGCGGATCTGGGAGCCGGCACGACTGTCGCCGGTCAGGGGAGTCCGGCGACAGTCGTGCCGCCTGAAAAAATCGTCATTCCGATCGAGATCGATCTGTTCGATCGCTTCGGCATTCCGGCAAACCCGGATCTGTTCAAGGCGGATGCTCAGGTTGGTGAGGTCGTCTATCAGGACGGCCGGCTCTATTACAACGGTCAGCGCCTGGCGGATGGCGGAACGGATCAGGTGGTGCTTTACTGCCGGAAGCTTCTTGAGGCCGGAACGCACGACTAGCGGATTCACATCTTTTGACCGAGCCTCAATGTGGTTCCGTTAAAAGACGATCCGATCCAGCGCCATGACCTTGGCTCAACGCCCCTTTATTTCCTTGGGTCCGCCATGGACATGCCCCAGTCCTTCCCATATACAGAACTCGGTTTTTTTGCCGTAGCTGCAGCCGGTGGTTTCGCACCGGCTCCTGCGGTTTTTGCTATCCTGCCCGAAGAGGAATAGATGCGTCTCTCGAACTACTTCATGCCCACCCTCAAAGAGACGCCGACCGAGGCGCAGATTGTCTCGCACAGGCTGATGCTGCGCGCCGGAATGGTGCGTCAGGCCAGCGCCGGCATCTACTCATGGCTGCCGCTGGGATACCGCGTGCTTAAAAAGATCGAACAGATCGTGCGTGAGGAACAGGACCGGGCCGGTGCGCTGGAAATGCTCATGCCGACCATACAGTCGGCGGATCTCTGGAAAGAGTCGGGGCGTTATGACGACTATGGCAAGGAGATGCTGCGGATTGTCGACCGTCACGATCGCGACATGCTCTACGGCCCGACCAATGAAGAGCTGATCACCGATATCTTCCGCACTTCGGTTAGGAGTTACCGGGACCTGCCAAAGAACCTCTATCACATCCAGTGGAAATTCCGTGACGAGGTCCGGCCGCGCTTTGGCGTGATGCGGGGACGAGAGTTCCTGATGAAGGATGCCTATTCCTTTGATCTGGATTACGAGAGCGCCAGGCATTCCTATAACAAGATGTTCGTGGCTTACCTGCGGACATACGCACGTATGGGATTGAAGGCGATCCCGATGGCTGCCGATACCGGTCCCATCGGCGGCGATCTGAGCCACGAATTCATCATTCTGGCCGATACCGGCGAAAGCGCGATCTTCTGCCATCAGGATTATCTGGAAACCGACGCGCTGGCCAAGGATGTCGACTACGACGGCGACCTGCAGCCGATCGTCGATTCCTGGACCCGGCTCTATGCCGCCACCGACGAAAAACACGATCAGGCTGCCTTCGAAGCCGGGGTGCCTGAAGACAGGCGCGTCGAACGCCGGGGCATCGAAGTCGGACACATCTTCTATTTCGGCGATAAGTACTCCAAACCCCTGGGGGCCGAGGTTGTGACACCTGACGGCAACCAGGCGCCGGTCCATATGGGCTCATACGGCATCGGCGTTTCGCGGCTGGTCGGCGGGATCATCGAAGCCAGTCACGACGAGAACGGCATCATCTGGCCCGAGTCCGTTGCGCCCTTCAAGGTTGGCCTGATCAACCTGCGGGCCGGCGAAGCGGATTGCGTGAATGCCAGCGACGGTGCCTACGCGGCCCTGAATGCCGCCGGCATCGAGGTGCTTTACGAAGATCGTGATAGCGGGGCAGGGGCCAAGTTCGCGGCCATGGATCTGATCGGTCTGCCGTGGCAGCTTGCGATCGGGCCGCGTGGTCTGAAAAATGGTGTGGTCGAACTGAAGAACCGTAGGACGGGCGAGCGCGAAGAGCTCACTCTGGATGCTGCCATCAACAAGCTAGCAGGTTGATTTCATGATCTTCGGCGCTTTCGAGCGATTGGTTTCAGTCCGCTATCTGCGTGCCCGGCGCAAAGAAGGCTTTATCTCGGTCATCGCCTGGTTTTCCCTGGTCGGTATCGCAATCGGCGTGGCGACACTGATCATTGTGATGGCCGTGATGAACGGTTTTCGCCAGGAACTGCTGTCGCGAATTCTCGGCGTGAACGGGCACCTGACCCTCTACGGCAACAGCACGGCGATCGCCGACTACGCCGATTACACCGAGCGGCTGCGGGCGATCACCGGCGTGCGCAGCGTGACGCCGCAGGTACAGGGCGAAGTCATGGTGACCGCCAGCAGTGCGGCGACCGGCGGACTGGTGCGCGGCATGCGGCCCGATGATCTCAGGGCGCGCAGTCTGATCGCAGGCAACATCGTTTCGGGCTCGCTGAAGGATTTCGGCGAGGACGACAAGGTCGTTGTCGGCAGCCGTCTCGCGCAGAAGCTGGGCCTGCAGACCGGTGACCGGATCACCTTGGTCTCGCCGAACGGCACGACAACGGTCATGGGCACGGTTCCGCGCATGAAGACCTATCGGATCGGCGCGCTGTTCGAAGTCGGCATGTTCGAATACGACAGCAGCTTCATCTATATGCCGATGTCCGCCGCTCAGCTCTTCTTCCGGCTGCCGGAACAGGCCAACGCCATCGAGGTGTTCCTCGACGATCCGGAGGAAATGGCCAGCATCAAGCCGAAAATCAGAGGCGTTGCGGGGCGCGGACTGCGGACCCTCGACTGGCAGCAGTCCAATGCCAGCTTTTTCAGTGCGATCCAGGTCGAGCGCAACGTGATGTTCCTGATCCTTTCGCTGATCATCCTGGTGGCGGCGTTCAACATCATCTCCGGTCAGATCATGCTGGTGAAGGACAAGGGGCGCGACATCGCCATCCTGAGGACCATGGGGGCAACCCGCGGCATGATCATGCGGATCTTCTTCATGAGCGGGGCGAGCATCGGCGTTGCCGGCACACTGGCCGGCTTCATCCTGGGCTTTGCCTTCGCGGCGAATATCGAAACCATCCGCGGATGGGTCGAGTTGTTGACCCAGTATCAGATCTTTCCGCCAGAGGTCTATTTCCTCTCCAAGCTGCCGGCCAGGGTCGAGACCGGCGAGGTGATGCAGGTGGTGGGTATGGCTCTGGCGCTGTCTTTTCTGGCACCGCTGTTTCCGGCCTGGCGGGCTGCACATCTCGATCCGGTTGAGGCGCTGCGCTATGAATAACGCTTCACCGGTCAAGTCCGGAAAGTTCACGGCCGGTATGCCCGATGCCGCACGCGGCGGTCTGCGTCTCGATTCGGTCTGCAAGACCTTCCATCAGGGTGAAAAGGATCTTGAGGTGCTGCGCTCGGTTTCGCTGCACATCAAACCCGGAGAGATGGTGGCGCTGGTGGGCCCTTCGGGGGCGGGAAAATCGACTCTGCTGCACATTGCGGGCCTGCTCGAAAGCGCCGACAGCGGCAAGGTCTGGATCAATGGGCAGGATGCGTCGCAGCTGGGCGACACCGGCCGCACATCCCTGCGGCGTTCGGCCATCGGCTTCGTCTATCAGTACCATCATCTGCTGCCGGAGTTTTCCGCGGTCGAGAACATCATTCTGCCGCAGATGCTGGCGGGTGTATCGAAGTCTGACGCCCGCGAACGTGCCATGGAACTGCTCGAAATGGTCAGGCTCGCTGACCGGGCGGAGCATCGACCGGGGCAATTGTCGGGCGGCGAGCAGCAGCGGGTGGCGATTGCCCGGGGGCTGGCGAACCGGCCGGCGATCCTGATGGCCGATGAGCCGACCGGGAACCTCGATCCGGATACCGCCGGATCGGTGTTCGATATTCTAGTGTCTCTGGTACAGGGAGTCGGACTGGCGGCCCTGATCGCCACGCATAATCTCGACCTGGCCGCCCGCATGGACCGGACCCTGCGATTTGAGCATGGCGAGGTTTTCTGAGAACGGGCCGATGGCTGCAGCGATAGCGGGATGTGGATAACTCTTTTCGTTTCGCGGCTTTTTTCCGGCTGACAGAGCGGTCATCGCATGTGATTCTTGCGTGATGTCACATTCCGATTTCGTCCATCTGCGCGTCCATTCCGCCTATTCGCTGTCCGAGGGTGCCCTCAAGGTCAAGCAGCTCATTGAGCTCTGCCGGAAACATGAGATGCCGGCGGTGGCGGTCACCGATACCTGCAATCTCTTTGGTGCCCTGGAGTTTGCGTTTTCCGCAAAAGACGCCGGCATTCAGCCGATCATCGGGTGTCAGCTTTCGATCGGCCGAAAAGACATCGATGCCCGGACGGCTGTACGTCCCGAGCCCGATCAGCTTGCGGTTCTGGTTCAGAACGAAACCGGTTACCGCAATTTGATGAAGCTGGTCTCCAACGCCTTTCTGGAGACCGAACCGGGCGAAACACCGCAGATCGATATGGAAAGCCTGGCCGCGCATTCCGACGGCCTGCTGGCGCTGAGCGGCGGTGCCGCCGGCGCGCTCGGACGGCTGCTGAACAGCGGCAGGGACGCCGAGGCCGCGGACGAGCTGCAGCGTCTGGCGGCGATCTTCGAGGGCCGCTTTTATATCGAGATCATGCGCCACGGTCTGCCCGCCGAAGAGGCCATTGAGAAACGTCTGATCGATCTGGCCTATCGTTACGATCTGCCGCTGGTGGCGACCAATGACGCCTTCTTTGCCGATGAGGGCATGTATGTCGCCCATGATTCCCTGCTCTGTATCGCCGGCGGGACTTACGTTGCGCAGGAAGACCGGCGAAGGCTGACGGTGCAGCACCGCTTCAAGAGCGCCAAGGAGATGCGGGCGTTGTTTGCCGATCTGCCCGAGGCGGTCGACAACACCATGGTGATCGCGCGCCGCTGTGCCTACTTCCCGGATTTCGTGGCGCCGATCCTGCCGGCCTACAGCACCGAGGCGGGCAGGACCGAGACCGAGGAGCTGCGGGCGCAATCGGAACTGGGGCTGGAAGACCGCCTGAAGACCCTGGTCATTATCGATGACATGGACGAGGCGACAACAGAGGAAGTTGCCGCAAGATACCGGAAACGCTTGGAGTATGAGCTTGGCGTTATCGAGCAGATGGGCTTTCCCGGTTACTTCCTGATCGTTGCCGACTTCATAAAGTGGTCGAAGTCCAAGGGCATACCGGTTGGGCCCGGTCGTGGTTCCGGTGCCGGCTCGGTTGTGGCCTGGGCCCTGACTATCACGGATCTCGATCCCCTGCGCTGGGGACTGCTGTTCGAGCGTTTTCTGAACCCGGAACGTGTGTCCATGCCGGACTTCGACGTGGATTTCTGTCAGGACCGCCGCGACGAGGTGATCCGCTACGTTCAGGATAAATACGGTCACGACCGGGTCGCGCAGATCATTACCTTCGGTAAGCTGCAGGCCCGCGCGGCCCTGCGCGATGTCGGACGGGTGCAGCAGATGCCCTATCCGCAGGTCGACCGGATCAGCAAGCTGGTGCCGAATAATCCGGCGAACCCGGTGACGCTGCAGGAAGCCATCGACGGCGAGCCGCAGCTGCGCGAAATGCGCCGCAATGACGAGACCGTTGCCAGGCTGCTCGATACGGCCCTGAAGATCGAAGGCCTCTACCGCCATGCCTCGACCCACGCCGCGGGTGTGGTGATCGGGGACCGCCCGCTCGATGAACTGGTGCCGCTTTACCGCGATCCGCGATCCGACATGCCGGTCACCCAGTTCAATATGAAATTCGTCGAGCAGGCCGGGTTGGTGAAGTTTGACTTTCTCGGCCTGAAAACCCTGACGGTTCTGCAGAAAGCCTGCGAGTTCATTCACCGCAACGGCGGGTCCATCGATCTGGAGACCATTCCGCTGGATGACCGGCGGTCCTTCGACATGTTGAGCCGGGGCGACACGGTCGGCGTGTTCCAGCTGGAATCCTCGGGCATGCGCGACGTGCTCAAACGCCTGCGGCCCGACCGTTTCGAGGACATCATCGCCGTCGTGGCCCTGTACCGGCCGGGACCGATGGACAACATCCCCAGCTACATCCGGCGTAAGCATGGACAGGAAACGCCGGACTACCTGCATCCGAGCCTGGAAGGGATCCTTAAAGAGACCTACGGCATCATGATCTACCAGGAGCAGGTCATGCAGATCGCCCAGGTGCTGTCGGGCTATTCGCTGGGCAGCGCCGATCTGCTGCGCCGTGCCATGGGCAAGAAGATCAAGGCCGAGATGGAGGCGCAGCGGAAAATCTTCATCGAGGGTGCAGTCACAAACAGCGTCCCGGCCGATAAGGCCGACGAGATCTTCGATCAGGTGAACAAGTTCGCCGGCTACGGTTTCAACAAGAGCCATGCCGCCGCCTATGCCCTGGTGGCCTATCAGACCGCGTATCTGAAGGCGAATTTTCCGGTCGAGTTCATGGCCGCTTCGATGACCTACGACATCAACAACACCGATAAGCTCAATGTTTTCAGGCAGGAGTTGAGCCGCCTTAAGATTCCGCTTCTACCGCCCGACCTGAACCGCTCCTTCGCGGATTTCAACGTCGAGATCCTGGAGGACGGCAGGAAGGCGGTGCGTTATGCCCTCGCGGCGGTCAAGAACGTCGGTGCCGCGGCCATGCAGTCCGTTGTCGCCGAGCGCGAAGCATCCGGCGAATTTATCGATGTGGCGAATGTTGCCAACCGGGTCGATTCGCGCGCCGTCAACAAACGGCAGATCGAAAACCTGGCGTCCGCCGGGGCATTCGATTCGATACTGGCCAACCGGCAGAAGGTCTATTCCGGCGCCGACATCATCATGCGCCATGCCGTTGTCGCCGCCAGCGAACGCGAGAGCGCTCAGGTCAGCCTGTTTGGCGACGGGGCAGGGGCCGTGGTCAATTCCCTGACCCTGCCGGATCTGCCGGACTGGCCTGAAATGGAGCGTCTCAAGCGGGAATTCGACGCCATCGGTTTCTATCTCTCGGCCCACCCGCTGGACGCCTACAAAAAGGTGCTGGAGCGTCTGCGGACCAAGACGGCGGTCGAGTTGATGGCGCAGGCCAGGCGCCGGGATTCCGGATTGCTGCGTATGGCCGGGATCGTGATCGGCAAACAGGAGCGGGTCTCGCAAAGGGGCAACCGCTTTGCCTTCATACAGCTTTCGGATGCGACCGGTGTGATCGAGGTCATGCTGTTCTCTGAGATCCTTCAGTCCTCACGTGAACTGCTGGACAGCGGCGAGCCCCTGATCGTGACCCTAACGGCGGATGCGAAGGAAGGCGATGACCCCAGGTTTATGGGGCAGGCGATCCGGCTTTTGGACGAGGCCGCAGCCCAGACCGACGCTGGCCTGAAGCTTTACATGAATAACGTTAAACCTTTGGAAAACCTGAAATCCGTGCTCGAACGGGAAGCCGCAAGAGGCAAGGGGCGGGTCTCTCTGGTGCTGGATCTGGAAGACGGCCAGGAGCTCGAGGTTGAGCTGCCGGGGGCCTATCAGATCTCGACGCTGGTACGCCAGGCGATCAAGGCGATTCCGGGCCTTATCGTCGAAGATGTCTGATTGACGGCGGCAAAGCCGGGGCGGAACCGCCAAATGACCGGAATTTCGCTTGCAATTGGCGGTCCGCGGGGCTAAACCCCGCTCAACAGCAACACACACGCGGGTTTTGCGGAAATCGGGGAGACATCCCGGTTTTCGGTCTGGTGTCCGGATCATCCGGATGTGCGGCCCGCGGAGGTATAACCGGAGAAAGCCTAATGTCGCTTCCGACTTTTACGATGCGTCAGCTTCTTGAAGCTGGTGTTCACTTTGGCCACACCACCCGCCGCTGGAACCCCAAGATGGCTCCGTTCATCTTCGGCGAGCGCAACGGCATTCACATCATCGATCTGGAACAGACCGTTCCCTTGCTGCACCGGGGCCTTGCCTTTGTGCGCGAAGTGGTTGCGGGCGGCGGCCGGGTGCTGTTCGTCGGCACCAAGCGGCAGGCCAGCGAGCGGGTTGCCGAGACGGCAAAGCGCTGCGGCCAGTACTACGTCAACCACCGCTGGCTCGGCGGCATGCTCACCAACTGGAAAACCATCTCCCTGTCGATCCGCCGTCTGCGGGACGTGGAGACCCGTCTGGCTGAAGAGCAGACCGGTCTGACCAAGAAGGAACTGCTCAACCTGACCCGTGAGCGCGACAAGCTTGAGCGCGCGCTTGGCGGTATCAAGGAAATGGGCGGCCTTCCCGATGTCATCGTCGTGATCGACACCAACAAGGAACACATTGCGATTGCTGAAGCCAACACCCTGGGTATCCCCGTGGTTGGCATCCTCGATTCCAATTCGAGCCCGGACAACATCACCTACCCGATCCCCGGTAACGACGATGCTATCCGTGCGATCAGCCTTTACTGCGACCTGATGGCCGAAAGCGTGCTCGGCGGAATTCAGCAGGAGCTGACGGCCAGCGGCACCGATGTCGGTGCTGCGGAAGTGGCTCCGGTTGAAGTTCTGCCTGAAGCCGAGACACCGGTCGCGGAAGCGGCTGCACCGGCTGTTGAAGCACCGGCTGCTGAAGCGGAAACGGTCGCCGAGGTGTAACTAACGCCGACGCTGCCTGTCGGACAAGAACGGCGGCATCAGGCCGCCGTTCCTTTGAAACCGGCCTGCTGAAGTCATTTGTGAAATCCAGTTTGTGAAACCCAGTTTGTCAAACACTGTTATTCGGAAAGACGATCACCATGACCCAGATTACCGCAGCGCTCGTGAAGGAACTTCGCGAGTCGTCAGGCGCAGGCATGATGGACTGCAAAAAGGCGCTGACTGAAACGTCCGGTGACTTTGAGGCCGCCGTCGACTGGCTCCGTAAAAAAGGTCTGGCCGCAGCGGCCAAGAAGGCCGGCCGCGTTGCCGCCGAGGGCCTGGTTGGAGTGGTCTCGGAAGGCACGTCGGGTGCCGTAGTCGAGGTGAATTCCGAGACGGACTTCGTCGCACGGAACGATGGTTTCCAGAACTTTGTCAGCACCTGCGCGACGCTGGCGCTGAGCGCCGGCGGTGATCTCGACAAGCTGATGGCATCCAAATATCCGGATAGCGGTGCCGCTCTGTCGGATCAGTTGAACACCATGATCGCCACGGTTGGCGAAAACATGTCGATCCGCCGCACGGCCCAGTTTTCGGTCGAGAACGGTATCGTGGCGTCCTACGTTCACAATCAGATCGTGCCTGGCCTCGGCAAGATCGGCGTTCTGGTGGCACTGGAATCGACCGGCGATGCGGCTCAGCTTGCTGCACTCGGCAAGCAGCTGGCCATGCACGTGGCCGCGGCGCACCCGCAGGCACTGGACAAGGACGATGTGGACGCCTCGGCACTGGATCGCGAGCGTGAAGTGCTGAGCGAACAGGCGCGCGCCAGCGGCAAACCCGAAGAGATCATTGCCAAGATGGTCGAAGGACGCCTGCGCAAATACTACGAAGAAGTCTGTCTGCTTGAGCAGGTCTATGTCATCGACGGCGAGACCAAGGTCAGCAAGGTTGTCGAAAACGCTGCCAAGGATGTCGGCGCACCGGTCAAGCTGGTCGGTTTTGCCCGCTTCCAGCTGGGCGAAGGCATCGAAAAGGAAGAGAGCGATTTTGCAGCTGAGGTTGCCGCGACACTGGGTAACTGATTCGGTTGTTTCGCGCCCTGAACCGGAAACCCGCTGCGTCGGATTTTCGGTTCAGGGAACGACCGGCTGTTCCGGCTGCCGGGTTTCTTCCGGCGCAAGTGACGCGCACAGGCGCGGGGGCGGCTCGGAATGCCGCCGGAGGTGACCGGCGATATATCCGAAGCGGGAGTTGAGGCGGGTCGTTATGTCGCCTACAGGTTTCGCGATGTGCCGCCGTTTTGTGTATGATGGATCGGTTTTTCGATTCGTCGCCTTAGGTTGAACGCAAAAGCGTGCCAGATACTCTGGCCGCAGGCGGCAAAACGCCTTGTTCCGCAAAGGCCCTCGCCGGCGTATGACCATATAAATTCCGGGGCGTGACGCCCCGACCCGACAAGGAGATCCCATGGCCGACAGTCCGAAATACAAGCGCGTGATGCTTAAAATTTCGGGGGAGGCCCTCATGGGGTCGCTCGAGTATGGCCTCGATCCGGCTACGGTCGATCAGATCGCGGGCGACGTCCGTGACGTCAATCAGCTGGGTGTCGAAGTCTGCCTGGTGGTCGGCGGCGGAAACATCTTCCGGGGGCTGGCTGGCGCCGCCGCCGGGATGGAGCGTTCGACCGCGGACTACATGGGCATGCTGGCAACGGTCATCAATTCCCTGGCGCTGCAGAACGCACTTGAAAAGCTGGACGTCGATACCCGGGTGCTCTCGGCGATTCCCATGGCGACGGTGGCCGAGCCCTACATCCGGCGCCGCGCCGTACGGCATATGGAAAAGGGCCGGGTGGTCATTTTCGGAGCCGGCACCGGCAACCCCTTCTTCACCACCGATACCGCCGCCGCCCTGCGTGCGTCGGAGATGAGTTGCGACATATTGCTCAAGGGCACGAAGGTCGACGGTGTCTACGACGCCGATCCGGTGACCTTCCCCGACGCCAAGCGTTATGACTGCTTGACCTATATGCAGGTTCTGACTCAGGATCTCGGCGTTATGGATCATTCCGCGATCTCACTGGCGCGGGAAAACTCAATTCCGATTGCGGTGTTTTCGATCTACCGGCCGGGGGCTTTCGCGGACGTCCTTCAGGGGAAGGGAAAATTCACCATAGTTCAGCATGATTGCGCAGAGTGAGGTATAGGCCGTGTCACAGGAACCAGATTTAAGCGACATCGAACGGCGAATGGACGGAGCGCTCGACGCGCTGCAAAAGGAGTTCGGCGGCCTTCGTACCGGCCGGGCTTCGGCGGCGCTGCTTGAGCCGATCATGGTTGAGGCTTACGGCTCATCGATGCCGATCGGCCAGGTGGGGACCATCGGCGTGCCCGAGGCCCGGATGCTGACCGTGCAGGTCTGGGACCGCTCGATGGTCGGCGCCGTGGAAAAGGCGATCCGCGATTCAGGGCTGGGTCTTAACCCCTCGCCCGACGGTCAGCTCGTCCGCGTGCCGATCCCGGCACTGTCGGAAGAACGCAGGGTCGAGTTGACCAAGATTGCCGGAAAATACAGCGAACAGAGCCGGGTTGCGATCCGGAACGTTCGCCGTGACGGCATGGAGCAGCTCAAGCGGATGGAAAAGGATGGCGATATTTCCAAGGATGAGCTTCACCTCTGGAACGAAGAAATCCAGGCGCTGACGGACCGGCATATCAAGCTGGTCGACGAAGCCTTCGCGCGTAAAGAACAAGAGATCCTGCAGGTTTAGGGTCGAACAACCGGTTATCTAGGGTTCCAGGCACAACTCCATGGATACGCTGCAGTCCTTCACGGGTGAAAAGCCGACGCATATTGCCGTAATCATGGACGGCAATGGCCGCTGGGCGAATGCGCGTGGGCTGCCGCGTACCGCCGGGCACCGGCAGGGCGCGGAATCGGTGCGGCGCACGGTGAAGGCGGCAATGAAGCTGGGGATTCCCTATCTCACGCTTTACGGCTTCTCCTCTGAAAACTGGAGCCGGCCGATGGCCGAGGTCGAAGACCTGATGGGGCTGCTGCGGCGGTATCTGCGCAGCGAAATCGCGAAGTTTCACGAAAACGGTATCCGGCTTCAGGTGATCGGTCAGCGCGATCGTCTGCCCGGCGACATCGTCCGGCTGATCGAAGATGCGGAAGCGACGACCCGCGACAATGACAAGCTGAACCTGGTGATGGCGCTGAGCTACGGTGGGCGGCAGGACATCACGAATGCGGCACGCCGTGCCGCGCAGGCGATTGCAGCCGGCGAAATTGCGCCCGAAGACCTGGACGAGGCCCGTTTCAGTTCGTTTCTCTGGACCGACGGAATTCCCGACCCGGATCTGCTGATCCGCACGTCCGGCGAACAGCGGATCAGCAATTTTCTGCTCTGGCAGTCGGCCTACAGCGAACTGGTTTTCGTTGAAAAGCTGTGGCCGGACTTCGATGAGGACGATCTCGCCGACGCGATCAGAGAGTATCAGCGGCGGGACCGGCGTTTTGGTGCAGCTGCTGATTCCGGATAACCTGAGCCCCCTGGCGCAGAGGGTACTGGCCGCGCTGGTTCTGGCGCCGCCTGTCCTGCTTGCGTTGTATCTCGGCTCCCCCTACAGCGATCTGCTGATTTTCGCGGCTGCCGGCATTTCAGCCTGGGAGTGGGCCCGGCTGTGCGGTGGTGGGTCGCTTCAGTTGACCGGAATGGCGGTTATCGCTTCGGTGCTGCTTGCGGTTCTGTCAGCTGCTTTTGGTTCCTATGAAATCGCAGCCTGGGTTGTTGTGGTCGGTGCGATGGCTGTGGCCGTGATCGCGGCCAATCACCAGCAGGAATCGGTTTCCTGGTATGTCGGCGGCGTGCTTTATCTCTCCTGGTCCTGCATCGCCTTTATCTGGCTCCGGCAAAACGAAACTCTCGGGGTGATCGGCATCTTCTGGCTGCTGCTCGTTGTCTGGGGAACCGATATCGGTGCTTACTTTGCCGGCCGCTCCCTCGGCGGGCCCAAGCTGGCGCCGCGCTTCAGTCCAAACAAGACCTGGTCCGGGCTGGCCGGCGGCGCCGCAACTGCCGCCCTGGTCGGCCTTGTCGCGGCGATCTGGATGCCGGTGATGCCAATGCTGCTGCTGGCGATCGGGAGTGCGATGATCGCTGTTGTTGCCCAGATCGGGGATCTTTTCGAATCCAGCCTCAAACGTCAGTTCGATGCCAAGGATTCGAGCAACCTCATCCCCGGTCACGGCGGCCTTCTCGATCGTATCGACGGCGTGCTGGCAGCCAGCCTCGCGGTTGCCGCTATCGCGTGGCTGGCTGGGGTGTAGTATGTTACAGCCTGTATCCGAACAGAAATCGAGAGCCGCAATGACCCCGTCAAGGGCTTCAAGATCCTCTGCACCCCGATCCGAAGGCTATAAACGCCGGGTTTCCATACTCGGATCCACCGGGTCGGTGGGACAGAGCACCATCGATCTGATCGAACGTAATCCGGAAAGCTTTGAAGTCGTCGCCCTTACGGCGAACAGCAATGCCGAAGCGCTGGCGGCGCAGGCGCGGCTTCTGGGCGCGAAAATCGCTGTGGTCGCCGACGAGAGCGCTTACGGCGCGCTGAAGCAGGCATTGGCCGGCAGCGGTATTGAAGCGGCGGCGGGCCGCGAAGCGCTGATTGCCGCAGCCCAGGCCCCTGCGGACTGGGTCATGGCCGCCATTGTCGGCGCCGCCGGAATGGAGCCCACCCTGGCCGCGATCCGCCAGGGCGTCGCTCTGGGACTGGCGAACAAGGAAACCCTGGTCTGTGCCGGGGAACTGATGCTCGAGGAAGTCAGGGCGAGCGGCGCGACCCTCCTGCCGGCGGATTCGGAGCACAACGCGATCTTTCAGGTTCTGGACGCCGACCGCCGCGACACGGTGGAGCGTTTGACCCTCACGGCATCCGGCGGCCCCTTCCGGTCCTATTCGAAAGCCCGGATGGCCGCCGTCACGCCGGCACAGGCGCTTGCCCACCCCAATTGGGACATGGGCGCAAAGATTTCCATCGATTCGGCGACGATGATGAACAAGGGGCTCGAGCTGATCGAGGCGGTACATCTTTTTGGCATGCCGGAAACCCGAATCGATATTCTGGTGCATCCGCAGTCGGTCATCCACTCCATGGTCAGCTACGTGGACGGGTCGGTGCTGGCACAGCTGGGCATGCCGGATATGCGGACGCCGATCGCCTATGCCCTGGCCTGGCCCGAGCGGATGGCGGCGCCGGTTGCCCGTCTCGATCTGGCGAAAATCGCTGAGCTTTCCTTCGAAGCACCGGACCCGGTGCGCTTCCCGTCCTTGCGATTGGCACGTGAAGCCTTGCGAATTGGCGGTGACGCCCCCACTATCTTAAATGCTGCCAATGAGATAGCCGTTGCCGGTTTTTTGAAGAAAGCGGTAGGGTTTCTGCAGATCGCGGAAATTGTCGAAGAGACACTGTCACGGTTACCCAACGGCAAGCTCGGGTCGCTGGATGACGTCATTGCAGTTGACGGCGCTGCCAGACGGCATGCGGTCAACCTGATTGAACGGGCGGCCTGAAGCCTCTTGGCTTGGGCTCGGCTTTATAGAGATTGATCCGGACAGGACGATATGGAATTTCTTGATGTGTTGACCGGGACGGTTGTCCCATTTCTTATTGTTCTTACGGTTCTCGTGTTCATTCACGAAATGGGACACTACCTGATTGCCCGCTACAACGGCGTCAGAGTGGAAGTCTTTTCGATTGGCTTCGGACCAGAGGTCTTCGGCTGGACGGACCGGGTCAATACACGCTGGAAGTTCAGCCTGATCCCGCTCGGTGGCTACGTGAAGATGTTTGGCGACGCCGACGCGGCAAGTCGCCCTTCCGATGCGCCGATGAGCGAAGAAGACAGAAATGTCTCCTTTCAGGGCAAGCGTCTGAGCCAGCGCGCCTGGATCGTCGCCGGTGGTCCTCTGGCGAATTTCCTGTTGGCGATTGTGATCTTCGCCGGGCTTTTCATGTTTATCGGCCAGCCCTTTACCCCGGCTACGGTTGGCGAGGTCATACCGGATTCGGCTGCGGCCGAAGCGGGCTTCAAGGCGGGCGACCGCATTGTGCGGGTCGATGGGGGCGCTATTGAGCGCTTCGAGGAACTGCAGACGATCGTACAGCTCAGCGCCGGTCAGCCGCTGGCAATCGATGTGCTGCGCGACGGCACCGAAGTCTCGCTTCAGGCCCGTCCGAAGCCGGTCATGCAGGAAGCCTTCGGCAACGAGCAGCAGATCTGGCGCCTGGGGATCAGCCGCAGTGGTGCCGAATACAAAAAGCATGACCCTTTGACGGCGGTATGGCGGGCGACGCTCGAGACGGTCAGCGTTACCGGCAATACCCTGAAGGCGGTCGGACAGATGATTACCGGCGCGCGCAGCACCAAGGAACTGGGCGGTCCTCTGCGGATTGCGCAGATGTCGGGTCAGGTTGCCGAGTACGGTTTCGTATCGATTCTGTCGCTTCTGGCGATATTGTCCGTGAACCTGGGATTGATCAATCTGTTCCCGATACCGATGCTGGACGGTGGCCATCTCTTCTTTTACGCGATTGAAGCTGTTCAAGGACGACCACTGGGCGAGCGCGCGCAAGAATACGGTTTCCGTATCGGTCTGGCTCTGGTATTGAGCTTGATGGTATTTGCGACGTGGAACGATCTCGGCCACTTTGGGTTGTTTTGACGCATCTGGTAGCAAAGATCGGATATTCACCTAAGTAAGGTGTTCGGGGGTTTAGGAACGTGATTCGAGTGCCATGTGCGGCCTTGATGCTGGGGCTGTGGCTTTGTTGCATCTTATTGGAGGCCGGGAACAGTCCAGCATATGCGCAGGAATTGCTTTCCGGGGGACGGATAGAGGAGATACGGGTTGAGGGCGGCCAGCGTATCGAACCGGAAACCGTTCGTTCCTATTTGCGGGTCAATCCCGGCGACAATTTTGACCCGATTGCCTTAGACAAATCCCTGAAAAGCATTTTTGCGACCGGCCTGTTTGCCGATGTCACCCTCCAGCGCGACGGGGGGGCACTGATCGTGAAGGTGGTCGAGAACCCGATCATCAACCAGATCGCATTCGAAGGGAACGATCGCCTCGACAACAAAACCCTCGAGTCTGAAGTCATCCTGCGCCCGCGCGTGGTTTTCACCAGAACCAAGGTGCAGAAGGATACACAGCGGATTCTCGAGCTCTATCGCAGATCCGGCCGTTTCGCGGCGACGGTTGAACCGAAGGTTATCCAGTTGCCGCAAAATCGCGTCGATCTGGTATTCGAGATCGCCGAAGGCGAGCTGACCGGGATCAACGCGATCAATTTTATCGGCAATCGGGAGTTTTCCGACGGCCGTCTCCGCGAAGCCATCGCGACCAGCGAATCTGCCTTTTATCGTTTTCTCTCCACGACAGACACCTATGACCCCGATCGCCTGACCTTTGACCGGGAGCTCCTCCGGCGGTTCTATCTCAGCGAAGGCTACGCCGATTTTCGGGTCAACTCCGTGGTGGCCGAGCTGGCCCCGAACCGCGAGGGCTTTATCATCACCTTTACGGTGGTTGAGGGGGATCGTTACAATTTCGGCAAGATCGACGTGCAGACAACTCTGCGGAAACTGGACCCGGAGCAGGTGCGCGATGCCCTTCTGACCGAAGAAGGCGAGACCTACGATGCCAGTGCGGTTGAGGACTCGGTTTCCAACCTGACCGATGCGGTCGGAAACCTGGGGTACGCTTTCGTCGATATTCGTCCCAGGACCGAGCGCGATACGCAAATGCGCACGATCGATATCGTGTACGACATTCAGGAGGGCCCAAAGGTCTTCGTCGAGCGCATCGATATCGAAGGCAATACCAGAACACTCGACGAGGTGATCCGCCGCGAATTCCGGCTGGTTGAAGGTGATGCCTTCAACAGCACCAAACTGCGCCGGTCACGCCGCAGGATACAGCGCCTCGGGTTCTTCCAGACCGTTGCCGTTGACAACGTAGAGGGCAGCACGCCAGATCGGACCATCGTCAAGGTGGATGTCGAGGAGCAGTCGACAGGCGATATCAGCTTCGGCGCCGGATTTTCCACTCAGTCCGGACCCCTGGCGAGTGTCGGCATCCGTGAGCGAAATCTGCTGGGGCGTGGTCAGGACCTTCGTTTCAACGTATCCGTGGCCGGCAGCGGTTCGCAGGCAGACGTGAGCTTCACCGAACCCTATTTCCTGGATCGGGATCTGGCGGCCGGCGTTGATATCTTCCGGGTGACATCCGAGGACGACAACGGCCGGGCGTTCGATGAGAAACGCCTTGGATTCTCGCTGCGCGCCGGATATGCGATTACCGAGGATATCCGGCACGTTGCCCGCTATACCCTCGAAGACTCCGAGATTTCGAATGTCGATAGTGATGCGGCGATCCAGATCCGAAGCGAAGAGGGCACCTCGCTGCGCTCAAGCATAGGCAATGATTTTACCTACGATACACGGGATTCCCAGTTCGACGCCCATGAAGGCGAAGTGGTCCGGCTACGGACGACCCTGGCCGGACTGGGCGGTGACCGTCACTTCTTCAAGACATCGCTGGCGGGTGGATATTACTACACCGTTGCCGACGACTGGACCTTCAGCACGCGTGGTGAGGTCGGTCAGATCATAGGGCTGGGGGAAGATACCCGGATTGCGGACCGCTTCTTTGTCGGCGGTTCTCGCCCGCGCGGCTTTGAGGTCGGCGGCATGAGCCCGCGTGATCGGAAAAGCGATGATGCTCTTGGTGCGAACCAGTTTTACTCGGGAACGCTCGAACTGACCTTCCCTCTGGGATTGCCGGAAGACTTCGACATTCGCGGGCGTGTCTTCACCGACGTCGGCGCGTCTTTTGGTATAGACGGCTCGGACGCTGGAGTAGATGATAGTTCAAAACCCCGTGTAACCGTCGGTACAGGACTGTCGTGGAACTCTCCCTTCGGCCCTATTATCATTGACCTGGGTTATGCTGTGGTGAAGGAAGACTTCGACAAGACGGAGATTCTAAACTTTAGCTTTGGGACGAATTTTTAATCCAATGAACCCGCAGATTATAGCTTATGCAGTAAATCTGCTGAGACTGGCATTTGTTGCCGGATGCTTTTTGACACCTACGCTTGCGGTAGCGCAGAGCGACACCGGCAGACCTGCCGTGATTGGTATTCTGGATACCCAGGAGGTTCTGCGCGAGTCGCTGGCAATGAAGGGGCTGTCCAAAGAGATCGAGGCACGGCGAAGCACTTTTCAGGACGAATTGCGGCAACGCGAAGACGCTCTGCGCACCGCGGATCAGGAACTGGCCCGGCAGCGCTCCATCCTTTCCGCTGAAGCTTTCGCGGAGAAACGCAGCCAGTTGGAGCAGCAGGTGGCGTCCCTGCAGCGTCAGGTGAAAACCCGGAGAAAAGAACTCGACCAGGTGTATGGAGAGGCAGTCAAAAAGGTGCAAAGTGCGCTTGTCACGATTGCGCAGCAGATCGCGTCAGAACAGAAACTTGATCTGGTTTTACCAAAGACCGCAGTGGTTCTGGTTCGCAATGACATGGAAATCACGGATGAGGTGGTCAAGCGTCTCAATGAGACCCTGACCGACGTAAGCGTTTCCTCGCCTCAAAATTAAGGCTTGTTATGGCAGATCCCCGCTTTTTCACTGTTGCGGGTCCGTTCACCCTCCGGCAGCTGGCGGAAATTGCCGATGCCGAGATATCGGATTCTGCAGACCCCGAACAAGAATACGCAGACGTCGCACCGCTTGATACGGCGGGTGCGGAGGATGTCAGCTTTCTGAACAACCGGCTTTACGTGGGGCAGTTCGAAGAAAGCGCGGCTGGCGCCTGTATCGTCGAAGCGCGCTTCGCGGCAAAAGCCCCTGCAGGCATGGCATTGCTTCTGACCGACAAACCGCATCGCGCCTACGCCAGAATAGCGCAGGCGTTCTATCCCGTACCGGACAGAACCGGAGAGGTTCATCCTTCGGCG